>Ga0194124_10005167_pt1 | contig 12277 bp, 11 predicted proteins | sample TA2KigCas0mmetaG_FD_148605 | JGI IMG/M metagenome (GOLD analysis project Ga0194124, IMG submission 148605) | Freshwater microbial communities from Lake Tanganyika, Tanzania - TA2015031 Kigoma Deep Cast 0m | ecosystem: Environmental > Aquatic > Freshwater > Lake | place: Tanzania: Lake...
GCGGCTTGGTTCGAGCAGCCATGATGCCCCTCATGTTGGGAATACGTGGTTCGGTGAGCTCCTTCTGGCAGGTGATGACGGCCGGTAAATTAACTTCTAATTTCTCGCGACCTCCGTCCATATCCCTACACACGATCATGCTGCCCCCTGCCCCACCCTCGATGGAAGTCGCCACGTTGACCAAGGGCCAATCCAAATATTCCGCAAGCATTCCACCCACCAATCCACCGTTGTAATCAATGGATTCCCGCCCTGCCAGCACAAGATCAAAGGATGCACTTCTTACAAAATGTGCAATTTCACCAGCCACTTGCCTTGCATCCATGGGGGCCGTATCAATACGGACGGCCTGATCAGCGCCAATTGCCAAGGCCTTTCGTAACACAGGCTCTGCATCGGCCCCACCCACATGCACCACGGTGATCGATCCACCGCCACTGGCTTCGTTGAGCTCCAAGGCTTTGGTCAGCGCCAATTCATCGTAGGGGTTGATGATGAACTGAACCCCCGCTTTGTTAAGTTCTTTGTTATCGCTGGTAAAAGATATTTTGGTGGTGGTATCCGGGACCTGGCTAAGGCAAACCAATATGTTCATGGGGCTTATTTGGTTTCTAGGGGTTGAATCAGCAATGCGTGAAGAATGGGGAAGGGCGCAGCAATAAGGAAATGGTCCGAATTAAACCCCTTGCATTCGAGCACAAAAATAAGCAACGGAAGTCCCGCCTCAAAGGCGATAATAGACCCCGCACACCAACCCAAACCCGGTACGGGTACTGCGCAAGACCGGCCCTTTTTCTGGAGACAACATGGGATAAATCTGCTCCGATGCCGAAGTCTCTGTCCAATAGGCCGCAACGTCCACGGTCATGGAGCCCACCTTGCGACCGGCGCCCACCGTAAACTGCCTACGCGATTGATTCCATGGTCTTTCCACTAATTCATCCACAAAGGGGGTAGAGGACCATTGATACCCCGCCCTAAAGGCAGCCGGACCTTGGACCCATTCGGTACCAATCCTAAGTTGCTGGCCCGTCTTCAGGGAATTGCGTACGGTTTCGTTCAGTTCCTTTCCCCAATCTGAAATTTCAAACCCCAGGCTTTGTTCGTCCCAAACCCTGGCCACTCCCATGCCCCCGTACCCCATCCAATCATAGTCCACAGAAATAAGGCCATTCCTTCCCCAAAACATGGCCAAGGAAAAGGTTGTCCTATTGGAACCTTTGTAATTCCAAACAAAAGGTGCGACCGTGTCGGGGCTGGGCGAAGATGACCTTAGGGTCTCGGAGGGATTGCTCCACTTTGAGGTCATCGTGGCTTGGTAATCCTCGGTAAGTTCGGTCCTTTCCCTGCCGCTGTAGGCCAATCCCAACCTTAGCCAAGGCAGGGGTTGTGCCTGGGCTCCTACCCTAAAGAAATACCCCGAACCGGATACATCGAGTTGCCTGTAATAATCGAAACGATCAAAATCTGGAATGCTATCCCGTTCATCGTTCTCGGTATAGGTTGACTTCCATCGATAATCCAATCCCCTGAGTCCAACGGAGGCCCCAATACTCAGTATGTTATCGAAGTTGCTTGCCCAATGAAAACTGAGCTCGGTTTGCCTACCCCTGGATTGCCTGATTTCGCTTTGTTGAATGTTGGCATTGGGGAGCACTGTTCCCAACATGGTATTAGGATTGGAGGGGTTGATTGGGCCGATGAGAGCGCAATCAAACGCAAGCCCTGAACCATAATCATCCAGGTTGGCGCCTAGATTGTATTCATCTGCCCAATGGTAAAGCAACGAAGTCTTGGTATTGTAGGCACTGTATTCCCATCGATCCGCCAAGTTCCTGTTCTGGCTGTACCCCATGCCCAAAGCATGTTGCCAAGAACCCGAAGCGCTCAAGGGTACCATGATGGAAAGATCAGATAGGGGTAAGCGAGCCGTTCCAGAAGGAGTTTCACGATCCAAGTAGACGTTGGAACGATTGTTGACCACCAAGCCTAGTGTGCCACCCAGAGTAAGTTTACGAATTCCTCCCATCGCCGCTGGGTTAACCAACACGGCCCCATAATCTCCGGCAAGGGCTCCGTTCGCCCCGGCCATACCCGCGCTCCTTGCGGTAACTGCCATATCCGGTCTCCCGTATAACCATACGTCATTCAAGCCTTGCGCTCCCGATTCAAGCCCTGTAACAAAGTATAATATTAGCCCAACTGAGCAAATCCGTATCATTGAAGCTAATTTCATATGAAAAGGTAGCCTTAACGCCTTGGTGAAAATGAACCGGAACGACCGGAACCCGAAGAGGAACCCGAAGAAGATCGGCTCGAGCCTGAAGAGGAGCCTGTCGAAGAACCGGATGAAGAGCCGGATGAAGAGCGCGGTGCAGAATATGTTGAACGCGGGGTGCTGGAGGATGAGCGGGGCGCATTGTAGTATGAGCGCGGGGTGCTGGAGGATGAACGCGGGGTGCTGGAGGATGAACGGGGTGTGCTGTACGAAGAGCGGGGTGTGCTGTACGAAGAGCGCGGGGAACTGTAGGTTGATCGCGGGGAACTATATTCCGAGCGAGGTAAGCTGTAATCCGAGCGAGGTGAGCGATACTCAGACCTTGGGCTTCGATCCGACCAAGTACCACCACGAACCCTATCGTTCCCGTAAGTCTTTTCTGTTCCTTTGTCGTAATACGAACCTCGGCTTGTGCCGGATTCCGAAAAGCGATCTCTATAGGAGTAATTGCGCTCTCTGGAGGTCCCCGATGGATTTCCAACATAGTCAACCCCATTTCGGGTTCTGGTGTCATCCCCTTCCCGCTGGGTAGGGCGCTCTTGAGCATACGGCAAGGAAAATACACGACGCCCACGCTGATCATTGGAACCCGCAATGGCTGCACCATTTGCAGACGTTAGATTCCTCCTGCTGCTGTTGATGGCTGATACCCTGCTTACAAAATTGCCGTGACGACGGGATGTCCCGTTCACCCTGGCCTGACCCCAGGGGGTCATACGATTTCCCGTGCCATTCCTGGCATTAATTTGATTGAGACGATCCCTTCGAGGACCTGAACGATAACGGGGTTGGTTATAAATCCAAACGTAGGTGTTTCCACCCCAGCCGTTCCAACCACCCCAGCCCCATTGATTCCAGCCCCCCCAATGGTTCCATCCGCCGTAACCCCAACCGTTCCAACCACCCCAGCCATATCCTCCACCCCAACCCCATCCGTTACCCCAAGGATTGTTCCAAGAATTCCATGGATTGTTCCAATAGGCATAATAATTCCATCCCCCGCCCCAACTCCAACAAGGGCCGTTCCATCCAATACCTGGTCCGATACCCCATCCCCAACCGCCATAGTTCGGGCTAAACAGCCCGGGCAAAGCATTGGCATCCCATCGCCCGTCTCGGTATCCGTGGCGGTAAGCCCTGCGGTAATCTGCGATACTCATTCCCAAATCATCATCCATAAAGACAGTTCCCCTTTCATCGTCCTCCCATCCACGGGATCCAGCCAATCGATCAGCCCTTCCGAGATCATTATTGCGACTACCAAAATCAGATCCAGTTCGGTCTGCCCCTTCTGCCAGGTTACCCCTGTTTCGATTCGTTGATATGACCCCAGAACCGTTGACCGAAGCTTCCCCATCTTGTCGATCCTCTTCTGCATCAAATCCCCCTGCGACGTAATAGGTGTCAGTATTGTAATGATCGTCAGCTCCGGACACCGTTAGTGCCTGCCTGGAACACGAAAACAAGGCCGGCAACAGGAGAACCCCAAGGAGGCTCTGCAAACTCAAGGAACTTTTCATGGCCAATGGATTTAAAAGGCTGATTAATGCAAATTTACGCTTCTATTTGTCAAAATTATGGATAAGGTCTCTTGTTGAAGGTTTAATCAAAAAAATGGATTTCAAAAAACTTACGCGTGTTCATGGTTTTGGTGTGTTTTTTTGCATTGAACCTTTTTAAAACCGTTCATCATTGCAATTCGAACTCCCTAATTGATTTTTAATTCGTTAACGTAAAATGGCCAAGGAAATTACAGAACGCGTCCAAGATTATGCTCAATGGTATCAAAACCTGGTGATACGGGCAGGGCTGGCTGATTATTCGGCGGTTCGGGGTTGCATGGTCATCAAGCCCTACGGCTTTGCCATTTGGGAAAGAATGCGGGATGCCCTGGACGCCAAGTTCAAGGCCACCGGCCACCAAAACGCCTATTTTCCCCTCTTCATTCCCAAATCCTTTTTCAGCAAAGAAGCCGCCCACGTGGATGGTTTTGCCAAAGAATGCGCTGTGGTGACGCATTACCGATTGCGCAACGGGGCGGATGGTCAAATTGAGGTGGATCCCCAAGCCAAATTGGAGGAGGAACTCATCGTCCGCCCTACCTCCGAGACCATTATTTGGAACAGCTACCGGGATTGGATCCAGAGTTACCGGGACCTACCCCTGCTCATTAACCAATGGGCCAATGTGGTCCGCTGGGAAATGCGCACACGACTTTTCCTTCGGACTACCGAGTTTCTATGGCAAGAGGGTCATACCGCCCACGCGACATCAGAAGAGGCAATTCACGAAACCAAGCAAATGCTGGACGTGTACGCAGACTTTGCGGAACATTGGATGGCCATGCCCGTTATCAAAGGAGTCAAAACCGAGCAAGAACGCTTTGCGGGAGCGGTGGATACCTACTGCATCGAGGCTTTGATGCAAGACGGGAAGGCACTGCAAGCCGGGACATCGCATTTTCTGGGTCAAAATTTCGCGAAAGCCTTTGACGTCCAATTTGCCAACGCCCAAGGAGGTAGAGAATATGTTTGGGCCACTTCTTGGGGAGTCTCAACGCGTTTGATGGGCGCCTTGATCATGGCCCATTCGGATGACCAAGGCCTGGTCCTCCCACCCATGCTCGCTCCGGTACAGGTGGTGGTGGTTCCCATCTACAAAGGCGCGGACACGATTTCGGTGCTGCGCGATGCTTGCCAAACGTTGGTCCACGAATGCCAAGCGGTGGGGCTCCGCGTTGAACTTGATGCAGAGGACAATGCCCGGCCGGGATGGAAATTTGCCCACCATGAACTGCGTGGCGTTCCGGTCCGCATTGCGGTTGGAATAAGGGATTTGGAAAATGGAACCGTGGAGCTCGCTCGCCGAGATTTGCAAACCAAAACCACAGTATCCCGGGATGGAATTGCATTAGTTTGCCAACAATTAATGAACGAAATTCAAGAGTCACTCTTCAACAAGGCCTTGGACTTCCGTCAATCCATGACTTTTGAAGTGGATACCTGGGAGGATTTTCAACTAAGAATTGAGGCAGGTGGCCTGGTAGCCGCGCATTGGGACGGCACCGGCGCTACCGAAACCGCCATCAAAGAGGCCACCAAAGCCACGATTCGCTGTATACCCTTAGACCAAAAACCCGAAGCGGGTTCTTGCATTTATTCTGGCAAACCGTCCCAAGGCAGGGTGCTCTTCGCCAGAGCATATTGATCTACAATCTGAGCCCCATGAGCAACGAGAACAAAGACCAACTCCTGGCGGCAGTGGCAGCCAAATCCTCCACCAAGCAAGCCATTTACCGCAATACCCTTCAACATTTTGAATCCCTCAAAGAAATCTTATCTGAACTGGCTGATGCTTGGTCCTCGGTCATGATGGTCCAAGACCCCTCTGTTGAAATTGTTTTCAAAGACAAAAATCGTTTTGAATGCGATTTCAAATTCTCAGGGGACACGCTAAGCCTCTGCATGCACACCAATGTTTTCACTTTTCCTCCAGAACATTTTGTACAGCAAAGCGCAAGGGTGGCCACCGATCCGATGTTAGGGTATTTTGGACAGATCCAAATTTATAATTTTCTCTCCGACAGCTTAAAATACAACAGATTAGCGGATGAGGGTTTGTTATTGGCCAGAATCTTTGTGGATAGGGACAGTCATTTTTGGGTAGATGGAAAACAGCAGTTTAGTTTTCTTTACAACGACATACAAGAACAAGTCCTTAACCATGAGGTCTTGCTGAAAATCATCTTGCAAGCGATTCAATATTGCTTGGACATGGATTTGATGGTGCCGCCTTACGAGCAAGTGAATGCAGTCGCTCTGGGTCAATTTCTAATGGAAAACGGGAGTTCCGGTCACAAAACCACCAAACGCCTTGGCTTTATGGGCGAAAACTAAATCGCCGTACGCTCCAAACGCTGATAGCGGAACCTGAGGCCGGAAGAACTTGTCAACCATTCCCCGGACTTGACCAAGACCCAACGTTTGGGGTCCAAAGGGAAGCGGGCTTGGGCCACAGGCCATAAGCCCTCTACCTCGGTCCGTTCGATAAAATGGGCATGCTCCTCCATAACACGATAAATCTCTGCACCGCCAATGACCCAGACAGGGCCGACCTCGCTGCAAAGAGCCAGGGCTTCTTGGGGACTCCCTGCCCAAAGGCATTGACGGAAATATTCAGGTACATCCGTTGCAGAGATGGCATTATCAAGAAAACTTGCTTGCCTGGACATGACCACCATTTGCCTTCCCGGCAAAGCCCTGCCAATACTTAACAGGGTTTTCCGGCCCATGATGCAAGAATGCCCCATAGTCAAAGCCTTGAAGCGGGATAAATCCTCTGGTAATTTCCATAACAAATCATTTCCATCTCCAATGGCTCCATCCAAGGAAGAAGCCAGGAGCAAACCAACGGAACGCGAGGGGGAGGGCGAATTCATGGGCGATGATCGAGTAGGAAAGCCTAGACAGCAACCGGAGCTTTGATGGCCGGGTGGGGATCATACCCCTCCAAACAAACATGATCGTATCGAAAATCATCAATTTCCCTCACCGATGGATCCAAATGAAGGGTTGGAAGGGGTCTAGCCTCCCGACCCAATTGGAGCCGCGCCTGCTCCTCATGGTTGGCATACAAATGGGCATCGCCCATGGTATGCACCAATTCACCGACCTTAAAACCACAGATCTGCGCCATCATGTGGGTGAGCAATGCATAAGATGCAATGTTGAAGGGAACGCCCAAAAAAACATCGGCGCTGCGCTGATACAATTGGCAGGACAATTTCCCTTCGGCCACGTAGAACTGAAAAAAACTATGACAAGGTGGCAAAGCCATTTGGGGAATATCACTGACATTCCAAGCCGATAACAACAACCTTCTCGAATCAGGGTTGGTCCGAAGTTGACGGATAAGCTCCGCCAATTGATCGGTCTCCTTCCCATCGGGGCCAAGCCATCGGCGCCATTGTTTACCATAAACCGGACCGAGTTCGCCTCGGGCATCCGCCCATTCATCCCAGATGCTGACCCCGTTTTCTTTCAGATAGGCGATGTTGGTCGATCCGCTAATGAACCATAACAATTCATGAACCACGGACTTGAAATGCACCTTTTTGGTGGTAATTAAGGGAAAACCCTCCTGCAAGTCAAAGCGCATCTGCGGGCCAAAGATGCTTCGCGTCCCTGTCCCGGTTCGGTCCTCTTTGTGGATTCCTTCGGTTAGAATCTTGGAGAGCAAATCATGGTACACTTTCATGGCAATTCCTAAAGGTCAATTTAATTTAAATTTAGATAAGGAATGGCCTGCCTTCATGTACACCACATATTTTTGGTCAAAAAACGGATCCTCCAAAAAATCCCGCACGGAATGAACCTCAAAGGGTCTACCGAGCTCCTTCAGTTCTTCACCAAGGCCACCTTGAAGATCACCGCCTTTGAGCACCAACCATCCGTTGGGTTTGGGGCCCCGCGATTGCTTCGATAGCAAAGCCTCGGTCCACTCCACCAAAAGCGCCATGCGTGCCACTGCCCTGGATACCGCAAAATCAAAGGGACCGGGCACTTGCTCTGCTCGGCTGTGCAAGGCCTCCAAATTGGAAAGTCCCAATTGACGAGCAATATCTTGAACCACTTTGATTTTTTTGCCAATGGAATCGACCGCAACCCATTGCACCTCCGGAAAGACAATCGCCAGGGGGATGGCGGGGAAGCCGCCACCCGTCCCAATATCCAAAACGCGCATTCCTGGTGTAAAAGCCATCACCTTGGCAAGGGCCAGGCTGTGCAACACATGATGAATTGACATGGCTTCCTCGTCTTTACGGGAAATAACATTGATTTGGGAATTCCATGCCCGGTACAGGGCAGGAAGATTGTTCAAGGATTGGAGCTGATCGCCATGAAGGTAAGGGAAATAACGCAACCAATCCACGGCGATAGCATTGCTTTGCATGGAATTCCTTGGTTCGGCAGCCATGATCATCCACTTTGGCCTACCACCTGGCTTTGGAGGGCTGGGTCATGCTCATCGCCCACACGGTTCGAAGGAACAAATTCTTGAGGTCGAGGATGGGCAAGAGCGGTAGGAGTCCAGTTTGTTTGAACCGTACTGCTGCCCAACCCAGGGTTCCCCATCGATATACCCATAGGCAAGCCCAGGGCGCGTAGTACTCTGAAGGCCACATCCATGCCAAGGCAGGCCATAAAACCATCATCCACAAGGATAATCCGTACATCGCTGTACGCAGTTTGTGCCCAAATTTGAGGTACGCAGCGCTGCTGACATGCCGCTTCTTTTGCTGGAACCATTCGCCCCAGCTCGCTGGAGCCTCCGTATAGGTCCAAGTATCCTGTTGAAAACAAACCTTGACGTTGTTCTTGGTGGCCGCTTGGTTAACGAACAGGCCGTCGTCCCCCGAAATATGTTTGAGATGCGCGCTGAATCCTTTGTGATAAAAAAATAAATTACGTAGGTACGACAAGTTCCCCCCTCTTCCCATAAAGGCCTGGCCGGCAAGGGCATGGCCGTAACACTGCAAATTGGTGAACAACGCATCGAATTGCTGAAACAATCCGAGTATCCCTTTGGTCTTTTCCAGTTGAACATGACCCAAAACCAATTCCGTAGAATCCTTGTAGGTGCCTTGGATCATGGACAACCACTGTTCACTTGCAGGCCTGCAATCTGCATCCGTGAAGATCAGATAGGAATGGGATGCGGCTTTGATTCCCAAGGTTAGCGCAAATTTCTTACCGGTAGGGTATTTGTCTTGTTCCTCGACCGATACAATTTTGAGACGAGGATAGACCTCAGCAAATTCCTTGAGCACCAACCCCGTTTCGTCCCAACTGCTGTCATTGACCACGATGACTTCGAAATCCGGGTGGTCTTGGGCCATCCAGACGGGAATGTTACGGCGAAGGTTATCGGCTTCGTTTCGGGCGGCTACAATGAGGCTCACCGGTTTGGCCGTGCCCGATCGCTCTTGTTTCCCTTGGGCACTCCACATGACCGGCCACCAGTAGCGTTGAAGATAATATAGATGCCAAAGTCCGGCCGCCGCAAAAAATATCCACCAAGGAAAATTCATGATCATTTCGGGCATAGGGTGCGAAATTAGAAGTCAGGGGCGAATTTTGGCCTCAGATTATCCACCCGTTGTCCACATGTCCTTCCAAGCTCCAACCAATTTGAACAGCCCATCCAGCAAGGGGACCGGCTTTGACCTTGTGGCCAAAGACCCATCGACCTCTGCTAGAGCAGGCTTGCTGCAGACCCCGCATGGCACAATCGAAACGCCCTTGTTCATGCCGGTAGGGACCCAAGGAACCGTCAAGGGCATCAGCTCAGCCGAGCTTCAAGACAATATCCGGGCAGGTATTGTTTTGGGAAATACCTATCATTTGTATTTAAGACCGGGAACAGAACTCTTGGAGCAAGCGGGGGGATTGCATCGCTTCATGCGCTGGGACGGGCCTCTGCTAACGGATAGCGGAGGTTACCAGGTTTTCTCCTTGGCCGATCGCCGTCGCATTCGCGAAGACGGTGTGGAGTTCGCAAGCCATATTGACGGATCCAAACATTTGTTCAGTCCAGAGGAATCCATGCGCATACAGCGCTCCATAGGGGCGGATTTCTGCATGGCTTTTGACGAATGCACCCCATACCCTTGTGCCCACAAGGATGCCAAGGTAAGCATGGAGCTGACTCACCGCTGGTTGGACCGCAGTTTGAAGGCCTGGGACCTGACCCAACCCCTGTACGGTCACCCCCAAAGGCTCATCCCCATTGTACAAGGATCCACCTACCCTGCCCTTCGCGTTGAATCCGCTCGCTTCGTTGCGGAGCGTGCCACCCACGGTTGCGCGATCGGTGGACTCAGCGTGGGCGAGCCCATCGAGGATATGTACCAAATGACCGAAGAGGTCACCTCCATTTTGCCGGAAAATCAATTCCGTTACCTGATGGGTGTGGGCACACCGGCCAATATCCTGGAGAGTATTGCGCGTGGTGTGGATCTCTTTGACTGCGTTATGCCAACCCGCAATGCCAGGAACGGGATGCTCTTCACTTGGAAAGGCATCATCAACCTCCGTAATCGCAAATGGCGAAGCGATTTCACAGCCCTTGACCCAGATAGCTCGTTACCGGAGGACCGCCTCTATTCCAAAGCTTATGTGGCTCACCTCTTTCAATGTCATGAAATGTTAGGACCAAGGCTGGCAACACTTCATAATTTACATTTTTATTTGGACCTCACCAGGGTCGCCAGAAAACATATTTTGACCGGGGATTTTGCAGCGTGGAAATCCAATATTTTGCCCCAACTGACGCATCGCCTCTAAGGCCATCGGAGGATACCGCATTCCTACAGGGGCAATTTGAAAATGGATGTTCGCATAGGCTCAAAAAAAAAGGCGACTCTTGCGAGACGCCCTTTGTAATGACAAGGGATTCGTTGCGTAACCATCCACGCAACAAGAAAATAATCTGCTTTACGGCCGCACCACCAATGTTGAGCGTTCAACGCGGGCAATACCCTCACCGGCGTTCCAAAGCACCTCGACCGAATAAGTACCGGCAGGAACAGCCTGCAAATCCATGCGAAGCGTTTGGGTGCCTTGAACAGGGCTAACCATAGTCACCACCCTACCAGTCAAATCACGAACCAGCACTTTGGAAGGTGTATGGCTTGAGGAACCCCAAGAAAGCTGAAGGTCTCCTGCACTTGGATTCGGGTACAAGCTGATTGCATTGGTCGAAGCCTTAAACGAAGGAAGCCGTAAATTACCCGCAATCTCCTGACCCCAAACGTCGGTCATCGCACTGAGTCCACCCAAACGAAGCGCCGTCCAATTCAATTGCTCGAGAAGTTCGGAGCGATCTGCCTTCAAAGTAACGGTGACCACGGCATCGTTTTCGTTGACCTTCATTCCGGACTCATCGAACCAGCCGTAACACCACATACCCTCACGTTGTCCCCAGCTGTAATGGCCTTGGAGGGTGCCGGGCTCCATACCAACCACTTGAATACCGGCCGGCAATGGCAATTCCAAAGAAACCGCACCCAATTCCATGGCCCGATCCGCACGCAATGTCACCTTCACCTGACCTGTCGAAGCATTGAATTCCGAAATCCCTGCGCCTTGGATCAACCCCAATACCGATGCGGTTCCGCGCAGCGTAGTATTTGGAACATACGATCCGTTAACGTCGCCAAAGGCAAGCATTTTGAGATCCTGCGTAACATTCCCAGAAACAACATTCAAGGCTGGTGTTTCGCTTAGCCAATTCCCTACGGTAAAAGCAGAGAGGCTACCGCTGAAACGGCGGTTCACCAAAAGAGCATCGCCCGAAGTTATCGAAGAGCTACCATTCACATCCGCTGCGGACAGCCGAAGACCTATCAAAGGCACAGAACCGGAGAAATGCCTGCTGATCCCTAAGGCATCCGATGCGGTGACCCCACCCCAAGGCTTGGATGTAATGGCTTCCAAGGTATAGGATCCCGAAGGAACAACGGACATTGCATAGGCGCCCAATGCATCCGTAGAATCTGAGGCAATCACAGCGCCTAATCCGTCTTTGATGCGCACTATAGAATTGGTCATCGGGGTTGATGCTGTATTATTATACGTTAAAGTACCACTCACCGAATAAGTGACCACCTGGACCAAATCAGCAAGATAACGAGGACATAATTGGTAACCCGAGGTATGCGGTGCGGTTGCATCAAATTGACTGCCCACCCCTATCATGCTGAAGATTCCCATAGGAGCCGGTGAATTGAAGAGGTTAACATCGTTGTCTATCCGAATATCGAAGGTATCCACCCCGTTAGTGGCCTTCACGGTACGACCTGATCCTGTAGTGCCGGATACAGGCCATTGGGCTGAAGGAGTGGAAGAAGGAACAAGAGTTAAGTTATTGATCCGAATCAAACTAGACTCTGTCAAGTCACTCATCGAGGTCACTACTTGCGGAGCAGGCAAAGTATTT
>Ga0194124_10005175_pt1 | contig 12258 bp, 9 predicted proteins | sample TA2KigCas0mmetaG_FD_148605 | JGI IMG/M metagenome (GOLD analysis project Ga0194124, IMG submission 148605) | Freshwater microbial communities from Lake Tanganyika, Tanzania - TA2015031 Kigoma Deep Cast 0m | ecosystem: Environmental > Aquatic > Freshwater > Lake | place: Tanzania: Lake Tanganyika...
TTAAGAAAAACGATTTTTCACCTTTAAATATTGGACCTCTTTTAGGCACAGTAATTTTCACTGGACTTCCCGTACCTGAAATCGCAAAAGGAGCATTTGGACTAGAACGGAATGAGCAAGAAGGACTCTTTGAACTTTCACGACTTTGCATCCACCCTGAAACCCAAGGAACAGAACATAATATCACTTCTTGGTTTGTTTCAAGAGCGATTAGACAGTTACGGAAGGATACTGAAGTTAAAGCAATCATCTCTTACGCTGATAGTGATTTCCATAGCGGTACAATCTATCGCGCTTGTAATTTTAAATATTGCGGACTTTCAGACGCAAAGAAAGATTTCTACTATGCAGACGGAACTAAACACTCTAGAGGCAAAGTTAAAGGTGCTGCAGGAGAATGGAAAGAACGCTCCCGCAAACACCGATATGTAATGGTATTTGATAAGAAACTCGAACTTTTATGGGGCAATGAGACTGGTGTTTTTGGTGCGGATTAGTTTTTTATCAATTTTTAGGGCATCGTGATCCTTGTATTCTCGGTGCGAATTGTCTTATCACTTACATACTGCGATGATCTGTCATAGGTCATCGCTTTTCTTGTATCATTAATAACCTGTTGAAGATATTCCGGCTTAAGAAGATAAATGCTTCTTTTTAGGGTATTTTTTCGAGTTTCATATTCATAATTACTCACACTCACAACAGGATTTATATTTGCCGTAACAATATAAATCTGACCGACCATAGATGTGTGTGATGTGCATTGATAATATAAAACACTCGGTGCATTATATTGAACATCCCAAATCAGTGTTCCGTTAGAGACTCCATTATTTACAATTCCATCACTATAAACAGTTCCATTTGTTCCGATACCGGTTTGTATTCTGAATGGATGAGCATTCATATTATTTGTGAATGTGTATCTCTCCCCTTTGATTAAATATAATGGTGGATTAGATTCATTACCGGTAAATCCAGGTCCTGTAAAAGTATAAGCATTAGACCCTTGAGAACCTAAAATCCACCCTGATGTATAAAATGCAGAACCGATTCCAATATTCCCATAGATATCTACATCTGGAATTCTAAAATTAGAATCTACAACCTTACCTGCAGGAAGAATTAAACGACCTTTTGAATCCTTAACTTCGATTGTTTCATAATGATGAATAGCATTTAAATCATTACCATATATTTCTTCGGCATATTGATAAATGTCATAATCTGAAAGAGGCCATTCATTTCTGATATTTACAATACCGGCACTCACCAATACAACCCAATCATATTGAGCACTTCCATAAACTTCTTCGGCAACAGTATCCGGTCTTGCTCCGTCCTGAATTTGATACTTATTAAATATCATAAAAACATTTTTTAAATCATCACGAAGTTTAACTCTACGAAATACATTCTTTACCAGTAAGTATTCATCAGAGCCTAAACTACTTGATAGGAACGATTGATATTCTAAATTTGGAAGCTCTCTGAAGTAAGACATTAGAATCCTGTTCCTGTGAGTGTTGACTTATTATTTCCGTTCCTATCAATATAATCCTCACGGTAGATCGGAGTGAGTTCCTGAAATGATAGTATCATCTGCATATGAACCGGTGTGGCATCAGAATATGTGGCATAAGTTCCAGAACCGGTATAGTTAACGGACATAGAATTTAGAGCACATATCTTGAACTGGTGTAGAAATGGATGAGATTTTCCACCACTCATATATTGAACTTTGAATACACTTGGTGATTTAAGAAATAATCCGGCAGCACCTCCGGTTTCTGCTCCTTTTTGTGCCGCAGATTCTTTTTTAAAAAATAAAATAATTTCTTTAATTACCTTAGACTCTGCTTCACTGCGAGGAACTAAATCAAATGAAAATGAAAACGACCGAGGTGGTGCTACTCCATTAAAAAGTAGTTCTGTATTTGAATTAAAAACACTACCAGTTTCTCTGGAAAGATTTTGAGTAAAGTTTCCATCTCCAAGTAGTGCTGCTGTTGCTTTTGTTGCAAAAAAAGTTTGAACCGCACTTTGACCACCTGCAGTTTGCGCTGCTGATTTCAAGTTGTTTAATAAATTTGTCGCAGCTGAAATCCCACCGTCAAATCCATTTGAAACTGCAGACTTTGTTACTCCCAGAATAGCAGTTTGTAGAGGATCCATATTACCGACACCCCAACTTGCGCCGGCAGTGCTTATAATAGACTGTGGCATTGGAAGTATTACTGTTCCTCTACCTGTTGCAGAACCATATCCACCTTCTGAAACAATATCATCAGAACTTTTTTGTGCAAAACTACCGGTATCTCCTAGATTTAATCCAGGAGGTTTATACTCAAAAGAGGTGATTTTCAAAAAATCATCAGATGCATTAATATTTTTAATTGGGTATCTATAATTTGGCACTGACGTTTATAGTTTTTAGTTATTTATCCTAATTCTTCCAAAAGGTAGTTTTCTCAGGTCACTAACCTCATTTTGATTAACAATATGAAGAGGGCCAATAACTTCTCCAGATGTATATTGACGCTGTTCTCCCCAATGAAAGTTAATGCCACTAAATCCCCAGGAATAAACACCTGTAACGGCAACTAAAGGATTAGCATCATATCTTAAACCAGGAGTCTTTGGTTTATAGACAAAGGTATAAAATTTACCTGCTTCAGGACTACTGGTGGTTTCTGTTAGAGCTTCAAGTATTTCCAACATCAAATCATCCGCATCTTCAGTTCCTATTAACTTCTTGACCAATGGTGCAATACGGCTCATTTTCTGTCAATTCCAAGTTCGTTTTCACTCAGGACTTTAAAGGACCATCCTCTGTCTTTACAGTATTCTCTTGCCGCTTCCCATTTTGATTGGTTCTTGGCATACTCATATGCTTCATAGATATATCCTTTTGTCTGTCTTTTTGGTTTTGGTGGTGGCATAGTTTGTTTATAAGGTTTAATCTCAATCATATATTTCTTGATTGACCCGTTAGGTTCTTTGACTTTTATAAGAAAGTCCGGAAAATATCGATGAACTTTATTATCTACAGGAGAACGATAAGGTAATGCTATTTCTTCTGAACCCCATTCAATAATATTTTCATTTAAGTCACAATAGACCATAAATTTACGTTCCCAAAGAGATCTGTAAATGATATTTGTTGGATCTCCCTTGTATTTTTTTGGATAGGAAGGTTGATATTTTCCCTTATATGACATTATACATAGTATATAAACTCATCTAAGTATTTAGAGTGCCTACTAAAAAAAGAATATCTGATTTCAAACCATTATTTACCAACCTCGCACAAACTTCACATTATGAAGTTAGATTTGGAGGTCTTGGATCTAGTGGTGGGGAACTAATTTCATATCTTAATAGTAAAGGGATTACTCAGAGATTCATTGTCGAAGACTGCGGACTACTTTGTTCATCGGCATCTCTTCCAACAACAAATTTGGCAACGGCAACTATTAGTGGAAATCATATGGGTACGACTGAGTATTTTGCTCATACAAGGCAATACTCTCCAATTACTCTAGAATTTTATGTAGATAAAAATTATAATGCTCTTAAATTTATGGAAAGTTGGATGGAGTTTATTGCGAGTGGATCTCATAATCCAATTGACAGTCGTCTTCCTTCGGTGAAACAAAATAGTGACGCTTATCTTTTTAGAATGCAGTATCCGGAATATTATAAATCAAATGAGACAAAAATTACCAAGTTTGATAAAGATTATAATCAGGAAATAGAATATACTTTTAGAGGTCTTTTTCCATCAGCAATTTCATCTCTGGCAGTTAGTTATTCTGCATCTAACATTCTTACTATGGCAGTAACATTTCAATATGATCGCTATATTGCCGGTAAGTCCAGTTCGCTTTCAAATTTGCTTGGAAACAATAATAACTTTGTTTCGAACATTGCAAATACAGCAAATTTCATTGAAAATATTTTTTAGATAATATGAATACCAATATCAATTTTGCCGAATAAATAAGTGTAGTTGAATATTTAATGTTTAAATAAAATGCCTTTACCTAAAATTTCTACACCAACATATGAGTTGGAAATACCTTCGTTAAAAAAAAATATTAAATACAGACCATTTTTAGTCAAAGAAGAAAAGGTCTTAATTATTGCGATGGAAAGTGAGGATCCAAAACAAATTGCAGAAGCGGTAAAAACCGTAATTTCAAATTGTATTCTTACTAAAGGAATTAAAGTCGAACAACTATCAACTTTCGATATTGAATATTTGTTTCTGAATGTTCGGGGAAAGTCTGTTGGTGAGTCTGTTGATGTTTTAATTACCTGCCCAGACGACGGAACCACACAAGTTCCGGTTTCAATTAATCTAGATGAAATTAAAGTAAATGTTGGTGAGGAACACTCAAAGGATATTAAACTTGATGATACTTTGACTCTTCGAATGAAATATCCATCGATGCAAGAGTTCATTAAGACTAATTTTAATAATACTCAATCTATTAGTATTGATGACACCTTTGAGATGATTTCTTCTTGTATCGATCAGATTTTTAGTGAAGAAGAATCCTGGGTTGCTGCCGATTCGACTAAAAAAGAACTTGATGAATTTCTAGAACAACTGACCACAAATCAGTTTAAAGCAATTGAAAAGTTTTTTGAGACAATGCCTAAACTATCTCATATTATTAAGGTCAAAAATCCAAATACCGAAGTTGAAAGTGAGGTCGTATTGGAGGGTCTAACATCTTTTTTCGCCTAGGAATGGCTCATACTTCGTTGGAGTCATATTATAGAACTACTTTTCAGTTGATGCAGCATCATAAATACTCATTAACAGAATTAGAAAATATGATGCCCTGGGAAAGAGAGGTTTATATTACTCTTCTTTCACAATATGTTGAAGAGCAAAATCTAAAGAACCAACATCAACAGAATGGCTAGTCTATCATCTCCATTTGCACCTCCTGCTCTTCCTGCAGCACAAGCACAACCACAGGCAGGTTTGGTTAATATTGAGAGAAATTTAGAATCTCAGAAAGAACAAAATGTTAAGCAGACACAGGAAATTTCTGGACTTCGCACCACGATAGAATCTTTAAGAACAGAAGTCACAACATTGAATAATGGTATCGGGTCTGTTTCTAATTTAATACAGCAAGATACTGCCGTCGAAAAACAACAAGAACAACAAGAAGCAGAAAGAGAGAGAAGACTTGTTGAAACTAAAGTTCGAATGGGAAAAGAGTCTCAACTAGAAAGCAGTATTACAAGTGCTCTTGTGGGACCGGTTCAGGCTCTTGAACCAAAAATTAATAACATATTTGATAGAATTAAAACAGCTTTATTTACATTATTTACCGGTTGGTTAACGAATCAGGGAATTGAAGCACTTAGAGCAAGTGCAGAAGGAAATAAAACTGAATTAGAAAAAATTAGAGATAGAGTTCTTAATGCTTTTGGAGATGTTATAAAAGTCTTCGCAGCGATTAGAACCGGATTTAGTTTGATAATTGGAACTATTACCACACTTGCTGGAAGAATTGCTGGTTTTGTAACCAAACTTGCTCTGGCACCCATAAAAGTTTTAACAAATACTCTTAGAGGTGCTCCTCTTCTACAAAATGTGTTTGGTGAAACAAAACCTAAACCTAAACCAACAGGACCAGGACTCATTGGAGGATTATTCAGTAGTGTTGAAGCATTTATGAATTTTAGAAATGGGGAAAATGTAGATGCAATTATGAACGCTGCGTTGTTACTTCCGACACCTCCTATTGTTAAAGGACTTTTAATTGCGGGTGTAACAGTAGATAATATAGCAGAAGTATTTGGTGGTAATCTTTTTGGGTTTAAAAATCCAAATCACGAAAGAAAGGGAAAAGAAATTGCGGAAGAAGCAAAAAAACAAAAAAAATCTTCAACATCAACAACATCAACAACATCAACATCAACAACATCGACAACATCGACAACATCAACATCAACCGCACAAACTCCGTTAATGGGAGATAAAAAAGATGAAAAATCTGAAACTGATCCAAAAAATATGACTCCTGGTCCAGTACCCGGAAGTCCAAATATTCAACCTACTTCTGCTGGTGGTGCTACTCCTGCTGGTGGTGCTACTCCTGCTGGTGGTGCTGCTCCTGCTGGTGGTGGAGATCCCGCAGGTGGTGCTGCTCCTCCTACTAGTGGTGGTGTTAGTAGTCCAATGACATCTATGGCACCACAGGCATCAGAACTTTCATTAAATAATCCTCCGGGAGCACTAGTTCCCGGACAAAGACCTGATAAAGCTCTGACTAGCGAACAATTTAAGGCAGCAACACAAGCAAGAGCACAGGGTAAAGCAGATGGATTGTCTGGAAAAGAATTGGAGATATATGTTGCAAATGCTGCTATGAATGCTGGAACACCGAGCACCGCAAATATAAGTTCTCCAGCGCAGACTCCAAATGTTGGGGCACTTCCAGAACCGACTCCAAATGTTATTATGGCAGGAGAGCAGGGTGGTTCTCAACAATCACCAACTCCACAGGCACCACCAGTAGGAAGCGATACTCCTATAATTAATTCTTCCAATCCTGATAATTTTTATGTCCTTTATTCTCAATTAAATTATAATGTGGTGATATAATATGGCAATCTCATCACCACTTACTCCAAAAACTTCGGAAAGAACTATAAAAAACCTTCAGGGTATCATACTCAATAAAACACGAGTTAGTAGAGAAACTTTTCGAAATAAAACAATCTTACAGGATCGTAGAATTGAAAATGACAGGAGAGCTCTTCAAGAAGACGCACTTGAGGCACCTGATATTGTGAGAAGACCACGTGGTGCCGCACAATTAATTGCCGGTAGTACCAAGGGATTTTTTGAGAGATTACTCGGATTTCTTGGTTACTTAACTGCCGGATGGCTTCTTAGTAATTTACCCACCTGGATTGCAATGGGTAAGGAGTTTATTGCCAGAACTGAAAAAATGGGCAATTTAATTGGAGGTTTTCTTTTAAATACCACAAAAATATTCAATAATATTACGAGTCTTTTGGGTGCGACTTTAACTAATATAGTGACATTCGATTTTCTTGATACTTCGGAAAGAGTTGGCACTGCTTTCGAGGAACTTCAATTAAGTGTGGATAATTGGGGAACTGGATTTGAAGAAGCTCTTAACTTAATAACATCTCCATTAACCGAAGGTGTTGCTTCTGGTGAGAATGCTCCTCCACCAGGAACTCAATATACCGATGAGGGTGCCTATGAAACACCACCATCTTCTGGTGGCACTCCGGCACCGCAAGTAATGTTAGAGGGTGGAATATCAGGCACCACCGCTTTATTGCCAGCTAGTGCAAAGGGTGCTGATCAATATATTGGAGCCACGGATCGTTTTGGATATTCCAGTTGGAGAGGAAGGCATCATAATGGTATTGATATTGGAACAACCAAACAAAAAGGATATTACGTCGCATTTTTACTTGATGGAACGGCAACTCTTGGCAACCAACCAAAAGGTGCTGGGTTATTTGTTGAAATAAAAAGTGGTGGAACGACATATAAATTTTTTCACCTTGCTAGATTTTCTATTGCATCTGGTCCGTATAAAGCTGGAACTGCAATTGGTGAAATTGGAACTACTGGATCTAGTACTGATATACATTTACATTATGAAGTTCATCCACCAGGATCTAAGGGAGTAGATCCAACACCATATTTAAATCTTATTAAAATTGGAAAAAAACTAGGCAAACCAACTCCTGCTCCGGCTTCGATTGCTTCTTCATCAACTAGTCAACCTCAACAAAACTTAATGGGAACTTCTTCTTCGGGAATAAAATTGGGAGGAGGATCAAATGCGGAAAAAGTATATAAGCATTTAATTGGATCTGGATTTACTTCTCAGGCATCTGCCGGTGTAATTGGAAACTTAATGCAGGAAAGTGGTGGGGGGACATTTAATATCAATCCACAAAGTCATCAAAAGGATGGACCAGGAAGAGGTATTTTACAATGGGGAACTGGAAAAGGTAGTGGAGAAAGATGGGACACATTGTCTGCCTGGGCCAAAAAATCAGGTAAAGATCCATGGACTCTTGAAACACAAGTTGAATGGATGATGAAAGAAATGAAAGATAGAGGAACTCTTAATCGTCTTAAAGGAATTAAAGATACACGTAAAGCAACTCTTTTATTTGAAAACGAAATGGCAGCTGCTGGAAAACCTATGATGGAAAATCGTTATCGTTATGCTGATAAAGCTCTTGCAACATTTGGTGGAAAATCTGCGACGGATATTTCCACCCCATCATCCCCATCCATAGCATCAGCACAAACATCAACCCCAACACCGGCACAAATCACACCAACCGGAACTCCTCAAAATCCACAAATGAGTCAGTCATCACAGGCTCTAACACCAGAGAGAACCGGACCAACGGTGATCGTTGCTCAAAATCCTTCGTCTATGGGACAACGAATGATGTCTTATGGTGGTGGAGGTTCTTCTGGTGGAGGATCACCACAAATAAGTGAATTTGCTATGTTAAATAATTTTATAAAAAATAAACTTCTACTCGATCTTGCTTACCTGTAATGTCAATTAACAAGTCTCTATACGAAGAACTGGTTCTGGAATCAAACGATCAAAAAAGGACGATTGACATTAAAAATGGTGTCATCGCATTCGAATATTTCGAGGACATTTTTTCTCCAACAATTACCGGTAGAATTAAAGTAGTCAATACAGGAAATACAATCGAATCTTTTAAGGACCCAGACGGAGAAAAGCAATCGATTTATAATGGACTTCCTCTTCGTGGTGGTGAAAGACTTTCAATTAAACTTGCCGGAAATGTTCCGGGAAGAGAATCACTAAATTTCTCAAAAGACCCCAAAGATTATTTTTATGTTTCGAGTATTACTGATGTAATTTCAGAGGCACAAAATGAAAGTTTCACTTTGAATCTAGTTTCACGAGAGGCAATTACAAACGAAACTTCAAGAGTAGCAAAAAAATATTCAACATCATTAAAGATTAATGAGACGGTTCGCAAAATTTTAACCGATGTTCTAAAAACTGATAGAATCGGAACAATTGATGAGACTTCAAACAAGTATGGTTTTGTTGGTAATTTAAGAAAACCATTCACCATATTAATTTGGTTAGCATCTAAAAGTGTTCCGGTGGTTTCCGGAGATGCGACTGCAGGATTTGTATTTTATCAAACTCGTGATGGATTTCAGTTTCGTGCGATTGATAATCTAATTGCTCAAAAACCAAAGGCAACATATGTTTATAATCCAACAACCGTATCTTATGATGATAATAATAAAAAGGTTGATAATGAGTTTAAAATTTTAAATTATAGCACCGAAAAAAATCAAAATTTAATTGAGAAACTTCGTCTTGGAACCTATTCGAGTTCTAGAATTTTTTATGACCCTCTTAAATTTACATTCACCGAATCAATATTTCAACTTAAAGATTATGACAATAAATCTGAAAATCTTGGTGGAACCGATTTAAAACTTCCTAAAATATCAGAGGGTTCTGATCAATCTCTTGGAGATGTTCCTTCTAGAATTATCACTGCTGTTCTGGATATTGGAACAATCGAAGCAGAAGTATCAAAGGATGAAAATGCTGACCCCTCTTTATATCAATCACAATCTTTAATGAGATATAATATTCTTTTTAGTCAGATTTTAAATGTAATGGTTCCTGGAAATATAGATTTAAGAGCGGGTGATGTGATTGAGTGTTTATTTCCCACTAATTCACTAACAGACAAAAAAGAACACGACCCAGAAACAAGTGGTCTATATATGATTAAGGAACTTTGCCATCATTTTAATACGGAAAATTCCTATACATCATTAAAATTAATAAGAGATACATTCGGAGTCAACAATAAAGAAAAGAAATGATAGACGAATCACTACTTAAAAGTAATTTTGTAGGAAGAGACGGATTCCGTTGGTGGATTGGTCAGGTTGCCCCCGAGGATGCACAGGGTGGGCAGATAAATGGTGAGGGATGGGGAAATAGAAGAAAAGTTAGGATTATGGGGTATCATCCTCACGATATCACCGAACTTCCCGATAAAGACCTTCCGTGGGCACAGTGTATGTTGCCCACAACAACAGGAACTGGTGCCGGAAATAATGGAACTAATGTCAAAATATTGGGAGGAGATACCGTATTCGGTTTCTTTATGGACGGTGATAATGCTCAACTTCCGGTTATTATTGGTGCATTCGGTAAGACCGCAGAAGGTGCCGTAAGCAATCAATTTAGTTTTCCATTTAAACCGTTTACGGGATATACAAGTAAGATTAAGAATGATGGATCTAATTTAAAACGCGATCAAACGAACGAGGGAACCAAGGAGACTCAAAAATCACCATATCATCTTCCAACTAAAACCACAAATGAAAAATCGAGTGGTGAAGAGATTTCATATTTCAGTGGTATTGGGGATAAGGTACAGTTTGCATCTACAAAAGCTAATACATTTGTTGATAAAATCTCGACAGAACTTGAAAATGCAGTCAAGTTTGTTGAGACATTAAAATCTTATAAAGATTTATCAAAAGAATATATTGATGAACAAATTGAAAAATTATGTAAAGAAATTTCTAAAAAAATACAAGGTATTTCTACCGGTATTGTTGGTGGAGTCTTGAATGATACTTATAAGAAAATGATTCCATCATTAAATGAAGGTGTCGAAAAGGTATATGATGATGTAAGTAGTAAAATTGAGGCAGCAACTAAAAGTATTTCACAGGGACATCTTGCCGGTGCCAAAGCTCAGGCAGAAACAATTCCACAATTAAAAAAACTTCAAGACGAAATCCCTAAATTAGGAAAATGTATTGTAAAGGATTTATTCAATATTATTGATGAAATGCTTTGTGCATTATTAAAAAATATTGCCAATCTAGTCTCCTGTGTGATAGATCAATTTCTTGGTGGACTATTAAATGCAATTATAGGTGCGATTGAGTTGGGACTCAATCTTGCGATGGGAGCACTTGGCATTGCTAAATTATTACAGGGATTTGATTTAGGATCAATTATCAGAGGGAGTTCCAAAGGTATTTCCGGAGTCTCATTTATTGCAGAGTGTGGTAAATGCCCATCTCCCTCAGATCCTGGTGTTGAAAGGTGGATGATTGGAAGTGGTGTGATTAGTTCGCCTGATACTAAGTTAAGCAAAATTTTAGAAGTTGCCAATACTGCCAAAGGAATTGTTGATGGAGTTACAGATGCCATAGATGCGGTAGAAGGCGCTATTACTGGCGTTACAGGAGCACTTGATATTTTTAACAGTTCTATTGGTGATTCTGGAACTCAAAGTGCTCTCGGAGCTTGTTATGCAGGGCCGCCAAGGTCTTGCAATCCACCTGAACTTAAAGTATTTGGCGGTGGCGGGTTTGGAGCGGAGGTAATTCCTATTTTTGGTTCAATTGTTAATGGAAATGTTGGAAGTTTAATTGGTGCTGTAATTACAAATGCGGGGTCTGGTTATATTTCTGCTCCATTTGTGGAGGTGACCGATAATTGTAATCAAGGATATGGAGGAATTGTTCAAACAACAATTAATGCGGAAGGTCAAGTTGCTAGTGTCGTGGTGATTTCCGATGGTGAAAATTACCCAGTTGGAACTCAAGACCCAGATGTATTCACAATTGTAAGTGTTCTGATTGAAAATCCAGGAGTAGAATATGAACCAGATGATATTGTAATTGATAATCTTGGAAATGAATATAGTGTGATTATTAATAATGGTTCTATCGTTAAGGTTGACCCCGTAAATGTTAAGAATATTGAGAAGTTGCCTGTTCTTGAAGTTGTTGGTAAGAAAAATTCCATAGGAATATATGAAGTTACTCAAGGAAGAGGAGCAATATTAAGACCAATCTTTGGTATCAAACCAGAGTTCCAGGGAGAAGTTCAACAAATTATTGATTGTGTTTATCCTAGACGTTCAGAAACACCTCTAACAACACCAACTTCTACATCAACTCCTATACCAATCACTGCATTAATTTCAACATCAACAACCACCACACCAACTTTAACAACCACCACACCAACTTTAACATCATCGGGTGGAGGTGGATCTTCTTCCCCAGCATCTTTCCCAGTACCAACACCTGTACCATCAACACCAACACCAATATCATCACCATCACCAACTCCTACACCAACTCCTACACCAACTCCTACACCAACTCCTACACCAACT
>Ga0194124_10005180_pt1 | contig 12252 bp, 10 predicted proteins | sample TA2KigCas0mmetaG_FD_148605 | JGI IMG/M metagenome (GOLD analysis project Ga0194124, IMG submission 148605) | Freshwater microbial communities from Lake Tanganyika, Tanzania - TA2015031 Kigoma Deep Cast 0m | ecosystem: Environmental > Aquatic > Freshwater > Lake | place: Tanzania: Lake...
CCCAATCTTGTTGGTTTATAGTTTGACGAGTATAAGAACGATGGTATTAAATTTTAAACCATGTTTGGTTTTTATTTTATACTAAAGATAATTCAGAAAAAAATAAATTTATAATTTTTGGTTTTCTGTAAATTGAGTTAAACAATTTAAAGATATTATTACACTTCAGAATTTGCTATTAGATTAAAACCTATATATTTCTTATTGATTAATGATTAACCGAATAATTTTCGTTTCTTTTCAAGGAATTCGAAATGGTATTCCTCAGGGCATGAATAAAATGATCATGCCTTTATTTGAAGAATGTTCTTATACGAATTCGACTTTAATCGTTGGTAATATTTTTGGCAAACGAGCATCCTTTATACATAATAACATCAAACCAAATGGGAATGGTGGATTCAACTTTCTGATAACTATAATATCGGTATTTAATCGATTGTTTTTAAAAAAAAAATCATATGTATTAAGATTTTATTCGGAAGTTCTTTTTGATTTAATATTTTCGCTCCATATTAATCAACCTAGCATAATTATCAGTTCTGCTTATCTTTTTTATTCACAAAAACGAAATAAGAAAAAAGGTGGAATTAATATTTTGATTTCTGGAAATCCCGATGACCGTGATATTAATGCACTTTTATTAAAAGAACAACAAATACATCAAGTGATGTTTGAAGATGCATATATGTTTGAACAACGATTAAATTTTATTTCAAAGAGTATTGATCACTTTGATCATATTGTAACGTTTTCAAGTGTAACTTTTAATTCTTTTTCAAATCGAATTCCGAAAATAAGGTTGTCAAAAATAAATTATCATATTACACCTAATACACGCATTTTTGAATTCAAAAGTGAAGAAAAAAAAAATAAATTAGTATTTTGTTTTATCTCAAATCCTTTTTGGTTAAAAGGCTTTTATTATTTGTTGGAGGCTTGGTCTACAGTGAATTCAGGTTATGCGGAATTAGTAATAGGAGGAAGCATAAACGTTGATTTACAAGAAATAATTAACGCTCGTTTCGCTGATTTAAAAAATGTTAAATATCTTGGATGGGTGAATGATATTAATATGTTTTACAGAAGTGCCCATATAGCAATTATTCCAAGTCTTTTAGATGCAGGCCCAACAACAGTTTCAGAGGCTATGTATTGTGGTGTTCCAGTTATAGTCAGTGATGGATGTGGTTCTAGTGAATTAGTTAGAAATGGTGAAAATGGTTTCATTGTCCCCTCTGGTAATTCTAGTGCAATTGCTAGTAAAATAAGGTGGTTTTTATCTAACCCGCAACGAGTTAAGGAAATGGGAGATAATGCTGCAAAATCAATCATGAAAATAATGAAAAGCAATCAAAATCAACAGTTGGTCAACCACGTTTTTGGAGTTGTCAAGGAATTACAGAAGTAATGAAATTATTATTAATTGGCGAGTTCAGCGGTGTGCACAATAATCTAAAAAAAGCCCTAATAATGCTTGGGCATGACGTTATGCTCGCTGGAGATGGTGATGGTTACAAAGGTTTTAGTTACGACATTTCAATTGTTCCCTTTAAATCTAAGTATTTAGGGAAGTTACTCAATATTTTGAATTTTTTAATCAATATAAGAAAGTTTATTGGTTATGATGTTGTGCAATTCATTAATCCTTTCGCCTTCCCATATTATTTTTATTATTTAGGTCTACCAAAATTGGTATTTTTGTTTAATACTAAATCTATTTATTATGCTTGCGGAACAGATCCTGCATACCTAAGATCTGAATTTAAATTAAAATATTTTCCTTTCGATAAAAATTCACCTGAGAAACCAAATTATGCTACGAAAAATAAATTATCAATATTTGGTTATTTTGTTCAGCATATTGATAATATTGTACCTTCGATGTATGAATATTCTTTGGGTTATTCTCATTTGCAAAAAACATTGAAACCTATTCCTCTGCCATGTTCAGGAAATTACTCCGTGATAGGTGAAATTAGAACAAGGCAATTGAAAGTCTTGTTTGGCATATCAAGAAGGAATTTTAAAGGTGCCGTTTATATAGTTGAAGCATTAGACAAAATAAAATTAGAGTATCAGGATTTAATTGAAATTTGCATTGTTGAAAAATTACCCTTTAGCGAGTATATTCGGCTGCTTGATAATGCTGACATTCTTATCGATCAGTGTAAGTCATATAGTTATGGAATGAATGCGCTGTTTGCTATGGAGAGAGGTGTAATTGTTATGAGCGGAAGTGAACCTGAAGCCATGGTTTATCTTGGCATAAAAAATTCATCGGTCGTTAATATTATTCCTGATTCAGAACAGATACTTCTGGAATTGCGTAAATTAGTTAATACAAAAGTAGATCAGCTCGTGGTCCTAAAGAGAGCGATGCAACAACAATCTAAGACTTACCACGACCCTACCAAAATTGCAGAACGATTTGTCCATGTTTATTCAGTTATTTTGGGAAAAAAACTATATGAGCAAGTATAGTAAATTTTTTTATATATATGCAGTAATTGTTTTAGTTCTGTCTTCATGGACAATATACTATCATCTGCCAGGGCCTGAAAGTATTTATCTTGCAGTATTTGGTCTATTGATTTTGTTTCGAGGCAATTTACGATTTGAAAATTCTAAATTATTTTACGCATGCATTTTCGGATTATTAATTATTTGGAATTTCCTCCCACGTGGTAGCTCATCAGTAAACGAAGGTATTGGATCTTCACTTGCTAACATACTTGTTTTGCCAGCATTGTTTCTTATTAATAATTCTGACCGAGAGAAAATTTATGAATTGTTGGTCAGGTTTTTAGTAATTATAGTAGGTGTTGGCTTATTTTTTCATACCTTTCAGTTGATAGGCTTTCAAATTTTAGATCCGATATCAACCGGTGATATTTTGATAAATGGGCGATCTTTTGTTGTTTATCCCACACATTCTAATGAAATTGAAAGAGGAATTGAAATAACAAGGTTCTCCAGCATTTTTGACGAGCCTGGATATTTAGGAACTTTAATTGCTTTCTTGCTATGTATCGAGGGGTATGATCTAAGTAAAAAAAGAAATAGAATTTTGTTGCTATGTGGGATTTTTACATTATCAGGCGCGTTCTATACTCTCTCGATTATTAATTTTGTTTTGAAGGCACTATTTCTGCGTAATCTGAAAAATTTATTAACCTCATTATCATTTATTTTTTTTCTTATCACGCTCATTTACCTATTATTTCCGGATATATTTAGCGTAGTTACCGATAGGCTGGTATTAGAAGAGGGGAAAGGTCTGGAGGATAGTAGGGCCAATATTTCGACGTTCCGGCAATATATAAATTATTTATATTCCCTAGATTCTGCAACATTATTATGGGGTGAAGGGCGTTTTGCGGAACCAGATAAATATGGTATTTCACTAAGCCATGTAAGCTGGGTTCACTTAGTTTTACGAATAGGCTGTGTTTTTTTCTTTTATCTGTTGGCTTTATTTATTGTTACAATAATCAGAATTAAAAATTCTGATACTTTTATTTTTCTTTCTCTTTTTACAATTTCAATCAACCATCGCCCGCAAATATTCAATCCGATCTATTTTTTCTTGATTACTTGCGCTATATTTTTAATCCCATTGAGAGGGAAGGCTGTAAAGAATTATGTAGGTCCTACCTAAAATGGTAAAATCTAAGCGAATCCTCTTCTTCATTGGCTCCCTCCGCTCTGGTGGTAAAGAACGCCGCCTCATTGAGCTGCTTACTTGGCTGAAACACCAAAAATCTTTTGAACTTTTTGTTGTATTGGCTTTTGATTATATTGATTATCCCGCATTTCATAAACTGGGTATAGAATATTTTATACTAAATAAAATTCAAAACTCTAAAGACCCAAGAATTTTTGTTCAACTATACAGAATATGTAAGAAATTTAAACCGGATATTATTCACACATGGGGCGGCATGCAAACATTCTACATACTACCCGCCTCCAAACTATTAAAAATTCCTTTGGTTAACAGCCAAATAACAGATGCCCCCCCGCAACGGAAAGTGTCTGCTTTTGCAGCATTTACAAATTGGATAAACTTTAGGTTTTCTAACCTCATACTCTCCAACTCAAAAGCCGGACTTGTCAGCTATGGACTAGATAAGTATAATAAAAAGTGCTACGTAATATATAATGGGTTTAATTTAAAACGTATTCAAAACCTTCCATCAAAAGCCGAATGTCGGAAAATGATCGGCATTAAGACAGATTATGCCTTGATTATGGTCGGATCTTTTTCCGAAAACAAAGATTATCAACGTTTTTTGAATATTTGCAGTCTTGTTGCTGACAATAGAAGCGATATTACTTTCATTGCTGTTGGAGATGGAAAAAATCTTGATTCAATTAAAAACGAGGCGGTAATGTTAGGACTGGAATCAGTGAAGTTTACTGGACATATCACAAATGTCGAAGAGCTTGTTAACGCCTGTGATATCGGGGTTTTGTTTTCGCCCAATGGCGAGGGGATTTCCAACGCCATAATGGAGTATATGGCTCTTGGTAAACCTGTTATTGCTAGTGATGTAGGAGGGACTAAAGAGATCGTTGCACACAATGAAAGTGGTTATTTGATTATTAATGAAAGTGATCAGGAAATCGCAGATATGATCGTTGACTTATTAGTAAGTCAAGATAAGCGATTACAGTTTGGTGAAAAGGGAGTGTCGATCATATTTGACAAATTTCGGTTAGAAAGGATGGGCAAGGAGTTTGAGGAACTTTATAGCAAGTTACTTTAGGATAAATATTAAGGAATAGCCTCAAAAAACATTACTTACTAGTTACGTATGTCGTTAAAACAAACAATTATAATCACAGCGCCCTATTTAATTAATGGAGGCGTATCCGCATTCGTAGGTAATATAACGCCTTTTTTCCGTTCAAATATCAAGGTATTTCACAGAGGCAGTAAATCACCAGTTGAATCTAGTATTGTAAAAGCGCGATCTTTTATTTTATTGCCTTATAGGTTTTTATTTTCCGTATGGAAACATAAACCGCAATGCATTATTGTGAATACATCTTTGAGTATTAACTGTTTGATACGAGATGGTTTGATTGTGTATTTGTCAAAGTTATTTCGCATTAAGGTTTTATTGATAATACATGGATTTGAAGAGGATTCGCTAAAACAAATTAGACTTTTGAAACTCGGTTATTTTCGATCTGATGCTATAATTGTACTAGCGGATATTTTCAGAGATTTATTAGTAAATGTTGGTTACAAACAAAAAATTTATGTGCAACACAATCCTGTTCATCACGATGTTTTTGAATATATAAATGCCAATCAATCTTGTTACAATAATTCGTCGTTTAAAAATTTCATGTTTTTTTCTAGAATAGAGATAGATAAAGGTATATTTATTGCATTAGATGCATTTCATTTGTTAGTTTCTGAATACCCAGATATAAACTTGACAGTTATAGGAGATGGACAGGCGCTTAATAAGGCAAAAAAATATGTGGAAGATAAGTTAATCCCCAGTATTACTTTTACAGGTTTTGTTACAGGTAGAGAGAAACTTCAATTACTAAGTAGATGTGATACTTTACTTTTCCCAACATCAAAAGAAGGGTTGCCAATTAGCGTTTTGGAAGCAATGGCTGCAGGCCAAATTATTGTAACAAGACCAGTTGGTGGTTTAGTTGATTTGTTTAAAATTTGTAAATTTGGTTTTTGTATAAGTTCAAAAGACCCCAAAGATTTTTCTTATGCAATGCGTGAGATTATTGAGCAAAACGAAAAGTTTAAAAAGGTGCGGCTTAATAATGCTGAATTCTCAAAACAATATTTTCATTCGAAAATTATTGCTCAACGCATTGAAGGTATTATTGCTGATATGAATGGAGAGTGTTAATAGCGATAAGGTTGATTATTTCTTATGGGGAAGAAAAATCGATATAAATGATATATAGTATAGAAAACACAATAATTAGTTTAGTGGAGTATTGTGAAAAAGAGGGCTTTAAAGGCTACGATCCTTATGACATATTAATCTCCCCCATCAATTTCAAATTATTCGGAAAATGGGGACCACCACTTGCTACGCAGATTATGAAACGGCTGCTTATAAATATCAGGCCTTTTCTTGGTGTTAATAAGGATTATAACCCAAAAGGCATTGGTCTTTTTCTGCAAGCCTACTGCCTTTTATATCAACAAACAAATGACTACAAGTACCTTGAAAAAGCCGATTGGCTGTTTAACTGGTTGATTAAGAATTACTCGAAAGGGTTCGCGGGTATGTGTTGGGGCTATAATTTCCCTTGGGCCAATCCACAAGAATTCAAAGCGGCATGGTTACCGTCTGTTGTTGTTACAAACCAAGTTCAAGAAGGTTTATACCAGTACTTTTTAATTACTGGTAATAAGTTGGCAAAACAATCTATTGTAAGCAGCGCTTTATACATTAAAAAGAATATTCCGATTACCCGTTTTGATGAAGGTGTTTCTTTTGCTTATACCCATCAATCAAAAGGAGCGTGTTACAATGCCAGCTTGCATGCGGCGGAGATACTGGCTCGATCAGCACAAGTAACTGGAAAACAGCCTGACCCCTTGATCAAAGAAGCCATGTCTTTTGTATTATCTAGGCAGAAGGATGACGGTTCATGGTATTACAGCTATGATCCAGAAATAGATGAAGAAGAGAAACAAATTGACTTCCATCAAGGTTTTATACTCGTTTCTCTACATAACTTGCTTCACTTGACTGCGTATTTACCATCAGATACAAAATCTGCAATAAAGAAAGGAGTAAAGTTCTATAAAGATAAACAATTTGAACCCAACGGGAGGTCGCTTTGGCGCCTACCAGCTCGCTGGCCAATAGACATACATAATCAAAGCCAAGGCATTATTACATTCGCTTTGTTAAGAGACTATGATCCGGGATATTTAAATTTTGCTGAAAATATCGCTAGTTGGACCATAAAAAACATGTTTAGCCCAAAAGGATATTTCTACTACCGATTAACACCTCTATTTAAGAATAAGATATCTTTCATGAGGTGGAGCAATGCTTGGATGTTATTAGCTCTGTCCCATTTAATAAATATAAAAAATGAATAAGAAAAGATATTTATTTTTTATTGTACATCCCTCAAAGTATCATGTGTTTCGACATACAATCAATATTTTGAAGGCTAAGGGCCATCAAGTTGATTTAGTAATTACTTCCAAAGACGTGCTTGAAAAGCTTATAGAAAATGAGAATTGGGCGTATAAAAACATCTTCCCAGAGGGCAGGAAAATTCGTTGGCTTCCGACATACTTAGGCGCAGCATTTAACGCCATTAGGACTCTGTATCGTTTGGAAAAGTTTGTTTGGCGAACGCAATATAATCTTTTCATAACTGACGATTTACTGGTCATAAATGGATTTTTGCATAAGATACCATCAGTTTTGTTTCAGGATGATGATGTAACAGCCGTTCCCGAATCACAATTATTACATCGGTTTGCAACTCACATAATGACACAGTTTGTCTCTAATATGGGAAAGTTTTCCGTCAAGAAGGTCCCGTTTCATGGATACAAAGAATTGGGTTCTTTACATCCAAAAAGATTTACACCTAATCAGGATGTGGTCTTGCAATTTAATCCCAGTTTATCGAAATATTTTATCATACGATTAGTCTCTTTGAATGCGACACATGATACAGGTAAATCAGGCCTTACTGATGAGGACGTGCTTAAGCTGATAGATTTGTTGGAGTCTTATGGAAAAGTTTTTATTACTTCCGAAAGAAAGCTACCATCTAAGTTCGAAAAATATAGAATCAATATTAAAGTAAATGAATTAGCTCATGCATTATATTTTGCTGATTTCTTAATTGCAGATAGCCAAACAATGTCAGCAGAAGCTGGAGTGCTAGGTACCCCGTATATTCGATTCAATGATTTTGTGGGTAGGATAAGTTATCTTGAAGAACTTGAACATAAGTACGAGCTCGGTTACGGAATAAAAACAAAAGATAAAAACTTGCTATTCAGTAAAGTATATGAATTGCTTAATACACCTGACTTAAAAGAAAAATGGAAGAAAAAAAGGTCTAAGATGCTCTCAGAAAAGATTGATTTGACTGATTTTATGGTATGGTTTTTTGAAAATTATCCTGAAAGTAATACTATAATTAAAAATTTTCCTGATTTTCAATTAAAGTATTTATATTAATGCTAATATTATGAAGATTATATCAGTGGTAGGCGCACGGCCAAATTTTATGAAACTAGCACCATTTTGTGATGCAATCGCAAGTCATAACAAAAAATTTAATGGAAGTGTTCGTCATATAATTGTACATACCGGTCAGCATTATGATATAAATATGTCGGATGATTTTTTTATAAAACTAGGTATGCCCAAACCAGATAAAAATTTGGAAGTAGCTGCAGCCTCTCATGCCGAACAGGTCGGCAATACCATGATTAAACTCGAAAAAGTATTACTGGAGGAAAACCCTGACTGGATTGTTATTTATGGTGATGTAAATGCAACTATGGCAACTGCCATTAAAACTTTTGATGAAAATTGCTCATGTCGAAGCTGGTCTACGCTCATTCGACAATAAAATGCCTGAAGAAATAAACCGCTTGGTTACCGACAGGCTTTCAGACATTTTATTTACCACAGATGAAATTTCAGATCAGATTTTATTGAAGGAAGGAACTCCATCAGCCAAAATCTATAGGGTTGGAAATATCATGATTGATTCGTTGGTCAAGCATTTGCCCGCAGCAAGAAAACTTATATTAAATGATATAATCACCAGTTTCGCTTCAAAAGACAATACAAAAGTTGATTTAGTGGATAGACATTTTGCATTGGTTACGTTGCACCGTCCTTCCAATGTGGATGATTTTTCTTCATTTAGCAATTTATTGAGCTTCATGATGGGCGAAGTGGCATCATTCATGCCTGTAGTTTGGCCTGTCCACCCGCGAACTATGAAAAAGATACAAGAATTCGGTTTGTGGGACTCACTGGTAGCACATCCGTATTTTGTGCTCTTGTCGCCTGTTGGCTACCACGAAATGTTAAGGCTTAACATGTCAGCAAAAATTGTCTTAACCGATAGTGGTGGCCTGCAGGAAGAATCAACCGTTCTTGGTACACCTTGTCTTACTTTGCGATGGAATACAGAACGCCCAATGACACTAAAACAGTACGGTGGGGCGAGCATTCTTGTGGGCAATGATATGGAAAAAATAAGGGAAGGTTATCGTATGATACTCGAAAAGCCCATTTATCCGCACTGTCCTCCGCTTTGGGATGGCAAAACCGCCGAGCGGATACTGGACATTTTATTAAAGAAGTAGAATCACAATAGCTCCAAGGTAAATGCATGAATATACTATTTGAGATAAACCACCCAGCGCATTTTCATCTATTCAAAAACCCTGTAAATCAATTGATCTTTCAGGGCCATCGTATTTCAATTCTTGCAAAATCAAACAGCCCATTGCCCCAATTACTAGCAACACAACCGCATTGGTTAGTTATTTTTGAGGGTAAAAAAGGCAAAGGGATGCTTGCAAAAATTGCAAAGCAATTTCTTTTCACTTTTCAAGCCATTAGGGTTATCCTCACTCACAAAATTGATCTTTGTGTCGGCGTTTCAATTACAATGCCGCAGGCCGCATTTTTAACCGGCAGGAAAAGTCTTGTCCTCGACGATGACGACAAACACACAACGCCTTTTTTTGCAGCACTTAGTCACACATTTGCCACAAAAATTCTCTCTCCCAAATGTTTGAATAACAATGACCACAAAGAAAAATACAAATACTATCCTGGCCTTCATGAGCTTTCATACCTGCACCCTGATGTTTTTACCCCCCAAAAGGATATATTCACAGCATTTGATATTACTGTAAACGAAAATATAATATTGCTGCGCTTTGTTGATTTTAAGGCCCATCATGATTTGGGCGAAAAAGGCCTATCCAATGATCAACGCAAAAGGCTGGTTGAGATTTTGTCAAAAAAAGGAAGGGTCATCATTACATCTGAAAGCGGGCTTATTCCGGAGCTAGCAAGCTATAAACAAATAGTTAGCCCGGATAAGATTCATGATTTATTGGCGATTGCAAGCCTCTATGTAGGTGAAAGTCAAACCATGGCATCTGAGGCCGCTGTGCTAGGCGTTCCAGCAGTTAGAATAAATACTTTCAAAAAACGAATTACTTATTTAACAGAACTTGAAGAAACCTACGGATTACTATATTCATATACCCCGGATGAATTTGGGAAGGCCATCGCAAAAATAGAAGAACTATTAGAAACAGGTACAAAGCAAAGGTGGTCAAAAAAACGACAAAAACTACTTGAAGATAAAATCAATGTTTCAGATTTTATCTCTTCTCAAATTAAAGAATTTGCCTCTTTTTTATTTTTATTAGGTACACTCATTTTACAATAAATATATTCTCACGGCATCTTACTCGAAGATTATATTGCTAAAATTAGTTTTCATTACTACATAAAAAAATTTTAAAATGGAAGTATCATGTGCGGAATTTTCGGCCTTATAACCAAACCAGGTAAAATATATTCACCCAAAGCAATACGAAAAACCCTTGAAAACATTGCTGTTTTCAGCGAGTCGCGTGGCAAGGATTCATCCGGTATGGCCATTAGAAATCTGAAAGGATGCACCATAGATATCATCAAAGGGGATATACCCATCCGACAGCTGCTCAAGAGCAAGGATTTTGATGTTTCTGTAATAGCAGCCGTAAAAGCTGATGTATTGAACCAGGGCTTTAGCGCTTTTGGCCATGCCCGTTTGGTAACCAACGGCACACAACTGAACGAAGCAAATAACCAGCCGGTACTGAAAGATGACATCATTATCATCCACAACGGTATCATCGTCAATGTGGACGAGCTTTGGGAGCTGCATCCTGATCTTCATCGAACATTCAGCATTGATACAGAGATTATACCTGCACTTATCCGCAAACAATTAAAATCCACAAATGATCTGGCCGAAGCCTGCAACAAGGCATTTGCCCAACTCGAAGGCACCTGGTCTGTGGCTATTATGTTCCAAGATCTGGATCAGTTTGTAATGGCAACCAACAATGGCTCCCTGTACTACATAACCGACAACAAGAGCTTCATCACTTTTGCTTCGGAGGGCTATTTTCTCGAAAGGCTCAAAAACACGGCGGAATTCTCTGTTTTTGGCCCCTCACTAGAGGTAAAGCAGCTCCTTGCCAACAAAGGCTTGATTGTTCATCTGAGCTCACTGAACATTGAATATTTTGATTATCCCCAAAATTGGAATGCTGTACCCGCTTCATTTGTGAAACCGCTCAGTCTTGAAAAGCACTTACTCGATAACATATTCAACAAACGTGAAGTGGTGATTGATCCTGCAGTGTTTATCAACCGTGCAAAGGAAGCCCATTTGTTCAGCCTGCTCGAAAACAATGCCGAAGCCATCCGTAATCTCCGCAGATGCAGCAAATGCGTGCTGCCTGAAACCTTTCCATTTATCAAATACGATCATAAAGGTGTGTGTAATTACTGCAACAACTATGTTGTAAAAGACAGAAGTAATAATCGACAAAATTTTATCAATAAAATTGAATCAATTAAATCGATTAAAGGTAGTGCAAATTGCATAGTGCCATTCAGTGGGGGAAGAGATAGTACTTATTCAATCCATTTCATAACAAAAGAACTGGGACTGAAACCTATTGCATATACTTACGATTGGGGAATGGTAACAGATTTGGCTAGAAGAAACATCGCAAGAGTTTGTGGCAAACTTGGAATTGAGCATGTAATTGTTGCTGCTGACATTTGGAAAAAAAGAAATTATATTCGTCTAAATATAAATGCCTGGATAAAAAACCCGCAACTTGGTATGATTCCATTGTTCATGTCCGGGGATAAGGCCTTTCACTATCATTTAATTAAACTTCAGGAGAGTACAGGCATATCTTTAAATGTTTGGGGCGAAAACTATCTTGAAAAAACAGATTTCAAAACAGGGTTTGCTGGTGTTTCTCCCGAATTTAACAAAAACGTACTTTATTCATTGTCAGTTGGTAATTATTTTCGTCTATTCTCTTTTTTAGCCAAATCTGTAATAACCAATCCTTCATACATCAATGCTTCGATTATAGATAATATAGTTTCTCAATACAGCAGATCCTTTCAGAAAAAGGTTGACTATTACAATTTCTTTGATTTTTACGAC
>Ga0194124_10005181_pt1 | contig 12251 bp, 10 predicted proteins | sample TA2KigCas0mmetaG_FD_148605 | JGI IMG/M metagenome (GOLD analysis project Ga0194124, IMG submission 148605) | Freshwater microbial communities from Lake Tanganyika, Tanzania - TA2015031 Kigoma Deep Cast 0m | ecosystem: Environmental > Aquatic > Freshwater > Lake | place: Tanzania: Lake...
GGGGGCTATGGCTACATCCGTTGCGGTAAGTCGCTCGGCCAGGCCTTCCACATCGATCGCTTTATCGAGAAACCCGACCGTACGACGGCGGAGGGTTTTCTGACATCGGGCGGATACCTCTGGAATAGCGGCATGTTCTTGTTTAAGGCGAGCCGATATCTCGAAGAGCTCGCAAAACATGCCCCTGCGATACTCGAGTCGGCGAGGGAAGCTGTTTCGGCTGCAAAGTCTGATCTCGATTTCTTACGGGTTGATGCAGCGGCATTTGCGAAATGTCCCTCCGATTCGATTGACTATGCCGTGATGGAGAAGACCGACTCGGCGGCTGTCGTTCCGCTCGATGCGGGTTGGAGTGATGTCGGTTCCTGGTCTTCTTTGCATGACGCGCTTGATCGTGATGCTTCAGGGAACGCGCTTCGTGGGGATGTTTTAACGGTTGATACCGAAGGGAGCTTCGTTCTTGCTGAGAGCCGGCTGGTCGCAACCGTGGGGCTTAAAGATCACGTCGTGGTTGAAACGAAAGATGCAGTGCTGGTCGCCCCTAAAGATCGAGTCCAAGACGTCAAGAAGCTTGTCGAGAAGATCAAACAGGATGGCCGATCAGAGCATCAACTGCACCGCGAAGTGCATCGTCCTTGGGGCAGCTACGACAGCATCGAGAATGGTGCGCGGTATCAGGTTAAAAGGCTTTCCGTGAAACCGGGCGCTTCGATGTCACTCCAGCTCCATCATCACCGTGCTGAGCACTGGATCGTGGTGGCAGGCACTGCGCGCATCACGCGCGGCGATGAAGTCTTCATGCTTGAAGAGAATCAGTCGACCTACATTCCGCTCGGTGTGAAGCACCGAATCGAGAACCCCGGCAAGATCCCCCTGCACATCATTGAGGTGCAGTCGGGGTCGTACCTTGGCGAAGACGATATCGTCCGATTCGAAGATCGATACGGCCGTTGAGGGATCTTCAAGACTTCTTGCGCTTGGCGAGCTCCGTCGAACGCGCTTCGGCAGCCGCCAAGAGCTCTTTAGAAAGCTCGCCGCGAAGGCGATTTCTCATCTCGATCGAAGGTTGATCGCCAGCGCTTGCTGCTAGGTTGAGCCAGGCGTACGACTCCACTTTTTCTGAAGCCGCCAGAGCAAGCTGATACGCGGCTCTCGGCTCGCCACCAAGCGCGGCGCTCTCCAGTAAAGTCTTCGCAGCCTCCGGGTCTTTTCGGCCACCGCTTCCCGCGAGCATCAACACGCCAAGCTGCATCCGGCCCTGCAGGTCTCCATCGGCGCTCGCTTCCTCGAAGTATTTTCGCGCAATCGCGATGTTCTGCGGCACGCCTTCGCCTCGCTGGTACATCAGTCCGAGGTTGGTTTTGGCGCGCCCAAGGTTTTCTATGGCGGCTTTCTCAAAAAGTCTTACGGCCTCAGCATTATTCTCGGGAAGGCCTTGGCCATGGTCGTACATGACCCCAAGGTTATTAATGGCCTCGACATGCCCCGCCGTGGCGGCTCGGTCGAACCAGCGGGCGGCCTCAGCTAAATCTTTGGAGACCCCTCGGCCTTCACGGTAGAGAATACCGAGGTTGTTTTGCGCAAGCGGCAGCCCCTGATCGGCCGCTTTGCGATACCACCTTACGGCTTCTACGATGTCTCGTGGGGCGCCGTAGCCATTTTCATATAGCCAGCCGAGCAGGTTTTGCGCTTTCGGGTCCCCGTATTTGGCGAGCAAGGTCACCTTGGGGAAGGCATCGTCATACCGCTCGGCCTTGACGAGAGCTTGAGTCTCATCGAGACGCACACAGCCCGCGACGAGACCCAACAAAACGACGGAAAAAACTGACGACGATCGGTGAATGCGCATCGCAGTTACTTTAGCGCAGGGTGCAGCGATGCGGTCAAGATATACTCTTAAGATATGTCCAGTCTTTGGTTGGCATTTTCAGCGGCGTCGGTCGTCACCATCATCGTGATGGCGGCTCTACGGCCTGTGGCTGAGCACCTCGATTTTGTCGACCGACCGGGTGGGCGAAAGATCCATGATGCGCAGGTGCCCGTCGTAGGTGGGCTTGCGATGTGGGTGGGTTTTTTCGTAGGTGCTGCGGTGCTGCCGTCTGAGGTAAGGCCGCCTCTTGTGGCGACCGCGCTGGGGTTCATGTTCGTGACCTTAGGGCTACTCGACGATCGTTTCTCTCTCTCGGCGGTCTTTCGGTTGGCGGTACAAGGCTTGGGTGCCATCGCCATGGTGCTGCTTGGGGGTCTTGCGGTGCACTTTGTGGGGTCACCGTTCGGCCCTGAGATGGTGGTCTTCGATGGTTGGGCGGCAACGGTGCTTTGTGTGCTTCTTGTCGCAGGCGCTATGAACGCGATGAACATGGTCGATGGCATCGACGGTTTGGCGGGGTCTTTGGCGGCGCTGGCGTTCTCAGCCGTGGCAACGGTGGCGTTTGTCTCCGGCAATGCCGAGGTGCTCGCGATGGCCGTCATCGCGGCCGGAGTGTCGGGGTCATTTCTTATTTTTAATCTCCCTCTCGGGTTCAATCGCCCCATTCGAACCTTCATGGGCGATGCCGGAAGTTTGTTCTTGGGGTTTTTGCTCTCTTGGTCCCTGATCGCGCTATCGCAAGATTCAGAGTCCATCGTCTCGCCCGTGACCTTGCTCTGGTTTATTGCGATGCCCATTTTCGATATGGGCTCGACGGCCATCGGCCGTGTGGCTAATGGGCACTCGCCGTTCTTTGCCGATACCACCCATCTTCATCACTCGTTGCTTCGCCGGGGGCTACCGGTGCCGGGTGCCTTGGCGGTGCTGATCGCGATGGCGATCCTTTGGATCGGGGTGGGCTGGATACTCGATCGGGTGCTTGGGCTACCGGATTACGTCTCTCTGTTGGCGTTCATTGGGGCGGGTGTGATCACCCACGGGCTCATGCGTTTTGATGATCCGGGTGCTGCGCCCACGACACCGGCCTCGTAATGGCTTTCCGGTATCATCTCGATCCTATGGAAAACCCCAATCCCGCACCCCCTGCGTACGACGACGAAATCGATCTCTGGGAACTCTGGGAGACGATCTGGTCGGGTCGTTGGCTCATCGTCGCCATCACGGGTGTATTTACGCTCGGCGGGGTGACCTACGCCCTGCTCGCGCAGGAGTGGTACAAGGCCGATGTTGTTTTAGCCCCCGCCGATAAAAAGGGCGGTGCGGGTGGTGCCTTGGCTCAGTTTGGGGGTCTTGCGAGTTTGGCGGGGATCAGTCTGCCGGGTGCAGGTGAGGGTGAGCCGGTCGCCGTGCTCAAGTCCAAAGATTTCGCGAGGTCTTTCATCACCGATCTCAACGTGATGCCTATGTTGTTGGAAGGTGCGGACTTCGGCGACAAAAAACCGGACATTCGCGATGCGGTGAGGGTGTTTGACACGGGTGTTCGTACGGTCACCGAGGACAAGAAGTCGGGTCTCGTGACGCTGTCGGTGCGCTGGAAAGACCCCGACACCGCGGCCGAGTGGGCCAATGTGCTCGTCAAGCGTTTGAACGACCGACTTCGAACTCAAGCTCAGGAAGAATCCGAGCGAAATGTCGCTTACTTGCAGCGCGAGATCGCGGCGACGAGTGTCGTCTCGCTGCAGCAGTCGATGGGTCGTGTGCTCGAAGGCGAGATGCAGAAGCTTATGCTCGCTCGAGGCAATGAAGAATTTGCATTCAAGGTCATCGATCGTGCGACGCCCCCCCCGCAGCGAGAGACGCCAAAGCGAACATTGATCGCGCTCGTCTCGATGTTGGCGGGCGGGTTCCTCGGAATCCTCGCTGTCTTCTTACGTAAGGCAATCGCGAACCGGCCGAAGCGCTAAGTTCGCGGCACCGGAAAGCCCATGCGCATTTCCGTTTTTGGTTCGGGCTATGTCGGCCTCGTCACGGGGGCCTGCCTCGCTGAGGTGGGTAACGACGTGCTCTGCGTCGACATCGACCCTGAGAAAATCAAAGGCCTACAGGTGGGGCGCATTCCCATTCACGAACCCGGTCTCGAGACCCTGGTTGCGCGTAATGCCGCAGCGGGGAGACTGAGGTTTTCGACAGAGGCCTCGGGGGCGGTGGCTCACGGCGAGGCGCTCGTCATCGCGGTCGGCACGCCGCCTGGAGAAGACGGATCGGCAGATCTTTCGCATGTGCTCGCCGTGGCTCGGGAGATCGGACGCCATCTTTCGTCGTATCGCGTCATCATCGATAAATCGACCGTCCCCGTCGGCACGGCGGACCGGGTGGCGGGCGAGATTTCAAAATCACTCACCGAGCGCGGGGTATCTTGCGAGTTCGATGTGGTCTCGAACCCGGAGTTTTTGAAAGAAGGCGCGGCGGTCGCCGATTTCATGAAGCCCGACCGCGTCGTTGTGGGGTCGGATTCGCCTCGCGCCATTGCGCTGATGCGCGCGCTCTATGCGCCTTTTACGCGTAACCACGAACGATTGATCGTGATGGATGCACGCTCGGCGGAACTCACCAAATACGCCGCGAACGCGATGCTCGCTACACGTATTTCGTTCATGAACGAGCTTGCTGGCATTGCCGAGCGGGTGGGGGCGGACATTGAGAAAGTCCGTCAGGGCATCGGCTCTGATTCGCGTATCGGATTTTCGTTTATCTACCCTGGCGCAGGCTACGGGGGTTCTTGCTTCCCGAAGGATGTGAAGGCGCTCACGCGCACGGCGATCGAGGCGGGTGCGGAACCTAATCTTCTACAGGCCGTCGAGGCGGTGAATGATCGCCAGAAGGATGTGCTCTTCAAGAAGTTCTCTGACTTTTTTGGTTCAAAAGTTTCGGGAATGACCGTTGCGCTCTGGGGGCTTGCGTTCAAACCCAACACCGACGACATGCGAGAAGCGCCGAGCCGGCGCTTTCTCGAAGCGGCGTGGGCGTCGGGGCTGCGTGTGCGAGCGTATGACCCCGTTGCGATGCGTGAGTCTGAGAAGCTCTACCCGAAGCAGTGCGCCTCGGGTGAGCTCGTGCTCTGCAAATCGCCGATGGAGGCGATCGAGGGTGCCGAGGTACTCGTCGTCGCGACCGAGTGGCAGGAGTTCAGGAGCCCCGATTTTGAGTCGCTCAAAACCCGCCTCAAACAGCCGGTGATTTTTGATGGTCGCAACCTCTACGATCCTGAGCGCCTGAAATCTTTGGGCTTTCGGTATTTTGCGATCGGTCGAGGAGAGGCGTTGCTTTGAACTTGGCGGCCTTCAAAGCCTACGACGTGCGTGGACGGATCCCGACGGAGATCAACGAAGATCTCGTACGGGGCATCGGTCGGGCGTATGCCGGTTTCGTTCGCCCGAAGCGCGTGGTGGTGGGGCGAGATATTCGTCTAACCAGCGCGACGCTCGCTTCGGCTTTGATCGAGGGCCTTCGCTCTTGCGGCGTCGATGTGTACGACATCGGTCTCTGCGGTACGGAGGGCGTGTATTTCGCGACCTCTTTGGGGGATGCCGCCGGGCCCTTCGATGGCGGCATCATGGTCACGGCGAGTCATAACCCGCCCGATTACAACGGCCTCAAGTTCGTGCGCGAGGGGTCACGCCCCATCAGTGCAGACACCGGTCTCAAAGATATGGCCGCCATGATCCGTGATGGCAAGTTGCCCGGTCGGGCAGCGAAGACGGGCGCGCTCATCGAGTTCGATGTTCGTGCGGCTTACGTCGAGCATCTGCTCTCCTACATCGATCGCGATGTGCTCAAACCCCTTAAGGTTGTGGTGAATGCCGGTAACGGTGGGGCGGGGTTATTCGTCGATTTGCTCGAACCGCATTTGCCGTTCGAGTTCGTAAAACTCCATCATGCGCCGGATGGCACCTTCCCGAACGGGGTACCCAACCCCATGCTCGAGGCGAATAGGCTGCGTACGATCGATTTGATCAAGAAATCTGGTGCGCAGTTGGGCCTTGCATGGGACGGCGACTTCGATCGCTGTTTCTTCTTCGATGAACAAGGGACCTTCGTCGAGGGGTATTACCTCGTGGGACTTTTGGCCGAGCCCGTGCTCGAGCGCGAGCAAGGCGCCCGCATCGTTCACGACCCGCGGTTGACCTGGAACACCATCGAGGTCGTCGAGCGCTTAGGCGGCAAGCCTGTGCTCTGTAAGTCAGGTCATGCGTTCATTAAGCAAAAGATGCGAGAGGTCGATGCCGCTTATGGCGGTGAGATGAGCGCCCACCATTACTTCAGGCGCTTTGCCTATTGCGACACAGGCATGGTGCCTTGGCTCTTGGTGCTCGAGCGGATGTCTCGCACCGGCAAGACGCTCTCAGAGCTCGTGGGCGAGCGTATGGTGCGCTTTCCGTGTAGCGGGGAGATTAACCGCCGGGTGCCTGATGGGCGAGGCGCCATCGAGGCGGTGCAGCGGCAATATGAGCCCAAGGCGCTATCGGTAGATTTCACCGACGGGCTCTCGATGGAGTTTGCGGAGTGGCGGCTCAACCTGCGTTCGTCGAACACGGAGCCTTTGATACGCCTCAACGTGGAGAGCCGCGGCAGCCGCGAGCTCATGCAGGCGAAGACCGATGAGGTGCTCGGCCTGCTCCGGCGCCTGGGCGCCGAAGAGGCCGACCACTAGGCCAAGTTCGCGGACTTGGGCCGATTATTTCTTGATCAGGAACTGATCGCGCTTGGCGCCGGCCTTCTCGGCCTCGGCGAGCCAGCGGGGCGTCTTGCCGCGACCTGTCCAGGTGTTGCCTTTGTCGTCTCGGTACTTGATGGCAACCTTGCCACCACGCTTGGGGCCTTTCTTGGCCGCCTTGCCGGGTTTGCGGCCGGGGCGACCTTTGGCCGGGGCTTCGCCGCCCGTGAGATCGGCAACGGTGACGCCAAGCTTCTTCATGAGCGCCTTCACTTTCTTGATGGCGGGCGCTTTGTTGTTTTGGGCGGCGGTGAGCTGTTTTTGAAGCTGGGCGATTTTGGCCTGGAGGGCCTCGGCAGAGAGTTTTGGCATGGGTTTTAAAACCTTTGAGGGACTAAACCGGGCGCCAAAAATAACTAAATCGAAAAATAATATCCAGTATTAACCCGTATTTCTGTGCAGAAATAGGATTATTTGAGCAAAATGACGGGAATATCGGATAAATGCACGACCTTTTGAGCGACCGAGCCCATTAATGCGCCGGCCAGGGCGCCACGTCCGTGGCTACCCATCACGATTTCGGAGGCCTTCACCTCTTTGCCGAAATCGATAATCACCTGACTCGCATCCCCGACGCCGATATGTGGCGTCGCAGAAATCTTCGCGTTCTTTAGCTTTTCAAGCACGGACGCCAAAATCTTCTCGCCTTCCTCGCGGTAGATTTCCTGCAGGCTCTCGGCGCTGACGAAGAGTTTCACGTTTACTCCGACGAGCGGCATCTGCACGTTGAGCACATGCACGCGATGCTCGGAGGGGTTTTGTTTGACGCGATCGATCACGTAATCGATGGCGCGCATGGAGTACTCAGAGCCGTCGACGGGGATCAGGAATACGCTCATGGCGAGTTCTCCTTGTCGGTGCTGCGGGGAGGGGCGGCGAGGTCAGTCAGGCCCGCGGCGGCTTCAACGGGTTTTGGAGCACGCGAGGCGAGCCATTTGCCGAGCGCGACGACGAAGATCGCGCCAACCACGGCCGACGAATAATGCGCACTGATCGCAAGATCTTTGACGTAGGGCACAATCAGCACGTCATCCGCGATCATGCCCCCGCCGATCCAGCCCAAAAGTCCTGCGCCAAAAAGAATGACCGCGGGAAAGCGATCCATCAGCGTAAGCACGAAGCGGCTGCCCCAGATGATGATGGGAATGGAGAAGAGCAACCCGAAGACGACAAGGCCCAGACTGTCTTTGGCGGCGCCTGCAATGCCGATCACATTGTCGAGGCTCATCACCGCATCGGCGAGCACGATGGTTTTTATTGCGCCCATTAAGTGGTCTGACGCACTGATCTCGTGACTGCCTTCGTGCTGCGGCAGCAGTAATTTGATACCTATCCAAAGCAGGAGTAATCCGCCCACTATTTTGAGGAGCGGGATTTTCAATAACTGCAGGGCAAAGAAAATCAGGATCACCCGAAGAGCAATGGCGCCGAACATGCCCCAGAAAATGGCCTTCTTTCGCTGGGCCTCGGGAAGCCGCCGGGAGGCGAGTGCAATGACGACCGCATTATCGCCCCCGAGCAGAATGTCGATCATGATGATCTGCCCGAGCGCGACCCAGAATTCGGGTGAGGAAAAGTCCATTTCGAGAGTATACTTCGCGAGTTAAATTGGAGTCTCCGAACATGCGATTGACGCGTCTTGCGATCCTGTTTCTTGGCCTCCTGGGTGGCCTTGCGCTTGCCCAGACTCCGACCCCAGCCCAACTCGAGTTGCTGAAGTCCATGCCTGCCTCGCAGCATGAGGCTTTGATGAAGCAGTACGGCGTTGATCCGTCGGTGTTGGAGGATGCGGGAATTTCCTCGCAGGGTGCCGGCCAGGCTCGTAAGCCGGGCGCTGAGCGTGGGGCGTCGCCTTCGAAGCAGGGGCTCGATGCGCTCGTCGAGGCGTTGACGCTGCGGCCGAACGACACCGTGCTCGTGACGGTCACGGCACGTGCGCCCAATACCGGCCCGGGCGGTGCAACCCTTGGCGCTGCGCCAGGGGCTGCTTCTCAATCGACCGCTGCGGCAGTGGGTGTCTCGCTCGAGAATGCGGCCTACGAGAGCTTTCTTGAGGCCATTCGTCGCGGTAACCCTTATGTGCTCGATCGCACCGGCCAGCTCTCGCTGCCTGGCGTGTCGCTGATCGCGCTCGGCGGATTGACCGAGCAGCAGGCCAATCAGCGCCTTGCGCTTGAGCCCTCGCTGCTCAACGTCACGATTACGCTTACGCGACTTCCCGTCCAGGCGGCGGGTGCGGTGGGTCTCAAGCCCTTCGGGTATGACCTCTTCGAGCAAGAGGCCTCGACGTTGGCCTCTGCTGCAGATGGCCCGGTTCCGTCTGATTACGTGATGGGCCCCGGAGATCGCCTCTCGGTGCAGCTCTATGGCGGGCAAAACCGTACGGTACAGGTCACGGTGAACCGTGACGGCACGCTGAGCTTCCCTGAGCTTGGGCCGATTCCGGTGGTGGGCAAAACCTTTGAAGCGGTGCGCGAAGAGATTGAATCGCGCGTCGCCAAGCAAATGATCGGCACGCAGGCCAATGTGAGCATGGCCGAGACGCGTGCGATCCAGGTGTTTGTGTTGGGCGAGGCCAAGCGTCCGGGCAGCTATACGGTGAGTGGCCTTTCGACGGTGACGAGTGCGCTCTATGCCGCAGGCGGCATCGCGATGACGGGCTCGCTGCGTGACATTCAGCTCAAGCGTCAGGGTTCGGTGGTGCGTCGGCTCGATCTCTACGATCTTTTGTTGCGCGGTGACACGAGCAACGATGCCAAGGTGTTGCCCGGCGATGTGATTTTCATTCCGCCTGCGGGGCCGGTGGCCTCGATCGAGGGTGAAGTTCGACGCCCTGCGATTTATGAGCTCAAGGGCAATGTCACAACCTCGGGTCTTGTCGTCCTCGCCGGTGGTTTGACTACCGAGGCGGATGCCGGTCGTCTGTCGGTGGTGCGCATTGGCGAAGACAGCCGACGCGTTGCGATCGATGTGTCGCTCTCCGAAGAGCGTGCGACGGGTCCGAAGTTGCAGAACGGCGATCGCGTGAGCGTGGCGCGTCTGCGCCCGACGCTCGATGCGGGTGTGGTCGTTGAAGGTCATGTGTTCCGCCCGGCGACGGTCGCCTGGCGTGATGGTTTGCGTCTTTCTGAAGTAATCCGCTCAGTCGATGAGCTGAAGCCGGGTGCCGATCTCGGCTATGTGCTCATTCGGCGTGAGTTGCCGCCCGATCGACGGGTGGCGGTGCTCTCTGCGGATTTTTTTGCGGCGCTGCGCGAGCCGGGTTCGGCGGCGGACGTGCAGCTGGCGGCGCGTGATCGCATCACAGTGTTCGATATCGAAGCGGGTCGCGATCGGGTGATCAAGCCTTTGATTGCAGAGCTTCGTCGTCAGTCTCGTGTCGATCAGCCAACTCAGGTGGTCTCGATCGGCGGTCAGGTGAAGGCCCCGGGTGAATATCCTCTTGAGCCTGCGATGCGTGTGAGCGATTTGCTGCGCGCAGGCGGCCGTCTCTCCGATGCAGCTTTTGGCCTCAGGGCTGAGCTCACGCGGTTCTCGAGCAATGGCGAAGAGCGCGAGTCCGCGCTGCTCGATATCGACCTTGCAGCCGTGCTGCGTGGTGATGCGGCGGCGGATATCACGCTGCAGCCCTTCGACGCGCTCGTCGTCAAAGAACTGCCCGAGTGGTCGAAGCAAGAGTTCGTCACGCTTCGTGGTGAAGTGCGCTTCCCGGGTCGTTACCCGATCCGTCGCGGCGAGACGCTGCGCTCGGTGATGGAGCGTGCGGGTGGACTCTCCGGCATCGCGTTCACGCGCGGTGCCGTGTTCACGCGTCAGGAACTCAAGCAGCGCGAGGCCGAGCAGATTGCGCGCCTCTCCGATCGTTTGCGTTCAGACCTTGCGGCGTTGGCCATTCAGGCGGGCGGCGCGCGCGAAGGTCAGGATGCCGCCCAAGGTGCGTTCTCGGCGCAGGGTCTCTTGAGTCAGTTGCAGGGCACGACGGCGGTGGGACGACTCGTGATCGACGTCGATCTTTTGATCTCGGGCCGCATTGGTTCGTCCTCGGACATCATGTTGCGTGACGGTGATGAGCTCATCGTTCCGAAGATCCGTCAGGAAGTGACGATCATTGGTGAAGTACAGAACTCGACGTCACTCCTGCATCGCCAGGGACTCAAGCGAGACGATTACATCGATCTCTCGGGTGGGTTCACGCGCCGAGCCGATAAGTCTCGCGCCTACGTGGTTCGAGCAGACGGCAGTGTCGTTGCGGGGAATACCGGCGGATGGCTCCGAGGTGGTAAGAACGTCGATATCCAGCCCGGCGATACCATCGTTGTGCCGCTCGATACCGAGCGTCTGCCGCCGCTGCCGTTGTGGCAGGCGGTCACGACGATTGTGTACAACGCGGCGGTGGCGCTCGCTGCGATCCGTACGCTCTAAGATTGGACAAGGCTCGGGGTAACCCTGAGCGAAAGGCCGGTTTATGACGAGGGCGTTCTTAGCCCCGGTGGTGCGTGCTTCGGCGTTCGCGGGGCGGGTGGTCCCATGACGCTCAACAAACTACTGCCGATATTTTTCTCCCCGATCGTGCTCGTGTGCATCTCGGTGCTCGTGGGCGCCGTGCTGCGCCAGCGACGCTGGTCGATTGCGGGTGCCGTGTTTTTAATCGTCTGCAGCCTGCCCGTCGTCGCAGACCGACTGTTTGCGTGGTCGCAGGCGGGGGTGGTCGATCGGGTCACTGTCGCTCAGGGCGCAGGGTATGAGGGCCGAGAGTCTGAGGGCCAAGGGTCTGAGGGCGCCCTGCCCGAGAGCGGAGTCGCGCGGTCTGCCGAGGCGATCGTTGTCCTCGGCGGGGCCATGAGCTACGTGCGCCCCTCAGGCGTACCCATCGCTGAGTGGGGTGATGCCATCGATCGGGTGTTCGGGGGTATTGCGCTGACACGAGAGGGTCGGGCGCCGCGTTTGATCTTCTCAGGCGGCAGTTGGATCGGGCAGGAGGGTCTTCCCTCCGAAGGCGCGGTCGCGCGGCAGCTTGCGCTCGAGTTCGGTTTGCCCGCTGATCGCGTCGAGGTATCGCCTCAGGCGCTCAATACTCAGCAAGAAGCTGAATCTGTTCGGAAGATGTTTGGCTCGCCGAGGCCGAAGATCATTTTGGTCACCTCGGCGTTTCATATTCCGCGGGCGGTCGTGACCTTCGAGACCGAAGGGTTCGAGGTGATTCCGCATCCAGTGGATTTTCGGGCGCCGGTGGAGCGGGGTGCGTTGATGAGCTGGCTACCCTCGACCGACGCACTCGAGAAATCCGACATCGTCATCCGCGAGGCGCTGGGTCGAGGGTATTACCGATTACGAGCGATGGCTCGGGGGGAGCCCAAGTTGGCAACGAACGAGGCGACGCCATGAGCCGCTTCCTCGACCGCCGTGTCTCAGTGGCGCCGATGATGGACTGGACCGATCGGCATTGCCGCTACTTCCTACGCGGGTTTCACAAAGATTTACTGCTCTACACCGAGATGGTGACGGCCTCGGCCATTTTGCGCGGTGATCGCGAGAAGCTGCTCGAGTATTCCTCGGAAGAACATCCGGTCGCGCTGCAGCTCGGGGGCTGTGAGCCCGATTATCTCG
>Ga0194124_10005185_pt1 | contig 12238 bp, 10 predicted proteins | sample TA2KigCas0mmetaG_FD_148605 | JGI IMG/M metagenome (GOLD analysis project Ga0194124, IMG submission 148605) | Freshwater microbial communities from Lake Tanganyika, Tanzania - TA2015031 Kigoma Deep Cast 0m | ecosystem: Environmental > Aquatic > Freshwater > Lake | place: Tanzania: Lake...
TGTCTCCCACGGATCGATGGTGCGATCAGGCAAAAGCGGTAGCAGTAAAAAACTCATCGTCACCAAAATGAGCACTGCGCACAATTCGATCCAATCAAGCCGTTTTAAGAATCCATGCAATGTGCATTTTAAAAAAAGTAGCACAACTGTTGCTGTGGCGGCGGCTGCCGCCAAGCCGGGTTCGCCGACCACGGAAAGGGTACCTAAGAGAAACGCCATCAATCCGGCAATCGCGCCTGTCGCGCTGAAATTTTTCTCGTCGTGTGCTTCAAGCCAATGAAACATGAGACTCACGCCCGCAAAGCCCAGAAAGGCAAAGCCGATGACGAGAGGTGTCGTTTGCAAGCCGATCAAAGCCGCAATACCGCCAAGCAAACCGGAAATCGCATGGGTACGAAAGCCGGCGGCACGCTCGCCCTCACGCTCATCGCGCGCGCTCCATCCTCGTTCAAGCCCGATCAAAAGACCAATATTGAGTGCCACGGCGAGGCGGGTGAGTGGTTGTTCGGGAGAGAGGAAGGTTTCAAAATTTGACATGAGCCGAGTGTCAACGCGTCTTATGCATAAGGTCAATACGTTATGTACCCTTCCGGATCGCGGATCGCTCCTGTAAGGAGCGCAATATGATCAATTCTCTCTCGCGCGAAACACTGGGTCTTATTCTTGGCACCATTGGTGTCATCATTTTTGGCGACACACTGCCAATGACGCGGATTGCTGTGCAATCGCTTGATCCATGGTTTGTGACGAGCGGTCGCGCCGCACTTGCTGGTTTTGTAGCGGTTCTTGTGTTGAGCGTATTGAGACGTCCTTGGCTGCGTCGGGATGAAGTGATCCCGTTTGCTATCGGAGCTTTTTTCATGATCATCGGATTTCCTGTGTGCACCGGCTTTGCCATGCAGCTGGTGCCCGATTCGCGTGGCGGAGTGGTGCTCGGAATCTTGCCTTTGGTCGTCGCGCTCTTCGGCGCCTTGTCGTCTGGCGACCGGCCGCCTCTCGGTTTTTGGGTGTCGGCCGTCGTCATCGGGCTACCCTTCACGCTGCCGATTGCACTCCTGACCGCGCCGTCTGACCCATTCTCAGTGCCGGTGACCCATTAGGGTGCATTCATCTATCTGGGGTTGATGAGCCAATATATCGGCTTTTTCTTCTGGAATTCGGGCTTGGCCTTTGACGGGCAGGCGCGTGTGAGCCAGACGCAACTCCTCCAAGCCTTTGTGACTTTGGCAACTGCTACTCTCTTTAACGGTGAGGTGATCGATCTCTGGACGTGGTTTTTTGCCGTGGCGGTGGTTGGAACGGTGCTGATCGGCCGCTAAACCCGAATTATTCGGGGAGAACCGCGGCCATCTTAAAATTCGGCTTGCACTTCTTATTTTGATGACATAAAGATATGTTTATGTCTTTCTAAAAAATGGCGTAGGTCAATCCATGGTACCGCAGACACTCTCACTTCCGATGACGCTTGAAGCGCTTGTGGGCGCGTTGCGGGCGGCTGGTGAAGATACACGGATCCGGATTTTGGCGCTTCTCGCCGAGGGTGAGCTCACCGTATCAGATCTTACCGACATTCTTGGGGGATCTCAGCCGCGTGTCTCGCGTCATCTCAAATTGATGGTCGAGGCGGGTCTCATTCAACGCAGTCGCGAAGGGGCCTGGGCCTTTTTCAGTGTCGCTGATCGCGATCCGGCGGGCGGCCTTGTGCGCGCACTTGTTCAACGCATCGATGCAAGCGATGCCGTGTTGCGGGGTGATCGTGATCGCTTGCGCGCTGTTCGTGCAAACCGTGCTGAAGCGGCGGCTGCCTATTTTTCGAAACATGCTGATGAATGGGACAAGATCCGCTCGCTTCATGCGCCCGATGCGGTGGTTGAAGAAGCCTTGCGCGCGGCCATTGGTGAGGCTCCTTTCGGCGCGTTGCTTGATTTGGGAACAGGCACGGGCCGCATGATTTCGCTTTTTGGTTCGCAAGCGCGGCGTCGCGTCGGCGTTGACGGAAGCCATGCGATGTTGGCGGTTGCGCGCGCTAATCTTGAACGCGAAGGATTGCGCCCTGTCGAATTGCGTCAAGGTGATATTTATGCGTTGCCCGTTGAGCGTGATGCGTTCGATCTCGTGATACTTCATCAAGTCTTACATTTTCTCGATGATCCGGCGCGTGCCATTCGTGAAGCGGCGCAAGCTTTGGCTCCGAGCGGGCGCATGTTGATCGTTGATTTCGCGCCACATGATCTTGAATTTTTGCGTGAAACACAGGCGCATCGGCGTCTTGGTTTTTCGGTAGCACAAATTGATGGTTGGCTTGCTGAAGCCGGTTTGCGTGGGGAACGTCGTCGTGACATCGCACCGCCTGTGAAGGGTGGAGCGCAGCTCACCGTTTCTATTGTTGTTGCTCGTGATCCTCGTCCGAAAAAATCGCAAGAGGAGACTCTTTCATGATCTCGACCGTTTCTGCCCGCGTCAGTCGCGATGTTACACCAAAAGAAATTCGCGCCTCTTTCGAATTTTTTCCGCCGAAATCGCCGGAAGCGGATCAGGCTTTATGGAGCACCATTCGCCGGATCGAGCCGCTTGATCCTGCTTTTGTTTCTGTCACCTATGGTGCGGGTGGCACAACGCGTGAACGCACATTAGACACAGTTACGCGCCTCTGCCGTGAAACGACATTGAAGCCGGCTGCGCATTTCACCTGTGTAGGAGCGTCAAAGTCAGATATTGATTCAACGCTTGAGACCTTCATCGCGGCGGGTGTTCGCCACATCGTCGCGTTGCGTGGTGATCCGCAAGGCGGCATTGGTACAAATTATGAGCCTCACCCTGATGGTTATGCGCAAACATCTGATCTCGTTGCCGCCATTTGTTCAAAAGGCGATATCGAGGTGTCGGTGTCGGCCTATCCGGAGAAACATCCCGAAAGCGCGACATTCGATTCGGATCTCGACGCGTTGAAAGCCAAGATCGATGCGGGCGCGACTCGCGCCATCACGCAATTCTTTTTCGATAATGATGTTTATTTTCGCTATCTTAATAAAGTGCGCGCGAAGGGCATCACGATTCCGATTGTGCCTGGAATTTTGCCGGTCGAGAATTTTTTACAAACCGCGCAATTCGCGGCGAAAGCGGGCGCAAGCATTCCTGCTTGGTTTGCGAGGCGCTTTGACGGGCTCGAGCAAGATCGTGAAACGCGCCGACTTGTGGCGGCAGCGGTTGCGGCAGAACAAGTTTTCGGTCTTCTTGATCAAGGCGTCGCCGATTTTCATTTTTATACGATGAATCGCGCTGATCTCGCTTATGCCATCGCACATTTGTTGGGATTGCGGCCAGCATCATTGTCGCGCGCGGCATGATCTTATTCGCACTTCTCCGAATGGGCAGCGCTAACCAGTCTTAATAGTCTTGACGATCCCATTCAAACGGATTGTCGAAGATGATTTCGCTCGTTGATATTTGTGGTATGTGCGGCCTAGAGCTTGCGGAAATCGAAGCCATCGCCGAACATGAACATGTGCCTGAAGTTGCCGCTGCTGCATTGGCCTCCTATCTTCTTCACTGCAATCACGGCGCCGATTATGTGCGTGATATGATCATTGATGAAATTCACACAGTCCTTGAGCAGGGCCGTAAGGCTCATGCGGGCGAGCTTGTGATGGCGCATCGACATTTTTGTGAAACGCATCCTGAACTCTATCAAAATTGAATCAGAAAATATAATTTCATCATAACTAACAAATTATTTATACTACGGCTCAGTTACAGTTTTAAGATGCATGTAGGTTGAAATAATTTCATTTTTCTTTGAAATCAATCATATTTCCTTACGTTATTTTACGACTTGCTGAGAATTAAATTCCGCTATGTCTTAATTGCGCCATAGTTTAAAGGCGAAGAGGGATCATGAAGAAACATCATTCATCATGCTATCTCCCGAATGCGATGGCTTCGGTTAATAGTGCGGTTCACATCTGTGAATCTTTCGGATCACGTGTTGAGCAAGAGATCGTTTTTAGCACACATAATCCATTCCCCCTCAACAGATTGAACGATTTGCCTCTTCGCGTTGGCGCGTAATACGTAAATCGGAGAGGCTTCCTGCCTCTCAACTGAACGGAGCGATGTCATGCGCCTGCCGTATTCTGTTTTGCGTTTTTGTTCGATTGTATCTTCAGTGTTATTCATCGTTGGAACATCGGCGAAGGCGGATGCGCCACCAGAGAGATTGTCTGCACTTGCAGAAAAAATATGCACAGACCCATGGCCTACTTTCTGCGATTGTCCATGCGGTTATTGCCGTTGAAAGCGGGTGGCGTCGCGAATCCAAAAACGACACTCAATCGGCTTAATGCAAATTACGCCCTCAACCGCGCGATCATTGGGATATCGAGGCACCACGGAAGGTCTCTATGATCCCGAAACAAACATCAAATTTGGTGTGCATTATCTCGCTTTGGCTTTTGAGCGTGCGGGCGGTGATCTTTGTGGAACGTAAGCCGTTATCAAAGCGGCATTGATGCGCAAAAGATCAACGCGGCCAATCGCGCCTATTGCGCGCGCTAAAGATTTCATGGCCACCTATGAAGGCGCGATCAACTAAGCAGTGCCTTGCCAGCGCGGTGATGAATGACTATGTCAACATTTCGTGCCAGTCGGTTGGATGGCCGCCGGTCCTTTGGGGCCGGAGGAAAGTCCGGGCTCCACGGAGAAACGGTGCCGGTTAATGGCCGGCGGGGGCGACCCCAGGGAAAGTGCCACAGAAAGCGATACCGCCTTCGGTTTTCGGACCGGAGGTAAGGGTGAAAAGGTGCGGTAAGAGCGCACCGCGCGGCCAGTAACGGGCGCGGCAGGGAAAACCCCACCGGGAGCAAGACCAAATAGGAGTGACGAGGGGCCTTCGGGCTCCTGAGGCGGCTCCGGCCTCTGTCATTCGGGTAGGTTGCTTGAGGCGGCAGGAGACTGTCGTCCCAGAGGAATGGCCGTCTAATCCGAAGCGATCCGGAGGGACAGAACCCGGCTTACAGACCGACTGGCACGAATATCTCTTAAATCTGTAGTCAGGGGCGCGGAATCTGCTGCTTTTGCGGGTGCTTTACCGCAATCTCAACCAATTTTTAACCATGCTCGCTTCAGTATCAGCCCTTGAGCCTTAATTTCGTGTCCGCTGTCGTTTCGCGTGCCCTTATGCCGAGTTTTCCCGCCCTCTCCGATGCCGTGCGGAACGGTGCTTCGCGCCATCGCCCGGTCATGCTTGCGGAGGTTTTGGCGGAGCTTGCGCTTCAATCGGGGGATCGCGTGATTGATGGCACTTTTGGCGCGGGCGGCTATAGCGCGGCCATTTTGAATGCGGTTCCCGATATTCATGTTATGGCGATTGACCGTGATCCCAACGCTATTCGCGATGGCGCAGCACTTGTCGATGCCGCTGAAGGCCGTTTGAAATTGGTGGAAGGGCGCTTTGGGGATATCGCCTCACTCGCTGAAGCGCATGGATTTAAACCGGCTGATGCGATCGTACTCGATATTGGCGTATCCTCTATGCAGCTTGATGATGCAGCGCGTGGCTTTTCTTTTCGTTTTGATGGCCCTCTCGATATGCGCATGGAGCAAGAGGGACCCAGCGCTGCGGAGCTCGTCAACACAATGGATGAGACAGCGCTTGCTGATCTCATTTATACCTATGGTGAAGAGCGACGCTCCCGCGCGGTGGCGCGTGCGATTGTGGCCATGAGACGCGAAACGCCTTTTGAAACGACCAAACAACTCACGGATCTTGTTGCGCGTGTTGTGCATATGCCACGCGATGCTATTCATCCGGCGACCCGAACATTTCAGGCGCTGCGTATTGCGGTCAATGATGAGCTTGGTGAACTTGAACGTGCATTGGATGCGGCGGAGGAGATTCTTGACGAAGGTGGGCGTTTGGCTGTTGTGACGTTTCATTCGCTTGAAGATCGCATTGTGAAACGGTTCATAGCGGAACGTGCGGGTGATACGCCTGATCCTTCTCGTCACATGCCGATGGGCGCGCGTCCTGCGGCTACATTCGAAACACTTCAACGTAAACCGATTGATCCTTCGGCAGAAGAAATTGCCGAAAATCCTCGTGCGCGTTCTGCTCGCTTACGTGTTGCGCGGCGCACGGCCGCGCCTGCGCGTGTCGCGTCACCAAAGGGGAGACGCTGATATGCCCCGTATATTTCACGCGCTGGCAATCGCAATTCTCATCGGCTCTGCGGTATACGTTTATAAAATCAAATATGATACGATGGATTTGCGCGCCGATGTCGCGCGGCTTGAAAAGCAGATTGTGCATGAGCGCGATTTGATCGCACTTCTCAAAGCCGAGTGGCAAAAGCTCAATGGACCAGAGCGCATTCAGATGCTCTCTGATGCGCATCTTGATCTCGTACCCATGCGCGCAAGTCAAATCATCCGCTGGCAAGATGTTCCAGATCGCTTACCGGAAACAGATTCAATTGCCGATAAGCTCGGAACGCTTGGACTTTCTGATCATGCTGCGACACCAAAAACGCCCGAGATCACGAGCAGCGCAAAGAAAAAGGAATAGAGTGATATGACGCGCTCTTTTCCCCCTGATGACCCGCTTCATTTGAGTGCTACGCGACCGGCGCGTGCGGAGAAAAAGTCGCGTCCTTCGTGGCCTGTTCGTATATGGCGCGCACTTTTCAGCATGCGCATCGATAAAAGCCGTCCGCGTCTTGTGATTGTGGTGCTCGGATTTCTTGCAATTTTTGGAGCCATCTCATTTAAGCTCGTGCATTATGCCAATCAGCCTGAAGACACGGCACAACATAGCTTTCCGGTGACTGAAATTGCGAAAGCGCGTCCGGATATCATTGATCGCAACGGCGTTGTGCTCGCAACCGATATTAAAACCGTTTCACTTTTTGCTGAACCGAAACGCATCATTGATAAAGATGAAGCGGTTGAGTTGATCACCGCGGTTTTACCGGATGTGAATGCGCGTGAATTGCGTGAAAAACTCGCATCAAAAAAAGGCTTTGTGTGGATTAAGCGTGAAATCACACCGAAGGAACGTGAAGAGATCTATCGCTTGGGATTGCCAGGCATCGGGTTCCAACCCGAAAGCAAGCGTATTTATCCAAATGGGACAACGGCCGCACATATTCTGGGCTATTCAAGCATCGACAATACAGGCATCGCGGGTATTGAAAAATATATCGATGGACAAGGGCTCGCAGCACTTGCCAGTGCCGGTCTCGCATCCGATGCCACCAAACTTACGCCTGTAAATTTATCAATTGATATCCGCGTGCAGCACGCGTTGCGCGACGAATTGCTAAAAGGCATTGAGCATTATAAGGCCAAAGCCGGCGGTGGGATGGTCATTGATGTGACTACCGGTGAAGTGATTGCTTTGGCGTCACTTCCCGATTTTGATCTGAATAATCCGAAAGACGCGCTTGATCCGGAAAAGATCAATCGCATTGTGGTCGGCACTTATGAAATGGGTTCGACCTTCAAAGCGCTCACGACCGCAATGGCGCTTGATTCCGGAAAAATCAACATCAATTCAACGCTCGATGCGCGATCCGGATTGAGTTATGGCAAATATACAATCGGTGATTTTCATCCGACGCATCGTATTTTGACTGTGCCGGAAGTGTTTATTCATTCATCCAATATCGGCACAGCAAGAATGGCTTTGGCGGTCGGTGTCGATGGGCATCGCGCATTTTTGAAAAAGATGGGCCAGCTCGACCGGTTACAAACCGAATTGCCTGAAAGCGCTGAGCCACAAGTCCAAAAATACTGGAATGAATTGACGACCGTGACCGTTGCTTATGGTCATGGTCTTGCTGTTGCGCCCATTCAAGCGGTGATGGCGGTGTCTGCGCTTGTGAATGGCGGGCACTTGTTCCCACCAACATTCTTGCCTCGTACTGAGGAAGAAGCGATGGCGATGTCGAAAACCGTCATCAAACCCGAAACAAGCGAAGCGATGCGTTACATTATGCGGCTAAACGCTTCGCATAAATTAGGCACCGCAAGCAAAGCCAATATTGAAGGTTATTTTGTTGGTGGCAAAACTGGCACGGCCGATAAATCTTTCCATGGTCAATATGATGGGAAGCGCGTGCTCACAACCTTTATGGGCATCGCACCGGCTGATAAACCGCGTTATCTCTTCACGGTTATCCTTGATGAGCCGCAGGCTGTCGACGGCACTTATGGTTTCCAGACAGCCGGATGGAATGCGGGGCCCGTGACAGGCAATATCATCGAACGTGTTGCGCCTTTTCTTGATCTTCCCAAAAAATTTGATCCACGGGCTCAGCCTTTCCCGACCATGGTCAAATTAGGTGCGTGGGGGACGAAGTGAAACTTCGCGTGCTGATCGATCATGTTCCTTCTCCGCATCATGATGTGGAGATTGAGGGTCTCTCGTCAGACAGTCGCTTGATCAAAGATCATTTTGCTTTTTTTGCGCTCGCCGGGTCTAAGGCGCGTGGTGGCCATTTTATCAAAGATGCGATCCAGCGCGGTGCGTCCGTGGTCATTGGTGAAGAAACCTCGCCACAGGAGTTACCAAAAGAGATTATTTATCTTTATGTCGATGATGCGCGTTTATCTTTGGCGCGCGCTGTATCGCGCTTTTATCCGCGTCAACCTGATACGATTGTCGCCGTTACAGGAACAGCGGGCAAAAGTTCGGTCGCTGATTTTACGCGCCAGATTTTCTCAAAAAATGGTCATCGCGCGGCAAGTCTTGGTACAATAGGGATTACACGCGAAGACCGTATCGATTATGGTGCACTGACAACGCCTGACCCTGTTTCTCTACATGAAACACTGCAAGCGCTTCACGATGAAGGCATTACGCATCTGGCGATGGAATCCTCTTCTCATGGGCTTGATCAGAAAAGGCTTGATGGCGTGCGCTTAACAGCAGCGGCATTCACCAATCTCGGTCATGATCATCTTGATTATCATGGAACACGTGAAGCCTATCTTCAGGCCAAATTGCGCTTGTTTGATCCTCTATTGCCCAAGGGTGCGCCAGCCGTCATCAATGCGGATTGTGATGATGCAGCAACCATTATTGAAAAAGCACGCCATCGCGGGTTAGACATCGTCTCTGTCGGGCGCGCGGGGCAGACGATTACGTTGAGTGTGGCACGACGCGAAGGCTTTGATCAAATCATTTCACTTCGTCATGAGGGGTGCAGTTATGAAGTTAATTTGCCTCTGGTTGGTGAATTTCAAATTTCGAATGCGCTTGTTGCTGCCGGGCTTGCGCTTTCAACCGGTCTGAAAGCAGACGCTGTTTTTGATGCGCTTTCGACGCTTCGTGGCGTGAAGGGACGGCTCGAACGTGTGGGTGCTCACAAGGGCGGATTGATCATCATTGATTACGCTCATAAGCCCGATGCCTTGAAGGCTGTGCTTGAAACCATGCGGCCGTTTGCTGACGGTCGATTAATTTGTCTCTTTGGGTGCGGCGGAGATCGTGACAAAGAGAAACGCGCTTTAATGGGTGCGATCGCGCATCAAAATGCTGATATCACGATTGTGACGGATGACAATCCGCGCTCAGAAGATGCGGCATTGATCCGCCGCACGATTCTTTCAACCGTGCCGGGCGCACGTGAAATCGGTGATCGCGCCGAAGCCATTCATACAGGTATCGATATGCTTCAAAAAGGAGATGTGTTGGTGATTGCCGGCAAAGGTCACGAGACCGGTCAAATGATCGGCGATAAAATTCTTCCCTTTTCTGATCACGACATCGTCGCGACGTGTTTAAACAAAAGGGTAATGGCATGACGCCCCTGATGACACAAAGCTTCATCGAAAACACTTTGCATGTGAAAGCCACAGCGCCTTTCTCTTCGATTACCGGTGTATCGATTGATACACGCACGATTGAGAAGGGTGATCTCTTTGTCGCGCTCGGTGGTGAGCAGCGTGATGGTCATGATTTTGTGAAGATGGCTTTTGAAAAAGGCGCGGCGGCAGCGCTTGTAAAAAATGATAAGGTTTCTTCATTATCAATTTCAGGACCACTAATTCCTGTTGATGATACGCTTTCTGCTTTGGTTCAACTGGGTGCGGCGGCACGCGCGCGGTTAACGCCTGACGCGCGTGTTGTCGCGGTTACGGGATCTGTTGGGAAAACGGGCATAAAGGAAGCTTTGCGTTTTGTCCTTTCACAGCAAGGCAAAACGCATGCGTCGGTCGCTTCTTACAATAATCATTTCGGTGTGCCTTTGACGCTCGCGCGCATGGATCAGGCGACTAAATTCGGTATTTTTGAAATCGGCATGAATCATGCCGGCGAAATCGAACCATTAACACGTCAAGTAAAACCGTATGTCGCTTTGATCATAATCGTTGAAGCTGTTCACATTGAGAATTTTCCGAATGTCGAGGCGATTGCTGATGAAAAATCGGCGATCTTTTTAGGTCTTGAAGAGGGTGGCACGGCCATCATCAATCGTGATAATCCGCATTATGAACGGATGTGGACACATGCATCGCGTTCAAAAGCAGGACGGCTTTTAAGTTTCGGTGAAAATCCTTTTGCTGATATTCGTTTAGCCTCGCTAAAAATGGATGCCGATGGCTCAGACATCATTGCGGAAATCAATGGTTTGCCGCTTGCCTATCGCCTGGGCAGTCCTGGAAAACATCTGGCGTTGAACAGTCTTGGCATTCTTGCGGTTTGTCTTGCGCTCGGCGCGGATCTTGAGGCGGCATCGCGAGCACTCTCTGATGTCAAACCGCCGCGAGGCCGTGGTGCGAGATTGTCTTGGGGTAAAGAAAACAGTCGCATAACATTGATCGATGAAAGCTATAACGCAAATCCAACCTCAATGCGTGCGGCCTTTGCGCTTTTATCATCAACAGACGTGGGCCCAAAAGGACGACGTATTGCGCTTGTCGGCGATATGCTAGAATTGGGTAAAGATGCGGAAGCGCTTCATGCAGATCTTGCGTCTTCGATTGTAGAATTCAGCATCGACCTTGTTTATACTTCAGGTCCTTTGATGCGTCATTTATTCGATTCGTTGCCCCGCGCAAAACAAGGCGCTTGGTATAAAAATTCGCAAGAACTTGCGACGTCATTCCTCGATCAGATTCAGCCGGGAGACGCGTTGATGGTCAAAGGTTCGAATGGCAGCCGCATGCGCCTTGTCGTTGATGAAATCAAAATCCACTTGGACAAGGAACAAAACTGATGTTGGCTTGGCTTGCCGAATATAGCGGGGCATTCGGACTTCTGAATGTATTTCGCTACATCACGTTCAGAACTGTCGGCGCAACTGTGACAGCGATGTTTTTTGTGTTCTTTTTTGGCCCAACCATTATTGCAAGTTTGCGTATGCGTCAGGGTAAAGGACAACCGATCCGTACCGATGGACCAGAGTCACATCTTTTGACCAAAAAAGGCACGCCTACGATGGGCGGCTTGATGATCCTCTCGGGCGTTCTTGTGGCAACGCTTCTCTGGGGCAATCTCAAAAATGTCTATCTGTGGTCGGTGCTCGCGGTTACGCTCGCTTTCGGATTGATCGGTTTTTATGATGATTATCTAAAGGTCACGAAGCAGAGTCATGCCGGACTTTCGGGTCGTATGCGACTGGCGATTGAAGCGATCGTCGGCATCATCGCGTGTGTCGTGATGGCCCATGCGGATGGGGGACGTCTTTCCACCGCGCTCACAGTGCCTTTCTTCAAAGAAATTGTGATTGATCTCGGCTTCTTCTTTTTTGTTTTTGGTGCATTTGTGATTGTTGCGGCCGGCAATACGGTCAATCTCACGGATGGACTCGATGGTCTGGCGATTGTACCTGTAATGATTGCAGCGGCGACATTCGGGTTCATCGCTTATCTTGCGGGTAACGCGATTTTTGCAAATTATCTGCAAATTCATTTTACGCCCGGCACCGGCGAACTCGCCGTCGTTTGCGGTGCGTTGATTGGCGCAGGACTTGGCTTTTTGTGGTTCAACGCACCGCCCGCGCAAATTTTCATGGGTGATACTGGATCACTCGCGCTCGGGGGCTTGCTTGGTACAGTCGCTGTCGCAACCAAACATGAAATTGTACTCGCAATTGTCGGTGGTCTTTTCGTCTTGGAAGCGGTCTCCGTCATTATTCAAGTTGCGTCATTCAAATTGACGGGTAAGAGAATCTTTTTGATGGCGCCGATCCATCACCATTTTGAAAAGCTTGGTTGGAAAGAACCCCAAATCGTG
>Ga0194124_10005209_pt1 | contig 12210 bp, 15 predicted proteins | sample TA2KigCas0mmetaG_FD_148605 | JGI IMG/M metagenome (GOLD analysis project Ga0194124, IMG submission 148605) | Freshwater microbial communities from Lake Tanganyika, Tanzania - TA2015031 Kigoma Deep Cast 0m | ecosystem: Environmental > Aquatic > Freshwater > Lake | place: Tanzania: Lake...
TCGCGGAGCGCCTGAAGGCGGACGATCCATCGACGTGGCAGATGAACCCGCCGTCGCCGCTCCTTCAGCAAGTGGCGAAAGAGATGACGCAGCGGCGGGATCAATCGAAGGCGGCGAAGGAAGCGTCGGAACGAGCCCGCGATCAACTGAAGGAGATCCTCGGCAACGAGATGTGGCTGCAGCTTGTGCCGACGCCAGCGAATCCTTCCTAAGGTTGGCGTTGGTTCGCCTCAACAGCGCGGATATCACGGTTGCCAGTTGCAACGCCCCTTGGCGGAGTTCCATAGCCGTCAGCGGAGGACATCATTCCCCCCTTTCAGGTCATGTATGAAGCGAGTGATCTGAGTGCGGGTCATTCGGTGGAATCGCTGGGTTGTTGGTCGGAGGCTTGATCATCTTTCAAGACGCGCGATGTAGTTCGATACTCGAAATTTCTCCAAGGACTCCCCATACTCCACAATTGCAGAGCAGTGTCCTGAGGGTGTGATTCGGTAAAGTCGCATGCTGTGCTGTTCAAAAAAGCGCCAAAAGTCACGAAAAAATGTGCGGGTATCAATATTGCATCCGCCAAACTCAAAGGTGATTGTTTCGATGCGCCTGTTTGTCAATAATTGTTGAGCGCCCTGGAGCGCTTCAAGTTCGTGTCCCTCGACATCCAGTTTCAGCAAATGGATGTGGGGAATGTTGGCCGAAGCACAATACTCGTCCAATGTGATGACATCGACTTGTTCGGAGTGATCAAATGACATGCCGCAGTGGGAAATGTCTCGTTGGGTCAGTGATGCAAGGCTTGATCCTGGCGCATCCGCCCAAAGTGTTGAACGGCCCGTCTTCCCACCTACGGCACACCGATTCAGCCGAACATTCGGCATGGTGCTGAGCCGTTGCTGCAACAACTGATAGGCCTGCGCCGCCGGCTCGAAGCAGTGAAGTTCGCTTCGCTGTCTCGGCAGGATTGAAAGCGCCAACTCAGCGAACTGTCCACTGTTGGCGCCCGCGTCCAGCACGCACAAATGACCCGGCTGTCTTGCGATTTGCCGAAGGATCTGGGATTCGCCACTCAGGGATGCTGGTGATCCCGAGCCAATCCCCATGAGGTGCTCGCATCGTTGGACCTTGCGCTGAAGGCGACGCTGGACAAATGCATTTCCACTGAGGAAAACTCGAAGAGACCGTCTCCATGGTATTGCGAGATTCTACCTTTGGTATCCCTTGTCGAATTGGAAGTGCGATCAACCTAAGAGGCTCCGCTGGTTAGCGCATCCGGCCATGCGCTCCGAAATGGGACAGGTCCATTGGATGCCCAAAAATAGAGGTTGTGCCTGTTTGGAAACCGAGTTTCAAAGACTGTGATGTTTCGAAAGTGAGGCTTGAAGAATCGCAGTAAATCCTCTTTCCCTTTGAACTCATACTCATGGTGAGTGAGCGACTTTGTGCCAGCCATATTTTCAATAATCGTGTAACCACTCAGGATGCCGGTTTCTGTCAACCTGCTTCGTATATTGAGGAGAATACTGTCGATCTCTTCCTCGGTAAAATGCTCGATTGCAGCATCCCAAACCACATTATCGAACACCCCCTTTGGCATGTCCGTACGGATGTCAGCCAGCACAAAATCCACATTTGATGCTTTGTTTTTGGTCCTTGCCGTCTTGATTGCTTTGGGGTCAAAGTCACATGCAATCACGTGCTTTGAGCGCAAGCTATAAAAATTCTTCGCATTGAAGCCATCTCCACACGACAGCTCAAGCAAAGAGCCTCCCTTTAGGGCCAAGCTTCCAAATGTGCCGCGCTCTACCCATAACGCATTTCGCGTCAACAGCCAAGAATGAAACAAGTCAATATTGTGGTCAAAGTGCTCCGGTTGGGGTGGAATGCCCCACTGCACGGAGAGCAATCGTTTATGCGCGCGACTTGCCCACCACGTCGCAACACGACACTCCAGTTGAGACAAAGCTTCAAACACCGATTTCGCGAATCTCAATCTGCGCAGCATGCTGTTCCGCATAACGTCTCGTTCTCCTGGTTGCTTTGAGGGCACGTGCTTTGACGAGGCGCCACAGAAGCGGACCCTCGAGGTCCGAGTAGCACGCACCACCGTCCCGAACTCGAGAATACCAACATTGGTGGTTGCGGATAAAAGCCAGCCAGGTCGTTCGCAAAGGGTTCGCCAGGGACTTGCGGATCCATCGCTGGCCACAGAGTGTGGAGTCGCTTGATTGAAAATATTCCTCCACAGTTGTGCGAACAGATGGTGTGCCCCTCTCCAGTCAGATACTGCATCACTTCGCTGATGCCCGATACCCTTTCAAGGCGTGCCCGCCCCAATCGCACTCTTTGCGTACAAGCGCCCAGACCACTTACGTCGTACAGTGGAGTCGCTGCAGGCAAACACAGAGTCTTCGGCGAGCGATCTTGTCGTGTTCTGTGACGGACCCAAATCCGACTCGGACGCAGCTGCGATCGCCGCGGTTCGAACGCAGGCTTCGAGCATTCGAGGGTTTCGCTCCCTTCAGGTCAGGATGCAAGAACGCAATCTAGGCCTAGCGCGGTCGATCATTGAGGGTGTGTCCAGCATGCTGGAAGCCTCGGATCGGGTCATCGTGATCGAAGACGATCTTGTGCTCTCACCTTTCTTCCTCGCATACATGAATGCAGGCCTCGATCGCTACGCCGAACAGCCCCGCGTTGCGAGCATTCATGGATACGTGTATCCCGTCGACGTGGAGTTGCCCGAGACGTTCTTTATGCGTGGCGCTGATTGCTGGGGATGGTCAACTTGGCGCAGATCATGGTCAATCTTTGAACGTGACGCTCGACGCTTGCTCGAGAGGCTACGAGCGTTGAGTTTGTGTAACGCGTTTGACTTTGGGGGGGCGTATCCATATACGCAGATGCTCGCAGACAAGGCGGAAGGCCGCAACGAATCGTGGGCGATTCGATGGCATGCGTCGGCATTTCTCGCAGATATGCTGACACTGTACCCCGGTAGGAGTCTGGTTCAGAACATCGGTAATGATTCGAGTGGAACCCACTGCGGCACAACCGACGTACACGACGTGCATCTGAGCGCCGATTCGATCAGGGTAGGAGACATCGAGATCCTCGAATCGGAGTTGGGCAAGCTGGCGTTTGAACGCTACTTCCGACGTACCCACGGCCGAGTCCGACGCCCTTGGTGGCGCGCGTTTCGCGACAGGTTCTTTTGGAGTTCCCGATGAATCTTCGTCAGGTTCGCGATGACTGGGTACCTCCGATTCTGCGACGATGTATGCGCGCATTGCGTGGTAAGCCGCGAACGGCCATCCAATTTCATGGCGACTATGCGCGATGGGAAGAGGCCCAGAGGTGCTGTGGCGGCTACCACCAAGATCAGATCCTTGATCGTGTCCTGGAATCCGCAATGCGCGTCGTGCGCGGCGAGGCTGCCTTCGAGCGGGACTCCGTGAACTTCGCGAAACCCGAATACGCGTGGCCACTTTTGAGCGCCCTTCTTTGGAGCGCTGCGCGAAGGGGAGGGGCACTCCGCGTGGTCGACTATGGAGGTTCATTGGGCTCGGCGTACTTCCAGCACCGTCGGTTCCTCTCACACCTGAAGGAATTACGTTGGCGGGTCGTCGAGCAGCCGCACTTTGTGGCTGCGGGGATCAAGCACCTACAGGACGAGCACCTGCGGTTTCACACAGATCTTCAAGACGCCTGCAGAGACGATCGGCCGGATGTTGTGCTTGCTTCAAGCGTGCTGCAGTACCTTCCTGATCCCGTTCGCGCCCTGGACGAGCTCGCTTCGATCCATGCACAAGTACTCCTGCTCGATCGCACCTGCTTTGATCGGGAGATGGATCGGGCAGTATTGCGTGTCCAGCGCGTTCCGGCATCGATCTACGAGGCGAGTTACCCGTGCTGGTTTCTCGATGAGGCGCAGATTGACCATGTCGCGTGCAGCCATGGATACGAAGTGGTGGCCGAGTTCCCGGCCCTCGACCGTCTCGATGTTCGTGCCGAGTGGAAGGGAAAAATCTTCATGAGATCCGAGCGGTGAGTCTCGCCTCCACCTACGCCGATCAACGCATCCTCGTCACGGGCGGTCTTGGATTCATCGGATCCAATCTCGCTCGTGCGCTTGTCTCGATGGGTGCCAAGGTGACGATTGTGGACTCGCTGATGCCCTCTGGCGGCGGGAATCTCGAGAACATCGCTGATATCCGAGCGCGAGTAAAGGTTGAGCATGTGGATATCCGCGATGCACAGTCGATGGAATCACTTCTTCGCGGCCAGCAGTTTCTTTTCAATCTCGCCGCACAGTCGGGACATGCCGAGTCGATGCTCGATCCGCAGGCTGATCTCGAGATCAACGTTCGAGCACAGGTCGGAATTCTGGAAGCATGCCGCCGAGTATGCCCTTCGGTTCGGGTGGTGTTTACGAGCACGAGACAGGTCTACGGCCGGCCGGACCAGCTGCCCGTGAATGAGGCGCATCCGATAAGGCCCGTGGACGTCAATGGAATCAACAAGTTCGCAGCCGAGTGCTACCACCTGCTGTATCACGGTGTGCATGGCATCCAGTCAACTGTGCTACGGCTGACCAACACGTTCGGTCCTGGCATGCGGATCACGGATGGGCGCCAAATGTTCCTCGGTCTCTGGATTCGGCGGGTACTTGAGGGAGGGGTCATCCAGATCTATGGCGATGGCTCGCAGCGACGAGATCTGATGTTCGTTGATGACTGCGTCGATGCATTACTTCGGGCAGGGGCGGACGCTCGTGCAGGAGGTCGGGTCTACAATGTTGGCGGTAGGGAGCCAATCCGTTTGGACGCACTGGCGCAGCGACTGCTGTCGGTAGCCAGCAACCTTGGGCTGCGCGCGAAGCTCGAATGTGTTCCCTTTCCACAGGATCGAAAGATGATCGACATCGGTGACTATGCGGGCGATCATGCGCGGATCCAGCACGAGTTGGGTTGGGAGGCACGGCAGTCCTTGGAAGAGGGACTTCTACGCACCATTCGGTATTACCTATCGAATCCCACCCCATATCTACGATCAAACGGGTGAACTCGAATGTTGAAGTCCCGATTCAAGATTCTGATGAACGACTTTGGTGCAGAGCCTCGCGAGCTGCGGGAGCGAGAGCTTGCTGCGGTGAAGCGCGTGATCGATTCAGGCTGGTACGTCCTCGGATCGGAGGTCGAGTCATTCGAGCAAGAGTGGGCCACGGCGTGCGATGCAGGGCACTGTGTGGGCGTCGCGAACGGCTTGGACGCCATTGAAATTGCGCTTCGAGCATGCGGTATCGGGCCCGGTCACGAGGTTGTGACAACGCCGATGACCGCCTTCGCGACAGTGTTGGGCATCCTGAGAGCGGGTGCGGAGCCAGTGTTGGCGGACATCGTGTGCGGGACTGGATTGCTTTGCCCAGCGAGTGTGCGGCGCTGCATTGGTCCGCGCTGTCGCGCGGTGATGCCCGTGCACCTCTATGGTCAAGTGCGTGATATGGACCAGTGGGAAGATCTGTGCGGCAAGCTGGGGCTCATGCTGTTGGAGGACTGCGCACAAAGTCACTTGGCCTCCTGGCGAGGGCGCAGCGCGGGCACCTTTGGCTCGGCAGGGGCTTTCAGTTTCTACCCGACCAAAAACCTCGGAGCCATCGGTGACGCAGGAGCGCTTGTCACACAAGATGGATCGCTGGCTGATCGGGCAAGGGTGCTGCGGAACTACGGTCAAAGCGTCCGCTACCACCATCCCGTGATCGGTCTGAACAGCCGATTGGATGAAGTTCACGCAGCCATGCTTTCGGCGCGTCTGGCGTGGCTTGCAGCGTTCACGCAGCGCCGGCGGGTAATCGCCCGGATGTTCCGAGAGGGCATCAGCCATCCGGACATCGAGCTTCTCGATCCCCCGCAGGAAGAAGAGGCGCATGTGCACCATCTCTTCGTGATCCGTTGCCAACGACGGGAGGCCCTGCAGGCTCATCTTGAATCCTGCGGTATTCAGACCCTGATTCACTACCCGGTTCCGGTTCACCTTCAGGAGTCTTGCCTGCATCTGAGGCGAGATCCCCGAGGATTGCACGGCAGTGAATCTCACGCCCAGACGTGCCTCTCCATTCCGTGCCATCCGCATTTGAGCGATGAAGAGGTCCGAGTGGTGATCGAAGCATGTAACCGTTTCGAGCAATTGTGATCGAACACTTCGTGACCATCTTCGATGGGCGCTTCCTGCCGCAGGGCCTTGCTCTAAGGCGGTCTTTGACCCGAAGCGTCGGTTCAAGCAAGTTGTGGGTGGTTTGTGTGGATGATCTCGCGCATGATGCTTTGTCCCGACTGGATCTGCCGAATGTGACCACCCTGAAACTTGCCAACATCGAGACACCAGAATTGCGCGCCATCCGTCCCTCGCGGACGTTCGTCGAATATTGCTGGACCCTTACGCCCTGGGCGCCGCGGTTTGTCTTCGAGGCGGATTCATCGGTCGAACGTGTGACCTATATCGATGCCGATCTGTGGTTCCGGCGACGACCAGATGCGATCTTTCGAGAACTTGAGCAATCCGGCAAGGCGGTGCTGATCACGGACCACGCCTTTGCGCCCGAGCACGATCATTCGGACATAAGCGGCCAGTACTGCGTGCAATTCATGAGTTTCGTTCGTGGTGCGTGTGAGCCCGTCCGCTCATGGTGGGAGGCGCGCTGTTTGGAGTGGTGCCATGCGCGTGCAGAGGGTGGACTGTTCGGCGACCAGAAGTACCTTGATGACTGGCCTGATCGCTTTCCGTCGCTGGTGCATGTGCTGGAAGATCAGGAACTCACGCTTGCTCCCTGGAACCTGACGCGATTTCCATTCGGCAGGTCCGTCTTCCACCACTTCCATGGCCTGCGCCTCGTGTCCCGAACGGCCGTCAATCTCGGGAATTATGCGATTCCGCGACCTGCGATGCGCGGACTCTATCGTCCCTATCTCGCAGATCTGAACGACGCGATCACAGAATTGGAACGGGTCGGAATTCCATTCCAAGCTCAGGCGAGCGCTCCGAGAATCTGGTCGCGTCCCACCAGCGCGCTTCGCCTGCTCCGACGCGCGATTCGAAGTGCTCTTCGCCAGTCGGATAGCGGCAAGGTAGTGCCGTTGCGATCGGGCACCGACTAGGTCGAGGGTGTGGCTTCTGCCAACTCCGCGAGGTAGCGGCCATAGGGACTGGCTTGGAGGCTCATCGAAAGCGCACGCAACTGTTCAGAGCCGATAAAGCCCATTCGGAACGCGACTTCTTCGGGGCAGCCAATCTTCAGACCTTGTCGTGCCTCGATGGTGGCGACGAAGTGACTCGCATTCATGAGGCCCTCGAAGCTGCCGGTGTCGAGCCAAGCATCGCCACGCCCCAGACTCTCGACAGTTAACTGCCCGCGCTCAAGGTAGGCCTGATTCACGCTCGTGATTTCGAGTTCTCCGCGCGCACTCGGACGCACCTTCCGCGCCACCTCGATGACGTCTGCTCCATAGAAGTAGAGACCAGTCACCGCGAATCGGGATCGGGGCGCTCGCGGCTTTTCCTCGATCCGAATCGCCACGCCACGCGAGTCGAACTCGATGACGCCAAAATCGGATGGGTTCGAGACCGGATAGGCAAACACCGTCGCGCCATCTCGACGACGGTTGGTGGCTGCAAGGCGCTCGCCAAGGCCCATGCCGAAGAAGATGTTGTCTCCGAGTACCAGCGCCGCCGGCTGACCAGCAAGAAACTGCTCCGCAATCAAAAAGCCCTCTGCGATTCCCTTGGGTTCGGGCTGTATCGCGTACTCGAGGCGCATGCCCCAGCGCGAACCGTCTCCAAGCAACGCTCGGAACATCGGCACATCACGCGGGGTCGAAATCACCAGAATCTCGCGGATACCGGCCAGCATCAGCATGGTGAGCGGGTAGTACACCATGGGCTTGTCGTAGATCGGCAAGATCTGCTTGCTCACCGCCAGCGTTGCGGGAGCCAACCGGGTGCCGGCGCCTCCCGCGAGCAGGATGCCCCTGCGACCATGGGGGTTCAGCGTCTGGGATTCTGTCATAGTTGGCACGGTTGGTTGCAAGGCCTAACTCCTTCAGTCAAGAGGAATGTTTTCCCAGGAGTGGTCTCCACCAAGATTCGTTCTCGCGGTACCAACGAACGGTCGCTTCGAGGCCTTCAGGCCACGCGCTTCGACTTGGTCGCCACCCGAGTTGCTCCTTCATCTTCGATGCATCGATTGCGTATCGGCGGTCATGACCCAGACGATCCGGAACACGCTCTATGAATCGCTCGTCTCGGCCCGTCAGCCGCAGCAGGGCGTGTGTCAGTTCCAAATTGCTGCGTTCATTGTTGCCGCCGATGTTGTAGATATGACCCGAATGGCCATGCTCGAGAACGCGCAGAATCGCCTCGCAGTGATCCTCCACATGCAGCCAGTCTCGCACGTTGCGTCCATCTCCATACAGCGGCACGGACTGACCCGAGAGCAGCCTCGTTGTAAAAAGAGGAATCACCTTCTCGGGAAACTGATAAGGTCCGAAGTTGTTCGTACATCGCGTGACACAAGCGTCGACTGAAAAGGTGTGTTGGTAGGCGAGCACAAGCAGGTCGGACGCAGCCTTGCTGGCCGAGTACGGGCTGTGGGGTGCGAGCAGTGTGGTCTCGGTGAATCGCAGGTCCGGCCGATCGATCGGGAGGTCGCCGTAGACCTCGTCGGTACCAACATGGATGAATCGTGCCCGCGGTCGTACCTCTCGAAGCGAATCAAGCAGGCTTCGGGTGCCATCCACGTTGGTCGAGATGAAGGACGTCGCATCGCGGATGGAGCGATCGACATGGGATTCAGCCGCAAAGTGCACGACCGCGTCGATCTCGGCAAGCAGGGTTCGGACCAAGATCTGGTCACGGATGTCCCCATGGACGAAGCGATAGCTTCCCGACTGGTCCTCGAACTCCGAGAGATTTTCGCGTCGTCCGGCGTAGGTCAGCGCATCGAGATTCGTGACGTGCCAAGCCGAGCGTTCGCGCAGCAGCATTCGGACAAAGTTTGTGCCGATGAATCCGGCACCGCCTGTCACAAGAAGCCGCATCCGTGCAGTCTAGAGATTCGAATCGGTGCTGTTGGTAGAGTCGCACGGGCCCATGGATCCCGTGCGATTGCCGCGCATCACGGTCATTACGCCAAGCTTTGAGCAGGCGCGTTACCTAGGTTGGACCATGCGCAGCGTGTTGGAACAACAGTATCCAGAGGTCGAGTATCTCGTGGTGGATGGCGGCAGCACGGACGGTAGCGTGGATGTCATCCGCTCGTTTGGAGACAGCGTCGCTTGGTGGTGCAGCGAGCGCGATCGCGGTCAGGCGCATGCCATCAACAAGGGGCTGGCGCGTGCCACGGGGGAGATCGTCGGCTGGCTCAACAGCGATGACATGCTGCTCCCAAGGGCGCTCGATCGCGTTGCATATGCCTTCAGAGATCCATCGGTGCAGGTGATCTGCGGTTGGGGCGTGATGATGTCCGAAGCCGGAAAGATCCGAAGGCGGTGGGTGTTCCCGGAACTCACGGCAGACGCCGTGCTGGCTGATGCGCCCATCTTCCAACCCAGTGTGTTCTGGCGGAGGAGGGTTGTCGATCGAATTGGATCACTCGACGAGACCATGCAGTTCTGTCTAGACCGGGAGTACTGGCTACGCATGGTCACGCATGGCATCGTGCCGAAGACGGTTCGGCATTGTCTCGCCGCCTACCGAAAGCATGACGCGACCAAGACGCGGCAGTTGTCCCACGTAGGGCGCAAGGAGCACGACATGCTTCAGGCTCGTTTCGGCCGCTCGGCACGTAGCTCGTTCAGCTGGAGATTGCGATCCGCATGCCTGAGACTGCTCTATCAGAAACTCCTGATCGCATGTCCGCCGCTGTACCGCGGACTCGATGTGCACAAGCTCTATGAGCCATCGCGTTCGAAAGCGTCAAGTGCGGTGAGCGAAGCGTGCTGATGGGAGTCCATCTCGGGCCGCAGCAACACCGGGGCGTTGCAGGGATCGAAATCGATAATGCCGCAGGACTTGACGCAGGGTCGACCGGCTTTTCGGAGGTTTTGGTTGAGCAACGCTGCCATGAACGAGAAGGAGCTGTTCGAGATGGCTACCTGCTCCGCCTGCCGCAAGACATGGAAATCCAGGAGCCAATCAAGCTCTGCCGGCATATCGGAAACATCACGGGCAGTGATGATCCGTCGGCCTTTGAACGAGTCGCACAGCGAGCTGAGTTCATCCGACGCGAGGTACGCAGGGGAGACAGGTGCGACTGTGTCCAGCCACTTTGCGTACCAACTGCTTGGGGCTCGAAAGAACGGGCCGTATCCGAAGTCACCACGTCGCACGTGGATGGCCGTTACCGATGGACAAATCGATCGGAGTCGGGCCACACATGAGTTCAGCCGCTGAGCGAGCGCGGGTACTGGCTCAAACATCCGATTCATCGCCTCACGGCGCGAGGCCAGCACCGCGCCGTGGAGTTGAAAGTATCCCCAAAGATCGCAGTCTGCCTCTACAGCCTCCTCTCCCGTAAGCCAACGCTCCGGGTGGGCCAGGAAGGGACCGTGTCCCTCGAGGTCGATGCCACCTTGACGCACTCTCGGCAGAGGTCGCACGGGGGGCGGATCGTCCAGCCCAAAGATGTCTCGACCCATCCAGTCTGGTACCTGAAGAGCGAATCTCTGTGCCTCACACGCGAGTTTCAGAAAGGCATACTGAAAGAGTTGATTGCCGAACCTGCCATTCGACCCAAGCGTGGTCATCGAAACGGCGGGTCGACGGACGAAGAGAGCGTCCCCCCACGTGGGATGCCAGGGATGGCTCTGCGCACATCGATTGAGTCCGAGACCCCCGAGAAAGGTGTCCAGTTCGGGAAGAAGGGCACAGCCTTCGTACAGCTGGACCGTTGAGAACTCGGTCAAGACCGCCTCAATCTGTCTCAGAAGGTGCGGGGCACCGCGAAGCGCTTGCAGTTCAGCACCCTGTTTGTCCAGCGCGAGAACATTGAAGCGACTCGAGTCCAGGCCCAAGTCAACAAGGAGCTGGTCAAGCGTTCGTGCAGGTACTTCCGTGAAACCAACTTCTCGAATTCCGGGGTAGATTTTGCGGTGATACTTGACGGCAAGATCGAACTGCTCTGATCCATCGAGGTCAATCGCAGGCGAACCGAACCGTTGTGATCCGTGATGGCGGCATGGGCGATGCGCACACCTGGAGAGCGACTGGCCAAAGCTTGCAGATCTGGAATCAGTTGCGGATTTGCCTCGACGAACAGCACGTCTTGGAATCCCATGGCACGGTAAAGATCAACTTCGGTACCTCGGTGTGCCCCCACATGGATGATGCCTCGTGCCACAATGCCATAGCGCGCCAAGTCTCTTCTGAGGTCGATGGGGCTCTCGAATGGAGAGCGCCGGAAGTCGCCCCCGAGGAGCCGAGTCAGATCGACCAGTGGTTGCCGCTCGTAGGCCCACTTGTGTCTCTTGATACCAAGTGCGCGGTACAGACGCCTACGCAGCTTTCGAATAATCGATTCCGCTTTCTCGGTGTTCGCATCGGCCATAGGGAGAGTAGTACCAAATCGAATCGCCTCAAAGCCCGCGTTCCGCGGCAGAAGGCTTCAGGCCTCCAACCCAATTCGCATCGGAATCATTGTGAACGTGTACGAGCTGCCTACACGATCAATGTTCATGTCAGCCCCGCCACTGCAATCACCCTCAAGCGTCCGCTTCGGCATGAGATGCGTCTCTTTCGATATACGCACCCTGAGTCCGTTCGCGTGTATCACCGCATTCGTGTGAGCCCGATGGGGGAATCAGGTGGACACTGCTGCGCACCGGAGTCCGTGTTCCGTGCGCGTGAGGCGCTGTGTGACGGTTGCAGCGAACAGGTCCTGACTCTGGCGTGAAATGGCCGGACTCCCTTCGCGATGCCACAGATGCAGCACCGCGGTGCCGGCGGGGGCGCGCAGAAGCCGAAGCCCCGCATGCTGGGCGCGGACGCAGAATTCGCTGTCTTCGAGACCCCAGCCAACGAAGCGCTCATCGAATCCACCAAGACTCTCCAGACAATCTCGGTGGAGAGCGAGATTGCATGTGCGAACACTCTTCCATCGGTCGAGTCGTGCAGCGGTCCAGGCGCTTCGAAACCCATCGAAGAGTCCTCCGATCAATGGAGTGATCT
>Ga0194124_10005212_pt1 | contig 12207 bp, 12 predicted proteins | sample TA2KigCas0mmetaG_FD_148605 | JGI IMG/M metagenome (GOLD analysis project Ga0194124, IMG submission 148605) | Freshwater microbial communities from Lake Tanganyika, Tanzania - TA2015031 Kigoma Deep Cast 0m | ecosystem: Environmental > Aquatic > Freshwater > Lake | place: Tanzania: Lake...
GCCCCCTTTCGTGAAGCAGTGGCCCGCTGGGCCCTGCGGCGGTTTGGCACCACAGTGGACCCCGAACGCGAGGTGCTGCTGCTGGTGGGCTCCCAGGAGGGCACTGCCCATCTGCCGCTGGCAGTGCTGAACCCGGGCGAGCGGGCGCTGTTGCTCAACCCACACTACCCCTCCCACATGGGCGGCCTGCATCTGGCTTCAGCCGAACCGGTGCTGCTGCCGCTGCGGGCCGAAGACGGCTGGCGGCCCGATTTTGAGGCCATCGATGCCGCCACCTGGAGCCAGATCCGCCTGATGGTGCTGGGCTTCCCCCACAACCCCAGCGCCACCACCGGTGAGCAGGCCTGGGTGGATGCGGCGGTGGCCAAGGCCCAGACCCATGGCTGCGTGCTGGCCCACGACAACCCCTATGTGGATCTGGCCCTCGACGGCGAGGCCCCAGCGCTGCTGCGCAACCCCGCCTGGCGTGAACGCGGGATCGAGTTCTTTTCGTTCTCCAAGAGCTGGTGCCTGGGCGGCTACCGGCTTGCCTTTGCGATCGGTGCGCCGTGGCTGATCACCGCTCTGCGGCAGCTCAAGGGGGTGGTCGACTTCAACCAATCCCTGGCCCTGCAGGCCGGGGCCATCGCCGCCCTCGAGCAGGCCCCCGACTGGCCCGAACGGCTCAAAAGCATCTACCGGCAGCGCCGCGACCGCATGGCGGCGGCCCTTGAGGCGGTGGGCTGGCCGGCGCCCAGACCCTCAATGGCGCTGTACCTGTGGCTGGCGCTGCCGCCCGCGGCCCGCGCCCGCGGCCTCGACTCCGAAGGCTTCTGCGCCGAGCTGCTGCAGGCCACCGGGGTGGCTCTCACCCCGGGCAATGGCTTTGGCCCTGGCGGTGAAGGCTGGCTGCGGCTGGCCCTGGTGCACCCGCATGGGCAGCTGGAGAATGGCGCCGCCCGCATCGGCCATTGGCTGGCCACCCTCTGAGCACCGATTGCCTGTGGCGACTGCGGCGGCTGCCGGTCTGTGCCAGCACCGAGCTGGAGCTCGACCGCTGGCTGGCCGATCTCGCCGCTGACCCCCAACTCGCGCGCAGCGGCCTGGTGGTGGTGGCGCGGCGGCAGCGCCATGGCCGCGGCCAATGGCAGCGTCAGTGGATCTCGCCGGCGGGAGGCCTGTGGCTGAGTGCCGCCTTCAGCTGGCCCCCCAGCCCGGCCTCCACGGCGGCACCCCTGACCCTGGCCACCGCCGTGGGCCTGGCCCTCGAACTGGAGGCCCTGGGGCTGCAGCCCCAGATCAAATGGCCGAACGACCTGCTGCTGGGGGGCCGCAAGCTGGCCGGCATCCTGTCGCGGCTGCGGCTGCAGGGCGAGCGGGTGCGCTGGGCCCGATTGGGCCTCGGCATCAACGGCACCAACCGGGTGCCGGCGGGCGCCATCAGCCTCGCCGAGGCGCTGCAGCCCAACCTGCGCCAGCGTGTGTTCCATCCCCAGGCCACTCCCGCGGCCTTGTTGCCGCGGGTGCTGGCGGCCCTGCACTGGGCCCAGGCCCACGGCAGCCAGGGCGAACGGGTGATCGCCCTGGCCGAGGCACGGCTGCTGCGCCCCAGCCAGGGTTGGCGGCATGGGGGCGCGTTCTGGCAGGTGGCCGGGCTCAGCGGCAGCGGCGCTCTGCTGCTGGAGCGGAACGGCCGCTGGACTGAGGTGCGGAGCGACGTTCAGGCCGAGGGGCAGAACGACGCGCAGAGCCTTGCGTTCAACCCAGAAACTTCTGCTTGAGCGTCTGAATGCGGGTCAGCAGTTCGGCCCGCTTCTGCGAGCGCAGGGCATTGCGCGCCAGGAAGTTGAGGGCACTGATCAGGCCCATCAGCTCGAGCAGCCGGCCCAGCATCGGGATCTCATTGAGGGCGTCCAGCGTGGCGCCGGTGAGCTTGAGCACGAAGCCCGCCAGCAGCAACAACGCCAACACCCGCAGGGCCGGCAGCAGGTCGGCCAGGTTGGTGAGCGGGGCCGAACCCAGCCGGGCCAGCAGCTGGTTCAGCAGCTGCAGGGGCAGACCCAGCACATCCTTGTTGCCGGTGCTGCGGGCCGCCACAGCGAGGGGGGCAGGCTCGGCCACCGGGATCTGCAGCTGAGGCTCAGGCTGGAGCTGAGGCTCAGACCGTGGCTGCAGCGAGGGTTCATCCGCTTCAGGCTCCGCATACACCGACACCACAGGAGCGGGGTCGGGAACCTCGGGCAGGCGTTCGGACAGGGCGTCCACGGCGATGTCTTCCGGCACCTCCTGGCTCATCTGCGCACTCCGCCTGCTGCACAACCAGCGCCGTTATAAAGGTTTCCTCAGGCCATGGCCAACCCCTTGGCATCAAAGACCCCTTCAAACAGCACCGAGCTGAGGTAGCGCTCACCCGAATCGGGCAGCACCACCACGATGGTCTTGCCGCTGAGGGCCGGCTCCCGGGCCAGGCGCAGGGCGGCCACGGTGGCGGCACCGCAGGAGATGCCCGCGAGGATGCCCTCCTCGCGCATCAGGCGCCGGGCCATCGCCACGGCCTCCTCATCGCCCACGGTTTCGACCCGGTCAACCAGAGCGAGATCGAGGTTGGCCGGCACGAAGCCGGCACCGATGCCCTGGATCTTGTGGGGTCCGGGCTTGACATCGGCGCCGGCGCGGGTCTGGCTGATCACGGGGCTGTTGGTGGGCTCCACCGCCACCGACAGCAGCGGCTTGCCCAGGGTCGTCTTGATGTAGCGGCTGACGCCGGTGATGGTGCCGCCGGTGCCGACGCCGGCAACCAGCACGTCGAGCTGGCCCTCGGTGTCGCTCCAGATCTCCGGGCCGGTGGTGTCGTGGTGAATCTGGGGGTTGGCCGGATTGGCAAACTGCTGCAGCAACACGTAGCGATCCGGATCCGCAGCCGCCATCTCCTTGGCGGTATTGATGGCCCCGGGCATGCCCAGGCGCCCCTCGGTGAGCACCAGGCGGGCGCCATAGGCCGTGAGCAGCTTGCGCCGCTCCAGGCTCATGGTTTCCGGCATCGTGAGCGTGAGCGGTAGGCCGCGCGAGGCCGCCACAAACGCCAGGGCAATGCCGGTGTTGCCGCTGGTGGGCTCGATCAGCTCCTTGCCGGGCCCCAGCAGGCCATCCTGCTCGGCCTGCCAGATCATGGCTGCGCCGATGCGGCATTTGACCGAATAGGCCGGGTTGCGGCCTTCGATCTTGGCCAGCACCCGGGCGCCACAGCCTTCGGTCACACGGTTGAGTTGAACCAGCGGGGTGCGGCCGATGCTGAGGCTGTTGTCGGCAAAGATGGTGCTCACCGGGGCAGGGCAGGCGTCGCTTGGGGCACCCTAGGCAGGGGCGGCGCCGCCGGCAGGATGAGCTCCACCTTGGCTCCACCAGTGGGGTGGTTGCTCGCCAGCACACGCCCGCCATGGCCGGAGGCGATCTGCTGCACGATCGCCAGGCCCAGGCCGCTGCCGGTGCGCACGCCGCGGGCCCGGGCGGTATCGCCGCGGTAGAAGCGCTCGAACAGATGGTCCTGATCGTCGGCGCTGAACCCCGGCCCCTGATCGCGCACGGCGATCACTCCCCAACGCCCACTCTGCTGCAGGGTGACGGTGATCGCGGCCCCATCGGGGCTGTAGCGCAGAGCGTTGTCGAGCAGGTTGAGCAAGGCGCGGTGCAGCCGCGGGGCATCGGCCTGGATGCAGAGAGCGGCGCTGCCCTCGAGCGTCAGCTGCACCTGGCGCTGGGCGGCAATCGGCCGCAGGCCTTGCCACACCTGCTCCACCAGAGCGGCCACCGGCACGCTCTGGGCATCAGCGAGAGCATCGGGAACAGTGTTCTCCAGGCGCGACAGCTCCAGCAGATCACTCACCAGCTGCTGCAGGCGCAGCAACTCGCGCTGCAGCCGCTCCACCAGCCGGGCATGTTGGGGTGAGGCGCGCTCGGCCAGGCTCTCGCCCACCAGCAGCAGGGCCGTGAGCGGGGTCTTGAGCTCGTGGGCGACATCGCTCACCCAGCGCTCCTGCTGCTCCAGCTGGGCCTCGAGCGAGCGGCGACTGCTGAGCACCAGCGCCAGCCAGCCGCCATCGGTGGGCATCACCAGCAGATCGAGGTCTCCTTCCGGAGAGGTCCACTCGAGGCGCTGTGGACGATCGAGCCGGCGACTGCGCTGCACCGCTTCCAGCAAGGCCGCATCGTTGCAGAGGCCAGCGAGCGTCAAGCCAAGGCCATGGCGTCCACCATCGATCTGCAGCAACTGCTGGCCCCGGGGATTGAGATGCACCACCCGATCGGCCCGATCGAGAATCACCCAGCCGCTGGGGGAGGCATCGATCCAGCCCAGCACCCGCCGCAGCGAGAGACTGCGCAGGCCCTGGCGCGGGGTTGCACGATCACGGCGCAACACCAGGCCGATCACCAGGCCCACCAGGCCGCTGAGTGCTGCCAGCAGCAGGGTGCTCACCCGAAGCGGTAGCCGAAGCCGCGCACGGTGAGCAGATGCTCGGGCTCCGAGGGGTTGGCCTCGAGCTTTTCGCGCAGCCAGCGGATGTGCACATCCACCGTCTTGCTGTCGCCGATGTAGTCGTAGCCCCAGATCTGCTCCAACAGCTTGTCGCGGCTCCAGACCCGGCGCGGATGGCGCATGAACAGCTCCAGCAGGCGGTATTCCTTGGGGGAGAGGTTGACCAGCACGCCATCGCGGGTGACGCGGCACTCCTCGGGAAACAGCTTCAGATTGGCGTGTTCCAGCACACTGGCCTCCTGCTGCTGCAGGGCCGAGCGGCGCAGCAGGGCGCGGCAGCGGGCCACCAGCTCGCGCATGCCGAAGGGCTTCACCAGATAGTCGTCGGCGCCCACCTCCAGGCCGAGTACGCGATCGGTTTCGCTGTCGCGGGCACTCACCACCAGGATGGGCGTGGTGTTGCGGGCCGCCCGCAGGGCGCGGCACACCTCGAGGCCCCCGAGGCCGGGCAGCATCAGATCAAGCACCACCAGGCCATAGGGCGCCTCGGCCAGAGCTTTCTGCAGCAGGTTGAGCGCATCGCGGCCATTGGCCACGGCGGTCACGGCATAGCCCTCGAGCTGCAGCGCATCGGCGATGGTCTCGCGGATCGTGTCGTCGTCCTCGACGAGCAGCAGGGTCGCCTCCATGGCGCCATTCTGGCGTTCAGCCAAGCCGATACCCCCTGCCGCGCACGGTGGTGATCAAGGTTGGAGAGGCAGGATCGGCTTCGAGCTTGATGCGCAGCCAGCGGATGTGCACATCCACCGTCTTGGGATTGAGTTCAAACGAACTGCACTCCCCCCAGACCTGCTCGAGCAGGGTGTCGCGATCCAGAATCTGGCCTGGATGGCGCAGGAAAAACTCGAGCAGACGAAATTCGCGCGGGGTGAGATCCACCGGCCTGCCTGCGAGGCGAACTTCGTGTTCCTCCACCAGCATCGTGAGCTCGGCATGGCACAGGCGGGTGAGCGGGTTGCGCGCCTGCTCCTGGGCCAGGCGCAGCTGCTGACGCCGCCACAGGGCGCGGCAACGGGCCGCAAACTCAGGCATCGACAGCGGCTGCGGCAGCACGTCGTCGGCCCAGCTTTCGAGCAGCTGCACGCGGCTCGGTTCATCGAGCTGGGGGCCCACCGCCAGGATCGGCAGGCTGAGGCGATGGGCCTCAACCCAGCGGGCAAAGCGCTGCCGCGCCAGCGTGCCAATGCCGAGATCCACCACCACCACATCAACGGGATCGCTGTCCTCGGCGGGCATCAGCCGTTGTTGGGCTTCCTCGGGATGGCTGCAGGCGATCAATTGCAGGCCCTGGTTCTCCACCAGCGACCGCAATGACGCAGTCCAGCCTGGATGGCCATCGAGCAGAAGAAGCCGCAAGGGCTCCTGGCTCATCGACGCTGGGGCAGAAAACTGATCACCAGGCGCCGCTGGCTGTCGAGCTGCAGCCAGCCTTCTTCGCGCAGGGCCACCAACACCCGGGTCACGGTGACGCGGGTGGTGCTGAGTGCCGAGGCGATGTCTTGATGGGTGAGTTTGAGGTTGAGGCGCAGGCCCTGCTCACAGGGTTGGCCGTAGCTGGTGGCCATCAGCTCAAGGAACCCCCGCACCCGCTTCTCGATGCGGCGCAGCCCCAGCAGTGCCAGCAGCGCCTCACTCTGGCGGTAGCGCTGACCCACGGCCTGCAGCAGGCCCACCGCCAGGGCGGGCTCACGGCTGATCGCCTCGCAACTGATGCACAGCAGATCGGTGTCGGCCATGGTCACGACCGCGTAGGCCTCCACCTGGGTCAGGGGGTCGCCGAAGGGCTCGCCGGCACCCGCCAGACCCAGCAGCAGCTCATCGCCCTGGATTGAAATGGCGGTGAGCTTGACCATGCCACGCACCACCAGCCACACGCTGTTCTTCAGCAGGGGCACGCTGCTGCCCGCGCTCAGATGCACCAGGTTTTTGCTGTTGTAATTGGCTTCAAGCAGGTCGCGAAAGCCGTCGGAACGGCTGGCATCGCGCGCGGGGGTGAAGACCATGGCTGGTGCCAGAGGGGTTGGCGCCAACGTACGGAGACCATCGGGGGCGTGAGCAAAGCTTCGGTAGTGCCCCGATTAAGAGCTGGTTAGGGTCAGATCTGCTGCACCCTGTTTCAGGCTGGCCGTTCAATCGCTGCGCATGGGATGAGCATGGAGTGGGGCTCAACGCCGGCGCCGGAATCGGCAGCGCTGCTTGTGGCCCTCGGCGCCGTGCCTGGGGCCTGGCTGCGGTTTCGGCTGGTCAACCACTTCGAGCCGATGGTGCCGCGCAAGCATTGGGGCACCTTCGGGGTCAACCTGATCGCCTGCCTGGCCCTGGGGCTGATCGTGAGCCTGGGGCAGGAGTGTGGTGAAGCCGTGAAGCGCCTGTTGCTGCTGCTCGGCACTGGTTTTCTCGGCAGCTTCAGCACCTTCTCCACCTTCATCGTCGAACTGCACACCGTGCTGCGGCAGCGCCACTGGCGTGAAGGGCTGCTGCTGGTGACGGGCTCGGTGCTGGGTGGTCTGTTGGCGATCAAGACGGGCATGCTGCTCGGGGCCCGCGGATGAGCCAACCCCAGCTGCAACGCGAACTGCGCGAGCTGGCCCTGGTGGCAGCCGGTGCCATCCCCGGAGCCCTGCTGCGCTGGCAGCTGGAAGGAAGCGCCAGCGCCTGGATCGGCGGCCTCAAGGGGCTCATCGATGGCGATTTCGCCGCCAACATGGCTGGCTGCCTGATCTTCGGGGTGCTGCTGGCGCGGCCCAGGCCTTCAGCACGGCTGATGCTGTGGGCAGGCATCGGCTTCTGCGGATCACTCACCACATTTTCGAGCTGGATGCTGGAGCTGGTGCGGGCCCTTGATCGCGGCGACTTCGTGGGCAGCCTGCGCGTGCTGCTCACGAGCCTTGCGGGCGGCCTGCTGCTGGTGAGCCTGGGCGGGTGGCTGGGCAGGGGGGTTTTCAACCCTGCTCCTGAAGCGTCTGGGAGCAACAACCGATCCACTGATCCAGCCAGGCGCGCAGATCCCTGAGCACCCCAGATTCCAAGCGGCAATAGGTCCAGCGACCCTGCTGGCGGTCAACCAACAGACCCGCCTCCTTGAGCACCCTGAGGTGAAAGGACAGCTTGGACTGGGCCAGGCCCAGCTACGCGGTCAACTCGCAGACGCAGCGCTCACCACCCGCCAACGCCTCGACCACCTGCAGGCGGATCGGATCAGCCAGGGCCTTGAGCACGCGGCGGGCCTGGTGGCCGGCCAGACAGCAGCTGGATCCTTGCCGCTGCTGATCCCCCGCAGCCCCATCGACAGGCCGAGGGGCCGACGAGGCGCTTAACCGCTCGATTACATTCATCAAGCTTTCTTGATGTCAAACGGGACGGTAGCGCAAAAGCTCCTGTGAAACTCGGCATCAACGGGTTCGGCCGCATCGGCCGGCTCGTGTTTCGGGCCCTGTGGGGCCGCCCCGGCATTGAGCTGGTGCACGTCAATGACTGCGGCGGCGACGCCAGAACCGCCGCCCACCTGCTGGCGTTTGATTCGGTGCACGGGCGCTGGCATCAGGCCGTGCAGGCCAACGTCGAGATGCCAGGCAACAGCCACGGCTTCTTTGTCGCTGAACAACCCATCTCCAATACCCAGGAGATCGACCCCACCGCGGTGCCCTGGCGCGAAGCCGGCATCGACATGGTGCTCGAGTGCAGCGGCAAGATCAAAACGCCGGCTGCCCTGGCGCCCTACTTCGAGGCCATCGGGCTCAAGCGGGTGCTGGTGGCCTGCCCGGTGAAGGGGGTGGTGGCCGGCGCCGAGGCCCTCAACGTGGTCTTCGGCATCAACCATCTCGACTACAACCCCGAGCTTCACCGCCTGGTGACGGCGGCCAGCTGCACCACCAACTGCCTGGCGCCGGTGGTCAAGGTGGTGCACGAAAGCTTCGGCATCCGCCACGGCTCGATCACCACCCTGCATAACGTGACCAACACCCAGGTGGTGGTCGACGGCTTCAAGAGCGACCTGCGCCGCGCCCGCAGCGCCCTCAACAGCCTGATTCCGACCACCACCGGCTCGGCCAAGGCAATCGGGCTGATCTTCCCTGAGCTGCAGGGCAAGCTCAATGGCCATGCAGTGCGGGTGCCGCTGCTCAATGCCTCGCTCACCGATGCGGTGTTTGAGCTGCAGCGCGAGGTCACGGTGGATGCGTTGAACCGGGCCTTTGCCGAAGCCGCCAATGGCGCCCTGCGCGGCATCCTCGGCTACGAGGAGCGGCCGCTGGTGTCGGTCGACTACGTCAACGATGAGCGCAGCGCCATCGTCGACGGCCTCTCGACGATGGTGACCGGCGGCACCCAGCTCAAGGTCTACGCCTGGTACGACAACGAGTGGGGCTACAGCTCGCGCATGGCCGATCTGGCCTGCCACATGGCGACCATGGAGCGGGCCTGGGCATGAGGCTCACCGCGCTGCAGCAGTACGGCGTGGTCACGGCCAACTACTGGGCCTTCACGCTCACCGATGGCGCCCTGCGCATGCTGGTGGTCTTCCACTTCCACGAGCTGGGCTACAGCACGCTCGAGATCGCCTTTCTGTTTCTGTTCTACGAATTCTTCGACATCATCACCAACCTCGCCGGCGGCTGGCTGGGGGCGCGCTTCGGCCTGCGGCTGACGTTGTGGGCCGGCACGCTGATGCAGATCGGGGCGCTGTTGCTGCTGATTCCCGTGGCCGAGGCCTGGCCCAAGTGGTGGAGCTTGGCCACCGTGATGGTGTGCCAGGCGATCAGTGGCATCGCCAAAGACCTCAACAAGATGAGCGCCAAGAGCGCCATCAAAACCGTGGTGGCCGAAACCCCCGACGATCCTGGCAAGGGCGAAAGCCAGCTGTTCCAATGGGTGGCACTCCTCACCGGCTCCAAGAACGCCCTCAAGGGGGTGGGCTTTTTTCTGGGGGGCGTGCTGCTCACCACGCTGGGGTTCAACGCCGCGATGGCCGCGATGGCGGCCGGGCTGTTCCTGGACTTTTTGCTCACCCTGGTGCTGCCGGCGGAGATCGGGCGCATGAAGCAGAAGCCTGCGTTCAGCACCCTGTTCTCCAAGTCGGAGGGCATCAACGTGCTGTCGCTGGCGCGGTTCTTTCTGTTCGGCGCCCGGGATGTGTGGTTTGTGGTGGCGCTGCCGGTGTTTCTGCAGGGGGCCCTGGGCTGGCAGTTCTGGGAGGTGGGCGGCTTCATGGGCCTGTGGGTGATCGGCTACGGCCTCGTGCAGGGGGCGGCGCTGGCCCTGCACCGCAGCTGGGGGCAGAGCGCATCGCCGGGGCCTGGGGCTGTGCAGTTCTGGGCGGCGGTGCTCACTGCGATCCCGGCGGGTCTCGCGGCGGCGTTGTGGCGCTCTGCGGCCCATCCAGGCCTGGTGGTGGTGGGCCTGGTGGCCTTTGGAGTGGTGTTTGCGATGAACTCCTCGATCCACAGCTATCTAGTGCTGGCCTACAGCGCGCGCGAAGCCGTGAGTCTCAACGTGGGCTTCTATTACATGGCCAATGCGGCCGGGCGCCTGCTGGGCACGGTGCTGTCAGGGGCGGTGTTTCTCTGGGGCGGACTGGTGGCCTGCCTGTGGATCTCCTGCCTGCTGGTGGCCCTGGCCTGGCTGTGCAGCACCAGACTGCCCGCGGTGCCGCGTGCGCTCGCGGCAGGCGGCTGAGGCACGGTCCTGGAAGCGCACTGAAGATGGATGTCCATCTGTACAGCAAGGTGCAGATGCTCGACCCATCCCACACCGCCCCATCCGCCTGCCTGTGCTGCGCCGTCAAGCGCCGCCTGGTCGTGGTCGGGTTGGTGATCGAGGAACAGCCTGAGGGTCACGGCGTGACTCCAATCGACCAACCCACAAACCAGTGCACCCCCAGTGCCACCCCACTGGGATGGGCGAGCCCCTCAGGTGCAACAAACCTCTCAGGAGCAACAAAAAAGGGGCCCATGTGGGCCCCCAGCTGCAAACCCAGAGCCACTGAGGGTCAGCGGCCGATCTGGGCGACAGCCTTTTTGGAGGCCGCCAGGATGCTGCCCTTGAGGGGCACGTAGTCCAGGCTGGAGGCCTGGTTCTGGGCCTGGGGGCTCAACAGATAGAGCATGGCCTTGCGGATCGCAGGTGCCTTGTCGCCATTGCCGGTTTTGTAGGCCAGGATCCAGGTCAGAGTCGAAATGGGGTAGCTGTTGGCACCGGCGGGGTTGGGATCTTCGCCAGCGAGGTTGTCGTCCAGACGGATGTTGTTGAGCGCCGCAGCGCCGGCTTCCTCAGTGGGCAGCACAAACTTGCCAGCCTTGTTCTGCACGGCAGCCGCCTTGATCACACCCTTGACATAGGCCTGGTTCAGATAACCGATGGCACCGGGGGTGTTCTGGATCAGGCCAGCAACACCCTCATTGCCCTTGCCGCCCACACCCACGGGCCACTTGACGCTCTTGCCCTCGCCCACCTTGCCCTTCCATTCGGAGGAGAAGGCGGAGAGGCTGTTGGTGAAGGCGAAGGTGGTGCCGGAGCCATCGGAGCGATGGGCCACGGTGAGCTTGCCTTTGCCGCACTTGAGCTGATCCCAGGTGTTGATCTTGCCCAGGAAGATGTCAACGACCTGCTTCTGGCTCAGCTTGAGGCCCTTGCAATCGGCCTTGTTGAAGGCCACGGCAATGGTGCCGCCCACAGCAGGAAACTGGATTACGCCACGCTTGACCTTGGACGCTTCCGAAGCCTTGATCGGCTCATCGGTCGCACCGAAATCGACAGAACCGGCCACGAACTGGCGCACGCCGGCACCCGAGCCCACCGATTGGTAGTTCACGCGCACCTGGTTGGCCACGCCGGCAAAGGCGCGCTGATAAAAAGCAGCCGGGAACGAAGCGCCGGCACCACTGATGGTGGCCTGGGCCAGCACCGGCAGAGCGAGGCCGGCAGCGGCAGCACTCACACCGACAACAAACGAGGCCTTCTTTGCGAAGGTCATGGAGAAGCCTTGGAGGGGGCACAACTTGAATAGCAAGCGGACAATTCTTCAGTCGTTATCAAGAGGTTAAGGGCCGTTCAAGATCTGGTTCAGAGTGCAAGTCCTGATCTTTGAACAAGCAAATTTCAACCGAGCAATGCAATCCAATCATGTGCTTCAGACCACATCGAATGCACACTACCAATGCGCAACAGCAAAAGACCAATAGCACAAACAGCAACGAACAAAACCAACAGGATGAATTCTCCTGAAGATCGATCATAAAAATGCCGCCAAGAAAAAAGCCCCTCATCGCTGAGGGGCTGGCAGAGGTGTGTGAGTGTCAGCGAGGACTCTTAGACAACGCGAAGGAGTGCGAACTTGAGCGTAGAGGATCCTGAGCGCTCAGCAAGGACTGAGATCAGAACCTGAACTGGGTCTGAACAAGGAAACCTGTCGCATTAAGCCAACGACCCTGCGAATTTTGCTGCTGCCCAAGAGGATTGGATAGGTAGAAGATCGCAGGAGTAACTGAGATGCTATCGGAAACCTTAAAGCGATAAAACCACTCAAAGGCATAGTTACTGTCATTAGCCCAGCGCTGGGTACGTCCAAGGTTTCTTACACCAGTTGCGAAAGTGCCCTGTCCCAATGCGAAACCAGCTGAATTGCCTTTCGCAAAAGCATCATTCCACTGAAACATTGCTGACCACGATTGCGCCGCATAAACTGATGTCACACCCCC
>Ga0194124_10005213_pt1 | contig 12206 bp, 13 predicted proteins | sample TA2KigCas0mmetaG_FD_148605 | JGI IMG/M metagenome (GOLD analysis project Ga0194124, IMG submission 148605) | Freshwater microbial communities from Lake Tanganyika, Tanzania - TA2015031 Kigoma Deep Cast 0m | ecosystem: Environmental > Aquatic > Freshwater > Lake | place: Tanzania: Lake...
CCCGTTAAATCGACGCCGAAGGTTCAGGAGCGCTTTGCCGAGCCGATCAAGCAAATGATCGAAGCGGAGCCCTCGTTTGGTTATCGAACCGTGGCGAGCCTGCTGCAGTTCAACAAGAATACGGTTCAGCGGATCTTCCAGCTCAAGGGCTGGCAGGTTCGAAAACGAGCCATTGGACATCGGCCGCGTATCTAGGCGTTGCCCTCGGTTGCAACGGCACCCAATGAACGCTGGGCGACGGACCTGTGTCGCATCTGGACGGGCCGCGATGGCTGGCAGACCTTGGCTCTCGTCATCGACTGTCACACGCGAGAACTGCTTGGCTGGCAAGGTAATCCCCCCACCAGGTCCTCGGCATGAAAACCCCCGCCATGGCGAACGTCTCAGCGGCCCATCTTGCGCATAAAACGCCTGGTAATTTCGCCAATTCATGAGGCAATAAGTAATGCTGAAACTATCCCGACTTAGTGACTCTCGTTTTCAGTATCAACTTTTTATTGATTCATGTGTTGATGACCAGGGTGACTTCCGTTTGACCCCAAGGGCGGAGTCAAGCAGCTACGCGCTTTGTTTTGCGATCTTCGGTTACCACCTGGTGCAGGCTGATGATGTAATTGATGTGCATCGGAGTGTTTGGGACTGCAAGTTGCGCGAAGGCTTGGCCATTTCGCAAGCGAGTCGGGAACGTGAAACACTGCTATCTCAAGATAAACCTTATCTTCAACTACTTACCTTCACGCTTAGTGCTTTGTCCATTCTGGGTACTTTGTCTCGCGATCCGCTTGCTGCTCAGGTTCGGTCTTTGCTGCCAAAAGATCTAGAAGTCGCATTGAATGATGCAAATGCGCTGAAAGGTGTAGCGCGCTCGGGGAATCAAGCGATGTTTCTGGCGATATTGCTAATTTATGCACGTGACTACTTGGGCATTACAACACAAAGCGATATAGACCGCTGGGTAAATCTGCATCTGAGTGCGATGAATTCATTTGGTTTTTGGGGCCCATCAGATTCCATGACGCACCTACAGTTTCAGAATGGATATCACCAGTATGAAATACTCGAATTTCTGCATGCTGACAATGTGCCTTGGTTTGCTGCGGCCGATGCCGTTGCTGCCTTGGCTGATGAGGACGGCCATTTTGCCCCCTACCCAGGAGGAGGCGGTTGCTACGACTACGATGCAGTGTTCATTATTACGGCTACCGAGGAAACAACTGCTCGCCACCGCGAACTCTTGATACGGACGGCAGAGTCCATTCTCTTTGGGCAAAATACAGACGGGGGCTTTTGTGAATCGAAGCGCGTTCGTCCGCATTCGGTTGGAAATATTTTAGGCAGTTTGTTACATGCTTTTAATGGACGCGGACGTGCTCGGACAGAACGACTCCGCACTGCTTTAACTTTGCTGCGCCCGAAGCACAACCGTATTCAAACGCATTGGAGCGTCTATTCACGTGAATGGGGCGAATCCGACCTCTGGGATTCCTGGTTTCGCATGTTAACACTAGCAAGAATAGATTGCGCCTTGAACCCCGAAAGCTCAAAGTCCTGGGGTTTCATAAATTTCCCTGGCATCGGATTTCACCCCAGCTGCAGGGACCACTGCTGAATATGACTCGGCTTCATTATATCTCTCCGTCTTTATTGCCGTCCCGCTCAGCCAATTCTGTGCACGTGATGCACCAATGTGATGGCTTTTCTGGTTTAGGCGTCAACATCTCGCTTTATGCCAAGCGCGCAATCGTTAATAAGGATGATATGGTCGACGTGCTTTTTGAAGGCTACGGAGTTAACGTCGATAATTGGGAACTTATCACTTTCTACAGCGGCTATTCACGTGCAGAAACCCTACGCATCGCGATGATGGCGCTGATGCCCGCGCTTCAGGCGCCTAGTCGTGAACTTGTGTTATCAAGGAACTTACATGCCGCGTGGATGCTCGCCGGAGCAGGCAAAAAGATACTGTTCGAAACCCACCAACTTGAGTATGGGGTGCGCAAGGTAATGCAACGCTGGATCATGACACGGCCATGCGTCCGCACTGTGGTTATTTCCAAAAGCCTCGTAGGCTGTTTAGAGGAGCACCACGCAATGCAACTGCGCGATCCTTTGATTCTTCATGACGCTGCCCCGGCGGGTATCCAAAGACTTCTTCCCGACCGCCGACGTCAAGCGTTGGTGGAACTTCTTAAGATACCGTCAACTCATCTAGCACGCTTTAAAGCGATTTGTGGCTATTTCGGCCAGTTGTACACTGGACGTGGCATCGAAATCATTGAGGCAATGGCTGCTGCGCGTACTGAATGCATGTTTCTTGTATTTGGTGGTGATGGGTCTGATGTGGCTCGCCGTCGTCTAAACGCGCCAGCGAACCTCCAATTCATGGGTCATGTACCTCACCCCATATCGCAACGCGCACAAGCTGCTGTAGACGTTTTGCTCATGCCATACCAGCAAAGTGTATCTATTGGTGTCAAAGGCCACGATACGGCGCGCTGGATGTCGCCCATGAAAATGTTTGAGTATCTTGCCGTCGGTGTTCCGATAATCTCCTCGGATTTGCCTGTATTAAAAGAGGTTTTGACTGACGGAAGAAATGCTCTTTTGGTCAAGGCAGACGATGCAGGTCAATGGGTCGCCGCCCTCGACTTGCTGATTTCCAATAAAAATTTCGCTAATTCAATCGGTGAGTTTGCACACCAAGAATATCGAGCCAAGCACACATGGTTGCGCCGCGCCGACGCTTTATTATCTGCCGGCCATGATTTATGACTAGGCAACTCTTTGTTCTGATACCGGCAAACACGCCAACAGGTCCAGTGAAGGGTGCCTATGCATTGGCAAATGCATTGGCCGATCAGTGTAAAATTACTTTAGTTACGATCAGTCATGGGTGTGGTGCTAATGCTTGGATTGATCCTCGCATTAAAATTATATGTTTAGCTGACGTATCGAATAATTATGCCGCAAAGTTAATTCATTACAGATCACTACTCAGGAGATCAGGGGGGCGTTCTAAAATTGCATCTTTGTCCCTATGCCTTTCGGCAGACTTCATAAATATTTTCTGTAGCCAATATGCATTAACTTGTTGCAGTGTACGCGGAAACTTGTTTATGAACTACCGCCATGATTACGGGCTCGTGGGGGTTGCTGTGGCGTTCTTCCACTTGTTTTCTTTGAGATGGATCGATCACGTGGTGGCTATGAATCGATCGATGGCCATGCAAATCAAAAAATATTCCGGCCGTACGGCACAAGTTGTCGGTAATTTTATTGACGAACTTCGGCTTAATAGTAAGAATTTAAAAAAAAATGAATCCGATCCTTTTGTTTTTATATTTGTGGGCTCGCTTACCAGTCGAAAGCAGCCAAGATTGTTAATAAGGGCGCTGCGAGACCTTCTTAATCGAAATGTAACAGCCTACGTTGAATACGTGGGTTCAGGTCCAGAGTCGACCAAGATAGAGCAAGATATTAGACAATTTGAGTTGGCTGACTTTGTTAAATTTCACGGCTTCTTGAGTGATCCCGAGTCAGTGGTAATAAACGCCGACGCTCTTGTTCTTCCATCACTGTCGGAAGGAATTTCGAGGGCTGCAATGGAGGCCTTGTATGTTGGTATTCCTTGTGTTTTACGTGACGCTGACGGAAACACTGAGCTTGTGACTGATGGAATTAATGGAGCGGTTTTTGCGGATGAATCGGATCTGCCGGATGCAATGTTGAGGGCAGCTAGGCTATCGCGCCTGAACAATAAGCGAGAGTGTTTGTTACCGCCAGACTTTAGGCAGCATCGTGCTGCGAAGAAGTACTTAGTATTAATCGGCATAGACGATGAATCATAGTTACCAAGAATATCAAGAATACTTTGAGTACCTGAAAAGCCGTAGTCGTATCGGATTGATTTATCGTAACTTTTGGCTCTATCCGCGAATCTGTGCTCACCTCCAAGGGCGTGTGCTTGACGTTGGTTGCGGAATCGGTGACTTCGTTAGATTTAGGCAGCAGACGACAGGGGCTGATATAAATCCAGAGACCGTCAAGTTCTGCAAAATGCAAGGACTTGATGTTGTTCGGATGGATGTCGATCGATTGCCCTTTTCATCAGGTGAATTCGATGGGGTCCTGATCGACAACGTTTTGGAGCACATTGAGTCTCCACAGTCTCTGATTGAAGAAGTGTATCGGGTTCTTAAGCCATTCGGCACTCTGCTTATAGGCGTGCCCGGTAAGAAAGGGTATGAAAAAGATGCTGACCATAAAGTGTTTTACGACGAGAAAAAGCTTGTCGACGTCATTTCGGCACACGGATTCTGTGGCGAAAAGACTTTTTACATGCCAATAAAATCGAATGTCTTAGATTTTTGGTTAACTCAATTTTGTCTTTACGTAAAGTTTACTCGCAATTAAATCGCACTGCATTCGCAAGGTATCGAATGGTGCCTCGAATCATTTATGAAATACAGCGTCTCGATTGTTAGTCATAATAGTGTGCGGTATCTCGATGCGCTCTTAATGGATCTTTCAGAAAGTCTCCCGCCCCACTCAGAGGTGATTCTTACGATTAATACGCCGGAGGACGAGTCTTACCTCAAAAGTTCAATGGGGTTGCAATTGACAGTCATTCGCAATCCCGCTCCGCTTGGATTTGGTGCAAATCATAACCAGGCGTTTGCTTGTTCCTCTGGGGAGCGATTTGTAATAGTTAATCCTGATGTGCGTATAAAAAGTGCGCCTTGGTGGGCGCTTGATAGAGCTTTTAATTCTGATACCGGTGCCTGTGCCCCGATAATTTTATCGCCTACGGGAGCCATTGAAGACAGTGTTCGCGGTTTTCCAACAGTTGGTCGATTGCTTGAGAGAGTTGTTCTCGGCACTCGCCGGCCTGATTATATTGCTCCAGACAACGTGACTCCAGTTGTTGTTGATTGGGCGGCCGGCATGTTCGTCATGTTTGATTCAGCGAGTTTTAGAGCAGTAGGCGGATTTGATCCCAGTTACTTCATGTACCTGGAGGATGCGGATATTTGTCGTCGGCTTGGCACTATTGGGAAAAGGGTATTGTGGGTGCCGAGCTGTAGTGTTGTTCATAATGCACAGCGTGCAAGCTTGAGGAATTGGAAACATTTTAGCCCCCATCTGAGAAGCGTTGTGCGTTTTATTTTCCGGGTATAGCCTTACGGCTTTCGTAAGCACGTCGAGTAACCTTTTTTTCTATACGTGGTAGCGTCGATATATATCTCTTTGACTTTGCGGAACTCCGTTCAAGCGCCCCGGAGACTGGGCGTACCCCCAAGGCGCCCACGTGGAACCGTGGCACCTGCCGGAGGCACTGCCGGTTAACATTACGTTGTATACGCGCCTTTTACGCTACGGGAGGATGGCTCGCATCTCCACGCGGTGTTGTGGCGGTCCCGCCGACCTCTTCCCACGCTACGCCGACCACGCCAGCGGCAACCGTTAACTCTTTTGGAAATGAGGGAAAGTCCGGCCTGAAATGATTAGCGGCCGTTGGTACTGGCAGTAAAAAAATTTTAACCGGGTTTTAATTTTCGGAGTAAGTGCATGACACGCAAAGGAATCATCCTGGCGGGGGGAGCCGGCACACGGCTGTATCCCGTAACTCAGGGGCTAAGTAAACAGCTCGTTCCGGTCTACGACAAGCCTATGGTTTACTATCCGCTGTCAACATTGATGCTCAGCGGCATTCGAGATTTGTTACTAATCAGCACGCCACAGGATGTTCCGCGTTTTGCGGAACTACTGGAAGATGGTGCTCGTTGGGGCGTTAACATTCAGTACGCGGTGCAACCCAGTCCTGATGGGATAGCCCAAGCGTTCATCATCGGCAAGGACTTTGTGGCCAACAGTCCCAGCGTATTGGTGTTAGGCGATAACATCTTTTATGGTCATGACTTGGTTAAGCAACTATACACCGCAAGCCAGCGCGACAGCGGTGCCAGTATATTTGCTCACCACGTGCACGACCCAGAGCGTTATGGCGTGGTGACTTTCGACGGGGAACAGCGAGCTATCAGCATTGAAGAAAAGCCCAAGGTCCCGAAAAGTAATTACGCTGTAACGGGTTTGTACTTCTACGATCAGCAGGTATGTGACATTGCTGCGTCTATCAAGCCTTCTAGCCGGGGCGAACTGGAGATCACCGATGTCAATCGCCACTATTTGGAGCAGGGGCAATTAAATGTTGAGATAATGGGTCGAGGGTACGCTTGGCTAGACACAGGTACTCACGACAGCCTGCTTGAAGCAGCTAGCTTCATCGCCACGTTGCAAAAGCGCCAGGGTTTGCAAGTGGCCTGCCCCGAAGAAATTGCTTTCCGCCAAGGTTGGATCGGCGCCGAACAACTGGAGGTTTTGGCGGAGCCCTTGAAAAAGAGCGGCTACGGGCAGTATTTACTGAGTCTGTTGAAGTGAAATGAATCATGTCGTATTCGGTGACACCAACTGCTCTGCCAGAAGTATTGATTTTAGAACCCAAGGTTTTCGATGATGACCGCGGCTTTTTTTTCGAAAGCTTTAACGAACGCGAGTTTCAGCATGCGACGTGTCTAAGCGTTAATTTTGTACAAGATAACCACAGTAAATCTAGCCAAGGAGTTCTGCGAGGCTTGCACTACCAGATTCAACATCCGCAAGGCAAGCTGGTTCGAGTGACGCAGGGAGTAGTGTTCGACGTGGCAGTCGATTTGCGCCGTTCGTCACCCAACTTCGGCAAATGGATGGGCGTTGAACTGTCGGCAGACAACAAGCGCCAAATTTGGGTCCCGCCGGGATTTGCCCATGGATTTGTGGTCACCAGTGAGTCCGCTGAGTTACTTTACAAGACAACCGATTACTGGTTCCCAGAGTACGAACGAAGCCTGTTATGGTGCGACCCGGTTGTTGCTATTCGGTGGCCTTTTGATGGTGAGCCGAAGCTGGCAGTGAAAGATGCTGCTGGCAAATTGCTGGTCGAAGCAGAATGTTTTGCCTGAATTACTGAAGTCTTGGCTCGAGTCAGCATTCTAACCTAGAACTTTCTTAAGACGAGCGCATGGCACTAAGGCGAAGATTTGGAGAAGGTTTTCAGGGGCTAACATGATTCTGGTTGCAGGCGGTGCCGGCTTTATTGGCAGCAACTTCGTTCTCGATTGGTTGGAAACCTCCGATGAGGGCGTGATCAATCTCGACAAGCTGACCTATGCGGGGAATCTTGAGAACCTAGTCGCGCTTGAGGGAGATGAGCGGCACATATTCGTGCAAGGAGATCTAGGCGATCGCGAGCTTGTTGCGCGTTTACTAAGTGAGCATCGCCCGCGAGCGATCGTCAATTTCGCCGCTGAGAGTCATGTGGATCGCTCGATCCATGGCCCCGAAGATTTCATTCAGACGAATATCGTTGGTACGTTTCGTTTGCTGGAGGCCGTGCGTGAGTATTGGTCGGCGTTACCGGCTGTTGAGAAAGCCACATTCCGTTTATTGCAAGTGAGCACCGATGAGGTTTATGGATCGTTGTCATCAACGGATCCACCATTTGCAGAGACGAATCCTTACGAACCCAACAGCCCATATAGCGCGAGCAAAGCTGCAAGTGATCATCTGGTGCGCGCGTGGCATCACACTTACGGGATGCCGGTGCTGACGACCAATTGTTCAAATAATTATGGGCCGTTTCATTTTCCGGAAAAGCTGATCCCGTTAATGATTGTAAATGCGCTCGCGGGTAAACCCTTGCCCGTCTATGGCGATGGAATGCAAATCAGAGATTGGCTCTATGTCAAAGATCACTGCAGCGCGATTCGCTGCGTTCTGGAAACAGGTCAGGTTGGCGAGACCTATAACATCGGTGGCTGGAACGAAAAACCAAATATCGAGATCGTCAAAACCGTATGCGCTTTGCTCGATGCTCTTCGGCCTGATCCGGCGGGCTCGTACAGTCGACTTATCACCTATGTCAAAGACCGGCCCGGACATGATCGACGCTATGCCATAGATGCCCGTAAGATCGAGCGCGAGCTGGGGTGGCGACCTGCCGAGACATTTGAGACGGGGATCCGTAAAACTGTGGAGTGGTACCTCGCCAATGATGATTGGGTGGCGCGCGTTCAAAGCGGTGAGTACCGCGAATGGCTAGAAAAAAACTACGAGGTGCGGCGATGAAAATCCTGCTACTCGGCTGTAATGGCCAAGTCGGCTGGGAGTTACAGCGCAGCTTGCTGCCGCTCGGTGATCTGATCGCGTGCGATTTCGATTCACCCGAAGGTACTCGCGCAGACTTTAAAGATCCTCGGATGGTCGGTGCGCTGGTTGATCGCGTACGCCCCGACGTCATCGTTAACGCTGCGGGTTACACCGCCGTGGATAGAGCGGAGAGTGAGCCAGATCTTGCCGCGCTGGTGAATGCAACGACCGTCGGTGTAATCGCGGATCGTGCGCGGAGTATTGGCGCATTGCTCGCTCACTACAGTACCGACTACGTCTTTGATGGCAGCGGTGAAGGCGCGCGAGATGAGACGGCGCCGACAGGGCCGCTATCGGTTTACGGGCACACGAAGCTTCAGGGTGAGGAACTCACCGGCTTAAGCGGATGTCGGCATTTGATCCTGCGAACGAGTTGGGTATACGCAGCGCGAGGCCATAATTTTATCAAGACGATACTGAAGTTGGCGTCCGAGCGAGATTCGCTCAACGTTATTAATGATCAGATTGGTGCGCCCACCGGGGCAGAGTTTTTGGCGGATGCCACCGCGCATATAGTCTCTCGTCTTGCGCTCGGTAAGGGCGAGGAGGGTACTTACCATTGTGTGGCAGCGGGTGAGACGAGCTGGTTTGACTATGCGCGGTTCGTCATTGAATGGGCGCGTGCTAACGGGTTGCCAGTTAAAGCAGCCTCTGACGCCATCAAACCCATTCTGACGAGCGCCTATCCGACGCCGGCATTGAGACCGTTGAATTCCCGTTTGTCGACCGAAAAGTTACAGCGGGTATTTGGTCTCTCTGCTCCTCACTGGCGGATTGGTGTGGAGAGGGTGTTGCGGGAAATAGCTGGCCGATAAGTGCGGCTACACGTCGCTGATGCTCAACCAAGCCCCGGATTATCAGTCCGGTCATTGTTCGGGTGGTAAGGTCAGTCATGCCGGTGTCAGGGTGCCAAGTTTGCCGCGAGTTAATCCTTTAACGGCGCTCGAACGCGGAGATAATATAAGATAACTTGTATTATTAATAATTTTCTGGAATATTTCTGATAATCGGTATTTAATGCGCGCCGTCCATTAATTCACTTAGGACGGAGCACATGAATCACGGAATTGATCAAGACGCCCACGGATTATCGGGTACTGACCGGGAACCCCCCTCCATTACCGACATCCTCGGTTCGAAAGCTGTTCTACCGGGAGAGTCGATTGACGAGTACAAGAAGGCGAGACGGCTCGTTATAAAGGAGCTCGTTGCGAAGAGTCCGATGCAGTTGTATCTCGCGGAGAAGATGCTCGATGGGCTCTGGTGGATGAGGCGCTATGAGGAGCAGAAACGCTTCGTCATCGCCGATGCGATGGTCGACTTCATGGTGGGTCGACTGTCCGGAAAGGTGACTGACGAGAAGCGGCCGGAGTTAATGCAGCTCGTCTTGAACGATGCTTTGAGCCCGGGGTTGGCGGATATCCTTAAGAAGAAGGACCTGACGATCGAGTTCGTTCGCGATCGGTCGATGGCGGTTAAGCAAGAGCAGTTACTCGAGCTTGACCGACTTATCGCGATGAAGGCGAAGGAGTTGGAGGGCTTACAGCGCTCTTATGAGCATGTCACACATCGGAAACTGTACTCCGAGCGCCTAGCGTTATCGGTCGAGATGATGAGGCGCGACGTTAAGGCTATTGAGGTCAAAACGCGCAAGGCGAGGGCGACTGACCATGAGCTCGCTTAGACGCCTGCAAGCGAACCGCGCGAATTCCAAGCTTTCAACGGGTCCTGCGACGCGACTTGGGAGACTTCGGTCGTCTCGTAATTCGACAACCCATGGCCTCAGTCGACCAATCGACCCTGTTGCGTTCGGGCCGCTCTTGAATCAAGTTCACGACGTACTCCTGTCAGAAGGGTTCGACCCTCGTCAGGCTCAGGAGATCGCCCTCAAAATTCTCGATTACGAACGCAACATCGCGTTGCAGCGCGAGCTTCACGAGAAGCGGCTCGAGGGGCGGCTCGTAGATGCGATCGGGATCGCCGATCATGTCTATGAGCTTCAACCGATGATGGCCTGGGTGGAGGAATTTGCGGTCAAACGCTTGTTCCCAGAGATTCCCGAGTATGAGGAGCCGCTTCGCGAAGCGGCGAAATGGGTCGTTAAGCGCAGTCGAGAGCGCGTGTCCCGCCAGGTTCAGTTCGCTCGTCGTCGGGCACCCGAGTCGGTCCGTTATCTGCGACGGGCGTCCAACCAGCTCATCAAGGCACTCCGACGGCTATGAGACACGAGAGTGCCACCGTTTTTACAAAACGAACCCAAACTCCGACCGGTGTCGACCCTGGTGGTACTCAAAAAAGCCGGGGTTCAGCAGGCGCCGCTCCAGGGGAATTTTCCGGATGCCTTAACTTCGGGGATGGTGGGCGGTACTGGGATCGAACCAGTGACCCCTGCCGTGTGAAGGCAGTGCTCTACCGCTGAGCTAACCGCCCGCCCTGAAGAGGAGCGAAATGCTAGCATTCGCGCCCCATGATCGTCACCCGTTTCGCCCCAAGTCCCACCGGCATGCTGCATATCGGCGGTGTGCGTACGGCCCTTTTTTCTTGGCTGCAGGCCCGCCGGCATGGCGGGCAATTCATTCTCCGCATTGAAGATACCGACCGCGAGCGCTCGACGGACGAGGCTGTTCGGGTGATTTTGGAGGGGATGGAGTGGCTCGGTCTTTCGGCCGATCAGGGTCCGTTTTATCAAACGGCTCGATTTGATCGGTACAAGGAAGTCATTCAGAAATTCCTTGCCGAGGGTAAAGCCTACCGCTGTTACTGCACGAAGGAAGAGCTCGAGCAGCTACGGGCTGATCAGATGGCCCGCAAGGAAAAGCCGCGATACGACGGCCGGTGGCGGGATCGAACGGATGCTCGAGATGGCGTGGAGCCAGTCATTCGGTTCAAGAACCCGCTCGAGGGTAAGGTCGTTGTGGAAGACCTCGTCCATGGTCGGGTGGTCTTCAAGAACTCAGAGCTCGATGACCTCATCATCGCTCGTTCGGATGGCACCCCAACCTACAACTTCTGCGTAGTCGTAGATGACGCGGACATGGGCGTGACCCATGTGATTCGCGGGGACGATCATCTCAACAACACCCCTCGGCAGATGAACATGCTGGCGGCGTTCGGGGCGAAGATTCCGGTGTATGCGCATGTGCCTATGATTTTAGGGCCGGATGGCGCAAAGCTTTCGAAGCGTCACGGTGCAGTCTCTGTCTTGCAGTATGAAGAAGATGGCTATCTTCCCGATGCGCTTTTGAACTATCTCGTACGTCTCGGCTGGTCGCATGGAGATCAAGAGATCTTCTCGCGTGACGAGATGATCGCAGCGTTCGATATCTCGAACGTGAATAAGGCTGCCTCCGCTTTTAACCCCGAAAAACTCCTTTGGCTCAACCAGCAACATTTGATGCGGGCGGAGCCACTCTCGGTCGTGAAGTATTTTCGCCCTCATCTGACTCGACTCGGAATCGAGTTTTCGGATGACGCGTATCTCGCGCAGATTGTTATTGCGCAGCGAGAGCGTGTGAAGACACTCAAAGAAATGGCAGTCAATAGCCGTTACTTCTTTGGAGAGTCGGTCACGCTCGATGAGAAAGCATCGGCCAAACATTTGACGGAAGAGGCGAGGGGGCTGCTGTCGGCGTTGCGGATCCGGCTCGAAGCCTTGGGTGAGTGGTCTGCGTCGTCGATTCATGCCTCGCTTGAGGCGATCGCGTCCGAGCGTGCCGTGAGCCTCGGTAAAGTGGCGCAACCGCTGCGGGTGGCCGTGACCGGCGGGACAGTGTCGCCCCCCATCGATCAGACCCTAGCTCTGCTTGGGAAAGCGCGGACGTTAGGGCGGCTCGCCGCCGTCGGGATTTCTTGACTTTATTCCGTCACTTACGTACCTTCCCGCCCCTCTTTTGGGGCTATAGCTCAGCTGGGAGAGCGCTTGCATGGCATGCAAGAGGTCGGCGGTTCGATCCCGCCTAGCT
>Ga0194124_10005216_pt1 | contig 12205 bp, 10 predicted proteins | sample TA2KigCas0mmetaG_FD_148605 | JGI IMG/M metagenome (GOLD analysis project Ga0194124, IMG submission 148605) | Freshwater microbial communities from Lake Tanganyika, Tanzania - TA2015031 Kigoma Deep Cast 0m | ecosystem: Environmental > Aquatic > Freshwater > Lake | place: Tanzania: Lake...
AGATAAAATTTTAAATTTAGAAGCTCGCTTGAGGCTATCTCTGTTCTTATTCAAAATGGGCCCCTGGTATATTTCACTCTTGTTAAATGGACTTCAATAGAAGATGCCAACTCATAAGTAAGCAAGGTATAATTATTACCAAAGCCGCAGATCTTAAAGCTTTATTAATTTTATTCATAGTGTTCGTAGGAATCTCTTCTATTGCATATAGATCTTTCATTATCTCAATTTCATGCAAAAACCTTCTGGCAGCTTTTTGGAGCCTTGGTTCACTCATTATCATTCTGGCATCTTGTTGCAATTTTCGATCGCGGGCACTACGGCAACAGTGAGGAACTGATAGAAAAGTATTATACTTGATCAATGTTTTTCGTTGGTCTGGATCTAGTATTATAGTAGGTCTGTCAACCGCAAATTTCTCAGCAGCTTCTCGGAATTCTGGTGCGTTTATTAGAATCAGGCCTTCTAACACTGATTGTGCGATCCGTTTTATGTCGTAACGATGGTCCCTACGATTCTCTATAAATGCAAAGTATACGGTCAATGAGGCTTTCTCTTCGACAGTGAGCTCCTTCACGGGTGTTAGGTCCCATGGATTTCTAAGAGTAGAAGGAATTGCTAGAAACATATTATGTAGCTCTATAGGTCGCTTTTCTGGGCTTCTATTTTCAAGAGATTTCCGTATGGCCTCCCTATCTAAGTCTACTAACATGAATAGATCTCTAAGAGTAGAAGGAATTTCTAGAAACCTATTATGTAGCTCTATATGTCGCTTTTCTGGGCTTCTATACGTTCTTGATTCCAACATATAATTTTTATATGACCTCAGCAGGTTTAAAACTCTTAGTTCGTCATAATTTAGCTCTCTTGCTGCCATTGCATCCGTTACAAAAAAATACCCTTGCAAAATAACAACAGCTATTAAAACTCTGAAAAAACTTTTGTGCACTCAATATTCTCCCATACTTAATATATAATCAACTTATCACTAAGATTCTTTAGTATCAATAGCTTTGGTTAAATCTTTATAACAGGAAGATACTTTTCCCTAATATTATATCAGTGGCTATTTTAGCTCATTTTGATACAGTAAAGAAATACCTTGCGATGGGGGTCATTTTAATTGTTGGAGGAATTTACCTCTTTATGCGTCGACGAAAATGATCGTAAAAGGTTTCTCTCATTCAACTTTAGTTTTCTAACTTAGAATCTTTCAAAGAAATAGTCGTCTCTAAATTTACCTAATTCAAGGCACAGCATTACAGTGCATTAATCATTATGATAGCCATAACCGGTTCTTTGCTGATTAATATGGAACTGTAAAAAAGTCATTGCTCCCAGTGCTGCTTGTGAAATGATATTATGAAACTGTGGAGGAAATATATTGCCCCATTCCACTACCTGAAAAACTGACCCTATAATACCTATTGCTACGGATAGAGTTCCATAGCAATCTGCTCTACGACGAGTCGCATTTCTCTCTGCAAAATTTACATTCTCTTCTTCTTGGGTCAAAAATGTTTGGGCTGCTTCTCGGAGTCCTGGTGCGCTCATTATCATTCTGGTGTCCACCTCCAATTGTTCATCAGCGGGATTAGAACGGCTACATGGTAGAAGGCTTTTTAACCCACCTGGAATGCCCTTCCATTTCTTTGATTGCAACATATTATACCTGATCAGTGTGAGTCGCTGTTCTTCAGTTAGCTCTCCTGCTGCTATTGCATCCGTTACAAAAAAATACCCTTGCAAAAGAACAACAGCGATTAAAACTTTGAAAAAACTTTTGTGCATTTAATATGCTCCCATAACACTTAATATATAATTAACCTACCATTAAGATTCTTTATTATCAATAGGGTTGGTTTAGTTTTTATTTCAATTTTCAAGAATCTTTTTCAAGTACTGTCCTGTATAGCTTTTGGGATTTTGGGCAACCTCTTCAGGCGTGCCTGTTGCAATGATTTCACCGCCCCCTTCACCGCCTTCAGGACCGAGGTCGATGATATAATCAGCCGTTTTGATTACTTCTAAGTTGTGTTCTATGACTATGACAGTATTGCCTTGATCCACTAAGTGGTGGAGGACTTCTAATAATTTTCGCACATCTTCAAAATGAAGACCTGTTGTCGGTTCATCCAAAATATAGACCGTATCACCAGTTGCGCGTTTTGAAAGTTCTTTGGATAGTTTGACGCGTTGGGCTTCCCCTCCTGAAAGCGTTGTAGCGCGTTGCCCGATTTGGATATATCCTAACCCTACCTGTTCAAGGGTTTTAAGGCGGTCTCGAATACTGGCGATGGTATCAAAAAATACAACCCCTTCTTCAACGGTCATATCCAAAATATCTGCAATTGATTTTCCTTTAAATAAAATAGAAAGGGTTTCACGGTTATACCGCTTTCCCTTGCATTGGTCGCACGTTACATAAACGTCAGGCAAGAAATGCATCTCGATTTTGATGACCCCATCCCCTTGACAAGCTTCACATCGTCCTCCTTTGACATTAAAAGAAAATCGACCGGGATCATACCCGCGTGCTTTGGCTTCTGGAATTTTTGCAAACCAATCCCGAATGGGAGAAAAAACACCCGTATAGGTTGCCGGATTAGACCGAGGTGTTCGCCCAATAGGGGATTGGTCGATATTGATGATTTTATCGATGTTGTCGATTCCTTTAAGTGTTTTATAGGACCCCGGGATATCACGGCTTTTGTTTAGAATTTTATTTAAGGCCTTATAAAGGGTTTCATTAACAAGAGAGGATTTCCCACCCCCTGAAACCCCTGTGACACAAATGAATTTTCCAAGGGGAAATTCTATACTGACATTTTTCAGGTTATTAGCTGTTGCCCCTATGATTTCAAGAGCTTTTCCCTTATGACCTTCCCGCCTTTTCTTAGGAACAGGAATGTGATCCAACCCCTTTAAATATCGTCCAGTAATGCTTTGAGGATTATTTTCGATTTCTTTGGGTGTTCCTTCCGCGACAATGGTTCCTCCATGAACTCCGGCACCGGGTCCCATATCAATGACATAATCTGCTTGACGAATGGCATCTTCATCGTGTTCAACGACCAAAACAGTATTTCCAAGATCTCTCAGGCGTTTGAGTGTTTCGAGTAATCGGTCATTGTCTCGCTGATGAAGGCCAATGGATGGTTCATCTAAAACGTAAAGAACTCCCGTTAACCCGGAACCAATTTGCGAGGCTAACCTGATGCGCTGACTTTCACCCCCTGACAAAGTCCCTGAGGTGCGAGACAGGGTTAAATATCCAAGGCCCACGCTTTTGAGAAAATGGAGACGCTCTAGAATTTCTTTTAAGATTCTAGATGCAATAGTTTTTTCTTTTTCTGTTAAAGTTTCTTCTAACGATTGGGACCAGGCTAATGCATGATCAATTGAGTAATCAGTTACAGTACCAATATGAACACCTTGGATTTTAACGCACAAAGCTTCTTTCTTTAAGCGGTGACCTTCGCAAGATTCGCAGGCAAGAGTACTTTGGTACTTGGATAAGTCTTCACGGACCTTTTCGCTTTCTGTTTCTTTAAAGCGACGTTCTAGGTTATTTAAAACCCCCTCAAAGGGTTTGGCAGATCGCATCTCTCGTTTGCTATCCTTGTAGGTTGTGTTAATGACCTGTTTTCCAGATCCATGCATTAAAATATAGCGAATCTTTTCAGGAATTTTATTAAAAGGAATATCTGTTGAAGTGCCATAAAAATCCGTAACAGCTTTTAAAGCCTGAAAATAGTATTCAGAAAACGGTCCTGACCAAGGTTCAATGGCCCCTTCTCGGATAGTTAAGCTGGGATCTGGAACAACAAGAGATTCATCAAAGATCATCCGCACCCCTAATCCATCGCATTCGGGGCATGCTCCAAAGGGACTGTTGAACGAAAAAAGACGAGGTTCAATTTCTTCTAGGGTGAATCCTGATTCTGGGCAGGCAAATTTTTCCGAAAACAAAAGTTCTTCTTGTGTCTGAACGTTTTCTACAATAGCTAAGCCGTCACTTAGTTTAAGGGCAGTTTCAAAAGATCCAGCAAGACGATCTTCTATTCCTGGTTTTACAACTAATCGGTCAACTACAACATGAATGGTATGTTTTATATTTTTATCAAGGGGAGGTACTTCATCTATTTCATAAAATTTTCCATCGACCTTTAATCGTTGAAATCCTTTTTTACGAAGTTCTTTAATCTCTTGTTTGTATTCCCCTTTTCGTCCGCGCACAAAGGGCGAGGAAAGATAAAGTCTTGTGTCATTCTCTATTTGTATTACGCGATCCACCATCTCAGAGACGGTTTGGCTTTTGATCGGAAGGCCTGTGGTTGGAGAATAGGGAATCCCTATGCGCGCAAACAAAAGGCGCAAGTAGTCATAGATTTCTGTAATCGTTCCAACAGTAGAGCGAGGATTTTTAGAGGTTGTTTTTTGTTCAATCGAAATTGCGGGTGACAATCCCTCGATTGAATCCACATCAGGTTTTTGCATCAACTGCAGGAATTGGCGTGCATAAGCTGATAAACTTTCCACATACCGTCGTTGACCTTCTGCATAAACTGTATCAAAGGCCAGAGATGATTTTCCTGATCCGCTAAGTCCTGTAATCACAACAAACTGATTGCGAGGAAGATCAACAGAAACGTTTTTAAGGTTATGCTCTCTTGCTCCTTTGATAGAAATAATTGATTGTTCTTTGTGTACGGTCATAAGAAGGGAGTTTAAAGATAAATGTTGAATTTTGGAATAAATTTTATAGAATTTTATAAGTTTATTTTATTAAAAAGGAGAAACAAGTAATGAAAAAATCAACTTTTCTTATGGTTTTCAGCCTTTTGGCTGCGCAAACACCCTCACTTCAGGCTTTTGGTTTTTGGGACCCCTGGGGAAGAAAGCCTTATAGCATTTTTGATGATTCTTTTTGGAATGACTTTGAAAAGACTATGGACAATCCCCCTGTGGCTATGGGGTCTTCGACAAAAGTTAGTGAGAATAAAATTACCCTTACTTTTGATATTCCAGGACTTTCAAGCAAAGACGTTGTGGTTGTGGTTGAGCAAGATAACGTTCTTGTGATCAGGGGTCAAAAGAACAAAAAGTGCGACAAAAAAGATCAGGAAGGGGAATCGCATTATAATTCCAGTCGTTCTTTTTATAAAGCGCTCACACTTCCAAAAAATGCAGAAATTAAAAAAATTTCTGCAGAAGTTAAAGAAGGTGTTTTAACAATTATTATCCCAAGACAACCTTCTGCCTCTGAAACGGTTCATACTGTAGCGGTTAAATAGAGATTAAACCCTCCTTTTTTTTTGTGAAAAAGGAGGGAGCTTTATCGATTTATTTTTTAAAACATTTCCTCTATAGTAAAGTCTAGTGTTAAAGATAAAAATACATGCAATTTCATCATCCAAAAAAACAACTGTTACCATTCAGTATCCAAGTTTTTCTAAAAAAACGGGTCCTAGAATTTTTTGGTGTTTTGCTTTTTTCGCTTGGTGCTTTTATTTTTGGTGCCCTTTTAACCTATCATCAGGAGGATCCTTCTTGGAACACGATTAGTACAAGTATTCCTAAAAATATAGCAGGATCAGTAGGGGCTTATCTTGCAGACGGACTTTTTCAAACGGTTGGATTTTTAGGATACGGGATAGCTTTTATCCTTTTGTGTTGGGGGATTTCTTTTGTAATCAGGAAAAATTTACCTTTGCCAAGGATACGCCTTTTTCTATTTCCTATAGCAATTATCTTAAGCTCTATGGGGCTTTCTCCTCTTATTTTTCCAACCGATCTTTGGGTTAGTGTGAGCCCCGGGGGGACGCTTGGGTTTTTGCTGTATACACACTTTATTGATCTTGCAGAACTTTTACCTCTTTCTTTACCGCCTCTTTTGTGGAGTTGGGTTTTTTTGGTAGTAGGGTTTGGCATTCTTTTTTTTGTTTGTGGCATACCCCTGCATGTATGGGAAAAACTGGGTCAGCGCTGTCTTGAGTTTATAAGGTCTGTTGGTTCTTTTTTGTTTCGTACCTTGCAGCATTATTATATCCGCCGACAGGAGAAAAAAGAGGTACGTACCTCTCTGTTCAGGGACAGTGAGCCTATTTTAAATGAGCCCATGAAAGAGATCATTGTTCCCAAAGAAAAACCTATCGCTATCCCAAAACCATTGGTGACAAAGCCCCATTCTGTAGTAGAGCCCAAAGCTAATAAAGATGGGTATGTCTTTCCACCATTCCATCTTCTAAAAGATGTGCCTCAAAATTCTGACCTTGTTGGGATTCATCAAAAGAATCTAAAAGAAAGTTCTGAAATGTTGAAATCTGTCTTAGATGATTTTGGAGTTGCTGGAGAAATTACAAAAATTAGACCTGGTCCTGTTGTCACTCTTTATGAATTAACGCCCTCTCCTGGCACAAAATCATCTCGCGTGATCGGTCTTGCTGATGACATTGCTCGTTCCATGAGCGCGACGTCTGCAAGAATTGCTGTTATTCCAGGCTATAACGCGATTGGGATTGAATTGCCAAATGAAAATCGTAAAACGGTTTACTTAAGAGCACTGCTTGAAGATCCTTCTTATCAAAGTTCTGGGGCTCATCTTCCTCTTATTTTAGGGTGTAGTATTGGGGGAGATCCAATAGTTGCGGATCTTGCGCGCATGCCACACTTGCTTGTTGCGGGAACGACAGGTTCTGGAAAGTCTGTTTCTATTAATACAATGATTTTGTCTATTCTTTATCGGTTAACACCAGAGGAATGTCGGTTTATTATGATCGATCCCAAAATGCTCGAACTTTCTGTTTATGATGGGATTCCCCATCTATTAACACCTGTTGTAACGGATCCCCATAAAGCTGTTATGGCTTTAAAATGGGTTGTTCGAGAGATGGAGACGCGCTATCAGGTCATGTCCAAAATTGGTGTTAGAAATATTGATGGCTATAATAAACGTGTTTTAGAGGCTAAAGCAAAGGGTGAAACTCTTTCACGAACTGTTCAAACAGGATTTGATCCTGAAACAGGACAACCTACCTATGAATCTCAAGAGATACCACTAAAACCACTTCCCTATATTGTGGTGATCGTTGACGAGATGGCTGATTTGATGTTGGTTGCAGGAAAAGAAATTGAAGGGGCTGTTCAACGTCTTGCCCAAATGGCTCGTGCGGCGGGTATTCATTTGATTATGGCGACCCAAAGACCTTCTGTTGATGTGATCACGGGAACGATCAAGGCAAACTTCCCTACTCGGATTAGCTTTAATGTGACCTCTAAAATTGATAGTCGTACAATTTTAGGGGAGATGGGCGCTGAACAACTGTTAGGTCAGGGAGATATGCTTTTTATGGCACCAGGCGGGCGTATTACGCGCGTGCATGGTCCCTTTGCTGCGGATGAAGAAGTAGAACGCGTTGCAACATTCCTTAAATCTCAGGGAAATCCGGAATATGAAATTTCTGTTACAGAAGATCAAGAAGGAGGGTTTCTGCCAGACGATGGGAATGGAAGCAGTGGTGATCTTCTCTATGATCAAGCCTTACAACTAATCCTAAAAGAGCGCAAAGCATCAACGAGTTTTATTCAAAGGCATTTTCAAATTGGCTACAATCGTGCTGCTCGTATTATGGATCGTTTAGAAGAAGAAGGAATAGTGAGCGGGGCAAATCATGTTGGAAAACGAGAAGTTTTAATAAAGGGAAACTAATGCATTTTTGTAAAAATTTAATTTTCTTTTTCAGTCTGATTTGCATGCCTTTTTTAGGAAAGGCAACAGATATCACGACGAATCTTCATAGAGTAGAAAAACAATTAGATGCGATCAAAACTCTAAGGGCTAATTTTACGCAAAAAAACTCAGATGGAACTATTTTTAAAGGTGAGCTTTTCTTAAAAAGACCCGGATACATTAAGTTTCTTTATGACGTACCAGCAGAAATGGTTATTGTGTCGAATGGAGAGCGACTTATCTATTTTGACCCCTCCACCCATCAAACCTCTTATCTGCCTTTGGAAAACAGTCCTGCGCAGCTTCTTTTAGAGGCTCATCTAGACTTTACGAAGCATGCGACTCTTATTTCCTTTGAGGAGAAAGAGGATAGGATAAAGGCGACATTAAAAACTCTCAGGACGTGTCATTTTATAACGTTGATTATTGACTCAAGAACAAAAACCCTTACAGGATGGGTGACAAAAGATCCTCAAGGAAATGAGGTTACGATGGAATTTTCTAGTATTCAAAAGAATCCAGTTTTTTCTGATCCTGATCTTTTTGTCTTTAAAAAGCCCCGTCGTTCTAAAAAGAACTAAAAAACTCGCTTGATTCCTATCAAGCGAGTTTCTAAAGATACAGAAGGAAAGAAGAAATTATTTATTCAAAATCTTATGAACGATAGAAGCTAAAATGCCCCCGATCATTGGCATGACAAAGAAAAACCACACTTGGTTTAAGGCGTGGCCCCCTTCAATAATAGCAACCCCAAAACTCCGTGCTGGGTTAAAACTTGCTCCAGTAATGGGAAGCGCAAAGAAATGTATAGCGATTACGACAGCGCCTAAAACACCCACTTGAATATTTTTAGGATCTGCTGCGCGTCCTAAATAGACTAAGCAAAGGATGAAAGTCATCATAATTTCTACCAAAGCACAACCCCACGCATTAAAGTGATGCGGAGAAAGGTATCCATATCCATTTGTTGCAAAAGTATTAAGAGTGCCACAGTGGATTAAAGACTTAAATAGCACAAAAAGCATCCCTGCTGCTGCAAGGCCTCCAATAAGTTGGGCCAACGTATAGCTTAGAAATGTCTTAAAATCTATCTTTTTTGATACAAAGAAACTTAAGCTGATGGCTGGATTCATGTGACATCCAGAAATCCTTTCAAACAAAGGATAAAGGGCTAAAAGAGCAACACCAAAGCTTAAAGAAACGCCCATATACCCCACATAGGTCATTGCAAAAAGGGCTGTTCCACATCCAATAAGAAGGAACAAAAAGGTTGCTAAAAATTCTACAAAAAGTTGTTTTTCAAAGGATTTCATTATTAAGCCTCATTCATTATTTTTTTTATTAATGAAAGCTTACTAGAAAACGGATGAAGAATCAAGAGCCTTAAAAACCTGAAGAATTCCTAAGAATTCATCATATGGAAAAAGTCGTCATTGGTTTTTGTTTGACTGAGCTTGTCATTCAAAAATTCAATGGCTTCCACGGGGCCCATAGGGTTAATAACGCGCCTTAGGATCCACATCTTTTGAAGTGTTTCTTTATCTACTAACAATTCTTCCTTACGTGTTCCGGATTTTGTAATATCAATTGCAGGGTAAACGCGCTTGTCAGCAAGGCGACGATCCAGAATAATTTCCGAGTTTCCAGTTCCTTTGAATTCTTCAAAAATGACTTCGTCCATCCGTGATCCTGTATCGATCAAGGCTGTTGCAAGGATGGTTAAGGATCCCCCTTCTTCTATATTACGCGCTGCTCCAAAAAATCTCTTAGGTTTTTGAAGGGCGTGGGCATCGACTCCCCCCGTTAATACTTTTCCAGAGGAAGGGACAACGGTGTTGTATGCACGAGCAAGCCGTGTAATAGAGTCTAATAGAATGACCACATCACGCTTTTGTTCTACTAATCGCTTTGCTTTTTCGATAACCATTTCTGCCACTTGAATGTGACGCGCTGCAGGTTCGTCAAAAGTAGAGCTGACAACTTCTCCTTTTACAGATCGTGCCATATCCGTTACTTCTTCTGGGCGTTCATCAATCAGTAAAACAATAATGTAAACTTCAGGGTTATTGTGGGTGATAGCATGCGCTAAGTTTTGCAGCATCACGGTTTTCCCTGTTCTTGGAGGCGCGACAATTAAAGCGCGCTGGCCTTTTCCAAGCGGTGAAACAAGATCAATGACGCGGGTTGTAAAGTCCTTTTTATTAGCGCTTGGATATTCCATTTTTAAGGGCTTGTTAGGATATAAAGGCGTTAAGTTATCAAAGTTAATACGTTGTTTTACTTTTTCTGGGCTTTCAAAGTTGATAGCGTTCACTTTTAAAAGGGCAAAATATCTTTCCCCGTCTCGAGGGGCACGGATTTGACCTTCGACAGTATCGCCCGTTCGAAGAGCAAATTTTCTAACCTGACTTGGGGAAACGTAAATATCATCAGGACCTGGGAAATAGTTTGATTGTGGGGAACGTAAAAAAGCATACCCATCTTGAAGAGTTTCAACCACACCACTGCCAAAAATATCAACGTTGTTATCAACAGAACTTTTTAAAATAGCAAAAATAAGATCTTGCTTTTTTAATGTGCTGGCATTTTCGATTTTAAGCTCTTCGGCTAATTTCAAAAGATCTTGGGCTGGTTTTGCTTTAAGTTCCTGTAAGTTCATTACGTATCCTTTACTTATTAATTCCTATATTACATCTTTTTTAAAACGGTTTTACGATAACCATTATCACAATTAAGATCATTAAAACTGTTGGCACTTCATTTAGTATACGAAAGAATTTTTGCGGACGATTGTTTTGGTCTTGAGCAAATATCTTAACATATTTTAAAAGAAATCCATGAACCGCTGATAGCCCTAAAACAAGTGCTAATTTAACGTGAATCCATCCAAAAGACCATAAAATTAGGCCAGGGGTCAAAATTAAAAGAGTGCCGGTAATATAAGCGCTCACCATAGACGGTGTCATAATATACTTTGCTAGGCGATATTCCATAAGTTTCAATTTCTCGGACAGTTCCCCGTTGGGTAGCGCTTCACAGTGGTACACAAAAAGTCTTGGAAGATATAGCATTCCCGCCATCCAGCATATAATGCTTACTATGTGAAAAGCCTTTATCCAAAGGTACGTACTGCCTAACAATGTATCCATGAGATTTTTCTAAAGAACTAAACTTAGTTTACGTTACGTAATATAAAGCGTCTTTATTAAATGTCAAGCCTTGGCTTTTTGAGCCTCTTCCTCAACAATATAAATATACACAGAAGATTCCTCTGACCATGTCATAGGAAGCTTGAGAGTCTCTATTTTTTTCAAGCGTCCTGACTTAAATTCTTTCAGGGATGCTATTTTTGTTCCGGGCTTTAATTTAATAAGCTTTTCAGCGATTTTTTCCATAAGCTCTTCGGAATAACAGGTTGAACATGTGAAGACGATTGTGGCATCGCTAAAGTCAGCTGTAATAATATTTTCATTTAAAAACTTTGCTTCACGATTGGGATCAAAAAGATCATTTTCTGCTGTCGCCTTTAAAGCTTTTACGGCTAATTCATACCGTGTTCCTGAGAGTTCAATCCCGACACTTTTTTTAACGTCGGTTGTAAGATAGGCTTGGAGAACGAATTTACCAACCCCAGATCCTAAATCATAGAATACATCATCTTTTGTTGGTTTTAAATAATCCAATAGTTTTTGGGCAGATTCAAATTTAATTTCCCCATAAGTCGCAGCACCGCCAGCTTTTTTAATGAATTTTACTTCCTTGTCTGAAATGCCAAAGCCTGAAATACCTTCATAGACTTTATCAAGCTTTTCTCGGGCTTCTGCAACAGGGATCTTTTTGATGAGCTGAACTTCTTTAGGAATAGCGCAGCTATTTGTTGATTTCTTGTTAAAATAAAAAATACTGCCGCCAACAACGAAGAGAGCAAAAATAACGAGCAAAGCTTTTTTGGACACTGGTAAATTCTCCTTAATTTTTTCTAATTATGTAAAAAGAAAAAGCCCCTGTAAAGAAAATTTATGTCTTTAAAAAGACATAAAGTGCCCCCTCTCCGCCATCTTGAATATTGGCGACGCTAACGGACTGAACAAAAGGAAAAATTTGTTTGTTCGAAAGCCAAAAAGGAACGTTTTTTCTTAAAACACCATAAGGTTCATCCGTTGAAGAATTTTCTTTTTTGCTAACGCCTTTTCCCGTTATTACCAAAATAAGTTTATATCTTTTTTGGACAGCGACTGTCATAAATCTTACTAAGCGATCATAGGCTTGATTTTGCGTAAGGCCGTGTAGATCTAAGCGCCCTTCTATTTTGAGGGCAGAGCTGCGAATTTTTCTTTTTGTTTTGCGATCAAGGGCAATAAGGTCTTCCTTGGGACTAGTCAATGGACCTGGAGAGTTAAAAATTTGATTGGTGGGAGCCCCTGATGCAGAAAGAAAAACTTTTTCTCTTTTTGCTTTGGTCTCACTGGGGGG
>Ga0194124_10005219_pt1 | contig 12201 bp, 13 predicted proteins | sample TA2KigCas0mmetaG_FD_148605 | JGI IMG/M metagenome (GOLD analysis project Ga0194124, IMG submission 148605) | Freshwater microbial communities from Lake Tanganyika, Tanzania - TA2015031 Kigoma Deep Cast 0m | ecosystem: Environmental > Aquatic > Freshwater > Lake | place: Tanzania: Lake...
GGCGTCAGGCCCTGGCCGATGGGGCCTGCGCCGCCGTGATCAGCGAGGCGGCCGCCGCGGCCGAGCCGCCGGCCCCCGAGGAGGCGGTGCTGGTGGTGCCGTCGCCGGTAGCCCGCTGGGCCGGCGAGCTGGCATCCGCCTACTGGCAACACCCCAGTCTGCGGCTGAAGCTGGTGGGGGTCACGGGCACCAACGGCAAGACCACCACCACCCACCTGATCGAGCACCTCAGCGTCGCCTGCGGCCACCCGAGTGCCCTGTTTGGCACCCTGGTGAACCGCTGGCCAGGCACGAGCGTCAGCGCACAGCACACCACTGCCTTTGCCGATGTGCTGCAGGCCCAACTCGCCCACGCGGTCGAGGCCGGCGCCCAGATCGGCTCGATGGAGGTGAGCTCCCACGCCCTGGATCAGCAGCGGGTGGCCGGCACGCGCTTTAGCGCCGCGGTGTTCACCAACCTCACCCAGGACCACCTCGATTACCACCCCTCCATGGAGGCCTACTTCGAGGCCAAGGCCCTGCTGTTTGAGCAGCCGCTGCTCACGGGGGTTGGCCCTGATGCTGCGGCCCATGCCGCCCATGCGGTCATCAATGTCGATGATCCCTGGGGTGCGCGGCTGGCTGAACGGCTGGGCGCGCGCTGCTGGCGCAGCTCACTCAGCCCCGGCAGCCCTGCCGAACTGCAGATGCTGAATCTGCAGTTCGAGGCCGGTGGCGTCTCCGGAACCCTGATCAGCCCGCTGGGCCAGGGAGCATTCCAGTCGCCGCTGATCGGCCGCTTCAACCTGATGAACCAATTGCAGGCCGTCGGAGTTCTGCTGCAACTCGGCTTGCCCCTGGAGCCCTTGCTCGAGGGCCTCGCCAGCTTCAAGGGGGTGCCGGGGCGCATGGAACGGGTCCAGCTCGCGAGCCAGAACCCCTTGCCGGCCGTGTTGGTCGACTACGCCCACACGCCCGATGGCCTCGAGAACGCTCTGAGCGCCAGCCGTCCGTTTGCCAAAGGGCGATTGATCTGCGTGTTTGGGTGTGGCGGCGACCGCGACCGCAGCAAACGGCCCCAGATGGGTGCGATCGCCGCCCGGCTGGCCGATCGGGTGATCGTCACCTCCGACAATCCCCGCACCGAGGATCCCGAACAGATACTGGCGGATGTGATCGCGGGAATCCCCGAAGGCACCGGCCTGCAGGTGACTGTCGACCGCGCCACCGCCATCGCCCAGGCCATTGCCGACGCCGGGGTCGACGATCTCGTGCTGATCGCCGGCAAGGGGCACGAGGATTACCAGATCATTGGCACCACCAAAAGCCACTTCGACGATCGCGAAGAAGCCGAAAAAGCCCTGCGCTCACGCCTGAAAATCTGATCAGATGCTGCATGCAAATGTTGCGCAAATTGCAGACCTTTTCGCCTTCCGCATTATCCACATCAGACTGTGTGGATGCCTCGAAAACAACAGAATTGCCCATTACGTTGCAGCGATTAATGCTTGATCTGGCATGACAGCGTCAACCCCCTTAAGCAAGAAAGTGCTTGCCGAAGCCTTTGGCACCTTTTGGCTGGTGCTGGGAGGCTGCGGCAGTGCTGCCCTGGCCGCCAATTTCCCCTACATCAGCGGATCGGACATCGCCCCGGGCAATCCCTTTGGCCTCGGTTTTCTGGGCGTGGCCCTGGCCTTTGGCCTCACTGTGGTGACCATGGCCTATGCCATCGGGCACATTTCCGGCTGCCACCTGAACCCGGCGGTGAGCTTCGGGTTGTGGGCTTCCGGCCGCATGAAGGGGGCAGAGCTGCTGCCCTACATCGTCGCCCAGGTGGTGGGCGGGGTGCTGGCCGGCGGCTTCATCAAGCTGCTGGTCGCCGGTGGGCCGGCGTTCAACGTGGTGATGTCGGGCAGCAATCCCCTCGCCACCAACGGCTGGGGGGCCCATTCGCCGGCTGGGTATGGCTTCGGCGCCGCCCTGCTGGTTGAACTGGTGCTCAGCTTCTTCTTCCTGCTGGTGATCATTGGCGCCACCGATCGCCTTGCCCCAGCTGGCTTTGCCGGAGCCGCCATCGGCCTCAGCCTGGCCCTGATCCACATGATCAGCATCCCCGTCACCAACACCTCGGTGAATCCAGCCCGCAGCACCGGTGTGGCCCTGTGGGTCGGCGGTGATGCGGTGGGACAGCTGTGGCTGTTCTGGCTGGCCCCGATCGTGGGCGCCTTGATCGCCGGCTGGGTGTACCGCAACGTGTTCGCGTCGTCCAACGGCTGACGCCGACGGAACATCCCGTCACACGCCTGACATTCATACCGTTAGGGCTGCGATCAGACGATCCACCTCGGCCTCCGTCGTGGTGATGTGGGTGCAGGCGCGCAGGCAATCGGGCTGGTCGAGGCGGCGAATCCAGAGTCCCTGCTCGCCCAGCCGCTGCACCCAGGCCGCCGTTGTCCCCCCGGCAGGGCGAAAGCTCACCAGCCCTGCCGGCGGCGGTTCGGGAAGCAGCGTCTGCACCCCCGGAAGCGCCTGCAGCCCCTGCCACAGTTGGGCGCTGATGGTGGTGATGTGCGCCAGTCGCTCGTCTGGGCTGCCCTCTCGGGCCAGCAGCTGGAGGGATGTCGCCAGACCGCTGCAGAGCGGCACGCAGCTGGTGGCCACCTCAAAACGGCGCGCATCGCGATGCCAGCTGCTGCTGGCCGAGGCTTCCTGACGCAGGCTGCGCCAGCCGATCAGGGTGGGCTGAGCCTGCTCCAGCACCCGCTCGGAGAGCGCCACACCACCAAGGCCCTCGGGGCCGCAGCACCACTTGTGGCCGGTGAAGGCGTAGATGTCGGCCCGGGGTGCCGCCGCGTCAACGGGCACGCTGCCGAACGACTGGGCCGCATCCACCAGCAACCAGGGCTGGCAGGCATGGGCCTGCAAACGCTCGGCAACGGCGGCTATCGGCATGATCGCGCCAGTGTTCCAGAGCAGGTGGGACAGCACCACCAGCCGGGTGCGCGGCGTGAGGCAACGCTCCATAGCGGCCATCACAGCCCCCTCCAGTTCAGGCTGGGGAATCCGGTAGCAGAGCTCCAGCACAGGCAGAGCCTGAATGGCCAAGCCCTCGCGACGGGCCAGCTCCTGACAGGCGGCCACCACCCCAGGATGCTCACAGTCGCTGATCAGCAGCTCGTCTCCTGACTGCCAGGGAAGCCCCCACAGGGGCAGCACGCAGCCACTGGTGACGTTTTCGGTGAGGGCGAGGCGGTGGGAGGGCACCCCGCACAGAGCAGCCAGCGCACTTCGCACACGCGACGTCTCTGCCTCGATGAAGGGCCAGACGGCCGTGGTGAACGGCCCCAGGTCCTGAATCGTGCACCAACAATCCGTGATCGCCTCGAGCGAAGGCGTGGGCAAGGGCCCCTGGCCGCCGTAGTTGAAGTAGGTCTTGCCCGCCAGGGCGGGCATCAGATCACGCAGCGACATGAGCACGTTGAAACGCAGCGGTTGACGATTGACGCAGGTTTCTGGCGGATCCGCGCAGCACTCCTAGAACAACAGTGACCACTGTTGAACAAACCGGCCATGGTTTCTGAAGCGCTCGAGGCCGGGCTGGTCCACGCAGCCGGCACCCTGCGGTTGGTGCTGGAAGGCCTCTCACTGGCCACCGTTCTGATCGGACTGCTGGCCAGTCTGCGGCTGATCCGCCCGCGCCGCCGCGGAGACGACGCGGCGAGTTCGCCGTTGCAGGCCGTACGGCTCCGCTTTGGCACCTGGCTTGCCTTGGCACTTGAATTTCAACTCGGAGCTGACATCGTCGCCACCACCACCAGCCCCAGCCGCGACACCCTGATCCAATTGGCTGTGGTGGCCGTGATCCGCACCTTCCTGAATGTTTTTCTGGCCCGTGAACTGGAGGCCGAACGTCGCCTCGCGATGGGAGAAGAAACCCTGTCCCATCAGCCATGAACCTCACCGACCACCTGGCCAAACAGCGCAATCGCGATGCGGCGGAACGCACCTTGATGGCGTGGATCCGCACCTGCCTGTCGCTGATCAGCTTTGGCTTCGGGCTCCCCAAGATCGTGGCCGCCATTCACAGCCGCAATCCTGGAAGCCACGCCCATGCCGTCATGGGCGTGCGCTGGATCGGTACGGCCTTTGTGCTCACAGGGGTGCTGGCGATGGTGGCCGCCACGCACCAACACGGGCGCAACCTCAGACGCCTCAACCGCACTGAATTCACCTACAGCGAAGCGCCATCCATCGCAGCCGCCACAGCGGTGATGCTGAGCGCCATCGGCGCCGCGGCGCTCGCCCTGCTGTGGCTCGGGACAGGCGGCCGATGAACACGCTGCTCGAACCCCTGGTCCGGCTCACCCTGTTCAGTCTGATGCTGGCCCTGGGAATCGGCCTGCGGCTTGAGTCCCTCAGGACCTGGCTCAGACAACCGGCACTGCCGCTGCGGGTGACACTGGGGTCGTGCCTGCTGGTGCCGCTGCTGGGGCTGCTGGTGTTGCGGAGCCCCTGGAGCCTGACGATTGCCAAACCGGCGCGCACCGCGATCGCGCTGATGGCCCTCTGCCCCAGCGCGCCCCTGGCCCTGCGCCAAACCCGAAACGCTGGAGGCGAAATGCAACTGGCCGCCCTGGTGCAGGTGAGTGCCGCCCTCGCCGCCATGGTCACGGTGCCGTTGCTGGGGATCGCCTACCGCAGCAGCTTCGGCCTGGACGGATGGGATGCCAGGCCGCTCGATGTGGCAGTGCAGGTGGGCCAGGCTCAGGTGCTGCCCTTGGCCCTGGGCCTGGCCCTGCGGGAGTGGAGGCCGTCCCTCGCCGAACGCCTGCAAACGCCCCTGGACCGTCTGGCCAACGGGCTGCTGGTGCTGTTGGTGCTGCTGCTGCTGATCAAGACCTCACCGCTGCTGATGAGCTTTGTGCCCAGCAACCTTGAGGCGATCGGCGTGATGCTGGCGATGTCGCTCGGATCGGTGGGCATCGGCGTTGTGATGGCGAGCCCTGATCGGCATCAGGGCCTCACCACCGGCATCGTTACTGCGATGCGCAATCCAGGGCTGGCCCTGCTGTTTGCCAACCGCCACGGTGCTGGCCTGGATGGGCTCAAACTCGGCATCCTGGTGTACGTGCTGATCACCGCCCTGGTGTCTCTGCCACTGCTGCGTCTGAGGCAGCGCCCGGCCCGATGAGCACCTCCAGCCGAAGCCAGGCACCGCAGCCGCAGCTTGGTCCGCGACCCAGGCGGGGCCTGAGCTGGGCCGAGCGCCAACGCCGGGCGCGTCGCCACCCGGTGCTCAGGCAACTGCAGAACTCCTTTGGCTGGCGGGTGCTGCTGGCGGCCTTCGGGGCAGCTTTGCTGCTGGCCGCGGTCAACCGCTGGGAGAACTGACGCTCCCATGGATTCAGCCGCGGCTGCGTATGGGTGGATCAAGGCGGGATCATCAGCATCAGCAACGTCGAAGCCTTCAGCATCGTCACAGCAGGCTTCGTCTTTCTGCTGGAGCGGGGCAAACGCAGGCAGCAGGAGAATCTTGAAGCCATGGAGGTGGTGCTGGCCTGCCAACAGGCCGATGTGCGCTTCAGCGAAGCGCGCAATCAGGCGCTCGAACGGCTCAGCGACAGCGGATTGTGGCTCGATGGGCTGAATCTGAGTGGCGCTGAGCTGGAGGGGCTGCAGGCCCCCCATGGCCGTTGGCGTGGGGTCGCCCTGAACAACAGCATCCTGCGCCACGGGTACCTGTCAGATCTGGGCGGAACCCTTCGTGCAACTGCGGGTGCCGAAGATCTTCAACCTGCTGACCGATCCCTACGAACGGGCCGACATCACCTCCAACACCTACTGGGACTGGATCTTCGATCACGTCTTTCTGCTGGTACCGGCCCAGGCCTATGTGGCCCAGTTTCTTGAGACCTTCAAGGAGTTCCCGCCCCGCCAGAAGGCGGCCAGCTTCTCGGTGCAGCAGGTGCTCGACAAGATGGAATCGAGCATCGGCGGCTCTTGATGCAGAGCACCAGAGCAAGGGCTCAGGGCCCGGGCCGTCCCCCATCTACGGGGATGGTCTGGGTTCCCGGTGGGGAATTCGTGATGGGCTCGGACCATCACTACCCCGAGGAAGCCCCCGCCCACACGCAGGAGTTCCATGGCTTCTGGATGGACCGAACCCCGGTGACCAACGCCCAGTTTCAGACGTTCGTCAAGGCAACGGGGTACCGCACCGAGGCCGAATGTTCTGCCAATCCACAGGATTACCCAGGCGCAAACCCACAGCAGCTGCAACCGGCCTCGATTGTGTTTGTGGCGCCGCAAGCAGCCGTGGCCCTCAACGACACCCACCAGTGGTGGCAGTACATCCCCAGAGCCTTCTGGCGACATCCCGAAGGACCGGGCAGTTCGATCAAGAGACGGGAGCAGCATCCCGTGGTGCATGTGACCCACGCCGATGCCCTGGCCTATGCCCACTGGGCGGGCAAGCAATTGCCCAGTGAGGTCGAATGGGAGCGGGCCGCCCGCGGCGGATTGGCTGATTGCGAATACGCCTGGGGCGATGAGCTGCACCCCAACGGGCAGATGCTGGCCAACACCTGGCAGGGAGCATTCCCCCACCACAACAGCAAGGCCGATGGCTGGGAGCGCACCTCGCCGGTCGGCAGCTACCCCGCCAACGGCTACGGCCTGCTCGACATGATCGGCAATGTGTGGGAGTGGACCGACAGCTGGTACAGCCCTTCACACCACGATGCCGAACCGTCTGGTGCGGCAGGGTGTTGCAGCACGGCCGAATCCCAGGCGCGCATGGCACGGCAATCCAGCATCGATCCACACTCCGAGCACGGCACCATGCCGCGCAAGGTGGTCAAGGTCGGCTCATACCTGTGTGCCCCCTCATACTGCCGGCGGTACCGTCCCGCAGCGCGCATGGCCCAGGGGATCGACACCTCCACCGGGCACATGGGCTTTCGCTGTGTGATCCGGGTGGCCCAACCATCAGGCTGAGCCATAGGCCAACTGACAGGCAGCATTGACCAGCTCGGCCTCAGCTGCGGTGTCGGGCTCATTGCCGTTGAGCAAGCCGCTGCGGCAATCGGCCTCCATCTCAAAGCTGCTGCCGCTGACGGTCACGATAAATGTGACACCATTGCTGCCCGCCGGAGCAACCGTGCCGTATTGCAGCTGATAGAGCGAGTTGGGCACATTGATGTAGCTGATATGGTCATCCACAGCGTTGTTGACCGCTGAATTGACGATCGCGGCGGTCGTCAGCGTGGTGATGCCCCAGGCCGCCGCTCGGGCACCCCACCAACCCCAGGCCGGAGTAGCCCAGCCCCCATACCAGCCATAGTTCCAGGGTCTGGCGACAGCCCAACCGGGACGAGCCCAACCGGGGTAGAGGTTGACGCTGTTGAGGTTGACATTGCGGCCGAGGTTACGGCTCACGTTGCGGTTGACGTTGCGATCGAGTGTTCGATTGCCGTTGCGGTTGGCGCCAAGCTCACGGTTTGCTGCGCCTGTGCGGCCCAGCCGCCCCTGGTCCCCAAGGCCACCCCCGGCTCGATTGGAGCCGATCGAGCCGGCGCGATCGAGGGCGGGCATCGCCCGATCCTGACCGACTTTGCTGCTCCAGCCCCCGCTGGGGCGGCTGCTGCCGCGGTTGAGCCCGTCGGCCCCAGCTGCAGAACCAAAACCGCTGCGGCCACTGAGACCGCGGCTCACGCCGGCACCACCTGCTGCACCAATGCCTGCACCGCCACGGCCGGCACCACCTCCCATGCGGGCCCCGCCGCCGCCCATTCGTGCCGCACCACCGCCGCCGGGGCGACCACCGCCACCCGCCCGCGCGATCAACGGACTGCCGGGCTCAACCGCCGGGGCCATTCCGGCGGACAGCAACGGCGCCGCCAAGCCGGCGATGCACATCAGGGCCATGCACCGGGGCAGCAGCGACCGTTGCGATTGCAAATGAAATCCCGAATGCGAATCTAACTGTGATTTTGACTGCGATTGTGCATGCCAATGGTGTTGATCAGCGTTCATTTCAGAGTCACTTCACAGCCGTCGTCGTAGCAGGTGGCATTGATGCGGCCGTCAACACCAAAATGCACTTTGACCAGATCGCGCGACGCCATGGCAGCGGCATGGTCCTGGCGCACGCTATTGAGGTAGTTCGGATTGACCACGCAGAGGTCGCGTCCGTTGAAGCAGACCGTATTGGAAGAGAACCGCGCCGCCGCCCAGGCCAGGGAGATCCACTGCTTGCCTTTGGCATCCCAACGGGTCATGCGTACCGGAGACTCCGTGATCCGAATGGTGTCGGTGGAGCTGCCGATCTTGTGGCGATACAGCGTGGCCTTGCCATCGTCCAGCGCTTCAACCGTGCAGGGCACGGGCGCCGCCGATTGCAGCGAGCATCGGGTTTGAAGGGTGTAGAGAACCTGCTGCTTTGTGGGCTTAGCCTGTGCCAGAGCAGGCGTAGGGTGAACCAAGGACAACGCCACCATTCCGACCACGAATGCGCCACCAACTCGTGCTGAGCGCTGGTCTGTTTTGCATCGGATCATGGATCGCCGCCACTCCAAAGGGACAGAACCCTTCCAGGCTGACCATGCCAAAAGAGGGTGTCAAGCGATGGCGCTGCGACACATCACCTGAACAGCAGAATTGACATCAATCAGCGACGAAATGCGCCAATCTTTGCAAATCAGGCAACGCAGTTCGACGAGGAAACTGGTTGGCAAGGAATTGAGCTGACGACGCTGGCATTCCAAACAAGCTGCAGCTCAGGAAGGCCAGTGCTCCAGCGGTGGGCCGATTGCCTGAGTTGCGGATTGAGCGGGTTGCGAATTGAGCGACGTGCGGATTGAGCGGGTTGCAGACTGAGCAATGGGGTGCGGCGCCCTGAGCTCAGATCACCTGGCCCACCATCACTGCGGCGATCGCTGAAAACAGGGTGATTCCCAGGGCGGTGAGGGGGTTCTGTCCCTGGGCCACGGCGATCGTGGTGACCACTCCGGCGCCGAGGCTGGCCACGGCGAGCTGGGTGACCACTTCAGAGCGCGACTGGGGATTGGGCAGCACGGTGGTCCAGCAATTGAAGGGACCCTATGGAGGCTGCGCGGCAGGCGCTGAGCCTGAGCCCCAAGTCGTTACCTGGGTTGGGAGTTCTTCATCTGGTGTTACAGGGGGCCCATAAGAACCGAAGCCCGGCGGGCACGGCCACTGCTGGCCCAGTGTTTGAGCTGCTCGAGCTGCTCACGGGCCGTGCGTGACAGCGGCACCACCTGGCTGGCGGCGGCGATCAGGTCGGCCTCACCAAACTCGCGCTGCTCGGCGAAGGCCAGGTGCATGGCCTCGATCACGGTCTGCTCGAGTTCGGCACCCGAGAACCCTTCGGTGCGATCGACCAGGGCAGCCAGGGGGAGGCTGTGGTCAGGCCGCCGCCGTCGCAACTGCAGATCGAGGATGGCGCGGCGCTCCTCGGCGCTGGGCAGATCGAGCAGGAAGATCTCATCGAAGCGCCCTTTGCGCAACAGCTCGGGCGGCAGGGTTTCGACACCGTTGGCGGTGGCCACCACAAACACGGCGCTGGTCTTCTCGGCCATCCAGGTGAGCACGGTGGCCAGCACCCGCTGGCTGGTGCCGCCATCGCTGCGCACGTGGCCGCCGAAGCCCTTGTCGATCTCGTCGATCCACAGCACGCAAGGGGCCATGGCCTCGGCGCGCTGGATCATGTCGCGGGTGCGGGCCTCGCTGGCCCCCACCAGCCCGGCAAACAGGCGGCCCACATCGAGCCGCAGCAGCGGCATGCCCCAGGTGTGGGCGATCGCCTTGGCGGTCAGCGACTTGCCGGTGCCCTGGGGTCCAACCAGCAGCACCCCGCGCGGCAATGGCAACCCGTAGGCCTGGGCCTCGTCGCTGAAGGCCATGTGCCGCTGCTCAAGCCAATGCTTGAGCGCCTCCAGCCCGCCGATGTCGGCGGTGGTGGCCTCGCTGGGGCAGTACTCCAGCAGGGCACTGCGGGCGATCACTTGACGCTTCTCCTCGAGCACCTCAGCCAGATCCGCTTCGCCCAGCTGACCACGCCGCGCCAGGGCGCGGGCGGCAATCTGACGCACCCGCTGCTCGCTGAGGCCATGGCAGGCGGCGGTGAGCTGCTCGAGCACCAGCGGCTCGATCGACTGGCCCACGGCCTGGGCGATGCTGCGCAGCAGGCGGTTGATCTCGCTGGCCTCCGGTAAGGGCAGATCGAGCACGGTGATGCAGTCATCGAGCTCCAGCGGCAGCTGCCATTCGGGGGCGGTGATCACGATCGTGCGGGGCACCTGGCGCAGGCTCACCGCCAGGTTGCGCAACCGGCGGCAGATGCCGGCGTCGTCGCAGTAGCGGTGGAAGTCGCGCAACAGCAGGATTGCGCCGCTCCCCTGCGGCAAGGCGTCGAAGGTCGCCAGGGCCGCCATGGGGTTGCGGGCGGCTTCGCCGTCGCGGTTGGGGGCACCGCTCAGGCCCTCGATGAAATCCCAGCGCAGCAGAGTTCGCCCATCGAGACGCTGGGCGGCCTGCTGCAGCAGCGCCTCGATGCGCTCCTCCTCGAAGCTGCGGATCCAGAGGATCGGGGTGCGCGCCCGGATCAGCAGGTCGAGCTGATCACTCCAGTCCTGGTTCATGGCTCAGGGCTTGAGGGTCTTGAGCGCCGCCCAGCGGGGATCGTTCAGGGGTTCAGCCGACCCCCAGCTGGCGGGGCCGGGGCAGTGGGGCCCGCAACGGTTGACCAGCGGCAATTGCAGGCTGAGCTGCTCGTAGATCCACTGCTCGGGATCGAAACTGCCGGCTGGATCGAGCTGCTCACTGATGCCTTCGGCATCAAAGTCGAGGGCCTCGGCCAGATCGGCCTCGCCACTGCCCAGGGCAATGCGTTCGCTGGCGACCGCCCGCAGCGGCTGCTCAAAGGTCTGCAGACAGCGATCGCAGCGCAGCGCCAGCGAGGTGTGCGCATGGCCTTCGACCCGCAGCAGCGGGCCTTCGACCTGCACGTGAAGTTCGCCGCAGACCGGCGTTGTGGTGTCAAGACCACGAATGGGCTGTGCAAACCGCCAGCTCAGCGGACCCTCGGCCGCCAGCAGATCCTGCACAGCGACCGGTTTCACTTGTTCTTCTTGGGCTCGAAGGGGAGGCGATCGGCATTCGCCGCAGCGCCATTGGCCGTGGCCAGGCTCTGCTGGGCCAGCTGCTGGTCGAGGATTTTCTGCAGATTCTCGGGCAGCGCCTCGCGGCCCAACAGGAAGGTCTGCAGGGCCTGAAAGATGTTGGCCACCACCATGTAGAGCAGCACCCCGGCCGGCAAAGGGAAGAACAGGAACATCGCCGTGATCATCACCGGCGTGATCTTGTTCGCCGTCGACTGCTGCGGATTGGGGGGCATGCCGATCCCCGAGAGGATCTGGCTGGCAAAGAGGGAGATGCCGAAGCCAGCCACCAGGATGGCGATGTCCCAGTTCACCTGGCCGTCGGTCATGAAGCCGACCTGACCGAGCGCCTTGATGAACAGGAAGCCGCTGCGGGCTGCCAGACCGGGGATCTTGCCCTCGACCGTGGCATCGCCGGGGGCCAGGGCCTGAATCGTGCCCTTGGCATCGACGCTGACCACACCCTCACCCTTGGTCACGCTCCAGCTGGGCGTGAAGGCATCACCGTTGTCAATGCCCTTGAGCACTCCAGCGAAGCTCTCGCCTTCCTTGGTGTGCAGGCTGACCGGGACGGTCTTGCCAACACCGAGCTTGGTGCCGCCCTCGAGGCTGGCGATCACGGGCACGTGGTTGGTTTCCGTGATGAAGATTGAATGGCTGGGGCTGTTGAACGGTTTGGGTTCGACAGCAGCGATCTGCTCGGCCGGCAGCACCTTGAGGTTGATCGTGTAGGGCACATCGGCGAACGGTGAGCCCCGCAGGGTGGCAAACAGGGCAAACAGGATCGGCATCTGCACCAGCAGCGGCAGGCAGCCCGCCAAGGGGCTGCCGAATTCCTTCATCAGCTGGCCCAGCTCCTCCTGCTGCTTCTGGGGATTGTTGGCGTACTTGCTCTTGATCTCAGCCTGACGCTTCTGCATCACCGGCTGGGCAATGCGCATGCGACGGGCGTTGCGGATCGAACCGGCACTCAGCGGAAACAGCGCCAGGCGGATCACCACCGTGAGGGCGATGATCGCCAGGCCATAGCTGGGCACCAATC
>Ga0194124_10005228_pt1 | contig 12192 bp, 6 predicted proteins | sample TA2KigCas0mmetaG_FD_148605 | JGI IMG/M metagenome (GOLD analysis project Ga0194124, IMG submission 148605) | Freshwater microbial communities from Lake Tanganyika, Tanzania - TA2015031 Kigoma Deep Cast 0m | ecosystem: Environmental > Aquatic > Freshwater > Lake | place: Tanzania: Lake Tanganyika...
CAGCTTGCGCTCCAACAGTGTGCGCTCTGGCGGGTTGATGAGACATATGTCGTCGTACTCTGCTGAATTCAGCAGTGCCAGAGCCTGTTCACCGTCGCCATCGCGGATGGCGTTGCACAGACGACCGATGCCGCTCCGAGGTCCATGGCGATATTGCTTTTGCAAAGAAATGCGGGTGCTTGCGAGTGCAGGGTTTTTGCTGGCGGCAGCAGTAATGTCGGCAAGGACTGCCCCGGCTTCGACCGATGCAAGTTGATGGGGATCGCCGACGAGCACAACCTCCGCGGTGGACTTGAGAGCCGCGAACAGCTTTGCCATCAAGGGCAGGTCGACCATCGAGGCTTCATCGATGATCAACACGTCAATCGGCAGCGGATTCTCCGCATCGTGCTTGAAAAATGCCGAGTCGCTGCGTGCGCCGAGCAGGCGGTGCAAGGTCGAAGCGGAGCGGGGCAGGCGCGCACGCTGTTCATCGGATAATGCGAGACGCTCGATTCCGCGGCGCAGGCTTTCCTCCATGCGATTCGCTGCTTTGCCTGTCGGCGCCGCGAGTGCGATGCGCGGTGATGGCTCGCGCGCGGCGACAGCCTGAAGATCATCGATGATACGAGTGGTTTTGCCTGTGCCTGGCCCACCGATGATGACTCTGAAGCGACCGGCAGAAATACGCAGGAGAATCGCCTCGGCTACGCGGCGTTCGTACTCTTCGTAGCGATGCAGATACAGCCTGTTGCCACTGTCGAGTACCAAAGGCAGAAAGCGAGGCTCGCCAACCGCCACTACCCCGCTGCGAGAGAGATCCTCGCGCCAGACATCTACGCTGGGCCAGGGCGTGAGACTTGGCACCGCCGTCTCGGCCATTTTGGGTGCTCGCGACAGATCGAGACAAATATGACCCTGTCGCAGCACCAGACTCGTCAAAGCCGCGGCGGGTCCGATGAGCTTGGAGTTTTCGTTGGCGCGAAGAACGACCTGCCGCGCGAAGTGGCGATCGAGGGTCGAGAAGCCCTCTTGTCCCAGAAAGCTTTCGAGATCAGCGTTCATTGCCCGTGCTGCCTCGGTCGAAAATCACCTCGCCAAGACTGCGCAGAAACTTTGGCGTCGGTCTTGCAAAGTGCACGCCGCGCTCGGTTGCCGAAGGATCGAGTCCGCGCACGAAGATGTAGAAAATCCCGCCGAAATGATCTTCGTATCGATAAACGGGCAGGCGTTTTGACAGAAATCGTTCGAGCGCCAGCGCGTAAAGCCAGGACTGCAGATTATAAAAGTTATCCGTCATTGCACGATCCAGATGTGCTGGCGTGTAATCGCCCGTCGAATTGCCCAGCCAATTCGATTTCCAATCGGCGAGGTAGTAGCGACCCTCGTGTCGAAACACCAGATCCATAAAACCGCGTAGATAACCCTCTACAGGGTTGAACTGCAGACGCTGGATGCTGTCGGGAATCGCCTTGTCGGAGCCGAGTTTGCAGACCGCGGCGAGTTGGCGTGGCGTGAACGATTTGATCGGGTAGTAAAACTCCGCTTCGTTGATTCGGTCGTCGAGTCCGACATCTGCCAGACGCACCACACGATCTCCAGCTGACAGTGGATGCTCGAGAAGCATTTCGAGTTGCTTGCGAACGGCAGCATGCATGGCTTCGTCGAGCAAAAGCGGAGCAAAGTATTGAGCAACCAGCGATGGCAGCGTCTCTGCTCGACGAAAATCGACATGCTCGAGTACGGCGTGCAGCGCCGAGCCGGTTGCGGCGCCCCCCGGCAGCCGGAAAATAGCCGCGATCTCCTCGCGCGGTGAGTCGCTGGCGGAGACAGGGGACGGCCGGTCATCGTGATCCTGTGCTTGCTCGTCGGCGGCACCTGCGATCAATCGACTGAAGCTGCCGACCATCAGTCCCTGATCGATATGTCGATGCAACTCACGACTCGAAAGTTCCGGCGGCTTTTGTATCGAGGTGACAGGCACAGGCGATGACGCCCAGGCTGCACGCACGCTGATCTGCTCGGGGTGTTTCTCTGCGAGCGCGCGTGCTGCTGCAATCGGGTCAGCACCGAGAACTGCAGCGAGCGCGGATCTTGAGTGCACACTTTCTTTGGCAGCGGGCACGTAGAGATAGCATCTTTGCACTGCGCGGGTGACAGCTACATAAAGCAGACGAACATCTTCGGCGAGAAGTTCTTCGGCAGCGAGCGCCTTTCGATCCGCATCGACTTGCTCGCCAAGATCGAGTGTCATCCGGAATGGCGGCTGCCGCTCGTGAAACAAGATGTCTTTCACGGGTTTCGAGGACCAGTGAGAGGGGCAGAAAACGACCGGGTACTCGAGTCCCTTCGCATTATGGATGGTGACGAGTCGGATGGCGTCGTCGTCTTTGTCGAGCCGCTGTATGTGCTGCTCTGCGCTCGTGCCGTCTTTGTCTTGTTGCTCGCGTATCCAGCCGATCACCCGCGGCGGGGCGAGGTGGTCATGGTGTTCCGCTTCCTGCGCGAGTTCCGCGAGATGCAGCAGATTGGTCAGTTTCCGCTCGCCACCGACCTGCGACACGAGTTCTTTGCGTAACCCCTCATGCACCAGCAATTCACGAAACATTGAGGCAAAACCGCGGCGATACCATCGATCACGCAGTCTCGTGAAAAGATCTATCCATCGAGCCCAAGTGACTTCGTCCGAGTCCAATCCCAGCAATTTCTCGGCCGTCAGTCCAAAACACGCAGCTGTCAAAGCCGTACGCAGCAGTCGTGGATTCGAGGGTTCGAGCACGGCCGCAAGTATTCGTAGTAGCTCATCCGCTTCTGCCGAATGAAACACACTCTGCTGTGTTTGCCGGACCGCCGGAATATTCACCGAGCGGAGCATTTCTTCGATGTTTGCAGCTTCGCGATGCGAGCGTACGAGTACTGCGATATCCGAGGCCGCGAGTGTGCGATCTCCCAGACGGCAAGCCGTCAGCAGGCGCTGGATTTCGACCACGATATCGGCGGCGATCTGCTCGCGGATCTCGTCGCCGTCATCCACAGTCACCATGATCATGGGTGACGGCGATTTCGCTGATGGGTCAACGAGTCGATGTTTCGCTGCACGCTGACCGTCGCCTCGCGCCGTCAAAAATCGAATCTCCTCGTCACGAAAACACTTTTCCCGGCTCGAAAAAAGGTGATTCACGGCGTCGACCACCTTCACGCTCGATCGATAATTCGTTCGCAGCGTGTAGATGCGCGGCTGCAGTGACTTGCGCAGCGTTCGATGGACCTCGAGATAAGTGAAAAGATCAGCGCCACGAAAGCCGTAAATGGACTGCTTGGGGTCGCCGATGAGCATCAGCGTTTGCGGAGGGTTGGCAAACAGCTTGCGGAATATCTCGTATTGAAGCGGATCGGTATCCTGAAACTCGTCGATTAACGCGGCGCGATACTGACCGTGCACTGCGGCAATCAGCGCCTCTGCATGCGGGCCGCAAAGCGCTTCTTTCGTGAGAGACAGCATGTCATCGAAGGTCATCACGCCGCGTGCTGCTTTGAGCTGTGGAAGTGTATCGGCGGCAAACTGCAGCCATTCGTGACGCATCGCGGCGGTCCATGCTTGCCGGGCCGCCGAAAACCGACTGCAGAGATCGAAGAATTCATCGTCAGGAAAGCGCAAGCCCTTGGCAGTTTTTGAAACGAGGCGGTTGACTTCGATCGATTCGGACCGCAACGCGTCGATGGCTTCGATTGCGTCGCTGGTCATGATTGACGTGGCCATCCAGCTGTCGATGGCTGCGCTGAGCGTGTGCAGACGATCGCTCCCGAAACCGTGCTCATTGCTTTTGCTGATGCCAACATGCGACTCGAAAAGCTGCAGCAGGCGGGCTTTTTCGCGAGGCCATGCATTACGAATCTGCTCGCCGGCGGCAGCCAGCGCCGTCATGGCGTTTGCCGAACTCAGGGTCGCAGTCGGCAGAATGTGCAGCTGCGGGTGTCGTGAAAGGCGTAGCAACAAAGAGACGCCATCGTCTGGGGTGAGATCGGCATACTGGGCCAGTGCTGCAACGAGCGGACTGACGTCGCGTTGCCGTTGTTGCCAAAAATCGTGCGCTACATCAAGCATCAGCTCGGAGGCATCCGCGATAACCTCCGCTTCAAAAGGAGCATTGCCCTCAAAGGCGTTATCACGCAGCAGTCTTTGACAGAAGCCGTGGATGGTCGAGATGGTCGCCTCATCGAAAGACGCCAATGCCAGTGCAATTCGCCGCCTCGCCACTTCGGTCGAAATGCCTGCTGACTCGATTGCCGTCACTACCGGGTCTTTTCGTGTTCCGGCGGCCAGCTCGTCGTCGATTTCCATGAGCCGCTTGCGGATGCGTTCGCGCAACTCAAGCGTTGCGGCCTCGGTGAACGTGACCACCAGAATGCTGCGCAAAGCCAGATCGTCGATGACGATGAGACGAACGACGATGCCCGAGATCGTGTAAGTCTTTCCGGTTCCGGCGCTCGCCTCGAGCAGAGTCACCCCTGAATCGAGCGGTGTCGAGCCCAGTTGAAATTCGCGTGGCTCGCTCACGGCAACTTTCCGTCGAGATGCTCGGTGACAGGTCGAAAGAAATCGAGGGCTAGCGTCGTGAATTCGTCATCGAGGGGTGAAGCTTCGGCGAAGACCAGAGCATTCCAGGGATTGTCGAGCTCACCCGCAATACCGAATTGTTCGTTGCCCATCCAAGCCCGCTCTGCGGCACGAAGTGCAACCTCGGGTTTGCCTCCTTTGGGTCCGAGCATGGAGCGCGCGTAGGCGCCTGAAGCATCGGGAAAGAAGGGCAGGGGTACCGTCAATCCGCGCCAGTAAATCGCGAGCAGATCTTGCAGGAGCGCCTCCGTTCTTTGCACTGATTCGGGTGGTCGAAATATCCGAATCTCGCTATTTCGATCGATGAGCACGGTTTGCATGCCGGGTTCAGTCAGGTTGAGCAGCAAGTGCTCGACCCAGGCGGCGACGATATCTTTGGACTTGAGTTTGGCGCTGCGAAATCGGTACAGGCGAGCAGCGTAAATGCCATCGAGTTCACCCGTGATCGACCAGCGACCATCGCTCCAGCTCAGCGGCCGACGAGTCCGTGGTGCTCCGGCAAGATGGCTGCGCACGGTTTCGAGAAATCCGTACACCGTTTGATCGATAGTCGTCTGGGCGACAGCACCGAAAGCACCCGTCGGCAAGCGACCTCTGGCACGGGCAAGATCGAAAACGGGTACGCCATCGTCTTTGAGCAGCGAGTCGAAACGCTCTTGTTGAAGATTATAGGATTGCAGATGATCGAGCTCGAGTGGCTCATGGGAGCGCAACGGCGCGGCTTCACGACCCACACGGATGCCGAGGCGCCATTCACAAAGGCGTCGCGCAGGATGAACAAAAAAATCGACGAGCTTCGCCGGTGAAAGACGACGCCAATCGTCGTCGGCTTCCGGCAAGGGTTGCAGAAAGAGCCTGCGGGCTCTCGCGGCGCCGGATGACAGTGCAGTCGCAGCGGCCGCATTATCCTTTGAAAAACTTTGCTCCGGGCCAAGCTCGAAGTAGCGGCGATTGAAGGTCTGCAACTTGTGCTGGACGACAAGCTGATTCGCTCGATTGCTTTCCCTTGAAAAGCTTCGGGCAAGATAGTCGAGCATTTCGGTGACTACACCCGAAGGGGGTGCTGTTGAGGTGTCGCGCTGCGACTGCCCCACATGACTGATCAGCAGAGCGTCGCGCGCGCTCAGCAGTGCCTCAAGGAAAAGATATCGATCATCGTCGCGTAGTGAGCGATCACCGCGTCGCGGATCGATGGCGAGCAGGTCAAAACTCGGTCGACCACCTTGACGCGGGAAGTCGCGCTCGTTCATGCCGAGTAGGCAAATGATGCGGGCCGGGATGGCGCGCATCGGTTTCAGTGAACAGAAGGTAATGCGGCCGTCGAGAAAGCCGCCACTCACGGGAGTCTCGTGCAGACGATGATCTAGGCTGTCGATGACGACCTCGGCTGGTACAAGTTCGTCGCGTTGTTGCGGATCACTGTCGCTCAACGCGCTCAGAGCGTCGCGAAGGATGCGCAGGTCGGCAGCAAATTTCGTTTCCGGGCCAAACAGCTGCTGTACCCACTGCAGCAGAGTCCGGCTCCACTGGCGCCTCGACTTCGGGGTCCGTATCGATTGGGCAACGCCGCGCAAAAAATCGATGACTGACAGCAATCGATCAAGCGTGTCGAGATGGTCTGCCTCCATCTCGATGCAGGGCAGCAGTTCTTCATAGAGGCGCTGCCCCTCGCTGTTCATCGCATAGCCAAAAATCCAGGTCGCTTCGCCGTGTGCCCATGAAAACTCGGTGCTCTCCGGCAGGCCGAGTCGTGCCCTGTGAGCTGCGTCGAGACCCTGGACAATGCCGCTGTCGTCGATCCAACGATGGATGCGTTCGAGATCAAGGTCCGTCAGTCCGAATCGCTCGCGAATGACCTCGCTTTCAAGGACCGCGAGGACTCGGGCGCTGCCGAAATTCGACAAACCAAGTTCGAGAATTCGCAGGAAGACATCAACGACTTCGATGCGCGTACGCGAGGACTGATCGGCGAGCGAATAGGCGATGCGGGCTGTCTCGCTTTCGGGTGTGCCGAAGACCGCTCGTATGTAGGGCGCGTACGCTTCGATATTCGGCGCCATGACGAGGACGTCGCGTGGTTGTAGTGACCCATCGTCCTGAAACAATCGGAGCAGGTGATCATGCAGCACCTCGATCTCGCGCAGAGGGCTGTGACACGAGTGCACTTCGATCGAGCGATCTTCGTCATCGATCGAGTCGCGGTTTGTTTCCTGCGTGCGATCACGCAGTTCGAGCAGGTCGTCTTGCAATCGACCGAGCAGTCCGTGGGCGGATGATGGCGAGAATGTCTCGCTGGCTTGCTGAACTTCGCAGGCGAGCAATTGATCAAGCAGATCGCGACCGAGTTTCCCGAAAGAGTTGGCCAGTGGGTTCCCTTGGCGTAGGGCAGCCGCATCGGAAGCTCTCAATCTTTGTTTCTCGGTCATGAGATCGCCCCAGTATTGATCGGTGGGCGAGAGCACATAGAAGTCGATGCGAGTTCGGAGGGCGGCTTTGTGCAACACATCGAGAAACGCGGGTGGCAAGGTACTCAGGCCGAAAACCCCGAGTTGCCCAGGTAGCGGCACCGCCTCGAGCGTGGAGTCTGCAAGCCCGACGACGGCGGCGTGCAGATCCACGAATGATTCTTCGCCCGCGAGGTCTCGACGCAGCGCTCGCCACAAATGCCCTTGCCAGTTACCGGCAGCTGTATCGCTGTCCCAGTCGCGCAGCATCTGCGGTCGATAGACTTGATACTGGTCGAAAAGACTCGCTACCCGTCTTGCGAGTTCGAAACGACGCTGTTCCGTCCCGCCCCGCAGGTAGGCGGCAACGACACCGAAACCATCGACCCCCATGAATTCGGGCAGCCGGTCATATAGCCACCATGTGAGCGAATCGCGTCCGTAGCGGGCTGAGCAACGCCGCTGCCCGCCCAGCATGGCCGTGGCGAGCTCATCGACCATGCCGCGCAGGAACGGAAAGTGCAGGCCCATCGCGAGGCCGCAACGATCGGCGATATGCATCGAGAGCCACCGTGCCGTCTCGGCGCTCGACACCACGATCGCATGCGGTGTCAGCGGATCGGCACGTATAGCCGAAAGATCGTCGGCGAGCCGCTCAGCCAAGCTCTCAAGTCGGTTCGAGAGGTGGAGGAAAAGATGGGTGTTGCGTGCCGTGCTCATGCCCTGCGGGATAGTATCCCGCACCGGAGGCTCAATGTTTGAGCTCCTCGATGCATCGATCCAGGGGGAAGTTCATGACACGGCTCGTCATACGGATCGGCTCATGGTTTGCGTTGTGTCTGATGCTGGTGCTTTCGACACCCGGACGTGCGGCCCCCGAAGCATTGGCGACGCAGCCAGTATCTGCAGGCGAATTTCGAACAGTGCTGCAGAAGCAGCAGGGCAAGGTCTTGGTGGTCAACTTCTGGGCGACGTGGTGCGTGCCGTGTTTGCGCGAGGTACCCGATCTGCTGAAACTCGAGTCCGAGTTCGAATCGCGGGGTGTCAAGCTGATCGGCGTTGCCGTCGACGATCCTGCTCCTGGTGCCGCCCAGGTCGAGCAGTTTCGTCGCAAATACTTTCCGGCCTTCCTGACCTATGCGCGGGTCGGCCCCGAGATGGACGAGCTCGCGAGCGTGATTGATCCAACTTGGAACGAGGTTGTACCGACGACGTACATCATTGACCGTCGAGGCAAGGCCGTCGCACGCATCCAGGGAAAGAAAAGCCTCGAGGAGTTTCGTGCCGCGCTCGAGAAAGCGCTCTAGACGTCATCGATCCTCATCATCAAAGAAACATGATCAAAGAAAGTCGACTGTCGTTGTGGCGTCTTTGGTGATTCGAGCGGCTTTGATCAGGAATTTCATTACTGGCGCGCCACCCGGGGGTATGGATGCCGTCGGGTCGTATTCGCTGCGGGTCGGATCGGCGTCGACGTCGGCCTGACAGGTCGCTGCAACGGTATAGTCGCCAGCCGCCAAAAACTGAAAAGAATAATTGACGGGCGCCCCTGGCGCTGCGGGTGCCAGTGGCTGGTAGACCACCGGATCAATGCCATCCGCAGCGATGCCGTCCATGTCATCTGGTGTGACGCCACCGCCGTCATCGACATACACGCCCGGCTTGCGGCTTGCGACAGGAGTCTGTTGCGCGAGGGCGAGTGCAGCGACATCCACGGTTCCTTTGAGCGCACCGACTTCGAGCAGATCGACCAGACGCAGGCTAGGTCTGAGAATCCAGTTCGGGCTCTGTCCTGGCGGCGCGACGATGGATTTGCGCAGATCGAAATCGATCATTAGTCGGGTCGTCGCCCGTTGCGCAACCACGAACGGCTTGGACAGCTTGAGACCCGTTTCAGCCCCACTGGGGATGTACAGGGGGAATTGTCGGCCGTCCCGCAGCTTGATGTATGAACCGCTCTGCAAATTTTGCTCGGCGGTGATTCGTAACCTCAGCCACTGATAATTGCCGGGCAACATGGGGTGGTTTTCGAGCAGGTTGAAGCTTGCACCGTCGCGATAGCGAAGCAGATCAATGCGCTTGGGCGTATCGAAATTGATGGTGATTGTGCTCTCGGGGCCGCGCTGCAGCTCGACTCCGCTTACCACCACGATGACCTCGGCGGCATCGTCGACCGGCGCATCGGTGATTCCCAGCGTCACAAAGCCGCTATCTGGCGCAATGGAAGAGCTTGTGCCGCTGTCACTGTGCCCACCCCCACCGCAGCTGCTGATCGACAGCAGTAGCACGATCAGACCCAAACGGATCGTTGAGGGGGACGGTATCGTTGAGGGGGACGGTGTTTTCAAAGAAGATCTTGCGTCCAATTCGGCCATGCCGAAAGTGTGGATGCGCTCGGTCTCTGATTCGGTGCGGCGTGACACTCTCGCTCAAGATTTGTGGGGTCGTTGGTTTATAGTGGCCGCCTTGCCGTGATTCAGGGTTTGTCGTGAGCGAAACCGTCAACTTCCGTGCGGGTCAGTTGCTCTTCAAAGAGGGTGACGAGGGCGGTGATTTATACGTCATTCGACGCGGACGCGTGGTCGTCTATCGCGAGCGCAACCAGACCGAGATCGTGCTTGCAGAGGTTGGGCCTGGTGAGGTGTTGGGTACCATGACCCTGCTCAACAACGAGCCACGAACAGCGAGCGTGCGTGCGCTTGAGCCGGTCGAGGCTGTCGTCATGAATGCCGCGAGTTTCGCGAGCAGCATGAAGGATCTGCCAACGTGGGCGATCGTCGTCATCAAAGATCTGACAGCGCGCGTCAAGCACGTCAACGAAATGCTGGTGCAGGCGTCGCTGCAGGACAAGCGTCTGCGCTACGAGCTCAGCAATGCCTTTCATCATCTCGGGTAGCTTTCGCATTTGGTGGCCTTCGTGATCCGTCAGTCCACCGAAACCGACGACCACGGCGAGTTCACGCCTTTCAAAGATGTCATTGTGCAGGCAGAGCCTGTGCTCAATTTGCGCTACGAGTATCTCGCCCAGTTGTGGGCGGTGATCATTGCGACGGGTATGGTCAAAGAAGAAGAGAGTCGAAAGTACGGCATCATTTTGCGTGATCCGAAACCGCGCCTTTTCGAAGCGCTGGGCGAGTACGCTTATCAGGTGGCCCGCAAGGGCGTGGATGACGCGGGCACCGCCGAAAAACTCGAGGACCCGGTCGCCGAGAGTCGACGCATGCTCTTCGAGCGCATTTGTTGCAGCGTGCTCGAGGCGGAAATCAAGGCCTCGGGAACTCACAAGGCGTACCGATGACCGCGCAGACAGAGGCGGCTGGCGTCTATCCGAACCTGCTCGCACCGCTTGATCTTGGTTTTATTACGCTGCGCAATCGCGTGCTGATGGGCTCGATGCATACCGGGCTCGAGGATCGCGCCGAGCATCTGCCGCGACTCGCGGAATACTTTGCTGCACGGGCGCGAGGCGGTGTCGGCTTGATAGTCACGGGAGGTTATGCGCCCAATATCGAAGGCTGGTTAAGCCCGTTTGCCTCGCGACTCGCCACTCGCAAAGCGGCAGCGCAACACCGGACCATCACCGGGGCAGTGCATGCCGAGGGCGGGCGGATCGCGCTGCAGATCCTGCATGCGGGCCGCTATGGCTACCATCCTCTGTCGGTAGCGCCATCACGAATTCGCTCACCGATCACGCCATTCACGCCTCGCGCCCTGAGCACGGGCGGTGTGGAGCGACAGATCCGCGCCTTCGTGCGTTGCGCGACGCTGGCGCGCGAAGCCGGATACGACGGCGTCGAGGTGATGGGTTCCGAGGGCTATTTCATCAATGAATTCCTGGTAGCCGCAACCAATCGTCGTACCGACCGATGGGGCGGAAGCTTCGACAATCGGATGCGCCTGCCCGTCGAGATCGTGTCGCGGATACGCGAGGCGGTCGGTCACGACTTCATCATCATCTATCGGCTCTCGATCATCGATCTCATCCCCGAAGGCCAAACTTGGGATGAAGTCGTGCAGCTTGCCAAGGCCGTCGAGAGTGTGGGTGCGAGCATCATCAACTCGGGAATAGGCTGGCACGAGGCGCGCATACCGACGATCGCCACTTCTGTTCCACGGGCGGCTTTCACCTGGGTGACACGCAAGCTCAAGAGCGAGCTGTCGGTTCCGTTGTGCACCAGCAACCGTATCAACACGCCGGAGGTTGCCGAGCGGGTGCTTGCCGAGGGCGATGCCGATCTTGTCTCGATGGCCCCCGCAAGACGAGTGGGGGCCGGGCACGCAGCATCAATACCTGCATCGCCTGTAATCAGGCCTGCCTCGACCACACCTTCTCGCACCAGCTGGCCAGCTGTCTCGTCAATCCCTATGCCTGCCACGAGACCGAGCTCATCAAACAGCCTGCATCGAGCAGCAAGCGGATCGCCGTCGTGGGTGCAGGGCCTGCAGGTCTTGCCGCGGCAACGACGCTGGCCGAGCGTGGGCATCAGGTTACGCTGTTCGAGACCGATACGCGTATCGGTGGGCAGTTCAATCTCGCCAAGCGCATCCCTGGCAAAGAAGAATTTGACGAAACGCTGCGTTATTTTGACGAGCGCCTGCGCGAAACCGGCGTCCATCTGCAACTCGGTCGTGCGGTGTCGGCGCAAGATCTTGTTACCGCGGGTTTTGAAGAGGTAGTCATCGCCACCGGCGTAGTACCCCGCGATCCAAAGATTTCGGGGCAGTCTCACCCGTCGGTCATGAGTTATCTCGATGTGCTCACGGGTCGACGCAGCGTGGGTGCCCGGGTTGCCATTCTCGGCGCAGGCGGTATCGGCTTTGACGTTGCCGAGTTTCTGGTTCACGAGGGCTCATCGGCCACAGGCCATTCGACCACGCTCGACCCACTGGCCTGGCGGCGCGAGTGGGGTGTGATCGACCCGGCGCTGGCGCGCGGGGGATTAACCACGCCCAAGCCCGCGCCACCAGCTCGCGAGGTGTATCTGTTGCAGCGCAAGGCGGGCAGACCCGGGGTGGGGCTTGGCAAGACAACGGGCTGGATTCACCGCGCAGCCCTCAAAATGAAGCGCGTGCAGATGCTGCCAGGGGTCACATACCAGCATATCGACGATGCCGGTCTGCATATCCTCGAGGGTGAGCAGCCGCGGACGC
>Ga0194124_10005231_pt1 | contig 12191 bp, 11 predicted proteins | sample TA2KigCas0mmetaG_FD_148605 | JGI IMG/M metagenome (GOLD analysis project Ga0194124, IMG submission 148605) | Freshwater microbial communities from Lake Tanganyika, Tanzania - TA2015031 Kigoma Deep Cast 0m | ecosystem: Environmental > Aquatic > Freshwater > Lake | place: Tanzania: Lake...
CAGGATCAGCCCGATGAGATGGCACTGCAGACCCTGCTAGAACTGGGCTGCAGTCCCCATCCCTACGGCCGCGCCATCCTTGGTGAGCAGGCTCTGCTCGACGCCCACACCCCGGCCGCGATGCGGAACTTCCAACAGCGTCGCTACCGCAGCGAGCATTGCGTGCTGGCGCTCAGTGGGGCCCTGCCCCAAAAGCAGCTCGACACCCTGCTCGAGCAGCTGCAGCGATCGGCCCTCAATCAGCTGCTGCCGGCGGCTATGGAGACGTCGCCAGCGCTGCTGCAGCTGCAACCCGGCCTGCACCGGCGCAGCTTTGCGCGGCTCGAGGCGGCGCGCCTGCTGATGGCCTGGGCCTTGCCACCAGCGGCTGACCGGCCGGCTGTGGCAGCTCTGGATCTCGCCACCAGCCTGCTGGCCGAAGGCCGCCGCAGTCGTCTGGTGGAGCGGCTGCGGGAGCAGTTGCGCCTGGTCGAGAGCATCGACCTCGACCTGCAGGTGCTCGAATTCGGCAGCCTCGCCCTGCTGGAGGCCGTGTGTGATCCGGCCGACATCGGCGCCGTGCGCCAGGAGGTCAACGCCGTGCTCGCCGGCAGCCTGAGCAATCCTCCCGACGACCAGGAGCTGGCCCGTGGCCTGAGGCTGGTGGGTAACGGCTACCGCTTTGGCCTGGAGTCGCCCGCTGGGGTGGCGGGTGTGATCGGCAACAGCGCCCTGTGGCAGCGGCCCCTGGATCTGCATGAACCGCTGACCACACTGATGGCCCTCGACAACACTGCTCTGCAGGCCGCCTTCAGGCTGCTGGATCCCGACCAGGCCTGCATTCTTGAGGCGATGCCGGCATGAGCGAGAGGCCGATGCAATGGCAGCAGCAGCGGCTCTCGGGCGGCCTCCAGCTGGCCCTGGCCGAACGGGCTGCGCCGGATCTGCTCGCGGCGCGGCTGTGGATGGCCGGCGGCAGCAGTGCCGATCCACGCGGCCAGCGCGGCGCCCATCAACTGCTGGCGGGTGTGCTCACCCGCGGCTGCGGCCCCCTCTCGGCGGAAGCCCTAGCAGATCTGGTCGAAGGCCGCGGCGCAGCCCTGCGCGCCGAGGCCCATGAGGATGCGGTAGTGATCAGCCTCAAGTGCGCCAGCAGCGATGCCGACGTCCTGTTGCCGGTCCTGCTGGAGATGGCCAGTGCACCGGCACTCGAAGCCGAGCAGATCGAGATCGAACGCCAACTCAACCTGCAGAGCCTGCAGCGCCAGCGGGAGGATCCCTTTCAGCTCTGCCATGAAGCCCTGCGCCGGCTGCTCTACGGCGATGGCCCCTACGGCCACGACCCCCTTGGGCTGGAGCCGGAGTTGGACGGCATTGAGCGCGATCAGCTCAGCCACCTGAGTGGCACCCTCGGGGCATCCGGTGCTGCCCTGGTATTGGCCGGCGTGATTCCTGCCGGAACCCTGACCCGCTTGGAGCACAGCCTCCTGCAGACCCGCTGGCAGCCCGCCGCCGCCGGCCGGCCAGTCGTGCTGCAGCACCCGCTGCCCGAAGCCACGATCGCCTGCACGGAGGAGGACACCGAGCAGTTGGTGCTGATGCTGGGATGCAGAGTGCCGCCCCTGAGCGATCCGGACAACCTGCCCCTACGGGTGCTGCAGGCCCACCTCGGCCTCGGAATGTCGAGCCGGCTGTTTTTGGTGATGCGGGAGGAACGGGGCCTGGCCTACGACGTGGGGGTGCATATGCCCGCCCGGCGTGGCCCGACCCCGTTCATCTGGCATCTGTCGACCTCGGCCGATCGCGCCGCTGAGGCCACCACCGCCCTGCTCGATGAATGGCAGCGGCTGCTGGAGACCCCCTTGCTGCCCGCCGAACTCACCCTGGCGAAGGCCAAATACCACGGTCAGGACGCCATGGGTCGTCAGACCTGCGGACAGATTGCCGATCGCCAGGCGCTGCTGATGGGGTTCGGCCTGCCCGAGGACGCCATCGCCGCAGCGCGTCGGCGGGCCGAAGCCCTGAGCGCTGAGGAGCTGCAGGCCGCTGCCCGCCGGCATCTGCAGGCCCCGAGCCTGAGCCTCTGCGGGCCCAAATCAGGGTTGTGCGCAGCCGAACAGGCCTGGATGGAGCATCCAATCAGGGGCGCCTGAGGCACCCGGCGGCAATCAGGAAGGTGCCCCGGCGGAAGCGCACCGCAAGCAGATCGCCAGACCGGAGGGCCACGACCTGACCCACCTCATCGGCGGTCACCAGATCCGCCGGCCGGAGCATGGGCATCGGATCGGCGGTCTTGAGATAGGGCAGCGGCGCGGCCAGAGCGACCGCCTCACCGACCTGGAATGAACCCGGTTGCTCCATCGCCCCTGCAGCGGCTGGCTCCCGGACCCTACCTGCAGCAGGATGGAGCGGAGTTCGGCCATTGCCTTGCGGGCCATCGCCATCTGGAGTGGAGCCCTCGCCGGGCTGATGCTGATCCTGGCCGGAGGCCTGATCACTGCCGCCATGCCCTGGCCCGATGCCACCCAGGTCGTTGGGCTGCTGCCCTTGCCCATGACACTGCAGGTGCCGGCGCTGCTGCTCACCGCCCTGGTGTGCGGGCCGCGCAGCGCCATGCTGGCGGCCATCGCCTACCTGAGCCTTGGCCTGTTTCAGCTGCCGGTGTTTCAGGGCGGTGGCGGTATCGGCTATGTGCTAGAGCCCGGCTTTGGCTACCTGGTGGGCTTCGTGCCGGCCGGCTGGCTCAGCGGGCGTCTGGCACGGCAGGCTGGTGTCGACGATCTGCTGAGCCTGTTCGGCATTGCTCTGCTGGGGCTGGGGGTGCTGCAGCTGTTCGGCCTGCTCAACCTGTTGCTGGGCGGCCTGGCTGGACGCTGGCCCCAGGGGCTGCTTCAGCTTGTGGTGAGTTACAGCCTCGCCCCCCTGCCGGCCCAGCTGCTGTTGTGCTGCCCTGTGGCCGTGCTGGCGCTGGTGCTGCGTCGGGGGCTGAAACTCAAGCCATGACAGCGAAATCGCGCCGGGCTCCCCGCAGGATCAGTGTGGTGATCGCCGCCCTGGTGGTGCTGCTCGATCAGCTCAGCAAGCACTGGGCAGAACTGCATCTACCGGCGGGGGTGATTCGCCCCTGGCTGCCGGGCCTGCTCGCCCACCAGCTGGTCTACAACCGCGGGGCCGCCTTCAGCCTGCTCACCGGCGCCCAGCCGTTGCTGGCCCTGATCAGTGCCGTGGTGGTGGTGGCCATTGGCATCTGGTTGGTGCGTCAGAGCCAGCTGCGCCCGCTGCAGAGCGTGGCGATCGGGCTGCTGCTCGGTGGCGCCGCCGGCAACGGCATCGACCGCTGGCGCAACGGTGCCGTGGTCGATTTTCTGGCGGGGGTGTCGATTGATTTTCCCGTCTTCAACGTGGCCGATGTGGCGATCAACCTGGCGGTTGCCTGCTTCGTCATCGATCTGCTGAGCACCCGGGGTGCCCATGAACCCTGAAGTCCTGCTGCAGCGCCTGCAACTGCTCTGGCTGCGCTGGCGCTCCCCTGCCCAACCGCAGCTGCTGACGCTGCTGCCCGGCGGCGAGCCCAAGCTCACCGAGCTGATCCCGGGGCGCTACCGCCTGGGACGCGACAGTGGTTGCGAGGTGGTGATCGACCACAGCGCCGTGAGCCGCGAGCATGCGCTGCTTGAGCAGCGCAGTGAGGCTTGGCTGCTGCGCGACAACCACTCCACCAATGGTCTGTGGTGGCAGGGTCGCCGCATTCAGGAGCTGGTGCTGCGCGATGGCGACCGGGTGCGCCTGGGGCCGCCGCAACAGGCTGATCTGCCCGAGCTCTGCTTCAGCGCGCCGCCCCTGCCAGAGCTTCAGAAACTACGCCTGGTGGTCGGCTGGTTGATCCTGGGCGGCCTCGGCTTCGGCGGCAGTTTGCTGCTGCTGTCGGCCGCGCTGATGCCGATTCGCGGCAGCCTGGCGACCGTGCGCGGCCCGCTGGCCCTCTACGACCGCCAAGGTCGGGCCATCAGCAGCGTGGATGCGCTCAAGCACCGCGAATTGCCGGGCCTGAGCGCCTACCCGTCAGTGCTGATCGATGCCCTGCTGGCCAGCGAAGACAGCCGTTTCTGGTGGCATCCCGGCGTCGATCCGATCGGCACCGCCCGGGCCCTGGTGACCAACCTGCTGGGTGGACGGGTGCTGCAGGGGGGTAGCACCCTCACCCAGCAGCTGGCCCGCAGCCTTTACCCCGAGGAGGTGGGTGACGGCGAAACGCTGGTGCGCAAATGGCGTGAACTGCTGGTCGCCCTGCAGCTGGAAGCGCGCTACAGCAAACGGGACCTGCTGCTGAGCTACCTCAACCGGGTGTACCTGGGCGTGGGCTGGGGGTTTGAGGATGCGGCTCAGCATTACTTCGGCCGTTCAGCGCGGGAGCTCGATCTCGAGCAGGCCGCCCTGCTGGTGGGCTTGCTGCCCTCCCCCAACGGCTACGACCCCTGCGTCGATCCTGAGGCGGCCCTGTCGGCGCGCAACCAGGTGTTGAGCAAGATGGCGGCCACCGGCCGCATCAGCGACGATCGCGCCCGCCGGGCCAGCCGCGCCCCGGTGGTGATTTCCCCGCTGGCGTGCCGCAGCAATCCCGCCCTGCGCGGAGCTCCCTATTACACCGATCAAGTGCGCCGCGATCTGGAGCGCCTGGTGGGCCCGGAGGCCTCGCAACAGGGCAATTACCTGATCGACACCCACCTCGATCTGGCCCTGCAGCAGCGGCTGGAAAGCCTGTTGCGGCGATGGATCGATCGCCACAAGCGGCTCGGCGTTCAGCAGGGCGCTGTGGTGGTGCTGGATTGGCGCAGCGGCGGCATCCTGGCGATCGCCGGCGGCCGCGACTACCGCCAAAGCCAGTTCAACCGCGCCTCGATGGCCCTGCGCCAACCGGGCAGCACCTTCAAGCTCGTGCCCTACACCCTGGCCCTGGAGCGCGGCCTGACGCCAGCGTCGGCGGTGCGATGCGACCCGCTCGACTGGGGCGGCATCCGCTATGCCAGCCCTTGCCGGGGCAGCCTGAGCCTCACCACGGCCCTGGCCATCAGCAGCAACACCGCCGCCCTGCGGCTCGCCCAGCGCGCCGGCCTCGATGCGGTGGTGCAGAAAGCCAGGAACCTCGGCGTCTCCACCCCCCTGAAAGCGGTGCCAGGCCTGGCGCTCGGGCAGAGCGAAGTGACCCTGCTGGAGCTTGCCGGTGCCTATGCCGCCATCGCCAATGGCGGCATCTGGCACGCCCCGCGCACGATCCGGCGGCTTACCGATGCCGAACAATGCCAGGGCCTGGCCGACCGACGCTGCCGCCAAAACGCCGACCAGACGCCCCCGCTGGCGAACCCCGGTCGCCGAGCCGCCAGCACTGCGGTGAGCCGCCAGCTGCAGACCATGCTGCAGGCGGTGGTGCGGCAGGGCACGGGCCGCGCGGCCTACCGCGGCAACGGCGAAGGGGGCAAGACCGGCACCACCAACGACAGCCGCGACCTGCTGTTCATTGGCTTTGAGCCCAGTCGGCACTGGGTGCTCGGCATCTGGCTCGGCAACGATGACAACAGCCCCACCCAGGCCAGCAGCGCCCTTGCCGCGGCGCTCTGGAACGAGATCATCGCGGCAAGCGGGGGCTGATCGGTGAAGGTGCGCAACCGCCTCTGGCTGCTTCTGGCGCTGGTGTTCGGCAGCCTGATGGTGCTGGGTCTGATGCTGCAGGCGATCAACCAGCTGATCTGGCAGCTCAGCGCCGTGCTGCCCTACGGCCTCGTGGGGCCGGTGATGGGCCTGCTGTTGCTGGGCGGGGCCCTGCTGCTGTTGCAGCTCCTCTGGCCCTGGATCAAGCCCTTGCTGGCACGCCGAGGCTGGTGGCCGGGTCTCGGGGGGGGGGCGGCAGCGGCCACCGCTTCAGCCGCCGCACCATCCACCCGACGCGAGGCCGCCAGGGCGAACCTCGAGGCCATCGATCAGACCCTGGAGCGGGTGCGCGATGCGGTGGAGCGCGGCCTGTTGGAGGCTGAGCGTGAGCGCGTGGCGCGCGACCTGGAGCGCGGCGACCTCGAACTGGTGGTTCTGGGTGCCGGCTCTGCCGGCAAGACGTCACTCATCCGCGCCCTGCTGGGCGCGCTGGTGGGGGAGGTCGGTGCCGCCATGGGCTCTACCACCGATTCCGAGCGTTACCGGCTGCGGCTGCGGGGCCTGCAGCGCGGCATCTGGCTGATCGACACCCCCGGGATCCTGGAAGCCGGTAGTGCCGGTCGCCAGCGGGAGCGCAGCGCCAGGGAGCTGGCGGCCACAGCCGATCTGTTGCTTTTGGTGGTGGATGGTGACCTTCGCGCCGCTGAGATGGAGGTGTTTCAGACCCTCGCCTCGCTGGGCAAGCGTCTGCTGCTGGTGCTCAACAAGTGCGATCTGCGCGGGGAGCAGGAGGAGAGCCGGCTGCTCGCACTGCTGCGGCAGCGCACCCGCGGGCTGATCGAGGCGTCCGACGTGATCACCGCCAGCGCCGCCCCGCAGAGTGTGCCCAGGCCCGGCGGCCGCCCCCTGCAACCCCCCGCCGAGGTGGACGCCCTGCTGCAACGGATCGCCAGCGTGTTGCACAGCGATGGCGAGGAGCTGATCGCCGACAACCTGCTGCTGCAATGCCGCAGGCTCAGCGAAGCCAGCCAGGCGTTGCTGGCCCGCCAGCGCCGCGAGGATGCCGAACGCATCGTCGAGCGCACCATGTGGATCGGCGCCGGCGTGCTGGCGGTGACGCCACTGCCAGGGCTGGACCTGCTCGGCACCGCCGCGGTCAATGCCCAGATGGTGGTGGAGATCGCCCGGGTCTATGGAATTCAGCTCAGCCGAGACAGCGCCCAGGAACTGGCACTGTCGGTGGGTCGCACGCTCGCGGCTCTTGGACTCGTTAAGGGCGGCGTGAGCCTGCTCAGCGCCAGCCTGAGCCTGAATCTGCCGGCCCTGCTGCTCGCACGGGCGGTGCAGGCGGTCAGCGCCGCCTGGCTGACCCGGGTGGCAGGCCTCAGCTTCATCACCTATTTCGCCCAGAACCAGGATTGGGGCGATGGCGGTATCCAAGAGGTGGTGCAACGGCAATTTGACCTCAGTCGCCGCGATGCCGACCTGCGCCGCTTCCTGGAGCGTGCCTTCAGCCGGGTGGTGGAGCCGTTGCAGCGTCAGCAGGGGAAACGGCTGCCGCCACGGCCCCAGCAGCGCTGATGCCCAGGGCCTCCGGCGGCGGCGGCAGCAGCGGTCCACGGCTGTCGAGCAGGGTGATCAACACCAGATAGGCGACCCCGATCAGCACCGACAGAGCCCCGGTGATGATCGCCACCCAGCGCCCGCGGGTCTGGTTCATGGCAATGCCGCCACACTGCTGGCCAGGATTGCGGGGGGCTGCTGCAGGTGCGTCTCGCGGGTGTGGGGGTTGCCAAGCACCGCCTTGAGGTGGTGCCGGCCCTGGTAGAGGGGGCGCGACAGCATCAGCTGGGACTCCAGCAGCTGCTGTCGCGTGTGCAGGCTCCACGATTCAGCCTGCTCCGCTGACAGCCCTTCCGGAGTCATGGCCAGCAGGTGAAGCGCGCCGCGCCGCAGGTGCAACCGCGGCACAGCTGCAAGCCGCTGCAGCAGGGCACAGTGGCGTTCGATCGCGCCATCGAGGATCGCCTTGATCCCCTCCAGGCCAAGCTGACGCAGACCCAGCCAGAGCTTGAGCACCTCGGCGGGGCGGGTGCCCTGAATGCCGCACTCGCCCCCATGGCCGCCGCCCCAGCTGGCCTCCATGTAGGGGAGCCCCGTGGCGAAGGCGGCCTGCAGCTGAGCTGGATCTGCCAACAGCAGCAGCGAGGAGGTCTTGGTGATGCCCAGCAGCTTCTGCGGATTGACGGTGACCGAATCGGCCAGCCCCAGCCCCTCCACCCGGGCGGCATGGTGAGGATCGAGGGCATAGACCGCGCCGATGGCCCCATCCACATGCAGCCAGACACCATGGCTGCGGCAGAGGGCGGCAATCGGCACCAGCGGATCCACGGCTCCACACACGGTGGTGCCGGCCGTGGCCACCACGGCCAGCACAGGACGGCCCTGCTGCTGGAGGCGGGTCAACTGGGCCTCCAACTGGGGCAGCTGCAGCCGGCCCTCCCCATCCACGGGCACAGACACCAACGCCTGCGGCGGCAGACCCATCACCATCAGCGCCTTGCTCAGCGACACATGGGCGTCGGCACTGGCCAGCAGCACGGCATCACCGCACTGCTGCAAGCCGCGGCTCACCCGGGCCGTGACCAGCGCCATCAGGTTGGAGAGGCTGCCGCCACTGGCGGGCACGCCGCCTGACCCCTGCGGCAGGGGGATGGCCTCGGCCAGCCAGGTGCACAGACTGCGCTCGAGCCGCGAGAGGCTGGGGGAGAGCTCCTCAGCCAGCAGGTTGTTGTTGAGACCGGCGCACACCAGTTCAGCCGCGATCGACGCCAGCAGCGGGGGCGGGTCTAGGTGGGCCAGGGCCCCCGGATGGTTGGGGTTGTAGGCACCATCCATCACCAGCTGCAGATCGGCCAGCAGCCGCTGCTGGTCCAGACCTGTGGACTGGGGATGCACCTCCGGCAGCACAGCCAGCTGGGGCAGGGGCGGCCGCTGGCCCGCCGTTGCCAGCCAGTGGCTCAGCTGCGCGGAGGCTCCGGCCAGCAGCTCCTCAAGGCGCGGATCCAGCTGATCCGGGCCGGCAAAGGGCAGGGCAGGGGTCGCCCGTGGTGCATGGGGCGCAACGGCCAACGGGTGACGATCGCAAGGCCCCCATTGTCACCTGTCGTGCTCGGCTAAAACGGAGCGATGGATCGACCCGAGCCGGATCAGGCCCTGCTGGAGCTCTGGATGGGGCGATTGCTGCGGGTCGCCGAGCGGATCGGACAGCTGGGTGAAATCCCGGTGGCTGCCGCGCTGCTGGATCCCCAGGGGCGGTGCATCGGCTGGGGCAGCAACGGCCGTGAGCGGCGCAGCGATCCCCTGGGTCACGCTGAGCTCAGCGCTCTGCAGCAAGGGGCGCAGGTCTTGGGTGACTGGCGGTTTAACGGCTGCACCCTGCTGGTGACGCTGGAGCCCTGCCCCATGTGTGCCGGTGCCCTGGTGCAGGCCCGGGTGGGACGGGTGGTCTACGGCACTGCCGACCCCAAGCGCGGCGCCCTGGGGAGCTGCCTGGACCTGGCCCAGCACCCCACGGCTCACCACCGGATGCGGGTGGTGCAGGGGGTTCTGGCGGTACAGGCCAGCAATCAGCTGAGCGGCTGGTTTCGCCAGCGGCGGGCTCAGGCGGCCGCCACGGGCTGAGGCGCAGCGGCAGCGGCGCCGCTGCGGAACGCGGGCAGCTCGGTCTCGAGCAGGTTGAGCAGCAGGTCGACGTTCTCGCTGCGGCTGTTGTAGCCCATCAGGCCGATGCGCCAGACCTTGCCGGCCAGGGCACCCAGGCCTCCGCCCAGTTCGATGCCGTGTTGGTTGAGCAAATGCAGGCTGAAGGCCTTGCCATCCACACCCTCGGGGATGCGCACGGTGGTGAGGGTGGGCAGCCGCAGGGCTTCGGGCACATGCAGCTCCAGGCCGAGGTGCTCGAGGCCCGCCCAGAGCCGCTCGGCATTGCTGCGGTGGCGGGTCCAGGCGGCCTCAAGACCCTCTTCGGCGAGCAGGCGCAGGGCCTCGCGCATGCCGAAGTTCATGTTGACCGGTGCGGTGTGGTGGTACACCCGATCGCTGCCCCAGTACTGGTTGAGCAGGGTCACATCGAGGTACCAATTGGGCACCTTGCCGCTGCGGCCCATCATCTTGGCCTCAGCCCGCGGACCCATGGTGAAGGGACCCAGGCCGGGCGGGCAGCTGAGCCCCTTCTGGCTGCAGCTGTAGGCCAGGTCAACCTTCCAGTCATCCAGGAACAGCGGCACAGCCCCCAGGGAGGTGACGGTGTCGAGCAGCAGCAGGCAATCGTTGGCGCGGCAGAGATCGCCGATGCCGTCCATCGGCTGGCAAGCGCCGGTTGACGTTTCGGCGTGCACCATCGCCAGGATCGTCGGCTTGTGGGTGTTCACCGCCTGCTCCAGCTCAGCCAGGCTGAAGGCCTCACCCCAGGGCTTCTCGATGGTGACCACGTTGGCCCGGTAGCGGCCGGCCATGTCGACCAAGCGCAGGCCGAAGTAGCCCATCACCGCAACCAGCACCGTGTCGCCGGGCTCGATTGTGTTGGCCAGGGTGGCTTCCATGGCGGCACTGCCGGTGCCGCTCATCGGAATCGTGAGGCGGTTGTCGGTCTGCCAGGCGTAACGCAACAGCTCCTGCACCTCACCCATCAGCTCCACATAGAGGGGATCGAGGTGGCCGATGGGGGTGCGGGCCAGGGCCTCGAGAACGGTGGGATGGGCGTTCGAAGGTCCCGGGCCCAGCAGCAGGCGCGAGGGCGTGTTGATCGGCTCCAGGACGTGTCGGTGGCTGGAGTTGATGGGAAAGGGCACGGGAGAGGGCAGTGTGGCGGGTGAGCGTGATGCGTGCGGCGAGCCTAAAAGGCCGCTCAGCGAGCCCTCACGTTGGTGGCCGCGAGACCGCGGCAGAGATGCTCGAACGGGGCGCGCACCCAGCCACTCGCAGCCGTGAGATTGGCCTCAGCAGCCTTCTCACACACCACATCGGCCAGCAGGGCGATGCTGCGCACCGTGGGACCGGTCGGCACCCCAAGACTCTTGTAGGTGTCGTCGAGACCGTTGAGCACGCGCTCATTGAGCATGGTGACGTCATCGGCCACCAGGGCGTAGCTGGCGTAGCGCAGGAAATAATCCATGTCGCGCAGGCAGGCCGACAGCCGGCGGGTGGTGTAGGCATTGCCACCGGGCAGGATCAGTTCCGGATCCGCCAGCCACAGGCGCTGGGCCGCCTCCCTCACGATCTCCGCGGCATCCCGGTTGATCAGCTCAACCACCGCAAGGCGATCGGCTGCCTCAGTGTAGTAGCCGTTCATGCGGTCGATGGCATCCCGATCGAGGTAGCGACCGAGCTGGTCGTAGCGGCCGATCAGACCGGTGATGGCATCACGCATGACGGAACGAACGGGTCGTTTCTGTGCCTTGAAAGTAGCACCGTTGAAGCTGGAAGAACCAAGGCTGGGGCGGCGTTCTGGGCAATTTGACAGAAACGGTTACGCAAGCCGATGGCAGCGCCGCCAGCCCTGGCAAGCGGGAAAACGGTTACTACCGATACAAAAGCCAGGCCGGGGTGATCCGTACCTTCTCGCCCAAGCCGCTCAAGCCGCGGCATCATCCCCCTCCTGTGTCATGGCCAAAACAGCCCAAGACGTTCTGCGCATGATCAAGGACGAAGGGATCGAGCTGATCGATCTCAAGTTCGTCGACCTCCACGGCAAGTGGCAGCACCTGACCGTTTGCCAGGACCTGATCGATGCCGAAGCCTTCAGCAGCGGCGTGGCCTTTGACGGCTCCTCGATTCGCGGCTGGAAGGCCATCAACGAGTCGGACATGGCGATGGTGCCCGACCCCAACACCGCCTGGATCGACCCCTTCTACAGCCACAAAACCCTCAGCCTGATCTGCTCGATTCAGGAGCCCCGCAGCGGCAAGCCCTACAGCCGCTGCCCCCGTGCCCTGGCCCAGAAGGCCCTGGAGTACCTGGGCACCACCGGCATCGCCGACACGGCCTATTTCGGTCCAGAGCCGGAGTTTTTCATCTTCGATGACGTCCTTTACAAGAGCAGCAACGGCGGCTCCTTCTACCAGGTCGATTCGATCGAGGCCGCCTGGAACACCGATCGCGTCGAAGAGGGCGGCAACCTGGGCTACAAGGTGCTGCTCAAGGAGGGGTACTTCCCTGTTGCCCCCAACGACACCCTGCAAGACATCCGCAGCGAGATGCTGCTGACGATGGGAAGCCTGGGCGTGCCGATCGAGAAGCAGCACCACGAGGTGGCGACGGCCCAGCACGAACTCGGCATCAAGTTCGCTGAGCTGATCAGCGCAGCCGACAACGTGATGATCTACAAGTACGTGGTGCGCAACATCGCGCGCAAGTACGGCAAGACCGCCACGTTCATGCCCAAGCCCGTGTTTGCCGACAACGGCAGCGGCATGCACGTGCACCAGAGCCTGTGGAAGGGCGGCCAGCCGCTGTTCTTTGGGGAAGGCACCTACGCCAACCTGTCGCAGACGGCCCGCTGGTAC
>Ga0194124_10005251_pt1 | contig 12161 bp, 6 predicted proteins | sample TA2KigCas0mmetaG_FD_148605 | JGI IMG/M metagenome (GOLD analysis project Ga0194124, IMG submission 148605) | Freshwater microbial communities from Lake Tanganyika, Tanzania - TA2015031 Kigoma Deep Cast 0m | ecosystem: Environmental > Aquatic > Freshwater > Lake | place: Tanzania: Lake Tanganyika...
CTCCCGGCCGGGGGAGCGCTGCAGGCTAACCCGGCCCCGGGCGGGGCGGGGCGGAATGGTCACAACCGGGACACGAAAACTGGAAATCTCGTTGCTCTGCTTGACGGATGGGACGCCGGGCACCACTATGGAGCCACGCGCGGGTCACCGTGGCGGAACGAGGGTCCCCCTCCCGGATCGGGTGGTAGCTGTCAGCCACCGGCGACGCAGGGGAGTACCGATGGTTCGCCGGGGCACCCCTGTGGACAGCGGCGCGCCGTTCGGCTATGCTGCCGCTTTGCGCTGCCCTCCCAAAGACTCCGCCTGACACGTCGTGGCCTGCCACTTGACAAGTCGGGCTTCCCGGCGTCCCCGGGGCCGCGCATAGGCCTCGGAAGGATGCAATGACCGCACAGCGCGCTGATGTCTCCACTCTCTCCCCGGGTCTCCACCGGGCGTCCTTCGCCAAGATCCGGGAGCCGCTGTCGGTTCCGGACCTCCTGACGCTGCAGAGGGACTCCTTCGACTGGCTGCTCGGTCGTCCCGACTGGCAGGCACGGGTCAAGGCGGAACTGGACAAGGGCAACACCGAGATTCCGCAGGTCTCCGGCCTGACCGAGATCTTCGAGGAGATCAGCCCGATCGAGGACTTCGCCGGGATGATGTCGCTGTCCTTCCGCGACCATCGGTTCGAGCCGCCGAAGTACACGGTGGAGCAGTGCAAGGAGAAGGACCTCACCTACGCGGCGCCTCTCTTCGTGACTGCCGAGTTCATGAACAACGAGACCGGTGAGATCAAGTCCCAGACCGTCTTCATGGGCGACTTCCCGCTCATGACGGACAAGGGCACCTTCATCATCAACGGCACCGAGCGTGTCGTGGTCTCGCAGCTCGTGCGTTCCCCGGGCGTCTACTTCGAGCGCTCGATCGACAAGGCCACCGACAAGGACGTCTTCATCGGCAAGATCATCCCGAGCCGCGGTGCATGGCTCGAGTTCGAGATCGACAAGAAGGACCTCGTCGCAGTGCGCGTCGATCGCAAGCGCAAGCAGCCCGTCACGGTCCTGCTTAAGGCCCTAGGCATGACAACGGAGCAGATCCGCGAGCGGTTCGGCCAATACGAGATCTTCATGGCCACCCTCGAGAAGGACACGATCGAGAGCCAGGACGACGCTCTGCTCGACATCTACCGCAAGTTGCGCCCGGGCGAACCGCCTACCTTGGAGAACGCGCGCAACCTCATTGACAACTTCTACTTCAACACCAAGCGCTACGACCTCGCGAAGGTCGGCCGCTACAAGGTGAACAAGAAGCTCGGTCTGGATCTGCCGCTCGAGCAAAGCACCCTCACCCTCGAGGACGTCTGCGCAGCCATCGAGTACCTGGTGCGCCTGCACGCGGGTCTCGAGACCATGGATGGTCCTCGCGGCACCGTCAACGTCGAGACCGACGACATCGACCACTTCGGCAATCGTCGGCTGCGCACGGTGGGAGAGCTGATCCAGAATCAGATCCGCACCGGCCTCTCGCGCATGGAGCGCGTGGTGCGCGAGCGCATGACCACCCAGGACGTCGAGGCGATCACACCGCAGACCCTGATCAATATCCGCCCCGTGGTGGCCTCGATCAAGGAGTTCTTCGGGACCTCCCAGTTGTCCCAGTTCATGGATCAGACCAACCCGCTCGCGGGTCTGACGCATAAGCGTCGTCTGTCCGCACTCGGTCCCGGTGGTCTCTCCCGTGAACGGGCCGGTTTCGAGGTGCGCGACGTGCACCCGTCGCACTACGGGCGCATGTGTCCGATCGAGACTCCAGAAGGTCCGAACATCGGCCTCATTGGATCGCTGGCCACCTACGGGCGGATCAACGCGGTCGGATTCGTCGAGACCCCCTACCGCAAGGTGGTCAAGGGCAAGGTCAGCGACCAGGTTGACTACCTGACGGCGGACGAAGAGGACCTGCACGTCATCGCGCAGGCGAACACCCCGCTGAGCGACTCCGGAGCATTCGCCGAATCCCGCATCCTCGTGCGTCGTCGTAACGGCGAAGTCGATTACGTGGCTCCGGACGAGGTCGACTACATGGACGTCTCCCCGCGCCAGCTCTGGTCGGTCGCCACGTCGATGATCCCGTTCCTCGAGCACGACGATGCCAACCGTGCGCTCATGGGCTCGAACATGCAGCGTCAGGCCGTTCCCCTCCTGCGTGCAGAAGCACCGCTGGTGGGCACGGGTATGGAGTTCCCCGCGGCGTACGACGCCGGTGACCTGGTGCTGGCCGAGAAGGCCGGTGGCGTCACCGAAGTGTCCGCGGACCTGATCACCGTCGCCAACGACGATGGCACGTACAACGCCTATCGCCTGGAGAAGTTCCGTCGGTCCAACCAGGGCACCTGCTTCAACCAGCGTCCGGTAGTCACGGAGGGCCAGCGCGTCGAAGTGGGCCAAGTGCTCGCCGACGGCCCCTCTACCGATCAGGGCGAGATGGCGCTCGGCAAGAACCTGCTCGTCGCGTTCATGTCGTGGGAGGGCCACAACTACGAGGACGCGATCATCCTGTCGCAGCGCCTCGTGCAGGACGATGTCCTCTCCTCGATCCACATCGAGGAGCATGAGATCGATGCGCGTGACACGAAGCTCGGTCCGGAAGAGATCACTCGCGACCTGCCGAACGTGAGTGAGGAAGTTCTCGCCGATCTCGATGATCGCGGCATCATCCGCATCGGTGCAGACGTCGTGCCCGGTGACATCCTCGTCGGCAAGGTGACCCCCAAGGGTGAAACCGAACTGACACCGGAGGAGCGCCTGCTCCGCGCGATCTTTGGTGAGAAGGCGCGCGAAGTTCGCGATACCTCGCTCAAGGTCCCGCACGGTGAATCCGGCAAGGTCATCGACGTCCGAGTGTTCGACATCGATGAGGGCGATGAGATGCCCCCCGGCGTCAACAAGCTCGTGCGCGTCTACATCGCGCAGAAGCGCAAGATCACCGAGGGTGACAAGCTCGCGGGGCGCCACGGCAACAAGGGCGTCATCGCGCGCATCCTCCCCGAAGAGGACATGCCGTTCCTCTCCGACGGAACACCTGTCGACATCGTGCTCAACCCGCTCGGTGTCCCCGGTCGCATGAACGTCGGTCAGGTTCTCGAAGTGCACCTCGGGTGGGCTGCCGCTGCCGGATGGAAGGTGGATGTCTCGGATCCGCGTGCGGCGAATCTCCCGAAGGCCGTCCGCGAGCTTCCCGCCGGTTCGAAGGTCGCAACACCGGTGTTCGACGGCGCGCGCGAGGGGGAGTTGGCTGCGGTTCTGTCGGCCACACTGCCGACCGCGGATGGCATAACTCTCGTCGGCCCCGATGGCAAGGCACAACTCTTCGATGGCCGTAGCGGCGAGCCCTTCCCCGGGCCGGTGTCCGTGGGCTACATGTACGTCCTCAAGTTGCACCACTTGGTCGACGACAAGATCCACGCGCGCTCGACTGGTCCTTACTCGATGATCACCCAGCAGCCGTTGGGTGGCAAAGCGCAGTTCGGTGGCCAGCGCTTCGGTGAGATGGAGGTGTGGGCCCTCGAGGCCTACGGCGCCGCCTACGCCCTGCAGGAACTGCTCACCATCAAGTCCGACGACGTCCTCGGCCGCGTGAAGGTGTACGAGGCGATCGTCAAGGGCGAGAACATCCCCGAGCCCGGCATCCCCGAGTCGTTCAAGGTGCTGGTCAAGGAAATGCAGTCCCTGTGCCTGAACGTCGAGGTTCTCTCCGGTGACGGAGTGGCCATCGACATGAAGGACTCCGACGAGGACTATGCATTCCGCGCCGCCGAGGAACTCGGCATCGACCTGTCCCGGCGTGAGCCGAGCAGCGTCGAAGAACTGTAACCACCACGACTAGAGATCAGACACGAGAGCGAAGGACACACACGTGCTGGATGTCAACTTCTTCGATGAGCTGCGCATCGGCCTGGCCACAGCGGATGACATCCGCACGTGGTCCTATGGCGAGGTGAAGAAGCCCGAGACGATCAACTACCGCACGCTCAAGCCTGAGAAGGACGGCTTGTTCTGCGAGAAGATCTTCGGCCCTACCCGTGACTGGGAGTGCTACTGCGGCAAGTACAAGCGCGTGCGCTTCAAGGGCATCATCTGCGAGCGCTGCGGTGTCGAGGTCACGCGGGCCAAGGTCCGTCGTGAGCGGATGGGTCACATCGAACTCGCTGCGCCGGTCACGCACATCTGGTATTTCAAGGGTGTGCCGAGCCGTCTCGGCTACCTGCTGGACCTCGCGCCGAAGGACCTCGAGAAGGTCATCTACTTCGCTGCCTACATGATCACCTGGGTCGACGAAGAGGGTCGGCACGAGATGCTCCCCACCCTCGAGAACCAACTTGGCGTGGAGAAGAAGCAGATCGCCAGCCGCAGGGACTCGGACATCGAGGCACGTCAGAAGAAGCTCGAAGCCGACCTCGCTGAGCTCGAGGACGAGGGCGCGAAGGCGGATATCCGTCGCAAGGTGCGCGAGTCCGGTGAGCGCGAGATGGCCGCGATCCGTCGTAAGGCTGATCAGGAGATCGATCGCCTCGATCGGGTCTTCGACCGCTTCCGCACCCTCAAGGTCCAAGACCTTGAGGGGGACGAGATGCTCTTCCGCGAGATGCGCGACCGCTACGGCCGTTGGTTCGACGGCGGCATGGGCGCCGAGGCGATCCAGAAGCGCCTCGAGTCCTTCGACCTCGAAGCAGAGGCCGCGATCCTGCGCGAGATCGTCGCGACAGGGAAGGGTCAGAAGAAAACCCGTGCACTCAAGCGCCTCAAGGTCGTTTCCGCGTTCATGAACACGAAGAACTCCCCGATGGGCATGGTGCTCGACGCGGTGCCCGTGATCCCGCCGGATTTGCGCCCGATGGTGCAGCTCGATGGTGGCCGCTTCGCCACTTCGGACCTCAACGATCTGTACCGACGCGTGATCAACCGCAACAACCGGTTGAAGCGCTTGCTCGACCTCGGTGCACCGGAGATCATCGTCAACAACGAGAAGCGCATGCTCCAGGAGGCGGTTGACGCACTCTTCGACAACGGCCGCCGTGGTCGCCCGGTCACCGGTCCTGGTAACCGGGCGCTCAAGTCTCTGTCGGACATGCTCAAGGGCAAGCAGGGTCGCTTCCGTCAGAACCTGCTCGGCAAGCGCGTCGACTACTCCGGCCGTTCGGTCATCGTGGTCGGTCCGCAGCTGAAGTTGCACCAGTGCGGTCTGCCCAAGCAGATGGCACTCGAGCTGTTCAAGCCGTTCGTGATGAAGCGCCTGGTGGATCTCAACCATGCGCAGAACATCAAGAGCGCCAAGCGCATGGTCGAGCGGTCGCGTCCGGTCGTGTGGGATGTGCTCGAAGAGGTCATCGCCGAGCATCCGGTGCTGCTCAACCGCGCACCCACGCTGCACCGCCTCGGCATCCAGGCCTTCGAGCCACAACTCATCGAAGGAAAGGCCATCCAGATCCATCCGCTGGTCTGCACGGCATTCAATGCGGACTTCGACGGCGACCAGATGGCTGTGCACCTGCCGCTGTCGGCGGAAGCCCAGGCCGAGGCACGCATCCTGATGCTCTCGACCAATAACATCCTGTCCCCGGCGAACGGCCGCCCGATCGCCACACCCACCCAGGACATGGTCCTCGGCATCTACTTCCTCACCACGATGAACGAGGAGTCCGCCAAGGTCGCCGATTCCGAGACCGCCATCTACTCGTCCATCGCAGAAGGGCTCATGGCATTCGACGCCAAGGCCCTCGGGCTGCAGGACAAGGTGCGTATCCGCCTGAATGGATTCGTGCCCCCGGAGGGCACCGCGGTTCCGGAGGGCTGGGAGCCCGGTCAGCCGTTCATCGTGGTCACCACACTGGGTCGGGCGCTGTTCAACGAGGCACTTCCGGCTGACTTCCCCTACGTCAACTCGCTCGTGGACAAGCGGGTCCTGGGCGCCACGGTCAACCGACTCTCCGAGCTCTACAGCAAGGTGCAGGTTGCCGAGACACTCGATCAGTTGAAGGCACTCGGCTTCTACTGGGCCACCCGCTCCGGTGTCACCATCTCGATCTCCGACGTCATCACGCCGCCCGAGAAGTCCGAGGTGCTCGGGGCAGCCGAGGAGAAGGCCGCGAAGGTCCAGCAGCAGTACGACCGTGGCTTGATCACCGACTCGGAGCGTCGTCAGGAGCTCATCGAGATCTGGACGCGGGCCACCGATGAGGTCGCCAAGGCGATGCAGGATCACTTCCCGCGCACCAACCCGATCCACATGATGGTCGATTCCGGTGCTCGCGGTAACTACATGCAGGTGCGCCAGATCGCGGGAATGCGTGGTCTGGTGGCCAACCCGAAGGGCGAGATCATCCCGCGGCCGATCAAGTCGAACTTCCGCGAGGGTCTGTCCGTTCTCGAGTACTTCATCTCGACGCACGGTGCGCGTAAGGGTCTTGCGGACACCGCGTTGCGCACCGCTGACTCCGGTTACCTCACGCGTCGTCTCGTGGACGTCTCGCAGGATGTGATCATCCGCGAGGTCGATTGCGGAACGGAGCGGGGCACCGAGATCACCATCGGCGAGATGGTGAATGGGCAGCTTCGTCCCACGGACACTCTGGACACCACGGTGTCGTCTCGCACACTCGCGCGCGACGTCGAGGTCGACGGCAAGGTCGTCGCCACCGCCGGCGAGGAGATGACGGCACCACGCGCGGAGGAACTCGTCGCCCAGGGTGTCGAGAAGGTGCGCGTGCGCACCGTCCTCACTTGCGAGAGCTCGGTGGGCACATGCGCCATGTGCTACGGCAAGTCGATGGCCACGGGCAAGCTCGTGGATGTCGGCGAGGCCGTCGGCATCATTGCCGCACAGTCGATCGGTGAGCCCGGAACCCAGTTGACGATGCGCACCTTCCACACGGGTGGTGTGGCCGGTGAGGACATCACGCACGGTCTTCCCCGCGTCGTGGAGCTCTTCGAGGCTCGCACGCCCAAGGGTGTCGCGCCGATCGCCGAAGTCACGGGCCGGGTTCGCATCGAGGATGCGGACAAGACCCGCAAGATCATCGTCGTCCCCGACGACGGTGGCGAAGAGATCGGCGAGCAGGTCTCCAAGCGTGTGCGTCTGCTTGTCGAGGACGGGCAGCACGTGACCGTGGGCACGCAGCTCACCGTCGGTGCCGTCGACCCCAAGCAGGTCCTGCGCATCCTGGGCATGCGCGCGGTGCAACTGCACCTCGTTGATCAGGTCCAAGAGGTTTACCGCTCGCAGGGTGTGTCGATCCACGACAAGCACATCGAGGTGATCGTGCGGCAGATGCTCAAGCGCATCACGATCATCGAGTCGGGTGACTCCCCGTTCCTGGCCGGTGAGCTCGTCGAGCGCAACCTCTTCGAGGCGGTCAACCGTCGGGTGGTCGCCGAGGGCGGCACTCCCGCGTCGGGTCGTCCCGAGCTGATGGGAATCACCAAGGCCTCGCTGGCGACGGAGTCATGGCTGTCTGCGGCCTCCTTCCAGGAGACCACGCGGGTGCTCACCGATGCCGCGATTCACGCCAAGAGCGACCCGCTCCTCGGCCTGAAGGAGAACGTGATCCTGGGCAAGCTCATCCCGGCCGGTACCGGCATGCCGCAGTACCGCAACGTCAAGGTGGAGCCTACGGAGGAGGCCAAGGCGGCTGTGTACGCCTCCTTCACCGGGTACGACGACCTCGATTACAGCGCCTTCGGCACCACCGGTGGTGCGGCGGTTCCGCTGGAAGAGTTCGACTACCGCGGGTACTGATCGGTCCTCGATGCTCGAGATCCACGCCCAGGCCGATGCCACGGGGGTGGAAGTCCTCGCCGCAGCAGTGAGCACAGCTGTGCGCGCGCTCGGGTGTGAAGCGGACGCGGGGGCGGTCGTCCGACTCGTCGGTCACGATGCGCTCGCGCGACTCGGCGCCGGTATCGCGGATGCGCGCATGTCCCTCGATGCCCGGGTGGACGGAACCGAGTTCGTCGTCGTGCTCAGCGATCGCGGTGAGCCGATCGATGGACCACCGGAGGGACTCCTTGACCTTGTGGCGGCCGGGGCAGTCACCTCGATCGATGCGCGCGCTGGAGACGACGCGAACGTTGTCGAAGTCCGGTTCGTGCTTCCGGCCCACGTGACCGCAGTGGACATTTCCGATGTCACCCCACAGCCGGACGACGTCCCGACAAGTGACGTCGAACTGACGATCCGCCCCTTCGAACCATCCGATGCACGCGAGTTAGCCCGCACCATCTACCGCTGTTACGGCTGGACCTACCCCATCGTCGACCTCTACCACCCGGAACGCGTGGCAGAGCAGACTCTCGGTGGTGCCCGCATCGGCGAGGTCGCGGTCACCTCCTCGGGTGAGATCGCCGCGCACTGGGGAGCGCTCTACCTGACCGATTCCTGTGTCGAGACGGGCGGCACGGTGACGGATCCGCGCTTCCGCGGACGCGGGCTTGCGGGGACACTCGGGGATCGACTCCTTGCTCGCCTTCGCGAGCGACATGTGATCGGTCGCCTCCGGGAACCCGTGATGACGCACCCGGCCACCCAGCACATCGCGTTGACCGAGGGAGCAACGATCGTCGGTGCCTACCTGCACTACACGCGACCGATCCAACAGGTGGGCATCACTGCGGGACTCGAACCGGCGCGGGGTTCGATCTGCGTCGCGTACAGCGCGCTCGAACCACTCACCCCCGCAGAGCTATCCGTCCCATCGGCGTATCGGCACCTCGTCGAGTCGATCGTGGTCGATGCCGGGTGGCCGCGCACGTTCTCCGATTCCCCGCTGGAGGCGGCTTCATCGACCGAGTTCGCGGTCAGTTTCGACACCGCGAACCAGCGCGCCCGGATCGACGTCACCACCGTGGGCACAGACCTCATCGACGCCCTCGATCACAACCTCGCCCAACTCCACGAGTCGGGGGTCCAGTACGTCGGAGTCCGCCTCCCGGCCACCGATCAGGCGCTCGCCCACGTGGGGGCCGATCTCCCGTCCCTCGGCCTGGGCTTCGCGGCGTACATTCCCGAGTTTTGGCCCGCGGACGTGCTCATCCTGCAGTGGCTCGCCTCCGCCGACGTCGACACCACCCACTTCGTGTACGCATCCCCCGCGGTGGAGTCCCGGGTGCAGCGGGTGCTCACCGAGGTGCAGCAGGCGGAGTATCGCGGCCGGGCTCGGGCGCGTCGGGCCCGCCATGGGAGGATCCAGCAATGAGCGAGCAGCAGCCCGAGAACACCCCCGCCACCTGGCCGAGCGTCCCCAGCGAGGAGTCGGCGCCCCCGGCCTACCCCGCCCCGCCGCAGACGTCGGGCAATGCGATCGTCGCCCTCATCCTGTCCATCGGGTCGTGGATCATCTGCCCGATAATCCCGGCGATCGTGGCCCTGGTCTTCGCGAACATGGCCAAGAAGGAGATCGCGGCGGGGGAGGGCCGGGTCACCGGCCAGGGCCTGGTCACCGCCTCGATGATCGTGGCCTGGATCAACATCGGGGTCTGGGCTGCTGTGCTCGTGATCGGACTCCTGATCCTGGTCGTGGTCGCGGTCGCCGGGGCTCTCTAGACCCCCGTTTTGACCTCTCGATTGACCACCGGGTAGTGTCTCCCCCCGTGCCCGGACCCCGGGCGCGAGGGCGTGTGCGCACTTCCCCGTAAGCGCGTGGACGCGGCGCACAACGCACCGGTAACCCCCACGAGGTTGTTGCCTGTCCCCACCGGGAGTGGGCGACACGCCCGACCGCGTGGGTCGGGGACCGGAGCACGGAACGGTACGGAACAAGGGAGAGACGCGAGTGCCAACCATCCAGCAGCTGGTCCGCAAGGGTCGGCAGGACAAGGTCTCGAAGAACAAGGCCCCGGCCCTCAAGGGCAGCCCGCAGCGGCGTGGGGTCTGCACGCGCGTGTACACCACCACCCCGAAGAAGCCGAACTCCGCGCTGCGCAAGGTCGCCCGTGTGCGACTGACCTCCGGCGTGGAGATCACCGCCTATATCCCCGGCGTCGGTCACAACCTCCAGGAGCACTCGATCGTGCTTTCCCGCGGTGGCCGCGTCCGTGACCTCCCCGGTGTCCGCTACAAGGTCATTCGCGGCGCGCTCGACACGCAGGGCGTGAAGAACCGCAAGCAGGCCCGTTCCCGCTACGGCGCGAAGAAGGAGAAGGGCTGATGCCTCGCAAAGGTCCCGCAGCCAAGCGTCCGCTGGCCATCGATCCGGTCTACAACTCGCCGGTCGTCACGCAGCTGATCAACAAGGTCCTGCTGAGTGGAAAGCGCTCCAAGGCCGAATCCGTCGTGTACGGCGCCCTCGAAGGCTGCCGGGAGAAGACCGGCACCGACCCGGTGATCACCCTCAAGCGCGCACTGGACAACGTGCGCCCCACCCTCGAAGTCCGTTCCCGTCGCGTCGGCGGCGCCACCTACCAGGTGCCCGTCGAGGTCAAGCCCGGTCGCAGCACCACCCTCGCGCTGCGCTGGCTCATCGGCTACTCGCGTCAGCGTCGTGAGAAGACGATGACCGAGCGACTGATGAACGAGATCCTCGACGCCTCGAACGGTCTGGGCGCTGCTGTGAAGAAGCGCGAAGACACCCACAAGATGGCCGAATCCAACAAGGCATTCGCCCACTACCGCTGGTAACCACCGCCCACAAGGCCCCAACCCGCAACGGAGAAGATCGTGTCGACCGCAACCGTCCTCGACCTCGCCAAGGTCCGCAACATCGGGATCATGGCGCATATCGACGCGGGCAAAACCACCACGACCGAGCGCATCCTCTTCTACACCGGCATCAACTACAAGATCGGTGAGGTCCATGAAGGCGCGGCCACCATGGACTGGATGGAGCAGGAGCAGGAGCGCGGCATCACGATCACGTCCGCAGCCACCACATGCGAGTGGAAGGGCTGCACGGTCAACATCATCGACACCCCGGGCCACGTCGACTTCACCGTCGAGGTGGAGCGTTCGCTGCGCGTGCTCGACGGCGCGGTGGCGGTGTTCGACGGTGTTGCCGGCGTGGAGCCGCAGTCGGAGACCGTGTGGCGACAGGCCGACCGCTACGGCGTTCCCCGTATTTGCTTCGTGAACAAGCTCGATCGCACAGGCGCCAACTTCTACATGTGCGTCGACATGATCGTCTCCCGGCTGGGTGCCACCCCGCTCGTCCTACAGATCCCGATCGGCAACGAGGCCGACTTCCTCGGTGTCATCGACCTCGTCGGGATGCGTGCGCTCACCTGGCGCGGTGAGACCCAGAAGGGCGAGGACTACGTCGTCGAAGACATCCCGGCCGACATGGCTGCCAAGGCAGCCGAGTGGCGCGAGAAGTTGCTCGAGACCCTCGCGGAGAACGACGACGCGGTGATGGAGAAGTTCCTTGAGGGCGAGGAGCTCAGCGTCGAGGAGATCCAGGCCGGCATTCGACGTGCCACCCTCGCCGACAAGGTCACCCCGGTGCTCACTGGCTCCGCCTTCAAGAACAAGGGTGTGCAGCCGATGCTCGACGCGGTCGTCGCGTACTTGCCCTCACCCCTCGACGTCGCCGCCATCGATGGCCACAAGATGGGTGACGAGGAAGTGGAGATCCTGCGTAAGCCATCGGATTCCGAGCCGTTCAGCGCGCTCGCCTTCAAGATCATGTCCGATCCGCACTTGGGCAAGCTCACCTACATCCGCGTGTACTCGGGGCGCCTCGAGTCCGGTACCCAGGTGCTGAACAGCACGAAGGACCGTAAGGAGCGCATCGGCAAGATCTACCGGATGCACGCGAACAAGCGTGAGGAAATCGATTCGGTGGGCGCCGGAGACATCGTCGCCGTGATGGGCCTGAAGGACACCACCACCGGTGACACGCTCTGTGACTCGTCGAACCCGGTCGTGCTCGAGTCGATGACCTTCCCGGAGCCCGTGATCTCGGTCGCGATCGAGCCGAAGACCAAGAGCGACCAGGAGAAGCTGGGCACCGCCATCCAGCGCCTGGCCGAAGAGGACCCGACCTTCAAGGTCAGCACCAACGAGGAGACCGGCCAGACCATCATCGAGGGAATGGGCGAACTCCACCTCGAGGTGCTCGTCGACCGCATGCGCCGCGAGTTCAAGGTCGAGGCCAACGTGGGCAAGCCGCAGGTCGCCTACCGCGAGACATTTTT
>Ga0194124_10005253_pt1 | contig 12154 bp, 13 predicted proteins | sample TA2KigCas0mmetaG_FD_148605 | JGI IMG/M metagenome (GOLD analysis project Ga0194124, IMG submission 148605) | Freshwater microbial communities from Lake Tanganyika, Tanzania - TA2015031 Kigoma Deep Cast 0m | ecosystem: Environmental > Aquatic > Freshwater > Lake | place: Tanzania: Lake...
AAGGGTCCCTTTCGGCAAGCCTTCCCTTGGCGCAGCTCACCTGTGGCTACCGCAACAGCAGCGATCGCATGGTGATCGTGCGCTGCATCGGCCCGGATGAGTTTTTCCTGGAACGGGTGGTGTTCCCTTTCGAGCTGCTCAGTTTCCTGGCGCCAGCGGAATCGGTGGTGCAGATCTGGACCCACAGCCTGGGCGGGGCCGAACTGCGCGAAAGCATCGCTGTGGAAGACCTCTGTGTTGATCTCTCCGGCCTTGAAACAGCAGCGGCCGGCCTGACTGAACCTGAAACCGTCGCGGCGCCGATCAGCAACGCCCCGGCGATGCCGATGGACTGGCAGAAAGCCTCCTGAATGAGAGCCATTTCGGGCTGAGAATCCCGATCCAGGCAGGAGCCGCTTTACACTTGTAAACATCTCCACCTGTTTGTGAGGCAGCCATGAATCAGCGCTGGCGCACGATCGCCCTCTGGGTTTTACCCATCGGGGTAGCGCTCTTTCTGGGCTGGCAAGTGCTCGGTAATGGCGCCAACCGCCTCAGCGCTCCGAGCGGCCCCACCGTGGCACCGAGCAATGCCGCCGTGGCCCGCATGAGCTATGGCCGCTTCCTCGACTATGTGGACGCCGGCCGGGTGACGGCTGTCGACATCTTTGATGGCGGCCGCACCGCTGTGGTGGAAGCCGTTGATCCCGACCTCGACAACCGCGTGCAGCGCTTGCGCGTGGACCTGCCCGGTTTAGCTCCTGAGCTGGTGAACAACCTCAAGGAGCAGGGCATCAGCTTTGACATTCACCCGCCCCGCCAGGCACCTCCGGCCCTGGGCCTGCTGGGCAACCTGCTCTTCCCGCTGCTGCTGATCGGCGTCCTGGTGTTCCTGGCCCGTCGCGGTAACGGCATGCCCGGCGGCCCCGGTCAGGCGATGCAGTTCGGCAAAACCAAGGCCCGCTTCCTGATGGAAGCCGAAACCGGCGTCAAATTCGACGACGTGGCCGGTGTGGAAGAAGCCAAGCAAGACCTCCAGGAGGTGGTCACCTTCCTGAAGACGCCTGAGCGCTTCACCTCCGTGGGCGCCAAGATCCCCAAAGGCGTGCTGCTGGTGGGCCCTCCCGGCACCGGTAAAACCCTGCTGGCCAAGGCAATCGCCGGCGAAGCCGGTGTGCCCTTCTTCTCCCTCTCCGGTTCGGAGTTTGTGGAGATGTTCGTGGGCGTTGGCGCCAGCCGCGTGCGCGATCTGTTCAAGCGCGCCAAGGAAAACAGCCCCTGCCTGATCTTCATCGACGAGATCGATGCGGTGGGCCGTCAGCGTGGCGCCGGTGTGGGCGGCGGTAACGACGAGCGCGAGCAGACCCTCAACCAGCTGCTCACCGAGATGGACGGCTTTGAGGGCAACAGCGGCATCATCATCATTGCCGCCACCAACCGCGCCGACGTGCTCGATTCGGCCCTGCTGCGCCCGGGCCGTTTCGACCGTCAGGTGCAGGTGGATGTGCCCGACATCAAGGGCCGCCTCTCGGTGCTGAAGGTGCACTCCCGCGACAAGAAGCTCGCCGACGACGTGAGCCTCGAAGCGATCGCCCGCCGCACTCCCGGCTTCTCCGGTGCCGACCTGGCCAACCTGCTCAACGAAGCAGCGATCCTCACCGCCCGCCGCCGCAAGGAGGCCACCAGCCTCGCCGAGATCGACGACGCCGTTGATCGCATCATCGCCGGCATGGAGGGCAAACCCCTCACCGATGGTCGCAGTAAGCGCCTGATTGCCTACCACGAAGTGGGCCATGCCCTGGTGGGCACCCTGGTGAAGGCCCACGATCCAGTGCAGAAGGTCACCCTGATCCCCCGCGGTCAGGCCCAGGGCCTCACCTGGTTCTCCCCCGATGAGGAGCAGATGCTGGTGAGCCGCGCCCAGCTACGCGCCCGGATCATGGGCGCCCTCGGCGGCCGCGCCGCTGAAGATGTGGTATTCGGCCACGCCGAAATCACCACCGGTGCCGGCGGCGACATTCAGCAGGTGGCCTCGATCGCCCGCCAGATGGTGACCCGCTTCGGCATGAGCGAAGTGGGTCAGCTCTCCCTTGAGGCCGGTAATCAGGAGGTGTTCCTGGGCCGCGATCTGATGACCCGCAGTGATGGCTCCGATGCCACCGCCGCCCGCGTCGACCTGGCCGTGCGCCAGATCGTGCACAACTGCTACCAGGAAACCGTGAAGCTCGTGGCCGAAAACCGCGCCTGCATGGACCGCGTGGTGGACGTGCTGATCGAGAAGGAAAGCCTCGATGGCGATGAATTCCGCGCCCTGGTGAGCGAATTCACCTCCATTCCCGAGAAGGAGCGCTTCTCTCCATTCCTGAGTGAAGCCGATCTGGCTGCAGAGGCCACACCGATCAAGGCTGAAGCCTGATCCCAGGCATCCAAGCCACAGATTCAACCTTCACTGCCCGCGCACTGCGCGGGCTTTTTTTTGCATCAACGCCTTTCAGCCATCCCCAGCGGCCCATCAGCCTGAACACAATGCGGCGCAGAGCTGCACGTGGCCACCTTGAACCTGAGTCGCCGCAACGCCCTTCAGATGCTCGGAGCCACCGCAGGCTTCGGCGTTGCCGGGGCCATGGGTGTGGTGTCGCCCTCCAGGCTGCACGCAGCACCGGCCGCTGCCGGCGTGAGCCGTGATCTGGAGCTGGCGTACATGAGCGCCGGCGAGTTGCTGAAACTCTTCCGCCAGAAAAAGCTTTCGCCGGTGGAGGTGCTGCAGGCCCAGCTGCGGCTCACCGAGCAGCGCGGGAAGCAGGTGAACTGCTTCACCTATCTGCATCCCAAGGAGGCGATGGCACAGGCCAAAGCCTCAGAGCGCCGCTGGCAAGAGGGCAATCCCCGGGCTCTCGAGGGCATCACAGTGGCCCTCAAGGATGAAATGGCGGTGAAGGGCTGGCCCATGACCGCCGGCTCCAAGGTGTTCCGCGACCGGGTGATGACCACGAACGATCCGATCGTGGTGAAGTTGCTGGAGGCCGGCGCCGTTCTGCACGCGCAGACCACGGTGCCGGAGATGTATGTCCTTGGGGTCACCTGGAGTGATCTCTGGGGGGTGACCCGCAATCCCTGGAACCTCAAATACGCCGTGGGCGGCTCTTCAGGCGGCAGCGGCGCTGCCCTGGCCGCAGGACTCACCACCCTGGCAACAGGCTCCGACATGGGGGGCTCCATCCGCATCCCATCAGCCTTCAACGGCTTGTGGGGCTTCAAACCGCCCTACGGCCGTGTGCCCGTAGAGCCCACCTATGTGAGCCTGCTGCCGTCGGTGATTGGACCGATGGCCCGTGATCTGCCCGACATGATCCGCCTGGAGAACGTGATCTCCGGACCGGCGCCTGGGGTGATGAACTCCCTGCGCCCGAAGCTCGATCTTCCCCTCAGCTACGCGGGTGTGAAGGGCATGCGCATTGCCTACTCCCCCAATCAGGGCTGGGCGCGGGTGAGCGACAACGTGCGCCGCAACACCGAGGCCGCCCTGGCAGTGCTGGAGCGCCAGGGCGCTGTGATCACCAAGGTGGATCTCAATCTGGGCGTAACGGGCAACGACATCCGCAAGGTGCTGCAGGAAGCGCTGCTCTCCGGCATTCAGGGAGCGGATATGGCCGACCTCGTGAGCCAGAAGGATCAGCTCACCAGCTACGGCCGCCATTTCGCCGAAGTGGCGGCAACGGCGATGGGGCCGGAGCAGGCCCGCCATGCGGCGCAGGTGTCAGCCGAGATCTATCGCCGCGTGGATAACCAGATCTTCCAGAGCGGCTACCAGGCCCTGATCATGCCCACCATCACCACCAGCGAAGTGCCTGCGGATCTCGATCCCTTCCGCGACAAGCTGCTGGTGGATGGCGTGGAAGTCGACCCCATGGCTGGCTGGGTGCTCACACCGCTCTGGAACCTGCTCAACTGGAACCCCGTGCTGGCCGCTCCCACTGGTCTGGATCCGCAGAACATGCCCACCAGCATCCAGATCGTGGCACCCACCTACGAAGACGCCACCTGCATGCGGGTGGGTTCAGCCCTGGCCAACGGCATGCCACAGCTGTACACCGGCAACCGCTTCCCCACCCTCACCAGCAGCTGAGACTCAGCGTTGATTGCGGCAGCGGTCTGAGCAGTAGATCACCCGCTCCCACACTGCTGCCCATTTCTTGCGCCAGGCAAAAGGCCTGCCGCACACCGGGCAGACCTTGCTGGGCCGCAGGCTGGGTGGCAAACCCTTGCCACCCGGTTTGTCCGCGGAACCTCCCCGCTTCCGGCCCACGAGCCTGGATCAGGTGAAGGAATCAGACAGCGCGAACCGGGCGCTTGTCGATCACCTTGTCGATCAGGCCGTATTCGGCGGCTTCAACGGGAGACATGAAGAAGTCGCGGTCGGTGTCTTCCTCGATGCGGCTCAGGGGCTGACCGGTGCGGTCGGCGAGCTCCTGGTTGAGTTTCTTCTTGAGGTAGAGGATCTCGTCGGCCTGGATGCGGATGTCGCTGGCCTGACCGCGGGCACCGCCCAGGGGCTGGTGGATCATGATCCGCGAGTGGGTGAGGCTGCTGCGCTTGCCCTTGGCGCCGGCGCACAGCAGGAAGGCACCCATCGAAGCGGCCAGGCCCACGCACACGGTGTGCACGTCCGGCTTGATGTGCTGCATCGTGTCGAAGATGCCGAGACCGTCGTAGACGGAGCCGCCGGGGGAATTGATGTAGAGGTAGATGTCTTTCTCGGGGTCTTCCGCCTCCAGGAAGAGCAGCTGGGCCACGATCCGATTGGCGGATTCGGAGGTGACAGGCTCACCCAGGAAGATGATCCGCTCTCGCAGCAGACGGGAATAGATATCGAACGCCCGCTCGCCCCGGCCCGACTCTTCGATCACGATCGGGATCATCGACACAGGGGGCGCAGCAGCTGGCGGGATCCTACTGAGCTTCAGCCGAGTTCAGCGATCCTCGCGAGCTAGGGTCCCACCACGTTGATCGATGAGAACGTGGGCGAGAGCCTCACCGTTGCGGATAGCAAGCGGGCCTTCCACAGCGCTTTCCCCTATGTGATCGCGCCGATCTACCGGCGCCTGGTGGATGAGCTGCTGGTGGAACTGCACCTGCTGAGCCATCAGAAGGGCTTTCAAGCCGACGGCCTGTTTGCTGTGGGCCTCACCCAGGTGTTCGACAGCTTCTCCAACGGCTACAGGCCGGAGAACCAGCGCGAACCGTTGTTCCAGGCGCTCTGCAGCGCCAATGGTTTCGATGGAAGCGCCCTGCGCAATCAGGCGCAACAGGCCCGCGATCAGGTGGGTCACCACAGCCTCGAGGAGGTGAAGGGCTGGCTCTCCAACCAGGGCCAGGGCGCGCCGGAGCTGATCGCCTCCCTGCTGCGTGGCGTGCAGCGCGAGGATTTCCACTACTCACGGCTGGTGGCCGTCGGCCTGCTCAGCCTGCTGCAGAGCGCCCAGGGCGCCGATGCCCTCGATCCCCAGGCGCTGCGCAGCGCCGCCCATGAGATCGGGGAAGCGATGGGTCTGATCAAAGACCGCGTGGACAAAGACCTCAGCCTTTATGCCGGCAACATCGAAAAGATGAGCCAGGCCGTGGAGCTGATGGAGGAAACCGTGGCCGCCGAGCGCCGGCGCCGCGAGCGGGCCGCCGAAGGCAGCCCTACCTGAGCTCCAGCCGTCCCGCCAGGGCCGTTGATCCCGAACCGCGCCCCAGCATCACCAGCTGGGAGGCGCGTTTCACCACAACAGGCAAGCCGGGGGGCAGCAGCTGCAGGGCCTCCAAAGCCTTGGGCTGCAGCGTCAGCTGCCAATCACCAACGGCGGGCGGCTGAAGGGAGGGTGCCTGAACGGGGTTCGGGCCAACAAAGAGCAGCAGTTGATCGCTGGCCAGCCAGCGCCACCCCCCCACCACAGCACCGTCCTCACGGTTCCAGAGGGTGAGTGGCGGCTGGGGCTGCAGGCGGCTGAGCCCCTGTTGCTCCAGGGCGGTGCTGAGGTCGAGCAGCCAGCGCTCCCACAGCTTGCGCTCACCGGGCAGCCGCACCAGCAGCTGCAATCCAGCGCGGTAGGGCCCACCAGCCTGAGCCTGCAGGCGGAGGTTGAAGGGCGCACTCTGCAGCAGGCGCAACTGCTCGGGGCCGAGCCCATAGCGTTCGGCCAGAGCGGTGCGCAACAAGGCGGTGCTGAGCAACCCCCGCAACAGCAGATCGAGCCGCTGTCCGCGCAGCTCCAGCGGCGGTGCGTTGCTGGAGCCCAAAGGCAGAGAGGGCACCGCAAGCCGATCCGGTGCCGCACCGCGGGCCTCGGGGCTGGATTCGGCCTCGCCCTGCCAGAGCAAGGCCGCACGCTCGCTGCGCAGGCTGAGGCAGCCCTGCTGAAGCGTGATCGCCAGGGGGGCCAAGGGGCCCAGCATCTGGGCCAGGGCGGCAGGGTTCCAGAGCACACCTTCCTGCTGCACCAACATCTGGCTGCAGCGCAGAGCAAGCCCCTTGGGCGGACGGCGCCTGAGCTTGAGCTGCTCCTGCAGCAGCTGGCGAGCCAGGGGGCTCGGTGCCACCACGATCAGATCATCCACCCGAAGACCGTCAGCCGGGAGAGGGTCACTGGGCGCCGCCGAAAACACCAGATAGGCACCGGCATCGCCATGAGGGCCCCAGAACTGCCACCACAGCCGCCGTTGGGCGCGCCAGTGGCGCACGGCAGCACTGGGGCCTAAGCGTTGCAGCCACAGCGCCGGCGGGGGTTGGGCTGGCCGGGCCGCGAAGCTCTGCAGCAACGCCGCATCGGGCATCAGCCGATCCAAACCACTGGCCACGCGGCGGGGCACCAGCAGCACCAGAAACGCCGGAACCACCAGCAACACAGCGCTGGTGAGGGCCGTAACCCGCAGCGGCAAGGCCTTCAAACGCACGCCGGCACAGCCCCGTAGAGGGTGGTGCGCTGCTGCACCGGCCGCTGCAGCGTTGCGGCGGCCCCCCGCAGCGCCTCAACCGACTGAGCTGTACCGCCCAGGGCGCCAGCGGCACTGGTGATGCTTTCCTCCATCAAGGTGCCGCCCAGGTCGTTGCAACCCCAGCGCAGCGCTTCTGTGGCTCCCGCCAGGGTGAGCTTCACCCAGCTGGGCTGGTGATTCACGATCCAGTGCCCAAGCAGCAACCGCGCCTGCGCCGTGAGGGCCAGCATCGCCTGGAGATCGGGCTGATCACGACCCACGCGCTGCCGCAGGGCCGCAGGAGCCTGCGCACCGATAAAGGGGAGCAACACAAACTCGCTGAACCCAGCCTGGGAATGCTGCCAGGCCACCTGCTGCAGGGCCACCAGTGTGAGCAGATGCCCGGCGCGCTGCTGGCTGGTTTCCAGATGGCCCGCCATCAAGGTGGCCGTGCTGCGCAGGCCACTGCGATGCGCCTGAAGCACCACGGCACACCACTCACGTGCGGACAGCTTCTCAGGGCAAAGCCGTGCGCGCACCGCTTCATCGAGCACCTCGGCTGCGGTGCCAGGGATCGAGCCCAGGCCCGAAGCGATCAGGCCCTCCAGAACGGCCTGGAGCGGAATGGAATCCTGTTGAGCGATGAACAGGAGCTCCTGGGGCGAGAAGGCATGCAGGTGCACCCCCGGCGCGGCCTGCCGCAGGGCGTCCAGGAGCGCCTGGTAGTAGCGCAGCGCGGATCCATCCAGCTGGGCTTGCGGGTTGAGGCCGCCCTGAATGCACAGCTCCGTGGCACCGAGCCGAGCGGCTTCGGCGGCCCGCTGCTGCAGCGTGTCGAAGCTGTGCCAGTAGGCGCCATCAGCGCCAGGGTCGCGGCGGAAGGCGCAGAAGCTGCAGTGCTGCAGGCAGTGGTTGGTGAAATTGAGGTTGCGGTTCACCACGTAGGTGACCAGGTCGCCCACCAAGTGCTGGCGCCGGTGATCGGCCTGTTGCCGCAGGGCTTCTGTGGGCGGCTGAGCAAAAAGTTCAGCGGCCAGGGCCAGGGAGTCTGCGCTGGTGGGTGCAGCCGCTACAGCACGCTCCAGCTGCTGCTGCAGCTGGTGATCCCACGGCAAAGGAATGGCGGGCGCAGTCGAGGCTGGCTGCGGCGTTGCCAGCACAACCTCAGACGTGCGCCAGGCCCAGGGGTCGAACGACTCCTGAGTTGCACTCACCGCAGGGCCTTGGCTTTCGAGCGTGGCTTGGGAGCCGCTGCCACGGGTTGCTGGCGGCGCCGGCGATCCCGCCACTCCACGGTGGAGAGGTAGATCACACCACCACTCACAAACACCAGCAGGGAAGCCGCCAGGATGGCCAGCACGTTGTTGAGCGTGAGGCCAGCAACAACAACGTCGCTCACAGTCAGAAGTTGATGGAACCGTCGCCGTTACGGCCCCACACCACCATGGCGATCGAGAAGGTGAAGACGGCGCAGAGGGCGGCCCAACCCACGGTGACCAGCATGGTGCGGTTGCAAAGGTACGTGGAGTTTAGCGAGCGCCGGGGGCCAAACTGATGCTCCCAAGCGGCTTGTGATCGGATGGCACAACAGGCGGTGCAGGAGCGGCAGCGGGTGGAGGCCCCCTACCCGAATGGCCGCGTGATCGTGCTCGATGACGACCACAACACGTTTCAGCACGTGGTGGAGGTTTTGGTGCGCTACATCCCGGGCATGAGCGCCGATCGCGCCTGGGAGCTGGCGCACCAGATCGACGGCCAGGGCTCCGCGGTGGTCTGGAGCGGACCGCTCGAGCAGGCGGAGCTCTACCACCAACAGCTGGGAGCCGAAGGCCTCACGATGGCGCCGCTGGAGCGGTGCTGATCAGCGGCGGCTGCGGAGGAGCAAATCAAACAGAGGCCGTGTGCGCAGCCGCTGCGACTCGGCATCCAGCACGTAACTGAGCACTCGCCCGGCGCACACCGCCAGGCCGCGCACGTCGCCCTGATCCCGTTGTTCGCAGCTGATCAGCTGCGAGGGAGAACCCAGCTCCCGCAGCAGTTCTCGCCGCAACAGCTCGCGCATCTCCGGATGGACCCGGGCTGCCATCGCAACGACAAAGCGACTCACTGTCTAGCAGGAATCCCTAGGGTTGACGACCACATGCGGCAGCGATGGGGCGGCTGGTGATCACCCACAGCACCTACCTGGAGGGCCTGATCCCACTGCTCAAGCGGTTGGTGCAGGATCCCGCCATCGACACGATCACGCCTGCGGTGATCGCACGGGTGAAAGGCCGGTCGCCGGAGTTGCGTTTGCGGGTGTCAACCCCGATCACCGGCGGCTGGAAGCTGGTGGCCCGCCGCGGCAGCAGCGCCCAGGAGGTGTTCGTGGTCACGGCGCTCAACGCAGAAGCGCTCGAAGATCGAATCGTTCAGGCCCTGCACCGCTGAGCACCGGCTGGGCTCAGGCCTCCTCCCTCCAGATCGGGAACGTGGGCAGGAGCGCCTGCAGCTGCTGATTCGGCTCGCGGTAAAACGCGCGCAGGTGCTCACGCACCTCAGCGGGGATCGGAGCCTTGGCGCGCCCCACGTTCTCCACGGGCGACAGCGGCGGCAGAGGTTGCTCGGCAAGACCCAGGAAGGCCTGCACGCGGGCGTAGGCCGCAGCGGGCTGGGCAAAGAAGTCTTCACTGCGCAGCACGAGCAGCTGCTCGCGGGGATAGAAGCGCAACAGCTGCTGGAGCTGTTCGGCGTAGAGGCCCCGGCGCTTGTAGTGGTTGGGCTTGCCCCTACCCGGCGGATCCGGGCTCATCAGCGCCTCGACAGCGGAACGATGCTCAACGCCGCGCTGCACTTGGTGCCCGTAGTGGGAAATCGCCCGGGCCACGGGATTGCGCAACAGCACAACCAGGCGCGCATCAGGCACCAGGGCATGCATGCGTGGCATCACCACCGGCGCCCGGTAGAGGTAGGCGGGGGTGGCTTCAAGGGCACAGGAAGCACCAAGCCACCGCTCCCAGAGCGGGAAGTAGGTGCGGTACCAGCGCTCACCACGGTTGTAGTGATCATTGAAGTAGTGCACCTCCTTGATCGCTGAAAACATCACCTGCGGGTGATGGCGCAGCCAGGCATTGAGGGTGCTGGTGCCGCCTTTCATCGTGCCGATGATCAGGGCCGAGGGCAGGGGGCGCAGCGGTGCGGTGAGCCAGTAGTAGGGATAGGCCAGCTTGCGCAGCGCGCCGCGCATCCAGCGGGGCCTCACCAACAGCGAACGATCCATCCCTCACCACCGGTTGCCGGCAGGTTGGCACAGCGATTCGCCGCCACTACGGTTCAGGAGCGAGGGTTTCAAGCGATGCAGCAGTACGCCATCACCGGAGACTGGGAACGCGAAGGCAAGGGCCAACGCTGGCTGGAGTGGTCGGAAGGCAACACCGATGTGATCACGGGCTGGTTTGAAGTGAAGGGGCGCCGCATCCGGATGTTCAGCAGTGATGCTTTCGGCAGGCCCGACGCACGCATCGCCAGCGGCCGGGTGCAACAACCCAAACTGCTGCGATCGCTCGATGATGGGCTGTGGGGCAGCAATCCAGCGGTGATGAGCGCCAGGGACACTTCACCAGCTGTGGTGGATGTGTGGGGCGATGGCATCAACAAGCTGGCCAGCCTGGTGGTCACCAATGAGCAGCTTTACAACACTATTTTTGGCTTCTGAGCAAGCCTCCAAGGCTTGGATCAGAGCAAAGGGCCTGATGAAACAGGTGCAACCAAAAGGGTGAACCGCTGTGCCGTTCTGCCTCAGATTCCGACCTGCAAAAACTGCACTGACAAAAGACAGCCGCCAGCACTGAGATTCTTGACGCTGCAGTGGTTTTGTCAGTACGGTTGTCAGTGCAGTTGTCAGTGCAGGCGGCTTCGTGGCGCTCCCACCAGGGTTGATCCAGATCAAGGGAAGGCGTGGCTACTACACGAACATTGCAGTGCCACGGGAACTCAAGAGAGCACTAAAGGAGGCACTGGCAAAGGGAGCAACACTCAGCGAAGAAGTTGGTGTTTTGGCGAAGAAGTCCGCGATTCAGAAGAAAGCGGCAGACACCTTAGAGCAAGCAAAGAAAGTACTTGCGAAAGAACAGGTATCAGCACACGCACTCTTTGAGAAGGCGTGGAATGAGCTTGAGCGAGTATTAAAAGGCGGATCAGATGAGCTACGAACAAAATACCGGGCTTGGCAGAAAGACTGGGAGAAAGATGGCGATGACGAATTTACTCTGTCGATTAACGAAGCTCTTGAGCTTGAACTAGAACAGAGAGTTAATGCTAGAGTAGACCCACGAAATCCAGCAGTAGATATTTACACACCAGAAGAAGAAGCACTACTCAAAACAGCGCAGGCATTAAAGAGTGGATTATATCACTGGAGCGAGTGGACCCAGGAAAGGATTATCACATCACGAGCTGTACGCCCTGAGGTAAAGAAACGATGGGAAGTGGTGCTCAAGAAGTTTGTCGAATGGTCGAAGAATGAATATCCAACCAACGCGACCAGAAAAGAGGCTGTGGAATACAAGCGACACCTGCTGACAAAAACGAGCAGGACTGGCAAGCAGGCAAAACAGTCGTCAGTAGCAAAGGAGCTACGGGACTTGAGCGCATTCTGGAACTGGGCGAGACGGCACGAGTGGGCAACCACCAACATCTGGGAGTCGCTTGCAAGCGGTCTTGCTCAGAGCGAGATCACAGCTCTGCCAGTTCGGGAACTGGTTGAAGCCGCCGACGCGAAGGCAGTGGAGACAGGAGACCTGATGTACTTGATACAAAGATTCACAGGTTGCCGGAAACAGGCCGTCTGTGGCCTGCGAGGAAGGGATATCGACCTAGCCAACAGCTTGATCCATTTTGTGGAGTACGAAGAGGAAGGCCGGCTCCGGCGACTCAAGAACGGACAAGAAGCACACGTGCCAATCCACTCCAGGCTTCTTCAGTTCCTGACCAATGCAAAGGAGCAGATGCCAGACGGAGCAATCTGGCCACAGCAGTACAAGGCAACAGAGCAAAGCTGGGACGACCGCTACGGAGACACCTTCCCAGACAAGTACGGCTTCAACAGCCATGACCTGCGGAGAATTGTGGAGACACAGATGGCGGAAGCCAATGTCAGCCCTTACTTTGCCTTCTACATCACTGGGCACAGGGTGCCAGGGACATCAAAAGTGACCCAGCAATACGTCAGACCAACAGC
>Ga0194124_10005257_pt1 | contig 12145 bp, 9 predicted proteins | sample TA2KigCas0mmetaG_FD_148605 | JGI IMG/M metagenome (GOLD analysis project Ga0194124, IMG submission 148605) | Freshwater microbial communities from Lake Tanganyika, Tanzania - TA2015031 Kigoma Deep Cast 0m | ecosystem: Environmental > Aquatic > Freshwater > Lake | place: Tanzania: Lake Tanganyika...
AAAATGCAAGTGAATTTGACTATCCTAAAATAGATAGAGTTATTGAAAAAATTATATCATTTATGGATAAAGAAATAAACAAGTATAATTATCTACCAAATAATTTCATGTTTATATTTCCAATTTTATCAAAAAATATATTCGCAACTATGTTAGAAACAAGAATCCAAAATTATTGGATTAATAAATTTAATGATATTGATTATCAAGAAGTATTGAAACAAAATGAGTTTTGGAAAGATAAAATTAACGATAATAAATTTTATAAATATATATATTTACATAAATCAGATGAAGGTAAATCAATAAATTTGAAAGAATCTGAAAACGCATCAAGGATATTATCTATACATGCATCAAAAGGAAATGGTTGTGAAGTAGTGTTTGTATTAGGAATTACAGAAGAAACGCTTACGATATTTAGTAAAAAAAAATGTAATTTAGTTTATGACTCATTATTACATGTAGCAATAACAAGGCAGAAAAAATCAATTTATATAGGTATTGAAAAAAGTAATGATGATATTTGTAATAGATTTACAAAATTAGGTATTGATGAAGATGAAGAAATACAACCACGATTAGAATGTATAAAGTGTCATAATAAATTTTCAAAAGTGCAAAATTACATAAATAATAATGATGATATATTTACAGAAATAAACGATAAAATTATAGAACCAAACAATTATAAAAAATTATTACCTGTCAATGAAGACAAAAAATCTATAATAGATTGGGGACATCATATAGTTCGTTATGGGGTTTTGATATATAATCTTATGTTAAATATTATAGAAAATGAAGTAATAGAAAATCAAGAATACAAAGACCAGTTTATTACTATTTTAAAAAATTTATCTAACAAAACTATTTCATATTATAAGTATGGAAATTACAATAAAAAATTAAGAGAAATAGATGATAACAATAAAAAAAGATTAAATAATAGTGAAATGCCTTTATTGATGTTTGATACGAATGAAAATACAAAATATTATAAATATACAAATATCCTTAAAGATATTATGTTGAATATTCAAAGTAAAATAATTAAATATTTACAAATAAATAGATTACCTCCTTTATGTCCTTTGGAATGTGTCGTATTATTATTTATGATTAGATTAATTGACAATGGTTCTTATTCTGATATATCAATAATGGATATTTATTCTATTATGTATTGTTATGATTCTTGTTCAGATGAAATAGATATAGAACATACAGAAAAAAATAAATGCATTTGTCATACTTGTTTTAATGAATGTAATTTTAACAATAATTCATATGATGAAATAAGAAAAAGTATAAAAAATCATTACAATAATGTAGAACATATTAATACAACATACTACAATTATAAAAAATACATAACTGACAAATTACAAATTAAAAATATGAAATATAATATATTTCATAAAATATCTTTTGGAAAGAAAAATAAAAATTTTACAATAATGAATGAATATACTATAATAGGACATTCTACAAATGATGTCATTTATTTTATAATTAAACCACAATTTAACGAACTAAATTTTAATAATATAATGTGTGAGTCAATATTAAATAATTTTATGATATTAAATTGCACTTCTGATTATGAAAATAATTATAAAAGATATAATAATAAAAATATATATACTTGTATTTTAACATTAGATTCAGTAGAACCAATATTTTATGAATTAAATATAGATAAAAATGATACATCCATAAAACAATCAATAAAAAATTATTTATTTACAACATACTCAGAACATCACGAATTAATATATAAATTTTATAAATATTGTTATAAAAATAAACCCAAAAATAAAAATAGTATAAATTTTACTATGGAAGAATTAAATAAATATGACAAACTGCCTCAATATATATCAGATTACTTTTACGATATTAGTAAAGAGTTAGAAATATGTGGAAATGATAAAATTAAAATAGAGAGTGTATTAATTAAAGTAAATGATATGGAGTTATTTATTAATAATTTGAATATATACCTTGAAAAAAATGTTGATATATTTTTAGAAATGAATGAAGACGAAGTTATAGATTATTAAAACTATAAATGTGTGTTCTAATATATTTTCCGTTTTCTGTAAATTGAAAATCTTTACTTTCAATATTATATTTTGTCTTGGTTAATTGTTTTATAATACTTAACCAAGGTCTTTTTATTTTACTTGGTTCTCCAACTGCTTTTAATCCATTAAATGAAAACCATTTTCTTATTTCAGGTATTAATTCCATGATTTTATTTTGTATTTCTTCATTCTTATCTAATTCATGAAGTGTATATGTATTCTTGTTTTTCAAATCTAATATGGATATAATTTTTTCTATAACTTCTTCCTGTTCTTTTTTATATAAATCACTTTTCAATCGCATAGGCATCTTAAATATACTTAAAATACACAAATAAATTTTAAGTATATTATTTATAAATTTTTAATTTCCTTTTTCTTGTAGATGGTTTCCTTATAAATTCTATTTTTTCATTTAATCCGTATGCGTGTTGAAAATAATTTTTATAATTTTCAGGTTTTACTTTATCAATTGCATTTTCTACATTCTTTTCTAATTGTTCGTAGTTTTCTACATTTCTATTCTTTTTCATATAAGTTTTGATTTGATTAAAGTATGCCTCTATTGGATTGTTAGTTTTAGGTGTATAAGGTATAGCAAATAAATATTCATTACCATTTTTAGTAATCGCATTTCTAATCAATTCGTTATTATGACTTTTCGCATTATCTAACACAATCAAATATCCTTTATAATTTGGAAAAATATGTTTTTGTAAAAATTCCAAAAATCGTTCAGCAGTCATTCCGCCTTTTTCATACATTTCTTTTCCTACTATTTTTGAATTACTTATTGCTACTAATAATGTAAATTTACGAAAAACAAATTGATTACTGGTTTTTATTCTACATCTTCTTCCCAAGTAGCAACGACTATAAGTAGGATGCAACGCAGAACCTACACTTGTTTCATCTAAACAAATTATTTTATTCAATGAATAATGTTTTATTTTTTGGTAAAAGGCATTCATTTCGGTTTGTTTATCTATTGGTTTCTTATATCTTTCCTTTGGGAAATGCTCGTGTCTTGTTCTTTTTCTTGTTTGGTTATTATCTCTAATAACATGTCCTAAATGTTGAGGTGTAATATCAAATGTAGGGTATTTTTGTTTCATATCAAACGCTAATTCATTCATAGTCAATTGTTCGTTTTGTTTTAATAATTCTAACGCAGTTTTAACTTGTGGTTTGGTAATTTTGTAAGAAATAGGTTTTCTGTTTCTTCTTGTGAGATTTTTAGAACTATTGTATCTTTTAATCCAATCTCGTAAAGTAGATTTTTTACAATCAAAGATTTTACAAGTTTTCTTATATCCATCTCCTTTATCATTATTTAAGTAATATTTAACGGCAGAAATTTTATAATCTTCTGTCTTATGTTTAGTCATCTATATTATTTATAGAAAAATATAAAAAATTATTAAAGGGTGCGGTTTTAAATCTTCAAGGGTGTAAATTGAAGAAAGTTTTATTAGAGAATGGTTTCAAAATTATTGAAGAAAATATAGAAAAATTTACTTTGTTTGTTTGTGTAAAAATATAAAGTTGTTGATTTGAATTATAATAATTGTAAACGAATCTTTCGTTTAAATTTCTCTTCATCATTGAAGAGATAAAGTTTAAATTTTTTACTTGAAAAATTTTCATAATTTTCTCTCAAAGTTAATCTTGAAGATAGTTTCAATTCTGGTAAAAACACAATATACTGATATAATCCATCATTTCTAGATATTTTATCAAATAAATATCCTTCATATTCTTTTTCCATCACTTCTGGATCATTATTACACAAATCTAGTAAAGAACAATCACATTGAACCTTTCTAATAGATCTCATTGTAGTATTAATATATTCAAGTTCTCTCAACCACTTATTATAAAAATCATCAGCGTTTTCTGATAAAATAATCATATCATTAGCGGTTTGAAATTTAATCATGTTAAGCAAGTCAACTAAACGTCTAATGGGACTTGTTATATGAATATAAGCATCAACATCAAGCAACTGATGTCTAGTATCTATAATTTCTGAACCGTCAATGTATTGACCAAAAGCACTATTCCATATTTTTATAAATTTTCCTACTTGTTCAGGTAGTGTATCTGGAACACTAAATTCTCTCTTCATAATTGTAGAACGAAAAATGCCGGTTTTGTGTTTTATTAATTCTTTAGCACATTGATAATTCATCAATGTCATTAGATAACATACAAGCTCATGACTATTACGCACATTATTAATGTATTTATATTTTTTAGAAAGTTCTTGTATTGTTTCTAACATATTTTGGTACATTTGGTCATCCAACAATTTGGGTTCTTCATAAACGTAATTATTAGAAACCTTAATAACAGCATTACAAAATTTGATATCGATAATTTCATTTTCTTTTATATATATGTCCATAACAAAAGCAAATCTTCTAACATTTTGTTGCAAACTACACAAGCAATCAGACAAAATAGTCGGTAACATTGGTCGCTTCTTATCAGGTAAATAAATTGTAAAAATACGTCGTGAAAAAGAGTTCCACAAATTTAATGCATCCATCCAAATGGTAACCCCAGATATGTAGACACTTAATTTTTTAATACCTTCATCTAATTCAACAATGCTAAATCCATCATCAAAATCTTGACTATTAAGTGGATCAATTGTTATTATATACTGATCTGTTCTGTCTTGAATATTTGGATATTTGGTCAAGATAGTTTCTATAATTTCATCACGTCCTTTACTCATTTGAATCATCTTGAAGTTCAGATATTTTTTTTCAAGTGATTTAATAGTATCTTTTTGAAATTTTTGAATTGATGCGTTTAAACTTTTACAATATAATTGGTATTCATAAAAATTATCAAGAATATCAACTGGTCCAATAACATTGTCAAGTTTGGCTCTTGGATGCTTATCTTCCCAATTATCAAAGTTGATTGTTACATATAAATTTTTAAATACTTTTGAAAAACCCATATTTTTAATTTCGTATGGAACTAGAAAAGAAGGCAGTCTAATATCATCAGGAATACATTTATATAAAAGCCTACCACCAGCAATTCGTGCTCGATTAATGGTATAAGTTTGGCCAGCTTCCAAACGATGTTGTCTTCCATAAGTTTTATTTCCATCGAGAATTAAAACTCCTGGTATAGATGTTCCTGATCTAATTGACGAATGAACTATAGTAATTTTATTATGTTTATCAATCGTAAATACATCATTTGTAAATAATTTGCTTTCAAGCGGATTAATATTTATATCAACATTGTTGAAACTATTATTATCAAATAATTCCCAAGATGTGTAATTCCTGTCATTTATACTGATTTTATATATCATATCTTACTACATATATGTAGTAATGTCTTTAAATAATTGTTCGTAAAGTTTTTGGAAATAATATAAATTATAAAATATGAGTAAAGATTTAGTCGCAATCATTATGGCTGGTGGATTAGGAACAAGAATGGAATCAAATATTCCAAAAGTAATTCATAAATTAGGCGGCATACCAATGATAAACCATATATTACTCAATCTACTAAGGCTAGAAAAAAAAATTAATTTAAAACAAATATTAATAGTTGTTGGTAATTATAGATGTCAAATACAAGAAGCAATTGAAGAATATTCAAATTTAACAAATATAATATATGTGAATCAACCAGAAGCATTAGGAACTGGACACGCAATTCAATGTTGTATAAGTGAACTAATAAAATACCCAAATTCAAATACTTTAATTCTCTCTGGAGATGTTCCAATGTTTTCGACAGTTTCAATGTTCAATTTAGTTTATAATTTAAATAAAGCTAGAATTATTACAACAACAAACAATAATCCATTTGGTTATGGTAGAATTATTATTAACAATGGCAAATTCGAGAGAATTGTTGAACATAATGATTGTACACATGAACAATTAAATATTACAAAAATAAATTGCGGCATTTATGCTTTCGATACAGAAATATTATGTAAATGGTTACCATTTATTAGTAATAACAATAAAAAACATGAATATTATTTAACTGATATTGTAGAAATAATTAAGAGTGGAGAAAACATTGAAATTGAATTGTATGATTTGCCAGCAGAGAAAATGATAGAAGTAATTGGTGTTAATACTATATCTCAGTTAAACGAATTAAATACACTAATAAAAAAAAATTGAATTGTATGATTTGCCAGCAGAGAAAATGATAGAAGTAATTGGTGTTAATACTATATCTCAGTTAAACGAATTAAATACACTAATAAAAAAAAATTGAATAAGAAATTCAAATACTTATTAGAAGTATTACTATCATCATAATCAAAGAAATGAGTATTCAATTGAACCGTCGTCAAGCTAGATGTTGTTCATTTTGCCGAATAGCAGGACATAATATTACCGCATGCAATAGTGATAAAATTTATAATTTTGAGAGAAATTTATTAACTTATTCAGAATTTATAATATCGACTGTATATACACATGATTTACGTATTGCTCACGTGCATCGTTATTTATTAGATAAAGCAATGATTGATTCAAAATTAGTAAAAGCGTTTGCAATAAGTAAATGTGGTGTACCTAATAGAACTAATGTACTTACTTGCATTCAATTTATTATTCAACGTATTATTCCAAACAATGAACAGTTAACCAAACAAAATAACAGATTTAATATCGAAGCAAAAATATCTGAACTTCAAGATGATTCAAATGAAATATGTGAATGTAGCATATGTTATGAACAGCATAAAAAACTTATATTTATAAAATTGGATTGCGGACATGAATTTTGCAAAGATTGTATTAAACAATCATTACAAAACGATAAAAGAAAAATTCCTTGCTGTGCTCTTTGTAGAGCGGATATTAAAAATCTTGAGATGAAACAAGAATCGTTTAAAAATGATTTTGTTGGATTAATTACATCTTCTAACGTTTAACATAAATATAATATAAATAATCTTAAAAATTTTCAATTATCAAATATTTATCAGGATAAGATAAAATTGTCATCCAAGAAAATACAGATTTTTTTATATATTATTTACAGGTGGTAAAGACCCGCCTCATCCTCCTTTCATGACATATTTGTTGTCAGTAGAAGGCATAGGTTCGCCTCATCCTCCTCGCATAGCGAGACGTCTAGTGCGTTTATGTTTTTTTTGTCGTCTTGATTTATGCTTTCTTCTGCGACTTTTGGAAAAAGGATTTAAAGAGGAAAAAAACTTAGTAAGTCTCATTATAATATATCTTAATATTTTATTATATTTCAGAACCGGTATTATTATCAACTGTTGATGGTTGTGGCAGATCATCTATATTAGTACTTTGAATGCGTGTAGCAATATTTTCTATAACATCGTCGTTATTTTGAACGCGATTAGTAGATAAATCTTCTTTTAAAACTTCGTTTTTATTCAGTTCTTCAATGCTAACTTTTTTAACAACATTACGCTTTACATTTTGAATTTGTAAAGCGTGTAAACAAATATAAGGTAAAACAGCAACATTATTTATATATGTTCTATAATTAAAACATGAAATACTTGTATTGTCATTAAACTTAATGCTGTACCACCAATAAGGAGGTATATATAATGTTTTACCAGCTAAAAGAGTAAATTCAAGACATTTAATTTTATCAAAATCGGCAGTATATTTTGGTTGAGGTTTCCAAGGATTAACAGCTGACCTAAATTCAAAGTTTTCATAATCGTAAACTGGATACAAATATTTAGTGCAATGTGGTGGTGCGAGTTTAATTTGTGCACTTCCTTGCGTCAATAAAAGATAATTCCTGTAATTAATTTCATATCTAAATGGTGTGCAAGTGTTGGCGCTACCGGCCATAATATCATAGTTGCAGTTTGACATCATATATGGTCTAAGGAATTCGTCGTTATATCGCATATTTTTGCCGACACCTGTTTCTTCTAAAAAGTCGGCATTATTTTCGGAGAAATAAGAAGCCGATTTGTCTTCATCAAATAATTTAATAGCAGCATGTATTGGCAATGGCATGTAAAGTTCTGTATTGTTATCATTCTCTCTAATATTTCTTATTTTGATTTCAAAGGCGTGGTAATTATTTGCTACATAATTTAGATTTGATGTTTCTATTATTTTTTGACATTCAAAATCAAATAAAACTGGTTGTCTTAAATCACAGATTTCTTCAAATTTATCTTTAGATGGTTGGTCTACTTCATACATTTCCAAATCTTCTCCGGTTTTTAAATGAAACTGAATATGAAGATATAAAAATAAAACTAAACAAAATATGCATAAACCTATTATTATTCTCATCTTAATTAAAAATGATAATAATATTTTTTGACTATAACGAACTCCGCATTTAGAAATGACAATTTATACAGCTTTTTTAAAGTTGATTAGTCATCAGATAATTTCGGTGCTATATAAAACATTAATGAACTATCATCTCCTAAATTATAATTTATCTTCATTGGACATTCGTTACTTAAGCTAAAATCTATATCATTTGATAATTTATTTGTTACACACATCTTACTGATATATATTAAACTATATGTTAAATTCACTTCTTCGTCTTCAATTACAGCATAACTAGACATGTCATCAATTAGTATATTAACACGCATTTCTCCTGAAGTTCCATTTGTTTTAAAATCAACACAGTTTCCTGAGCATTTTATATTTATATCATCGCCAAAATTGCTCAATTGTGACAGCAAATCAGTTACCTTTTTTGATGGTAACGATAATTCAGCGTCATAATCTGTTGACGGAATATTCATTTCATCATATTCATATTCGAGCAGCGGCATTGTAAAAAATTTATTATAATCAGTTTTCTTCACATTGTTAATTAGTTCAATTAATAAATTATCGTCTGATTCTTTTTTAATTATTAAACTTTGTTCATCACTTTTTGTGCTTATGATAGAATGAAATATGCTTGAATCAAAACAAATGTTTTCTTTGCTAATAACTTCGTAAGAATTAAACCATTGTTTATTTAAATTTAAATCAAACAGACATACGTGTGACTTATCCATTCCTTGAATATGTAAATTGTCTGTATCAAATGTAGCATTTATCTGCGACGAGGAACATTTTAATAGTTGAAAAATAGAAATAAACGTATCTTTTTTCTTTTTATTCTCAATAGTGAATTTCATATTAATTATAATAATTTATTATTTTTAATATGTTTTATAAATTAAACTTTTAGATAGCACCTAATTCTTGTTTTATCATATTTTTCAAATCTACAGACATAATATTACCATCTATATCGTTAATATTAGTTCCATTTTTCTCACTTTCATTGTCTTGTGGTTCTATATTTTCTCCATCAGAAGTCAAACGATTTTCCAAATCAGATAAAGCTAATTCATAATCAGAGAAATTTTGATTAGTTTCTTGAGCAAACATATCATACTTAACCATAAATGATTTTAGAATGTCCTTGGTTTCGGTTAACTCTCTATTAAATCTAAACACTTGTTCAGCACATTTAGCTAGTTCAATAGTATGCTTAGAAACATCATCGCCCATTCTCTTAAATTGTTCAGATAAGGTTTTAACCTCTTCGCTTAATTTTGTAAATTCTTCAGAAGATGATGAAGATGTTCCATTCTTTTCAAGAGTGTCAAGGCGATTAACAATAGTTGTTAAAACTGAATTGTCAATAACTGTGTAATTACTAGGAAAAACACTTGATTCATTTTCTTTAGTTTCTTCTTCATGATCGGTCTCAATAATCCACTGTTCAACTCTACCTAGTCTTAAAGTAATAAGTCCGATAGCATCAGAAATACTTAATTTTTGAAACGGCAACCCATTTTGTGGTTGTTGTTGTTCATAAAATTGTTTGTATTGTTGAGGTGCCTGTCTTTGTGGAGGTTGTTGCATAGATTTAGCAACACGTACATTATTTGGAGGTGGTGGCATATTATATCCCATTCCGGCAGGCGGTTGTGCAAAAGCAGCTTGTGAACCAATTGAAGTAACAGGTCTATTTCCACTAACAGGTGGAGCATTATCTCCAGCTCTTCTAGCTCTAGCGGCAGCAAGTGATCTTGAACTCATAATATAATTATTATGACAATTTGTTTCTAAATAACTTACGCATTAATAATTTATTTAGATGTTAATCTTCGGAAATATATTTATCTATAACTACAGATTTAGATATATTATGAATAATTTTTTCTTCTTTATCATCACCATTGGCACCTCCCATAGCTTCTAACACTATTTTATCATATTTATCTGACATTTTTGATGATGAGTTTTTATATTCAGGATATTTCTCTCTAAATGATGGAAGTAGTTTAATATTTTTATTTTCTACATGTCTTATCATTTTTTTCAGCTTAGTATTGTTTTTATCTTCTTTTTCCCATTTATCTTCATCTTTAACATACATAGTTTCTCTTTTTTTATCAGTACAATGAACTGGTCGTTGTGTAACGTCTAATGCCTTTAAGTTAGTAGTGATAATATTAGATATTCCTTGAGTGTAGCCCAATTCGCCTACTTTTTCAAGGTCTGATAATTGCAGCTTAATTGAGTCGACAAAATCCATTATATTCATAGCATCTTTACATGTCTCATTCAAAAAGAATTGTAGGTTAAATGTTTTATTATGACTATGATTATTGTTATGAGAATTGGTAATCTGATTTGTTCCATTTTTTACTAAATTGTTGATGGTATTATGTTGCTCAAGTATAATCTGTTTCATTTCTTTATTATCTTTTATCAATTCCAAGACCAATTCAGTCGTAATAATATTTGAAGGGATAGGTGTGCAGAGGTGTATTTCTTTTTCTTGTTTACAAGTTTTTTTATGACTCCATAACCCGTTTCTAGATTTGTATTCTTTGCTACAAAAATCACATGTATAGATGTTTTTTGATGTCTTTTCTGTCACAAGGCTGTTCGAATTTGTTAGATTGACATGCTTAGGTCTAATAATGTGCCTATCCCAGTCGCCTTTTTTAAAGCATTTAAAGTCACAAGTCTTACACTCAAATTTGGCGATGTTTTTTTGATGTTTTTTGTCCCCAAAAACTTCCATATATATGTGACGAGAAAAAACTTCTAAATATTTTTTCGCAAAAAATATAAAAAAATAACAATCACACAATTTTTGTTTATAGTGTCAAATGTGACGATAAAGCTCTAAAGTGAAAACTGAAAAAATCGGTCAGTAAGGACTTTTTTGGCTATCCCATTTTGGACATTTTTTTTGTCCATTTTTGAAAAGTTAAAATACTTTTCATTTTTTAAAAGTGAATCGGCGCCCTTCATGTGTAGGGAAAAAAAACTGACCTATTTTTCGGAATTTTAAGATTTTCCCTTCATAATGTAGTGTCTCGGTCTTTAAGTAGGATTAAGAATATATTATTTTTAGAATAATGTAGCAAGTTTTTCATATAATAGTTCAATTTTAGTATTAAATATTTTAATTGTTTCATCTAGTGTATTATTATATAGTCCTTCGTTGCGCAAAATATCAACATATTGTCTTTCTAACTTCTTTCTGTAAATATAAACTTTATATACGTTTTGTGCAACATTTTTATCATTTACTATATTAGGATGATTTTCACACCCCTTATACTTCAATATACACAAGTATATATTTTCATTTATACTTTTGAATTGTTTTTGGTTAATAATTTGTGTATCCCACTTTAAACATCTCATATTATAAGTATCAATAATAGATGGTTCAATTTCAATGGTAATCTTTTCTCTTTTATCAATTACAATTTGCACGAACTTGTAAGAGTCAATAAGTGAATGTAGCTCATTTACTTTTATCACAATATTTTCCAACCTAGCAATTTCTTCCTCTGTCTTGGCTGCACTGCATAGCTGCCTCCTGTGGGACATGTTTCACGAACATGTCAGTGATATCAGAAAGAAAGTGCGTTGTTTAAACATTGCGTTTGAAGTTATAAGAAATAACTCCAGCAGAGAGAACCATAAGTGTTCCGTTGAAAACTTCGAAAGCAGACACTTCTGCTTTCTGCTGCTTTAGCCACTTCCAATTAAAAA
>Ga0194124_10005259_pt1 | contig 12140 bp, 9 predicted proteins | sample TA2KigCas0mmetaG_FD_148605 | JGI IMG/M metagenome (GOLD analysis project Ga0194124, IMG submission 148605) | Freshwater microbial communities from Lake Tanganyika, Tanzania - TA2015031 Kigoma Deep Cast 0m | ecosystem: Environmental > Aquatic > Freshwater > Lake | place: Tanzania: Lake Tanganyika...
TGGGATCCGTTTCCGGATGATGCCTACGTTGCAGCCCAGCGCGCCGGCGTGCTCGAGGGTCCGCGCCACATCGAAGCAATCTCCGACACGTTGCGCGCGATTCGCCCGATGAAGGCGGCGTTCGACCGCGAATACGTGAAGAACATCAGTGCCGATAACACCATCGGCACCATCAGTAAGCGTGCGATGCTGAACGCGATCCGCGAAGATATCCACCGTTTCCGTGACGAAAAGAAGGTCGATCGCATCGTGATGATCTGGTGCGCGTCGACCGAGAAGTTCATCGAGCCGGGCCCCGCACACCAGAACCTCGCAGCATTCGAGAAGGCAATCGATGCCAACGACCCAACCATCGCACCGTCGATGTTGTATGCCTACGCCGCGATCCTCGAAGGAATTCCGTTTGCCAACGGTGCGCCGAACCTCGCGGTCGACACGCCGGTGCTGCGCGACCTCGCCACAAAGAAGGGCGTCGCCATCAGCGGAAAAGACTTCAAGACCGGCCAAACCATGGTGAAGACCGTGATCGCCCCGATGCTGAAGGCCCGCATGCTCGGGCTGTCGGGCTGGTACTCCACCAACATTCTCGGCAACCGTGATGGCGAAGTGCTCGACGACCCGGAGAATTTCAAGACGAAAGAGGAGTCAAAACTCGGTGTGCTCGAGCACATCCTGCAACCGGAGAAGTACCCCGAGTTGTACGGCAACGTCTTTCACAAGGTGCGCATCAACTACTACCCGCCACGCGGCGACAACAAAGAGGGATGGGACAACATCGACATCTTCGGCTGGCTCGGATATCCGATGCAGATCAAGGTCGACTTCTTGTGCCGCGACTCGATCCTCGCTGCCCCACTGGCGCTCGACTTGGTGCTGTTCTCCGATCTGGCGCAGCGCGCCGGACTCGGCGGAATCCAAGAATGGCTCTCCTTCTATTACAAGAGCCCGCAGGTTGCCGAGGGGTTGTACCCCGAGCACGACCTCTTCATTCAGTTGACGAAACTCAAGAACACGCTGCGCTGGATGATGGGTGAAGAGCAGATCACCCACCTCGGGCGCGAGTACTACGACGAAGTCTGAGCCATGACGCGAGCGCGTCGCGAGGATCACCTGTCATGACACCGCTGCGTCGCGTGGATTGCCTGTCATGACACCGCTGCGTCGCGTGGCCACATTCCGTTTCTTGCTTGATGTCGTGTGCATTGTGCTCTTCGTCGTGATTGGTCGCCGTAACCACGGCGAGTCGGCCGACACGGAAGGCACCGTTCGCACGGCGCTGCCGTTCTTGATCGCCCTCAGCGGTGCCTGGGTCGGTACGAAAGCATGGCGAGCCCCACGAACGCTCGCGACCGGAGTCATCTTGTGGATCGTCACCGTGGTGGTTGGGCTCGGCATCCGCCGCTTCGCCTTCGGCGACGGCACCGCGACACCATTCGTGATCGTCGCGACGCTCGTGATCGGTTTGTTGCTCGTCGGCACTCGCCTGCCGAAACGCATCAAGCGCTAACGCCTCCGCCAAAGTACGTCTGGTCTCAGGAGATCAGGAGAAACCTCACGCCGAGCGAGTTGCTCTTTGCTAGTCGAGCGTCGCAGGTGGCGACCGGCATCTTCATTGCGCGGGCCAGCACCACATAGTGCGCGTCGTAGGCGCTGATTGCTTGAGATGCCTTCCACAACTCATCCTCGAGATGATGAACGGGCATCGCAAGGAGGGCAAGACGTCGGACTGCCGTTCGGGCCTCGCGAACCTGAGCAGCATCAATAGTCTTGCGCAAGCGGAGTTTGTGGAGCACCGAATGAAACTCGGCATAGAAGAGTTCGGGAACGATGAGCTCATCGGCCAGGAGCGGAATCGCACGTCGCCCAACGGGGCTACTGAGTGCTACTTCAACGCCAACCGAGGCATCCAGAATCAATTGTCTTCTCCGCGTCCTTCGCGGATGAGTTCGACAACGAGTCCCTCTGGAATCGCAACGACCGGACGCTCGAGAAGCTGTGCCCTCCACTCGCGCGCCTGACTTCGCTCAAGGTCTCGTCGGATCAACGAGAGCACATAATCACCGAGTGTGAGATCAAGCTCTTCGGCCCGAGTGCGAGCCCGTTCGTGTAGTTCGCTTGGAACTTCTTTGATTTGCAGTGCAGCCATGCAGTGAGTATAGCATGCTCAAAGCATGCTCATATCATGCCAACATCTCGGCGCGCGCTTCGCAACCACCGCGACGGCGGATTATTCGATGATGTTGGTGATGGCGCCGGTCTCGGCACCTTGCACGAGTTTGGCGTACTTGGCGAGTACCCCACTCGTGTAGCGCGGCGGGTTCGGTTTCCAGCCGCGGCGGCGTTCGGCCATCGTTGCGTCGTCGACCAGCACGTCGAGTCGCTTGGTTGGCACATCAATCTTGATGCGATCGCCGTCACAAACAAACGCGATGGGTCCCCCGTCAGATGCCTCCGGCGCAACATGGCCGATACAAAAGCCCCACGTGCCGCCACTAAAGCGACCGTCGGTGATGAGCGCGCAATCCGCACCACGACCCGCACCCTTCAGTGCACCCGTGATGGCGAGCATCTCGCGCATACCCGGGCCACCTTTCGGACCCTCGTAGCGAATCACCAGCACGGTTCCCGGCTTGATGTCGCCGGCCATGATTGCCGCCATCGCACCGTCTTCGCCATCGAACACTCGCGCCACACCATCGAATGATTTCTGATCATTCGACAGACCCGCAACCTTGACCACCGCACCGTTCGGTGCGAGTGAGCCAGAGAGAATGTTGATGCCGCCCTCGGCATGAATCGGCTGCGACACGGTACGAATCACGTCGTTGTCCGGTGCAGGCGGGCGCAATTCAGCGAGATTCTCCGCCATCGTCTTACCCGTGCACGTCATGACATCACCGTGGAACAACCCCGCATCGAGCAGGTGCTTCATCACCACCGGCACGCCGCCGATGCGATCGATGTCGGTCATGTGGTACCGACCACCGGGCTTGGTGTCGGCAATGTGCGGCACGCGCGCGGCGATGCGGTTGAAGTCGTCGAGCGAGAGTTTGACGCCAGCCTCGTTCGCCAGCGCCAACAGGTGCAACACCGCATTGGTGCTGCCACCGAGTGCGTTCACGATGGCGATGGCGTTTTCGAACGCCTTCTTCGTCATGATGTCACGCGGATAAATGCCGAGTCGCAGCAAGTTGACCACCGCTTCACCGGCACGGCGCGCATCAGCATCACGACGCGAATCGATTGCCGGCGGCGACGCAGTGCCGGGCAGGCTCATGCCGAGCGCCTCGGCAATGCTCGACATGGTGTTGGCGGTGAACATGCCGCCGCATGCGCCTTCGCCCGGGCAGGCGGCACGTTCGATTTCGTCTACTTCATCACGCGTCATAGTGCCGGCCGCGCACGCACCAACCGCCTCGAACACCGTGGTGATGTCGATGTTGTTGCCCTTGTGCACACCGGGGAGGATCGAACCGTTGTAGACGAACACACTCGGAAGATTCAGCCGTGCGGCCGCCATCAACATCGCCGGAATGCTCTTGTCGCAACCGGCAAGCCCGACGAACCCATCGAAACGTTCGGCGTGCACCACCGTTTCGACGCTGTCGGTGATCACTTCGCGACTCACGAGCGAGGCGCGCATGCCCTCGTGACCCATGCTGATGCCATCACTCACGGTGATGGTGCCGAACTCCAGCGCAACTCCACCGGCGGCGCGAACACCCAGCTTTGATTGCGCGGCCAAGCGGCGCAGCGACACGTTGCACGGCGTCACTTCGTTCCAAGCCGAGGCGATTCCGATCTGTGGCTTCTCCCAGTCGCCGTCACCGAGACCAACCGCACGCAACATGGCGCGTGAAGCCGCCTTTTGCAGCCCGTCGGTGACATCACGGCTACGCGGTTTTATGTCGACGCGCGTTTCTTTTGGCGTAGTCACGCCGTCACGCTACGACGCAACCGATGCATGCCGTGTGGGGTTGACAGCAGCGCGCTGTTAGGCTAACCTAACTAGTTGTTAGGTATACCTAACAAATCTTATGAAGGAGCACATCATGACTCGACAGCATCTCTCGCGACGCACCGTACTGGCCATCGTTGGTCTGTTTGCACCGATAGCACTCATCAGCGCATGTTCGAGCAGCACTACCGACACCACAAGTGACACGGCAGCGCCCGCCACCACCGATGCGCCGGCAGACATCGACGTTCGCGGTGAGACGATCACCATCTACAGCGGCCGCAACGAAGCACTCATGTCGGCGTTGTTCACGGCATTCACCGAGGCAACCGGAGTGAATGTCGAGGTGCGCTACGGCGACAGTGGCGAACTTGCAGCACTGCTCTTGACCGAAGGCAACAAGTCGCCGGCCGACGTGTACTTCTCACAAGACGCGGGCGCACTCGGCGCAATTGAATCTGCCGGCTTGCTCAGTGCACTGCCCACCGATGTCATCGATGCAGTCGACAGCAAGTTCCGCTCGACGAGCGGTGCATGGGTAGCAACGAGTGGTCGTGCACGCACGCTCGTGTACAACCCCGAACTCGTTCCCACGCCACCTGCATCGTTGGATGCCCTGCTTGATCCGCAGTGGAAGGGGAAGATCGGTTACGCACCAGCAAACGCTTCTTGGCAGTCGTTCGTCACCGCGTTGCGACTCACCCGCGGCGACGATGGCGCACGTGCGTGGCTGACGGGTCTGGCTGCCAATCAGCCGGTTGCCTACGAAAAGAACGGTGTCGTGCGCGATGCCGTGAACGCAGGTGAGGTGGCGATGGGGCTCATCAACCACTACTACTTGTACGAATTGATTTCGAAAGTGGGTGCCGACAAGGTCGTTGCCAAGAACCACTATTTCAAGGACGGCGATGCGGGCAGTCTCGTGAACGTCGCCGGAGTCGGCGTGCTTGCGTCGAGCAAGAAGAGCGCCGCGGCGCTCGTGTTCGTTCGTTATCTTCTCTCGGTTGCAGGTCAGTCGTACTTCGCCGGACGAACCTTCGAGTACCCGATGGTTCCCGGTGTCATTCCCTTCGTGAGTCTGCCGACGCTGGCTGAATTGAACCCACCTGCGGTTGACCTCGCCGATCTCAAGTCACTCGAAGAAACGCAGGAATTGCTCGTAGAAGTAGGTTTGCTCACGAGGTGAGCCACACGCCATGACACGACTGCTGCGGGCACCCGTCGCCATTGCGGCGCCGGCGATGCTCGCAGCGGTCGTGGCCATCGTGCCGCTCGTGTATCTGTTCGACGCCAGCCTGTCGCGGGGTGTCGAGAATGCGATACGGGAAATCTTTCTCGCTCGAACCGCAACGTTGGTACTGCGCACCCTGTTGCTGACCTTCATCGTCACCGTTGCGTGTGCAGTCGTGGGCACGATCAATGCGTGGTTGGTGGTGCGCTCGTCGCTTCCCCTTCGTCCGATGTGGTTGATGTTGCTCGCCATGCCGCTCGCAATACCGACCTATCTCTCGGCGTTCGCCTGGGTCTCGTGGATTCCGACAGTGAGTGGATTCCTTGGGGCCAGCATCGTTCTGACCCTCGCCAGCTACCCGTACGTGATGCTGCCCGTCGCTGCAATGTTGCGCGGCGCCGACCCGATGCTGGAGGACGTCGCTCGTTCGCTCGGCGCTAGCGCGCCATCAGCGCTCATCCGTGTGACGCTTCGACAAATCGCGCCGGCCATCTGGGCTGGTTCATTGTTAGTGGCGCTGTATGTCGTGAGCGACTTCGGTGCAGTGGCGGCAATGCGACTCGAAACCTTCACCTGGGTGATCTATGGTGCCTACCGCGCTGGCTTCAACCCGACGCGCGCCGCCACGCTCGCGCTGGTGCTCGTCGCGATGGCATTGCTCTTGATCGTGCTTGAGCGGCACTTTCGCTCGCGCGTCACGCAACGACTCGGGGCCGGCACTGCCCGCTCAACAGTGCGACGCACAACGCTGACGCTCGTTGCCCCAGCCTTGGTGGTCGCACTGACTTCGATTGGGTTCGGCATCGGTGTGCCACTGGTGAGTTCCATCAGATGGACCCGCGAGGCAAGTGCGACCACCGATTGGTCGGCAGTGTTCACAACGATCATGTCGTCATTCTGGATTGGTTTCCTAACTGGTCTGGCAACACTGTTACTCGCCTTACCCGTCGGCATTCTCATCGCAAGATTCAAAGGCCGTCTTGCTGATGTCACCGAGGGTGCAGTCTTCGTTACCCATTCGCTGCCAGGAATCGTGGTGGCATTGTCGGTGGTGTATCTGGGCATCAATCTCGTGCGGCCGTTGTATCAACAGGTACCGCTCCTCGTCTTTGGTCAGGTGATCATCTTTTTGCCGTTGGTCGTGGGTGCAGTGCGCACCTCCATCGAACAGTCGCGCTTGGCGTTGGAGGACGTGTCGCGAAGTCTCGGTGTGTCGCGTATGGCGACGGTGTTTCGTGTGACGATTCCCCTCGCGATACCAGGAATTGCAGCGGGCGGTGCGCTCGCGGTGCTCGGGGCGATGAAGGAACTACCGACAACACTCATCCTGCGACCCACGGAGGTGGAAACTCTGGCTACCAGCATCTGGAAGTACAGCGTCGTCAGTGACTTCGGAGCGGTCGGCCCGTACGCTGTGTCGCTCATGTTGCTAGCGGCATTGCCAACTGCGTTGCTTTCGCATGTGGCAGTCGTCAAGGTGGCACGGTGATTCGAATGTGTGGCGCCCGGTAACCGTATGACTGCCGCGCTCGAACTGATTGGTGTCACACATCGTTTCGACGACACCGTCGTGCTCGACAACGTGAGTTTTCAGGTGGAGGCCGGATCGATTACCGCGGTGCTCGGCCCTTCGGGGGTGGGCAAAACCACCTTGCTGCGAATCATCTGTGGTTTCGAGACGCCACAACAGGGTCGAGTCGTGATCAGTGGTAGAGAGGTGGCACGTGACGGCGACTCGCTCGTCGCTGCCGAACATCGTGGTGTCGGGCTCGTTCCGCAGGAAGGCGCGTTGTTCCCGCATCTGAGCGTGGCAAACAACGTGTCTTTCGGTTTGAAGCAGAGGCGATCGGGGGAATCACGCGCGCGCACGAATCATCTGCTCGAACTCGTTGGTCTTGCCCACTGTGCCGACAGACGCCCCGAAGAACTGTCGGGTGGCATGCAACAGCGAGTGGCGTTGGCACGAGCCCTCGCGCCGAACCCAGCCATCGTCTTGCTCGACGAGCCGTTTGCCTCGCTCGACGCCGCCCTACGCGCGAGCGTGCGCGCCGAAGTCGTCGACGCGTTGCGCCGCTCGAAGGCCACTGCCCTGTGGGTGACGCACGATCAACAAGAGGCACTGTCCTGCGCCGACAATGTTGCAGTCATGCTCGATCGTCGTGTCGTGCAGCGTGGCACACCCGTCGACTTGTATCGATCACCTGCATCGCGAGCGGTTGCCGAGTTCGTCGGCGAGGCCGTGCACCTGCGCGGCCAGGCTCGCGGCACAACGGTGTCGTGTGCGATGGGCAACCTACAACTGGCTCGTGCCGCCGATGGAAGTGTCACTGTGATCGTGCGACCCGAACAGATCGAACTCGACGATTCGCCGACTGAAACTTCTCCGCGCGGGCGAGTTATCGCATCGCGCTTCTACGGGCACGACGGCGAGATTGACGTGCGCCTACCGAATGACGAAGTGGTCGTTGCTCGTTTGCATGCGCGACTGCTGCCACCGGTCGGCGCTGACGTGGCGCTGCGGGTAACCGGTCAGGCGTTGGCCTTCGCCTGAAGCAACGCCGTGACGGCTTTGCCGTCGGCCTTGCCCTTTGACGACTTCATCACCGCGCCGACCAGGGCACCCATTGCTTTTTGCTCCCCGGCCTTGAACTTCGCCCACGCGTCGGGGTCGGCGGCGATGGCTGCATCGACGAGTGCCTCCAGCGCATTGGTATCCATCGCTTCGAAACCCTTCGATTTCGCCATCGCAATCACATCGCCACCACCATTCGCCACGAGTTCCGCGAGCAACGTCTTAGCCTGCGTCGCGGTGATCTTGGCGTTCTTCTCCATCAGCGTGAGGGCGGCTAGGTCGCCAGCCGGCACACGCGGCGACGCTGCTTCTTCAGCGAAGGCCTGCTGCACATACACGAGCGCCCGCGCCGCATCGCCGCCGACCTTGGCGACTTCTGCAAGATACGTATCTTGTCCGCGCTCGACCACGACGGCAACGGCTTCGCTCTCCTTTGATTGACCGGTCAACTTGGCAAGTGTCTCGCGACGGGCGGCGGGCAGCGGTGGCAACGCAGAGCGCACTTGTTCGACCCACGCCGTGTCGGGTGCGAGCGGCACGAGGTCGGGCTCCAAGAAGTAGCGGTAGTCGTCGGCATCTTCTTTGGTGCGCAACACATTGGTGCGACCGGCGGCGTCATCCCAATGCAGTGTTTGCTGTTTGATGCTGCCGCCACTCGTGATGATGTCGATCTGGCGACGCGCCTCGTAGTCGATTGCGCGGCCGACCGCACGGATCGAGTTGACATTCTTGATTTCGCAACGCGTGCCGAACGGCGTACCTGGTTTGTGCACCGACACGTTCACGTCGCAGCGCATCGAGCCTTCCTCCATCTTGGCGTCGCTGGCACCGACGGCGAGCAGGATCGCCCGCAACTCCGACACGTACTGTTTGGCCTGTTCGCTGGTGCGAATGTCGGGTCGAGAGACGATCTCTACCAACGGCACCCCGGCGCGATTGAAGTCGATCAACGAATACTCGCTGCCGTGGATGCGACCTTCTGCCCCGCCGAAGTGCGTCGACTTGCCCGTGTCTTCTTCGAGGTGAGCCCGCTCGATACCGATGCGCACTTCACCCGGCAACATGAGGAAGCCATCAACGTTGAGTGGCTGGTCGTATTGGCTGATTTGGTAGGCCTTAGGCAAGTCGGGATAGAAGTAGTTCTTGCGGTGGAACGAGCACGGTTGCACGCGGCAGTTGAGTGCGAGCCCGAGTCGCATTGCAAGCTCGACGGCGTGACGATTCAACACCGGAAGTGCGCCGGGCAAACCGAGGGTTACCGGGTCGATGTGCGTGTTCGGCTCGTCACCGAACCGGTTGGCGCTTGCGCTGAACAGTTTGGTCTTGGTGGCCAGTTCGACGTGCACTTCAAGACCAACGACGAGTTCCCACCCGTCGATAAGTTGCTCGGCCGAAGCGACCACGCTCGACGGATTCTGCGCGGCACCCGTGGATGTGCTCATGCGTTGCGCTCCAGTTCTGCCGCAACACGGAACATCGGGGCCTCGCCGAGCGCTGGCGCGAGCACCTGCACTCCAACGGGAAGACCCGCCTCACCCGTACCGAACGGCACGCTCATCGCTGCGTGACCCGCCAAGTTGGTGGGGATCGTGAATACGTCGCAGAGATACATCGCCAACGGGTTGCTCGTCTTGTCACCGAACTTGAATGCGACGGTCGGTGATGTCGGTGTGAGTATCGCGTCACAGGATTCGTACGCCTTGGCGAAGTCGTCGGCGATCAAGCGGCGCACCTTTAGCGCCTTGCCGTAGTACGCGTCGTAGTAACCGGCTGACAGCGCGTATGTTCCGAGCATGATGCGTCGCTTCACCTCGTCACCGAAGCCTGCTGCGCGAGTGGCGCCGTACATTGCGTTGAGATCCTTGGCATCAACGCGTAATCCGTAGCGCACACCATCGAAGCGGGCGAGGTTGCTGCTTGCTTCTGCCGGTGCCACCAGGTAATACGCGGTGAGGCCGAACGACATTGACGGCATCTTCACGTCGACAATCTGGGCGCCGGCACCGCGCAAGGCCTCGAACGCTGCCTCGAGTCGCGCCAGCACATCGGGCGACGAACCTTCAGGCATGTCGGTGATGCGTCCGATGCGCATGCCCTTCACGCCCTGGTCGAGCACGTTCAGCAGTGACGGTGCCGGTTGCGGAATCGACGTCGAGTCGAGCGGGTCGTGCCCGGCGATGACTTCCATCAACAACGCCGAATCCGCGACGGTGCTGCTGAATGGCCCGATCTGATCGAGGCTGCTCCCGAACGCAATGAGACCCTGACGCGACACCGTGCCGTACGTGGGCTTCACGCCGACCAAACCACAGAGTGCGGCCGGTTGCCGAATGCTGCCGCCGGTATCGCTGCCGAACGATGCGGCGGCGAATCCAGCCGCTACCGCAGCCGCACTGCCGCCGCTCGAACCACCGGGCACTCGCGAAGTGTCGAGTGGGTTGCGAGTCGGGCCGAATGCCGAGTTTTCGGTGCTCGAGCCCATCGCAAACTCATCGAGATTCGTCTTGCCGACGAATACTGCGCCCTCGTCGGCGAGCCGGCGCACGACGGTGGCGTCATACGGCGGCTTCCATCCAGCGAGAATCTTCGATGAGCACGTGGTCTCCACACCGCGTGTGCACATGTTGTCTTTCAGCGCGATGGTGACGCCAGCGAGGCGACCGACATTCTTCCCTGCTTTTACATCCGTATCAATCTGCGCGGCACGTTCACGGGCTCGCTCGGCAGTAACGAGGTTGAAGGCGTGAATCTCTTTCTCGCGTGAGCCGATGGCTGCAAGGTTCTCTTCAAGCACAGCCGAGGCAGAGAGTGCGCCACTCGAAACCCCCGCCGCAATATCAACGACGGTGCGGCGCTGCGCCACGACTATTCCTCGAACCCAATGATTGGTGGCACACGGAACCGACCGTCTTGCGCTGCCGGCGCGGAAGCGAGCACCTCGTCGCGGTCGAGCGAGGGTGCAACGACGTCGTCGCGCAGCACATTGGTGAGCGGAATCGGCTGATTCATCGGCTCCACATTCGATAAATCCAGTGCATCGACGTCGCGAAAGTGATCGAGCATGCCGGCCAGCTGGCTCGTCATGCGCTCGATCTCTGCATCCTTCAAGTCGAGGCGAGCCAGACGCGCCACTTTGGCGACGGTCTCGCGTGAAATTGCCTCGGGCACGAGGTTGAAGGCTACGAGGCGAGATGCACGAGCATGCCCGATTCGGGCCACATGCTCGGGGGCTGCAGACCCACCACCGCAAGTTCGCGACCAGTACAGCGAAGCGGCGAATTCATCCAATCAGGCAGCGTGTGGCCGATGCCGCCGAGGCGCCCAAGCGGGAGATGCGCGACCGTGTACGTGCGCTCCGGATCGAGACCATTGATGCGCCAGCGTGGCGCAACCAGCCAGGGTGACGTCGTCATCTGCATGTAGGACAACAGCGCCTCGCTTGCGTCGTGCGACATCACACCGTGAGCAAGCGCTGTGTCGTCGTCGAGATCGAAGCGCACGGTGAGACCGCCGTGCAGCAATTCGCGATGCTGTTTGTGCAACGCGATCGCAGTACGCAACACGGTTCGCTCATGGTCATCGAGTTTGCGCGGATCGCACTCCACACCCATCCACCCGAACATCGCGGTGATTGCACGCATCTCAATGCTTTGCGAGCGGCCCGTGGTGTGTGAGACGCGCGCACCTACGTGCATGCCGAGCATCTCGTTGGGTACCCACATGCCGACACCACGCTGGATGCGTTGACGTTCGAGTGGGTCGTTGCAGTCGCTCGTCCACGCGCGCACGGTGCGTGACAACACCGAGTGGTCGATACGCCCGCCACCCGAGGCGCACGACTCGAACTCCACTCGCGGGTGCGCGGCACGAAGCACGTCGAGCAAGCGGTAAAACGCCAGCGTCTGGCGGTGAGCGCCCGCTGTCCCATCGGCCGCACTGGCGTGGATGAGCGGTCGGTTCATGTCCCACTTCACGAATGCGATGTCGTGGTCGCGCAGCAACGCGTCGAGCTGACCATATATATGGCTGAACGCCGCTTCGTTGGTGAGGTCGAGCAGCAACTGGTGGCGCGCCATCACGGGCTCGTAGTCGGGCGAATGCAACACCCACTCCGGATGCGCTCGCACAAGATCGCTATCGCGATTCACCATCTCGGGCTCGACCCAGATCCCAAAATCCATTCCGCGTGAACGAACGTGCGCTATCAGCGGGGCGAGGCCCTGCGGATATACCTCGCGCGACACCACCCAGTCACCGAGCCCGGCGCGGTCGTTGCGGCGCGCGCCAAACCATCCGTCATCGAGTACGAATCGTTCGATTCCGACATCGGCGGCGGCATCGGCGAGCGCCTTCAACTGCTCGGTGTCGTGATCGAAATA
>Ga0194124_10005260_pt1 | contig 12140 bp, 9 predicted proteins | sample TA2KigCas0mmetaG_FD_148605 | JGI IMG/M metagenome (GOLD analysis project Ga0194124, IMG submission 148605) | Freshwater microbial communities from Lake Tanganyika, Tanzania - TA2015031 Kigoma Deep Cast 0m | ecosystem: Environmental > Aquatic > Freshwater > Lake | place: Tanzania: Lake Tanganyika...
GTAAGGTGTCAAAGTAGTCGGACATAGCGTGAGGTCACCTTTTGAGAACTCGATTCAGGCTAGTTGTGTGTTGATCATAGGTCGACAGGATAAGTCGATCGCAGTGACCCATTCCTAAGTGCTTACGTACGCCGCTTTACAAGATGCGTGCGGTCGAGAACAAGCGCAGAAGACTGCTCGAGAAGTGGTCGGAGGCGGGGGTTAGGACGAGCAAAGTACAGTTAAATTAAACCAGCAGGTGGCCAATGGAAGTTTCAGGCGACCGCTTCGCTAACGCCCGCCAGCGCCTGGCCCACGGTGGCGGTCACCACATTGACACGTCCGTCATTCGTTGCCGCTGCCGCAACGATTCCGCGCGCCAAATCGGCTTGCATCTCGCAGTACCAAAGCGTGTTGGAGCCGTTGTGCCAGATAACGTCGCCTCGCCGCTCCCAACCCATTGCATAGCTGCCGCCAAATGGTGGTCTGTGCAGTGTTTGCCAACTCTCGGGGCGCAAGAACGCCGATCGCGAACAATGCGCGCTAAGGTAGGCGAGCAAGTCGTCGAATGCGACGTGCACGCGGCCCGCTGGACCAAGCACCGCCGGATTGTCGTTCACCGGTGCGCCGGGCGGATAGGGCTCAAGCGCACCGGACGCTCCCGCCGCATGTCCGATGGGCTGATCAAAAGCGCCAGGCGTGCCTGGCGCCCCGAACCCGGCACTCGACATTTTTAGCGGCGCGAACACGTGGTCTTCAATCAACTTCTCCCACGGTGCCCCAAGCCGAGCTTCCAGCATTGCACCGGCAACGACGTAGCCTGAGTTCGAATAGGCGAAATACGCTTCTTTGCGTCCAGCTGGTGGCTGCGCCAGGACCGCTCGCGCATAGGCCAGGCGATCGGCGCGCGCGTCCGCACTGAAGCGCGGAAACTTGATCAGCTCGGCAAGATCGATGTTCGCGGAAAGCCCTGATTGATGGGCGAGCAAGTGACGGTACGTGACACCAAGGTACTCAGCCCGGATGCCGGGTGCGAGTTTGCCCAGAACCGTGCCAACCGTGTCGTCCCAGCTGATAAGGCCGGCTTCTGCGGCACGCGCAACCAACGTCGCCGTCATCGACTTACCGCACGAACCGATATGCCACTTGTCGTTTGTGGTGGCGGCGGTCGCTCGTCCCACTGCGCGCACGCCCTCGACCAAGGCGATGCGCTGCCCGCCGACTTTGAACGCCGCCGCTGCGATCGCGGGTGCACCCGCCTCCGCCCTCAACTTCGCAAGCTGGGCTTGCGTCAGCGGCGTAGGCCTCTTCGCTTCCTCAAGTGGCGTACGCGCAAACGTCAGAGGCAGCATGCTGCCTTGCGTGAACCGGCCAGTGATGATGCCGCCGGCAAGTTGCCCGGCATAGCTTGCGGTGATGCTTGGCCAAGAGATGAAGATCATGTCGCCCTCGATCTTCGTCTGCGAAGCGGGAATCGCCGAATTGCCCTGATCGATGCTGTATAGAACGGATCGCGGTCCCTCGCTCACCACTAGCTTTAGACGCAGCCGCCGCGACCCAAGATCGAGCGCCCCGAACCATTCGCTGAGAAATCCATTCATCGTTGCTCCCCGAGCAGCGGCCGAGCGGAACGCGAATGCTGCACCCATCGTCAAAAAGGGTCTACGTTTCAACACGACCGCATCCTCCGAGCAAAAGACAAAAGCCTACCGAACGTTATCACCGTCGCCCCCGTAACCCGATTGCGAAAGCGGTACGAACACCGCTTTACAACATGCGAGTGGTCGAGAATAAGCGCAGAAAGCTCCTCGAGAAGTTGTCGGAGGCGGTGATTAAGCAGGGCAAAACGAGGGCAAGTGACGCCGACGAACGGTAACTGAATTTTTAAGTTCAAGTCGACGCAACCCGAGCCTACAAGGGACGCTTTGAGTGTCAAAGTTGTCCTAATACCTACTACGATTTTTCGGTATAAATCTTATCAGATTGTGCCTAAATTGTGCCTAAACCAGCGAAAATGAGCGTGTTTTGCACATTAATTAGGCAGCTAAGTTAGTGACCACTATCACGATAAGCCCCGTCGTTGGCGCCCCCGGCAGGAATCGAACCTGCGACCTTCCCCTTAGGAGGGGGACGCTCTATCCACTGAGCTACAGGGGCGAATTTGGGCTAACAAAAGCTTTGGCCCGGAATCTATCATGAAAGCGTGGCGCTAAACTTGCATAGCAGCTTGCTCAACCTCGGCTCGGGGCAACTTGAGTTTTTCTGCGGCAGCGAGGATCTCCTGCCAGGTCGTTGGATCGACAGGAAAGCCTTCCTTGCTCCGAATGGCCATCGCCTCGCGCTCGGGCTCCCCTGCAATTCGGACTTTGTCAAAGCCTGGAGCAACCGGTACAGAGCGCAGCCAGTTCATGAAGGCCTCACTCTCTTTAAAGAAATGGTCGTCCTGATCCAAACGCTTGGGGTCGATAAGTATGCTAAGCATACCGTTATAAACTTTCTTTTCGCCTTGGTAAGTCTTGTGCCAAGTTCCGCCACCCGATAAGGCGCCTCCGAGTAATTCGCAGACTAAGGCCATGCCGAAGCCTTTGTGCTCGCCGAAGGTGAGCAGGGCGCCAAGCGGCTCTACAACAACCACACTTGGATTTGTCGTTGGATGACCGTGCTGATCGATGAGCATGCCAGGGCGGACTTCCTCGCCTTTATTGTGGGCGACCCTCATCTTACCCTGCGCAACCATGCTTGTTGCATAGTCGAGAATCACCGGTGCTTCGTTGCGCATCGGGATACCAATACAGCATGGATTCGTACCAAAACGACCGGCGGCACCCCCCCAAGGGGCGACGGTCGGTCGCGACAAAACATTGACAAAATGGATCGATATTAAATCCTTACTTACCGCCTGTTCGGCCCAGTGCCCGATGCGGCCTAGATGGTGAGCGTGACCTAGACCCATCACGCAGACGCCATGCTCTTTCGCACGTGCAATGGCCATGTCGGTAGCCGCTTCGCCGATGGACTGTCCAAAGCCTGCCTGGCCGTCGAGACCCAAAAGCGGCCCTGCATCGATCTTACTGAGAGGTTGCTGATTGACCTTAAGCCCGCCCTCTAAGAATGAATCGACGTAGCGTGGCACCATACCGATACCATGCGAGTCATGACCTTTGAGATTGGCAAGCACTAAGTTATCAGCAACTTGCTGAGGCTCTCGTCCGCGTGAGCCGGTGGCGGCGATCACCATGGCGATCGCTTGGCGCATGTTTTCTGCCTTAAAGAGCTTGTAATCCGATGAGGTCATGAGTGGGTTCTCCGATAATCAACAAAACGATAACTTAAGCCTTGGCTGCTAATCCCCTTTATATGGGCAACTTCCGCCCAGCACGTGGGGGCAAGTTCCGGAAAGTAGGTATCGCCAGCGACTTCGAGTTCAATTTCTGTCACGACCGCACGATCGGCGTGGGCGAGGGCTATCTGATAGATCTGCCCGCCTCCAATAATATAGACCTCACCAGGCGCAGCTAAGGCCAATGCCTGCTCAAAGCTTGTTGCAACGACCGCTCCTTCGCAATGCCACGATGGATTGCGGGTGATCACAATATTTCGGCGCCGCGGCAAAGCTTTACCAATCGACTCAAAGGTTTGCCGCCCCATCACGATGCTTGCATCGAGGGTAAGCGACCGAAAATGCTTTAAATCCTCGGGCAGATGCCAGGGCATAGCACCATCGCGACCGATGACCCGCTGCCTGGCATAGGCAACCACTAAACAAACTCCTTGAGCGCGGCGATCAAAACTCATCATTGCGAGACATCACACTGCGATGGGGGCTTTGATAGCCGGGTGATATTGGTAGTTTTCAATCACGAAATCTTCATAGCGATATGAAAAGAGATCATCAGGGCGTCTGGACATCCGCAGGCTTGGCAGTGGGTAGGCCTCGCGCTTAAGTTGCTCGCGTGCCTGCTCTAAATGGTTAAGATAAAGATGACAGTCGCCCCCCGTCCAGATAAAGTCACCTGGCTCGACATCGATTTGCTGGGCCACCATATGGGTGAGTAGGGCGTATGACGCGATATTAAACGGCACGCCGAGGAAAATATCGGCGCTTCGTTGATAGAGTTGGCAGGACAACTTGCCCTCGGCAACATAAAACTGAAACATCGCATGACAGGGCGCAAGCGCCATTTTGGGTAGATCCCCCACGTTCCATGCCGACACAATCAGCCTTCGAGAATCAGGGTCGCTGCGCAATCGTGTCATGAGTTCTTTAAGTTGATCAATCGACTCGCCACTTGCTGTGGGCCAGGAACGCCACTGATAGCCATAAACAGGGCCGAGTTCACCATTGGCATCGGCCCATTCATCCCAGATGCTTACGCCGTGCGATTTTAAATAGTGAATATTTGTAGAACCTGATAAAAACCAGATCAATTCATGAATAATCGATTTCAGATGCAATTTTTTCGTAGTGACCAGCGGAAAACCTTCGGCTAAAGGAAAACGCATCTGCCATCCAAACACCGATCGCGTGCCAGTTCCGGTGCGATCATGCTTTTGGCTGCCATGATCGAGCACGTGTTGCATCAATTCGTGATATGCCTTCATGATGAGTTGCCTTCAATGCTTTCCTTGGTTGAGATTCGGTCTAATTAAAGCAGCCTAGCGTGATCGTAGCTAAAGTCGCATCGGGCATGCTTGCTAAAGTCGCATCGGGCGGTCGTAGCCCGTTAACTCCAGATAGCCTCTTCCGATCAGATCGCCTTGATCGTTATACGCCATAACTGCGCCTTCCCAATATCGGTTGCCAGTGCTTGCGCGAGCATCGATTTCCTGATCTTGTACGAGGGCCTTGAGCACAAGGGGCCCAAACTTACCTTTCACTCGAAGCGACACCGGGTAGTTTGCCCCACTTGCACTTGAGCGCCACTGCTCAAGGGATTGCATGACTAAACCCGCCTCAGAACGCCACAGTTCAGCGCCTTGTCGGTCCCGAATACGAAATGCCATCCAGCTTTGCCCATCGAGCAGGTTAAGGCCAAACCAATCCCATCCAGCCGCGTCGGCCGACAAAAGACTGCTTGACCACTCGTGGTCAAACCAGGCTGCAGCGAAGTTGCTGCTGCGATCAATGCTTAGCGCTTTACCATCGAGATGCAGGTTAGCCTCGACGTGAAGCTGTGTCTGGCTGTAATAGTGACTAAATTGACCCGCAGCCGGTCCTTTTTGCGAATAGCCTTGTTGGCCTTGCAGCAGTGGCGCGCCACGAGGCCGACAGCGCAGCTTTAATCCGAGCCTGCCTTGCTCAATATCGATAGCGATCCTGCCGTCCGCTTCACGGACAAAGCGCCAGCCTGGCATCATAATATTTAGATCGGTTTCGCTGAACTCGGCAACATGCTTGACGCTTCGCCATGCTGTTTGTTCATGGATGAGTTTGCTCCAGCCGCGTCTGACCAAGGCAGCATGGCCCATGAGCCATTGATTTGAGCCCCAAGCGCTTTGCCGTGCTCTACCTAGTCGGACCCTAAAAATCGTTGCCTGAATGCCTGTATCGGCATCGAGCCAGCCTGTGAGGTACCACCACTCGATGCGTTCATCGGGATGGGCGCCATGATCGCGTGGAAACTGGATTGTTTTGAAGCCACTTTGCTGGGCTTCGCTTTGGTGTGCAGTATCTATTCTGATTGCGGCAATTGTTTCCGCGAAGGTCTGCCGGCTAGGTGCGGCAGCGCCGAGCGCTGAGGCGCCGAGTGTGCGCTTGATGAGCAATCGACGTTGTGTTGAACTAAACAGCATTACCAATCCTGCTTGAGGCTTTGCAGCATCGGCTGCTTGAGCAACTGTTTGCTAAGTACGAGGCAGCTCAATGCGCCGATCAACCAAACACCGCCTATCGCAAGCACCATCAAGCTCGCTGGAATTCGCATGGGCATACTCCAGTGAAAGGACTGCGGGTTGACCACCTCGATCAATACCCAGGCTAGTGCCAGACCGAGCATGGAGCCCCAAAGCAGTGCCAAAGCCAGACTTGAAGCAGCTTCAAGTAAAAGCAATCGGGTACACGCTGCCGGATGCAGGCCAAGAAGTTGCAGCATGGCAAGCTCTTGGGTTCTGGCAATCGCCTGGGCAGCAAGCGTGCTGCTAAGGCCGAGTAAGCCAATCAACAAGGCGACAGCTTGTAAGGCATAGGTCACCACAAAGCTTCGATCAAAAAGTTCGAGCGAAAGTGCACGAATGTCTGAGGCGCTGCGGATTTCAAGCTTGGCGCGTAGCCCTTCGGGCAGCTGTGCGAGCAGCGATTCGCTGCCGCGACCTGGTTCTGTCAGCCACCATGAAACATCGCTTGCCTCAAGCTGCTGATGGCCCCCACGCGCCCTTAACCATTGCGATGATTCTATGATGATCGAGCCATGCTGTCTGGCGTAATCGCGCCAAACGCCCGCCACAAAGACTGATCCCTCGGGTAGTAAGCCAAGACGCTGGATGCTTCCCGGCTCCCATCGGTAGAGATCGCGCATAGCCTCGCTCACCCAGACGCTAGGCAGGCTTGGATGGGGGTCGAGTAGCTGCCCGGTGATCGGCAGCCTGTCCTGAGGCGTTTTCAGCGGCAACGCCCGAACAATCACAGCAATTGGCGGGCGTTCGGCAAGCATGGGCCACTCCAGCACTTGCTGAAACTCGGTGCGCCTTAAGCCTTCCAACTGCGACAATTGCAATTGCTCATCGGGTGAGAGGCTTGCTTCGCCTTTTTGGATGCGCGCATACACATCAGCGGGCAGCACATGGTCAAGCCACTCGCTTACGGCGAGCCGAAAGCTGCTGATCATAAGACTCACCGCCACGCAAAGCGCCACGCTTGCAATCATGCCGGTCATGCTTAAGCTTATCGACTGAGGTAAGTAGTTGGCACGCTTGACCGCTAACCAGCTGATTGGATGCTTGGTTGCTGGGCCTGTCAGGCTACGTGCCACACGCTCAACGAGCGTGGGCATCGCTAGAAGTCCTGCAAGTAGCCATGTAAACAAGCAAATATAGGCGCCAAGCGGCACGCCCTCCACGGGTTCAAGCAAGAGGCCGCATCCGCCCAAGCAGGCAAGTGCCATTGCCGAGAGGGCAAGTTGCTTGCCGGTAAACCAAGGTGGCGGCTGTGCGCCTTTGAGTGCCGCCACCGCAGTGACTCGGCCAAGACTTCTTACTGCGAGCCAGGAGCCAAACCAGGCGACGAGAATGCCCAAACTTGCGTGAAAACCAAGCAACCATAAAGGCAGATTTAAAGCCCTTGAGCTAGTCTTAAGCACGCCTGCACCCAGGTCTCCGCCTGTGAGCGAGAGCAGAAACCAGGCGCAAACCGAGCCTATGATTAATCCAATCACCGAGCCGATGGCACCGATCAGCAGGGCTTGGAATCGCATAAAAGCCTGAATGCTTTTGGCATCGGTGCCTAGCACCTGAAGAATCGCTAGTGAGCCCAACTGTCTTGCCGTCATTAATTGCATATTGGACTGAACAATGAATACCCCGGTGAGCAAGGCAACAAGGGCAAGAATCGCAAGATTCACGCGATAAGCGCGGGAAAGATTCGACATGCGCTCGGCCTCGTCCTCGGGCTTGATGAGCGAGAGCATCAGTTCGGGATGCTTTGCTCGCAGGGCATCAAGGAGTTCTGCGGGTGAATCCTTGCTGCTTGCGCCTTGGGTCCAGCGCATATCGATTCGCGAGAGGCGATCCTTGTGGGTCGCAAGGGCTTGCAAGCTGCCAATGTCAATCACAAAGACCAAGGATTCGCTGCCAGCTTGAGCTAGACGGCCAGCAATCACAAAGTCTTCACTTCGACCCTCCATGCGAAGCCTTATCACTGCGCCTTCTGGCTCAATGCCAAGCTTTTCAAGCTGCTGCCAAAGGCGCGGGCTTGCATAAAGCTGATTGCCACCAAACCATGCATCGCTTGCCTCGGGGCTGCTTATGTTTGGACTCAGTTGCGGGTGAACATAAATCGATCGGAAAAGGTCGATGCCAAATAGCTCGACGCCCTGGGGGAAAGTACTGCGCAAATCAATGACTTCGGCCGATGACGCTGAGGCCTTAAGCGTTTGCATTTGTGCGCTTTTAAGAAGGACTGGCGCGGCGCTGGCATTGGCTTGATACTGCTGCAGACTTGCAAAAACCGAGGCGCTGAATTCCTTTTCCGCCGCGCGCAAACTTGCATCGGCTTGCCCATTGATGCTTGCCAGGGCCGACTTGAATTCACTCAGCGCGCTGCGATTCACCAAGTCAATCGCTAATCCCATGGCCACGCCAATGCCTATGACCAGTGCCGCTAGGGCGTTCCTAAATCGGTAAAGCTGAAGTTGTTCCAGGCTGAGGCGGCGGGCAAGTGGCCAGGGTAGGCCAAACATACGGCTCATGATCATGCCGGTTGCAATTTGCCCTGACTGAGTTTCCAGCAGGGTTTAAACAGGCTCGCGCGTTGCAAGTCATGAGTCACAAACAAAAGTGCGCAATCACGTTGCGCCAAGACTTGTTGCAAGAGGTTCATCACAGCATCGGCCGACGCTGGGTCGAGATTGCCCGTTGGCTCGTCGGCAAGAATCAAACGCGGCCCATGGATGATGGCGCGTGCGATGGCAACGCGTTGCTGCTCCCCGCCCGAGAGCTCACTAGGCCTTGCATGCGCACGATCACTAAGTCCTAGTTGGTCTAACAGGTCCGATGCCCGAACCATGGCTGACTTTTCAGAAGCGCCTAGCAATAGCGCCGGAACTGCTACATTTTGCAGCGCGTTTAAATGAGGAAGCAAATGGAAGGCCTGAAAGATGAAGCCGATTGATGCTGCACGCAGTCTTGCGCTTTGCTGGGCATCATCGGCCTTCATCGGCTTGCCGCCAATCAAAATGCTGCCTTCATCCGCTTCCTCAAGGCCTGCGATGAGGTGAAGCAAGGTTGATTTGCCGCTTCCAGATGCACCGATGAGCGAGGCGCGTTGACCAGGCTCTAAATCGAGATCTAATTGATCGAGTAGTCGCTTACCCTTCTGGTATCGCTTCGATAGCGATCTAACCTCGAGAATCTTTGTCATGTATCGACGCTTTCCCGCTGCTTGCAAACGATCGCATAAAAGCCAACCGGCCGCTAGGCGGCCGGCTCAGCAAAAACCCAAAGCATATGGGTCTTAAAGCTTATAACTTCGGACAAGGCCGAAGGAGGCTTATTTGGTGGCGAGAATCCACTTAGCGAGGGTTTCAGCTTCAGCGGCAGAAACCTGGGGGTTGGCGGGCATAGGAATTTGACCCCACACACCGACGCCGCCTTTTTGAATTTTTTGTGCCAGATTCTTCGCTGCACCCGCATCTTTTGCGTACTTCGCAGCAACGTCTTTATAAGACGGCCCAATCAATTTTTTGTCGGGTGCGTGGCAGGCCAAGCAGTTCTTTGCTTTGGCAAGATCAGCGCTTGCAAGGGCGGGCTTAGCAGCAAAACTGCCAAGTGCAATCACAAGAGCACTCACGGATAAAGTCACGATCTTCATAGTCAGGTCCTGATTAGCTAATACAAGGAAGATTTAATGGAAATACAAAGAAGATTTAATTGAAATAAGTTGCACTTAAGTGTAACCGAGGCTCAATGAAGCCATCAAACGACATCTACTTGCTCATTGATATGCTTGTTCAAGCGTCGGTCACCGCGCCCTTGCTTGCCGATGTAGCAAGCTTGGCAAATTTATACAGCACACCGCTCGTATATCGAGGCGCTGGCGCTTTAAACGCTGCTTGGCGAGCTTGCATTTCCTGATCAGGGATATTGAGTTGGAGCAAGAGCTGGTGTGCATCAATCGTGACCGAATCGCCCTCATGGATCAGTGCAATTGGGCCACCGACAGCAGCTTCCGGCGCAACATGACCCACGACCATGCCCCAAGTGCCCCCGGAAAAACGCCCGTCTGTGATCAAACCGACCGATTCGCCGAGTCCTGCGCCAATAATCGCTGAAGTTGGTGCAAGCATTTCTGGCATACCTGGCGCACCTTTTGGACCTAAATAGCGGAGCACCACAATATCGCCTGCCTTGATCTTGCCCTCCATGATCGATTTCATGGCTGAAGCTTCATCGTCGAAGACACGCGCTGGGCCTGTGATCACAGGATTTTTCAAGCCTGTGATCTTGGCAACGCTTCCTTCGGGCGCGAGGTTGCCCTTGAGAATGGCCAAATGCCCCTGGGCGTATATGGCTTGGTCAATCGGGAAAATGACATCCTGGTCGGCAGCAGGCTTTGAAGGCACATCGGCGAGCTCTTCAGCGAGGGTTTTGCCGGTGATCGTCATGCAATGGCCGTGAATAAGGCCTGCATCCAGAAGAATCTTGAGCACTTGTGGAATACCGCCTGCCCGGTGAAGATCCACCGCCATATATTTTCCGGAGGGCTTTAAATCACAAAGAACAGGCACGCGCTTGCGAATGCGCTCAAAATCATCGATCGACCAGGCAACACCTGCGCTATGGGCAATCGCCAAATAATGCAATACCGCATTGGTTGATCCGCCGGTGGCCATGATCAGGGTAACCGCATTCTCGATGGATTCACGCGTGACGATGTCACGCGGCTTGAGCCCCTTTTTTACGGCTTCGATCAACACCTCAGCCGATCGCGCTGCCGAATCGGCCTTCTCAGCATCGGGATTGGCCATCGTGCTCGAGCCGAGCAGACTCATACCAAGCGCTTCAAAGGATGACGACATGGTGTTAGCGGTGTACATGCCGCCGCAGGATCCACTGCCTGGCACTGCATTGCGCTCGATACCTTCGAAATCTTCCTGACTGATCCGACCGTGGGTAAATTCGCCGACCGCCTCAAACACCGAAACGATTGAAAGATCTTTGCCTTTCCATCGCCCAGGCTTGATCGTTCCTCCGTAGACGTATATGGCCGGCACATTGGATCGGCATATGCCCATCATGCCGCCTGGCATGTTCTTGTCGCATCCGCCAATCACCAAAACACCATCCATCCACTGACCTTGCACGACGGTTTCCACACAATCAGCGATCACTTCGCGTGAGATCAGTGAGTATTTCATCCCTTCGGTACCCATCGACATGCCGTCTGAGATGGTTGGCGTGCCGAACATTTGCGGGTTTGCCCCTGCTTTGCGAATCGCCGCGTCGGCTGCGTCTGCAAGCACCTGCAAGCCGGAATTACAAGGCGTGACGGTGGAATGGCCATTAGCAATCCCTATGAAGAGCTTGCTCATATCGTCGGGCTTGTAGCCCATGGCATAAAACATCGAACGGTTGGGTGCTCGCGCAACGCCTTCCGTGATATGGGCTGAACGCTCGTTTTCGGCCATCGCAGGGTCCTCCATGAAAGCTTGGATGGTAGCAAAGCGCGATCGCCTGGCCTATTGAATGGCCACTGTCAGCGAGCAAGGCGTGCCACAATCCACCTATGGCGATGATTCACCCACAATTTGATCCGATTGCCTTCAGCTTAGGACCTTTAAGTGTTCGATGGTACGGGTTGATGTACTTGATTGCTTTTGCGCTCTTTTTTCTGTTGGGGCGATGGCGATTGAACCAGCGTCGCTTCGCAGCAGGAAGCGGGCTCAATCCACAACGTTTTGAAGACTGCCTTTTTTGGGGTGCGCTTGGGGTCATCGTTGGGGGGCGTCTTGGTTATGTCATTTTTTATAAGCCCTCTTACTTTCTCGCACACCCAGAGCAAATTTTCGCGGTTTGGCAGGGTGGCATGGCCTATCACGGTGGCCTCATCGGCGTGATTGTTGCTATTTGGCTCTACACAAAACGGCAAGCGTTGGCGTTTTGGCCAGTGATCGATTTCATCGCACCACTTGTTCCCTGGGGGCTTGCCGCTGGACGGCTTGGCAACTTTATCAACGGTGAATTATGGGGAAGACCAAGCGACGTACCTTGGGCGATCGTCTTTCCTCAGGCAGGCGATAGCCTGCCCAGGCATCCATCACAGCTCTATCAATTTGCTGGCGAGGGCTTGTTGCTAGGACTCTTGCTTTGGTGGTACAGCAGCAAGCCTCGGAAGCCTGGCCAGATCAGCGGTGTGTTTTTAATGGGCTATGGTTTTGCAAGATTTTTGGCTGAATTTGTGCGGCAGCCTGATGCCTTTTTGCCAAGCCTCGCATTGGAACTAACCAAAC
>Ga0194124_10005266_pt1 | contig 12129 bp, 14 predicted proteins | sample TA2KigCas0mmetaG_FD_148605 | JGI IMG/M metagenome (GOLD analysis project Ga0194124, IMG submission 148605) | Freshwater microbial communities from Lake Tanganyika, Tanzania - TA2015031 Kigoma Deep Cast 0m | ecosystem: Environmental > Aquatic > Freshwater > Lake | place: Tanzania: Lake...
CCCCACCGATCGGCTCGCGATGATTACCCGATGGAACAACACTTTGGTTTATCTTGGAGGATCTGAATCCAGTTCGAATTACATGAACAACGGTGCCTTCCAGCAGTTCCGACTTGATTTCACGCCGGAAACGGTGGGCACCTTCAGTTTTGATTATCAGCTTTTTGATTATGACAACGACAACGCCTTCCGGGATAACCAGCAGGCCTCGTTTAGCGTGGGGGCCGACCATACCTTTCTGCCAACCGTATTTTTCAGCGGTCGAGTAGGGATTCAGCTCAATGACAATTTTGGGCTGGCTGACAATGCAGGGATCATCGGCGCTGGTGGCATGGGTAGTGGTGAGCAGGAAATCGGGGCGGTTCCCTTTGCCTCCATTAGCTCAACTTGGAATTATGAGGAAGCCAGCTTCGTCTCGGCAGGCTTCTCCATGCAAGTCCAGCAGTCCAATCTCAACACGGTGTCTGATTCGGAAGCTTACACCCTTAATTCCAGCTGGGACCATCAATTCACTGAAAAGTTTTCCGTCATCCAAAGTTTCTTTATCAATCTGGCGGTCTTTACCCCTCAATTGACGCAGGCCCAGACTCAGAGTCTTTTTCCCGGAGCGGTTTATCAAGGTAGCGGTCAGCAAACCACCATTACCTATCAGTGCAAGTTTGCCTACCAACTCTATCCCTATCTTTCAGCCGAAGCAGGTTGGACTTACACCAGCTACGGAAGCTACTTTGATTTAAATAACGGAAATTCAGGTAGTTATACAAGGAACCAAGTATATTTAGGCCTTCGGGGAACCTACTAATTGCGAAAGTAGGCACTATGGATAAGTTAACAATATGACTGAACCTTCCTTAGCACCCACCCCAGGGAGTGGTTACGGCTATGGAGCAGCACCTTCTTCCAACGAGGCCTCTTTCCATGTCAACGACTTGTGGCGCGTCATTAAAAATCGTTGGCCCACCTCCACCACCATTCTCGTTTTGGTTCTAGGAACCGGATTTGTGGTGACCAAGCTTCAGCCAAAAATTTATGAGTCATCCGTCGTCTTGCGAGTGGAAAAGGAAGGCAAAGATTTGCAGGTTTTTCAAGCCAGCTTTGAGGGTTTTGATCCGGTGTTTTTTCAGACCGAATTTGAAATGATCCAGAGCAAGAAGGTTTTGTATCCGGTGATTGAAAAACTCAGCATCGCGAAGCGGTTTTGCCAGGAAATGGAGCTGCCGGACGGCTCGATCACCGACGACCAAGCCTTCCAGCTTTTCCGCAAGACCAAGCTCAAAGTGCAGCCTTTTCGCAATACCAAGCTCATCGAGGTGGTTTGCCAAAGCACCAAGCCTGACGAGGCCGCTTTGTTTGCCAACAGCGTGGCTGACGCCTACGAGGATGTGCGCCGATCTGAAATTACCGGGCGCAGCGACGCGGGCCTCAAAGCCCTTTCGGGTGAGGTGGAAAAGCAGAAGGAATTGGTCTCGGCGGCAGCGGCTCAAGTTGAGAAGCTCCGTCGCGAGCTCAAAATCGACGAACTGCCCGGCTCCACCGCGCAAGTGCAGTCCACGACTTTGGGAGACCAGGAAATCCAAAGAAAGGAGTCCCAGCTAAGCGAATTGCGGGCCGATATGATTTCCCGGAAAGTCCGCTTGGAAAAGGTGGCCGACCTCAGCATTGAGCAACTGGAATCCACCCTCCCGGCGCTCAATCTTGAAGATGCGACGACGGCCTCAACGAAACAGCAGCACCTCCAGGCCCTTCAAAATGTGGCGATGATGCAAAAGCAGGGGTATGGCAAAAAGCATCCGGAGATGCAGGGAGCTCTAAAGGTTGTGGCGGAGCGGAGGGATCAGCTCAACAAATTAGTGGCGGGAATCCGCCGAGCCCTGGACATTGATTTGAAAGTCGCCCAAGCCAAGGTCGAATCTTTGGAAAAGGAGGTGCAAGACCTCCGGGAACGCCTCCGGTCCGATCGAACGGATCGGCTGGCTCCTTACAACGAGGCTCGCCGAGATTTGGAGACCCAAAGCCAGCTTTTGGATGTGCTGACGTCCCGGTATCGACAGCAGGCGGTCGAGTCCAAGATTGAGGTTCGGCCTGTGCAGATTGTCAATCGTGCCGAGCCCGCTGTCCGGCCGGTCAAGCCCAGCCTCAAAATGAATCTGGCGCTGAGTTTGGTGGTCGGCCTGGTTTTGGGATTAAGCCTGGCCTTCTTCATCGAGTATTTGGATACCAGCATCAAAACGATGGATGATGTTGAGCGAAACCTGGGCCTCAGCGTGTTGGCGGTCATTCCCAACGGAGCGAAGTTTTTAAGCCAAGACGACCCGAATTCCCGATTCGCCGAAGGGTATCGAATCCTGAGCGCCAAGCTCAACCTGACCGGCGCCCGGGAAATGGCGCGCACGATCACGGTGCTGAGCGGTGGCCCAGGAGAAGGAAAATCAACGACCGCTTTTAACCTGGCTTGGGTCTGTGCCCAAAGCGGCATGAAAGTCCTACTCATAGACGGCGACGTGCGGCGCCCCTCTATGCATGTGGCCGCAGGAGTGGAAAACACCCTGGGGTTGGGGGAATTTCTGGCCGGGCAAGCCTCCCTGGATGAACTGATCCAGAGCACTAATGTTTCCAACATGGAAATTCTCACAGCGGGAAGTTTGGGTCCCGAGGATTTGGGGGGATTCAGTCGGGCTCGGTTCGGCTTTTTGTTGGAAGCTTGCCGTCCCAATTTCGATGTCATTGTGGTGGACGCACCCCCGGTTTTGGGCATCAGCGACGCCTCTGTCATCAGCCAGGAGGTAGACGTAACGCTCCTCCTGGTTCAGCACCGTCGTTATCCGCGCAACGTCTGCCAGCGGGCCAAACGAGTGATTGATGAGGTCGGGGGGAAGCTTTTTGGGGTAATTCTCAACAACGTCAACATCAAGACCGATGACAACTATTACTATTACGCTGGGTATTCTACTTCCTATTATGGCCATCGGAAACGTACGCCGCGGGCTCGCAATAAAAAAGCGGTGGTGCCGGGCGGCGACTCCGCTGCTTCCGCTTTTGTGCCAGAAACGAAACCTCTCACAGAAGCCGGAGGGGGGATGCTTGAGCAATCCAGGCCTCCGACCCCAACTCCCCGAGTTACCTATATGCGTCCTCCGGCCTCCGATTCCGAAGATCGGTTCTAAAATGCGAGCGATACGTTACCCGGTCTCACTGCTTGTCGCTTTAGCTGGGTTCCCCAGTTTACTAATCTCCCAGAGCCTGAATCTCGGCAGCGGGCCGGGATCGTCTTTCCAGGATCAAGGCACGCTCGGGCAACCATCCCTCCCCACCTCCGCACCCGATCCCATGGGAGGAGGATCCTCCGCCGGAGGAACCCCGGCCCCGAATCTTGGGGTGATCGACACCAGTGATTTATTGCGCGGTGGAGACACCCTGATTATCCGGCTGACCGGCGTACCGACCGCAGACCAAGGGATCTACGAAATCAAGGTTGATGAAAGCGGCAAAGTCTCGATGCCTTATATCGGGAGTGTCTTGGCGGCCAACTTCACCACCGTACAGCTTAAAAAGTCCATCGAGGAGGCTTACGTTCAGCAAGAAATCTTTACCAATCCAAACGTCACTGTGGATCTGAAAGAACAACGTTTTGTGGATGTCACCGGGGAAGTGCGGATGCCCCAGCGGGTGCCCTATACCAAAGACCTGACGGCTTTGGGCGCGGTGGCCGCCTGCGGCGGGTTTACGGATTTTGCCAATCGTCGAAATGTCAAATTAACCCAAAGCGGGGCAACGCGAGAATTCAATGCCAAGGAGATTCAAGCGGATCCCAGCCGTGACATCCGGCTTCTGCCCAATGACAAGATCCACGTGGATCGAAGCATTTTTTAAGTTTTGAGGATTGGTCTTTTCGGCGGGTCCTTTGATCCTTTTCATCTCGGACATTTCCTCATCGCGCGAACGGCCCGCGAACTGTTTCGTTTGCGCAAAGTGGTGTTTTTGCCTTGCGCGCACTCGCCCCTAAAAAAAGGCCGCCCCGTGGCTGGGGATCAGGCCCGGCTGGCCATGCTTCGGCAGGGATTAAAAGGACAGGGGTGGGCTGTGGTTTCTGATTGGGAAATTAAAAAGGGAGGAGTCTCGTACACAGTGGATACCCTTCGGGCCATGCAAAAGCGCCATCCCCAAAGCTCCTTTTTCTGGATCATGGGATCGGATCAGTGGGAGTTGTTGCCTTCCTGGAAGGAGCCCCACGAACTTCGCAGGAACCTTGCTTTTCTGGTTTTTTCAAGGCCGCAAAGCCTGCGCTCCCGACGAGGATTCCGCATGAAGCAAATCCCGCTGCGGTTCGATGTTTCCGCCACGGAAGTTCGACGAAGAATTCAAAAGCAACTTTCCATCACCGGCCTGGTGCCACCGGCCGTGGAAACCCTCATCCACAAACATCGGTGGTACCGATGAGCCTCGAGGGACCGGACCTGGCCCGCCGTTGCCGGGACCTGGCCGACAACAAAAAAGCGGGAGACCCGGTTTTACTCGATTTGCGGGAGGTGGGGGGTCCCTGTGAGTTTTTCCTGATTGTCTCCGGGGAGAGCGAGCCCCATCTCAAAGCGATCGCGGGGGAGGTGGAAAAAGGAGTCCGCGAGGAAAGCGGCCGTAAGCCTTTCCGGATTTCTGGAAATTCTCCAAGCCAATGGATGATTTTGGACTACGGGGACGTTTTGGTACACGTCATGCACAGCCAGAAACGGAAGTTTTATCGGTTAGAGGATCTGTGGGGGGACGCCGTCCGGCTGGACGTCTAAAACGACTACATTTCCTCCAACGTGGGAATTCCCAGCAGGCCCAAACCCTCCTTGAGCACATCCCCGGTTAGTCCCACCAAGGTCAGGCGGGAATCCCGCAAGGCCGGCAGTTGGAGAACCGGGCAGGCTTCGAAAAAACGGTGGTATTGGCCGGCGAGATCGTAAAGGTATCCGCAAAGGTGGTGGGGTTTGCGATCGGCGGCCGCAAGTTCTACGGCATCGCCAAAACGAAGCAGGAGCCGCGCCAACCGCTCTTCGGAAGGGTGAGCCACCCGCACCGGGGCACAGGGGTGCTTCGCCAGGCCCGACTTGCGTAAGATGGAGCGGGTGCGCACATAAGCATTGAGAATATACGGCGCCGTGTTGCCGTCGAACGCGAGGAGCTTTTCCCACGTAAAAACATAATCAAGATTCCGATTGGGCAGCTGGTCAGCGTATTTCAGGCTGGCCATGCCAAGCAACTCGGCCTTGGCCTCCAGACCTTCTGGGGGAAGATCGGGTCGTTTCGACTTTAAAATGACCCCGGCCCTCTCTTTGGCCTCATTGAGTAAGTCGATCAGTTTGAGTGGGGTACCATCCCGGCTTTTTAAGGGCTTCCGGTCAGGACCCAGCACCGTGCCAAACCAGACATGTTCCAGTTCCGCCCGGCAACCTGCGCGGCGGGCGGTATCGAAGAGCCAGCGGAAGTGGAGCTGTTGCCGTGCATCGGTCACGTAGATGATCCGATCCGCCTTAAGTTCCTCGGTTCGGTACTGAATCGCTGCCAAGTCGGTGGTGGCATAGAGGAAAGCACCGTCGGATTTTCGGATCAGATAAGGCTCCTCGGCGATGGTTCGATTTCGAACCACTACGGCGCCCTGGCTGACTTCCGCGATTTGTTTTTGAAGGAGATCCTGAACCACCTTCGGCAGGTCCTCGTGGTACGCGCTTTCGCCGCGGATGGAGTCAAATCTGACCCCAAGGCGCCCGTAAATTTTTCGAAAATGCTCCGCAGAACTTTCGCAAAACAGCCGCCAATCCTTCCGTCGCTCCGGATTTCCGTCCTGCAGGGCCGCCAATTCCGCCCGGGCCTGATCCATTTTGGCCGGGTCCGACTCCGCTTCCTGGTGTCCTTTTTTGTAAAATTCCTCCAACTGGTCGATGGCCTGATCTGGTTGAAGGGGGGGGCGACCGGCAGCCCGGTATGCCAGGAGAAGTTTTCCGAACTGGGTTCCCCAATCGCCTAAGTGATTGACGCGGTTGACCCGGTGACCGAGGCGCGTCAGGAGGCGGGCCAAACTGTCTCCCAAAAGGGTGGAGCGGATGTGGCCAACATGCATCGCTTTGGCGATGTTGGGAGAGCTGAAATCCACCACAACGCTCTCTGGCTTGGGAACCCGCGGAATGCCCAGGTTGGGATCCTGCCGGAGGGCATCCACCGCCCGCCCCACGGCCTCCGGCCCCACCCGATAATTAACGAAGCCGCCACCGGCCACGGTGGGTTTTTCCCAGCCCTCGGGGGGCGGGCATTCTTTGGCCAGCCGTTCGGCCAGGTCCCGCGGGTTCAGGCGCTGAGCCTTGGCGGCGACCATGGCAAAGTGGGTCTGAAAATGTCCGTGGCGCTCGTCCGCGCAGGGCCGAACCCAGGGCTCGGCTGGCAAACCAGGGAAATGGGTCGCCGCCCAGGCGGTTACGCTCTTTTCCAGCTCAGCCCGCAAGGACATCAGTTTGCTTGAAGGAGCTGGAGAATTTCGGCGGGCTCCTTGGCTTCCAGGATTTTTGTTTTGATTCCCCGCCGATTAAAGAATTTGGCCACGGTGGCGAGGGTTTGCAGGTGAACCTGCGCCTGATCCGCCGGAACTAGGATGAGAAAAAATAGTTTCACCGGCTTTCCGTCCATGGCCTGGCAGTCCACCCCGGCTGGGCAACGGGCAAAGAGGGTGGCGAGTTGCTTCAACTTAGGAATGGTGGCATGGGGAATGGCGAACCCCCCGCCCATGGCCGTGGTCATTTTTTCTTCCCGAACCTGCAGGGCCTTTTCCGCGAAAGGAAGTACATCCTTTGGTATAACACCTTTGGCGGTAAGGTGTTCCAGCATTTTTCGGTAAGCTTTTGGGCGATCTTCAGCCTCCAGCTGGGCGATAAGGTTTTTCTCTTGGATCAGTTCGGAAATGAGCACGGAAAGAAATCTTTTAGGCGGGAGGAGGCAGGTAACGCAAGAGAAGCCCTGAAAACCAATGGACGCCTTCCATGTAGGTCCAAGCCCAATCACGCCCCAAATCCATCATCATAGTGACCAAGGGTATTGGCTGGAAAAATGACCATACCAGGCTGATAGCCAGTAGCAGGTTGGCTAGGACAATCACGGTCAGGGAAAAGATCCTGCCGTAAACAAGGAAATCAGGTTGCTGGGTCCGGAGAAGGTCCACGGTAAAGGCGTAGTGGTATCCCCAGACCACCCCCCAAAGCCCCAGAAAAGGCAGCTGATAGCCTGCCAAAGCCGGCCAGACTTGCAGGACGGCGAGCCAAGCAACCGCGGTCAACAGGGGATAAAGCGGCACAACATATGGAGCCAAGGTAATCCAGGCAGAAGTTCGGTCAGAGATTACCCGGCCACCCTTGTCGGCGACCTGCAGAGAGTGGACTTTTCCCCCGCTAAGCCAAACAGCCAAAGCATGGGAAAGCTCGTGCCCCAGCACATAAATACCTCGGGGGCGAGGGAGCATAAGATAAGCCAACCCGGCCACCAGCCAGCCGCCACCAAAACAAGCGGTCGCCCACCAGGGAAAAGAGGGATTGGAAGCGGCCGCTCGGATCAGACGGCTGAGGCTTACGCCGGTGGCCCAAACTCCCGGCCAGAGAGCCAGGGCCAGGAGCAAGCGGAGCCAGTTCATGGATTGACGGGAGTCATCCCGATGAGGCATTGTTTTCGTTTATGGCTAACACTGCCTCTGCCGCCAAACAGGCTCGCGCCGCCCTGCGTAAACGCGAGGTGAACCGGACCCTGCTGCAGGCTGCTCGGACCGCCCAAAAAAAGGTTCTTTCGTTGATTCAGGCCGGTAAGAAGGAAGAAGCGGCCAAGCACTTCCCGGACCTTCAAAAAAGGCTGGATCGGGCCGCCAAGGGTAAAGCCATCCATCGGAATCGCTCGGCCCGTATCAAGTCCCGGATGGCCCATTTGCTTCGTTAGTGAGCTTCGCCCGCACCCAGTAAGCGGGTGACTTGAATCCAGATCCTATTTCCAAAATATCCCTTCGCCCGATCCATGACGGCTTTGGCCGCGGATTCCGTGGCCCATAGTCCGAAGACGGTCGAGCCGCTGCCACTCATGCGGGCCGCCAGAACCCCCGGCTGTTGTGCCAGCCAATGCCGGGCGGTGCGGATCCAAAGAAACTTCTCCTCCACCGCCGGTTCCAGATCGTTGCGAGGCTTGAGTTCATAGGTCTTTCCGCCGGGGAGGGTAAGGGGGATCGCTCGTCCCTCTTCTCCAGATCGGCGGTTGGCGGCATAGCGTCGGTAAGCCTCTGTCGTCGGCGAGCCGAAACCGGGGAAAATCAGGACCGCCCAAGGAAGGGATTGAAGGGGGATCGATTCGAGAATCTCGCCCTTTCCGGTGCCGCGGGCGGGACTGGATTGCAGGAAAAACGGAACATCGCTCCCTAGGCAGGCTCCGATTTCGGAAAGTTCCGCATCTGATACGGTAAGTGCCCAAAGATTTCGAAGTAAGATAAGGGCCGCCGCGGCGTCACTGCTTCCGCCGCCGAGACCCGCTCCTTGAGGGATCTCCTTTTTGAGTTTGAGGTTTGCCCCGGCGGTGCTTTTTCCTTTTTTCTGAAGAGCTTGGGCCGCGCGCAACACAAGGTTGTCTGGTCCTGCCGAAAGGCCCTTATCCCCCTCAATCTGCAAAGAGAGAGACCCGTCCGGGGTGGGGGATGCGCTCAGCTGATCCGCCACGTCAGTTCGGACGAAGAGGGTGTCGATCGGATGGAACCCGTCGGGACGGCGGGCACCGAGGCGGAGATCCAGGTTGATTTTGGCGTGGGCGCGGATTGTCAGCGCGGGCATCTCCCGATTCAATGGGGAAGGTGACCCCAGATCAAATCATCCTCGCGCTCGATGTGGACACCGCGGAAGAGGCCTTAGCTTGGGTCCGGCGACTCAAGAGTCGTGTCGGCACTTGGAAGGTAGGGCTACAGCTTTTTCTGCGGGACGGGCCCAAGGTTCTGCGTGGTTTAAGCGATGCGGGGATGCCTGTGTTTTTGGACCTCAAATTTCACGACATTCCAAACACCGTGGCCCAAGCGGTGAAATCCGTGGCGGTATGGAAGCCCCGATTTCTTACCCTGCATGCCTCCGGCGGGCGGGAAATGATGGAAGCGGCCCGGGCCCAAGCGGCTCATGAGACCTGTCTTTTGGGGGTGACTGTCCTGACCAGCCTGTCGGAAAACTCCATCCAAGAGATCGGCTGGGGAGGGGGAGGTCAGACCTCAGTCGAGAGACTTTCCGCTCTGGCGAAAGTGGCGGGGTTGGGTGGAGTAGTTTGCAGTCCTCATGAAGCCAAAGCGGAGCAGGCCCGTTGGGGCAGGGGTGAAGTTGTGACGCCGGGAATCAGGCCTCCCGGGACGGACAAGGGGGACCAAAGCCGGGTGATGACACCGGTGGAAGCCATTCAGGCCGGGGCTTCCCGTATTGTGCTGGGACGGCCGGTTCTCCATGCCAGGCAGCCCGAGGCGGTATTGGATCAGATTTTGGCCGGTTAAAGCCGGCCGGTTTACATCGAAAACCGCGGCCCGAGATAAAGGCCGCGGGCGACGGGATCATTGATTAGAAAGTCCGCCGTGCCTTCGCTTTCCACCTTTCCTTCGCAGATCAGGTACGCACGATCAACGATGGAGAGCGTTTCGCGAACGTTGTGATCGGTAATGAGCACGCCAATCCCTTTGCGCCGCATCGTCAGAATGATCTGCTGGATGTCGTAGACGGCTAGGGGATCAACCCCGCTGAAAGGCTCGTCGAGCAGGAGCACGGTGGGGCGCGTGACCAGACAGCGGGCGATGGCGAGTCGGCGTTTTTCACCCCCGGAGAGCTGGATGGCCCGGCTTTTCACAAGGTTGTCGAGGCCCAGCTCCACCAGCAGCTCGTGGCAACGTTCTTTTCGCTCCTGATCGGTGATGGGAAGCGTTTCCAAAATCGCCAGAAGGTTTTCTTCCACGGTCAAACGACGGAAAATAGATTCCTCTTGCGGAAGGTAACCGATCCCACGACGGGCACGCCGGTACATGGGCATTCCGGTGACATCCTCCGTCGCCAGTTGGACGGTGCCAGCGGTGGGACGAACCAGGCCCACCATCATATAAAAGCTGGTGGTTTTCCCGGCTCCATTGGGCCCCAACAGGCCCACAACCTCCCCCGGGCGGACCCCGAGAGCGATGCCGTTGACGACGTTTCTATCCCCGTATCGTTTGACGAGTTCGTTGCAGGAAAGCAGAAAGTCCCCGGTCACCGGGACCCGTGGGGCGGCAGTTTCAGTGGTTGGCTGGCTCAAGGTTTCTGGAGCATCACCCGACTGGCCCCTTCGGTGAGCATTTTGTCCTCTTCTGGGAAAAGGATGATTTTGTCGGCCAGGACGGTTTTGTCGCCGGTGGTGGCTTTTGGTTGGCGGGTGACCTTGAGCAAGGTGAGTTTCTTCTCCTTTAGGTTGTACACGGCTTTCTCACTTGAGGTTTTGGAGGAGCCGTCTTTCCGCTCAATGATTACATCTTCACGTGCCTCCACATCCTGAACCGAATCATCCTCTGCAAAAAAGACGGTCATTTCCTTGGAAGTCATGATGAAGCGCGGTTCATCCACCTTGACGTTGCCCCGGAAGAGGCCCTGTTTTTGGCCTTTGCTTTTACCCAAGTTTAAATCGAGGGTATCGCTGGTAATAACGGTTTGTCCAACGCCGCTGCTGCCTGGGTTCGCCTGAGTTGACGAATCCTGCGCCGTGGCAAATCCCCCCGGACTCAAGAACAAGAGCATAGGCAGGACCCATTTCATGGAGCTGAACTGAGAACAACACGCACGCGGCTGTAGAGCGTGCCGGAAGATTCGGCCACATTCCAGTCGATCCCATTGGCGGAAATCAGCAGGGTAGGCCGCTTCACCAAGATGCCTGAGTCGGAGGTGAGCTTGTTTTCCTTTCTCCAAAAATCACTGCGGGTGGCGGTAATGACTGTCTCGGCTTTGCCTTCAGAATTGTAGAGCTCAACATTCAAATCCTCAATTTTTAGCTGATTGGGGCTGACTACCGTGGCTCGCTTCCCTTTCACCAAGGCGGTTTGGCGACCGGAGGAGTCCGTTTGGGGCAGAGCGAAGTTTTGGATCACGGAGCCGATGGGAAATTCCGGGCCGTTGCCGGCCCGCAGGGCGGTAACGCCGAGCAGTAATCCGGCGGCCGAAAGAGCCTTAAGCGACCGCATAGAGGATACGGTTGATTTGGCGGAGCAACTTTTCGGCTTGGGTTAGGGGAAGCATGCTGGCCCGGTCAGAGAGGGCTTTGGCGGGATTGGGATGTACCTCAAGAAAGAGGCCGTCGATCCCAGCGGCCGCCGCGGCCCGAGCCAGGGCAGGAATAAAACGGCGGTCCCCCGAAGTTACCTTACCCCCCGTGGGGCGCTGCACGGAGTGGGTGGCGTCAAAGATCACCCGATGGCCCCGATTCCGCATGGTGACCAAGCCCCGCATATCGACCACCAGATCGCCCTGTCCAAAGGTGGTGCCTCGTTCCGTGACCCAGGCGTTCCGGCAGCCTCCCTTTTTGAGTTTCTCCATGACGGCGTCCACCGACTCAGGGGTGAGGAACTGGCCTTTCTTCACGTTGACGGCTTTGCGGGTTTTGGCGGCAGCCAAAAGCAGGTCGGTCTGCCGGCAGAGAAAGGCGGGAATCTGGAGAATATCGACAACCTTGGCAGCCTGGCGGGCTTCTTCGGGCGAATGAATATCCGTGAGGACCGGAACCTTGAGGAGTTTTCGGATGGCGGCGAGTTCGCGGAGGCCCTTGCGAAAGCCAGGCCCGCGTGGGGAGGAGATCGAGGTCCGGTTAGCCTTGTCGTAACTGGCCTTGAAAATGTAGTCCCACCCTAGGGTTTGACACAGGTCACGAAGGGTTTTCCCGATAAGCAGGGAGGTTTTGCGCGACTCCAGAACGCAGGGGCCGCCGATCAGGAGGAACTTGGCTCTAGGATTTTTGGGCATGGCGTCGGGCCGCTTCGGCAAAACCCCGGAAGAGGGGATGGGGGACATCCGGTTTGGAGCGGAACTCGGGGTGAAACTGGCAGGCCACAAACCAAGGGTGGCCGGGAATTTCGATCACTTCCACCAGATCTCC
>Ga0194124_10005268_pt1 | contig 12128 bp, 16 predicted proteins | sample TA2KigCas0mmetaG_FD_148605 | JGI IMG/M metagenome (GOLD analysis project Ga0194124, IMG submission 148605) | Freshwater microbial communities from Lake Tanganyika, Tanzania - TA2015031 Kigoma Deep Cast 0m | ecosystem: Environmental > Aquatic > Freshwater > Lake | place: Tanzania: Lake...
AGAGTAGGTTCTTTTCTTGCTGCTTGTTTTGCGGCCCTTTCTCCAGCAAGTTTTCCAGCCAACCCTTTCCCAAGACCTGCCAGCCCGCGTAGCGCTGGCCCGCCCAAAAGATTAAATTCTGGGTTAAAGGGCTTCAACGGTTTGTCTTGATCCTGCCTGCGCTTCAGATCGTCACGTGCAGCAAGTCTTTTCCTTGTTTTTTCCGCTTCCGCTTCTTGTTCTGCGGTTTTGCCTGTCGCTACCCGTCCACCAGCAGGCTTTACCTTAGCCTTTTCGGGCTGTGGTTGAGCAGCCGAACGCTGTGGTTGCGGAGGCTGCGCCGGATCTTGTAGAGACCGTGTTCGATTAGTCGCAGGACCCGGTGGTTGCGGAGGCCTTGCAGGAAGACCAGGGTTTGTATTAAGACCAGTATTTGCAAAAGCTGCAAATGGCGAGGTTGTTGCTGCTGAAGGCGCCATTCCTGGTGCATCTGGTCTTGTTGGAGACCCCATTCCTGGAGCAGCCGGTCCTGGTTGAGAACTCATTCCTGGAGCGGCTGGTGGGGGAGGAGGCGAAGGAGGTTCCCCGCTTAATACTGGGGCGGGCTTGACTGGAAAAGTCTCTGCTACCGGTGACTTATCTACCGGTTTTGGAAACTCTCGACGTTCAATTGGCGCCGCATCTGTGCGCGGCCGCTCATTCATAGGCCGACCTGTATAGAAATCTGTATCTTTTCTTTCTATAGGAGCAGGTTTACCAGATCCACGGGCACGTATTGGCTGATTATTGCCATCGCGAACAATTTGTCCTCTAGAGTCGCGCAGGAAGTCATCATAATCTTCGTCTGTTCCTACTTCTCCACCAGCTTCAAAACGAAAGGCTCGTTTTTTCATGTGTTTCTTGTTTAGCATTTCCAGGCCCTCAAACTTTTATTGATACGGCTATTGGGGTCATTGGCGGTTTTTGCAGACGTAAGTTTCTTTTTCATGCCGGTCATTCTTGCACAAAATGAATCTTTCCGCGATCCACCCTCTGGCTGTGGAGGCTTCAATCCCGGCTTTCCAGGATTGGCTGCATTGTAAGACGCCCTACCCTTGGCATTCAACCCGCCTTTGGGGTTCTTGCCCTCAGCACGTTGCCATGCTGGTGACTTAGCCATAGAAGACCACGGCTGTGGTTGCTGTGCCTGTTACCGTTACATGGAGGTCTGTATAGCACAAAACCCCCTCGCCAGGAACCAATACAGAAAAAGGTGTTGCATTTGCCACAGTAGCTGTAGAAAATACAACAGTTCCAGCGGCGCCGTTATCACGAATTACCACGGTGCCATTTGCCGATCCTGGCGTGACAACTACACCTTTGAATCGGGTTCGGCCTGCAAAAGCAGTCGCGGTTGTCGCAATATACGCTGACTTTACATCTGTCTGCATAGCCATATGCGACCCTATATGATATTACGCGTTAGCAAAAGGCGTTGCCACTGTCCCAGTTCCAAGTGCCATACCTGTTACCATGTACTTTAGCGCAGCTACTGCCACAATTTGCACCCACGTACCGGCTACGCCACCTGTGGTTGTGCCATTGAAATTAATAAAATCGTTGGCTGCCGCTGCCGAAAAGCCTACAAGCGCAGCACCATCTGAATCCACATCATTCATTACAATGGTTCCAACAAACTTGTCTACGCCATCGGTGCCAATTTTCAATGAATATCCCGTAAGGGTAGTCGGCACCCAAATAACATAAACCACGCCCTCGTTATTGGGCGTATTTGGATCATTTCCTGGCCCGCTTGATGTTGCGTTCGCAGAAGCATTGATCGTTGGAAGCGTAAGGGTGATGTCTGCTGCCAATGCTCCACTACACGTTATGATCCTGCCGCCATGACTTGCTGGATTTAACGATGTGCTTTCAGTGATGCTAACGATGACAGACGGTCCTTGCTGAAAAATTCCGCCAAGAGACCGAATCGGGCCGTCAAAAGTTGAGATTCCCATTTTTTCCTCGCGTAGTAGCGCATCCCCGTACAGTCTCTACTAAGTCTGCTAGGCCAGTCTGTACGGGTCGTATCCTAGTTTTTTACTCAAGCCCCTTGGCTTCCAAAGATTCCAAGGGGATCACTTACACCAAACGAATAACGCTCACGAGCTTTGTAACGCATGTTGCCCGTGTCGAAGTCACCATCCATTCCTGTCTGCATGGGCGTCCGCACAAAGTGCTTCAGACCATTAGGCACATCGGTGGTCAAGAACCAACCGTTTGTGTCTGTCAAGAAGTGGTTGATGACATACCCTTCAGGAATTGAACCGTTATTCTTCAGCGCGTTGATATCGTTATTGTTGGTGCTGACACGCAGTTCAGTTTCCAACAAACGCGTTGCAACGAATTGAAGATTAGGCGGTACAATCAACTTCCTGGGACGGGCTGCAATCAAAAGACCGCGCTCGTCAGTCCACCCAGCAATTTGAATCACTGCGTTCTCAAGAGAGGTCTCATTCAGGTCCGCCTGCGTGGTAGGGGTGTTGCTGTTTGCCCCGCCCGACACAAGAGGATGAGCCGTTGAGAACAAGGATTGGCCGTCACCATAAGTCGTGGTTGCTGCCCACCCGTTGTTCAAAGTTGCAGCAGCTTTAACTTGCTTGGTGTAAGACATCCCACGAGCCAGCGCCCTCGTATACCGTGCAGAAAGACTGTCATACAGGTTGTCTTCCATCGCCTCTTCAGTGATAGAAAAACCCATTGCAATCGTTTCATGCACATACCGAGCAGTCCACGCCTCTTGAGCGTTGTCGTAAGCAATGGCTGAACCCTCGTTTTTGACAGGGGCTGCGCTAAAACCCGACAGCTTGGTCTCTTCTTCAAAAGAACGCTCAGAGGTCTCCGTTTCGTAGATCTCTTTGTGCTCTTCTCCATAGCGAGCGTACTCCAAGCCGAACAATGCGTTCAAGCCAGGGAGCAGCTCTTTCAATAGTTGTGCGCGTGAAATAGCCATGATGTCTCCTTACAGGCCGGTTGGGTTGTAGTACGCATGACCGCCCAAAAACGTGGAAGATGCAATATTTGGCATATTGAACTTCACAATCGCTTCCGGAAAGAACGTTACTCCGCCGAATGCGAACGAGGTATCAGGAACCAAGTCCACAATGCGCAGGGGCAGCGTGTCCGTGACTGCGGCAGAACTCAACAAGATTGCCTGCTGAGAATCTTTCGACGACGTATTCAACGTGTTTGCCACCAAAGCTACATTGTTATTAATGTTGCTATAGGTTAGGCCGGTCACTGTAGATACAACAGTCGTCCCTGTTACCACGGCTACTTGGAACAGTTGATCGGGATCATCGCAGATATACCCATAGATAAAGGTATTGGCCTGCACAGACGTTCCGCTAATCCATGCCTGCGAGAATGTTGGCTGACCCGTGACCGAAGAAATGAAAGAGCATCCAAGGAATACTCCTGCAAATCCGGTGTTGGGGGCTGTCGTGGTTACTGTTGTTACCGCAATCGTTCCATCGTTTACAAACGACACAGGGTCGCCGTATCCAATGCTTGATGCGCCAGAGGCAATCCGACGCTGCCGGGTTGCTCCTGCAAAGACCTGTCCACCAATCAGGTTAATTGGCTTAAGGCCATAAGGCTTGTCAATCGTCGGGTAAGCCATGTTGCGCTCCTAGTTAGCGTTTCCCAAACTTTACCTCTGTACGCCGCTCGTTAAACAAGGGCATACGCGGGTCGCTTTCTCTCATAAAGTTGTTGTCTACGCTTGTTTGCCAATCTCTGGCTTGTTTCAGGTAATGATCATTACGCTGCTCCACCATTTCAATTGGGGCGCGACACAACATTAGACCGCCAATCTCAATGTTACCAGTTTTGGTTTCTGACGAAAACATTGCTTTTGAGACTTCTGGATAGTCGCTCCATTTGCATGGTTCAAATCCATCCTGATATCGCGTTGCTACGTTTCTTGCGTCTTCTTTGCCAAGGGCAGAAGTTCTAACCCAGCGGTGCTTATAGCCATCCCGAGGGTTTGGATCGGGGAGCGATGTCGGCGGGCGCCATTGCCTTACGCGTTCCGTCGATTCCCGAGTCTCTCTTGCGCTCATATTTTTCCTTCCATCCTTAGTTTCGCTACTTGTTCTGCATACGATTGTAAAGAAACTCCAAGCCTCTTTGCCATACTGGCCTCGGATGCCGTAAGTCTCAGTTTTTTGGGGGGAGAACTCCGAGATGCCGGAGCCACAACTGATGCAGGACGATTTTTTTCCGAGTTGCCCTGGAAGTACTCGGGGAATTTCTCTCTTACGCGAGACGTTATACGCTCGTAATAGTCGTCGGTCGAAGCATACAGATCTCCATGCTGTTGCACAAGATCCTTATGCACACCCATCGCAAAGTGGGTCATCTCATTGTTGACCCCCGGCTGCCCAGGCGGACCAAACCATCTATGCGCATTCTTCCACCTTTCTGCCTTGGTGTCAACATAGTTTTGTGCAGGCCGTTCTGCCTCAGGTTGAACATTCTTGACCCGCTCCGAACGAAGCACCGCCTTGTTGAACTCCTCTACAGCAGAAGCGATCTTATCCGCGTCTCCTGTATACAACGCCTCTTTGTATTTCTTGCGTGACTCTTCAAGTTCTTTCTCTGAAACCACCTGCATCGTATTGATTAAGGTCTTTTCTCCAGAAGAAAGCCTTTCTTTCAAGCGCGCATTCTCGTCTGCAATTGATTTCGCAAACACCAAAGCTTCCTCTTTGGCTCTGCGCTCTTCGTGTTTTTGGGCTGTAAGTTCTTTGATCCGTTTTTGTACTTTAGCGGAATACGATTGGATCTCTTCATCGGGCGGATCTTCTGCAACCGGCGCCTCTTCAATCTCAACTTCTGTCGGCTCTTCGTTTTCTACTTCGACTTCAAGTTTTTCTTGATTCATAACAACTCCTTAGCGCGGATTGTCCGCGTTGCTGTTAGACGCGACTATAGCCGCGAGGGTCTTCAACAACACCTTCTACAGTGTCGTCGTTGATAAGGCGGAATTCTCTTCCGTGAATTTTGAAACGCGTTCCAGAAAAAGCTCTTACCAGCACAAAATCTCCTTCTTTACACCACGGCCCTGTCGGAAATTTTTGTGTGTCTTTGTAGCAATCCGGGCCTTGCTTTACAACATACAAGACTACAGTGCTAAATTCTTCTAACTGTTTAAGTGCATCGGGTTTGAACAACCCGTTTTGAAACTTTTCTTCTACATTTGGAAGGGCGCATAACATGCGATATCCTGTAGGATCAGGCAGTTGCGTTGCTGTTTCGCTCATGGTTTCTCTCTGATATTTCAGTGTTAATACGGACTGCAATCAAAAGACCTTCAATCTGCCCACAAAGATACTTGTATTCTTCATAGGGAAGACTTCCTTGTATCAATTGTTTTGTAATGTATTGAATGTGTTTTTCAATTTGTAGGTTTACTGCTTCGTACAATTCCACGCCTAACCTCCATTTCTGCGGCACTATCAACCAACTTTGTTTGATTTGCCAGATTGCTTATCCGCTCCTGTGATTCCAGGCGCTCCCTTTCCATCATCACTTTTTGCTCCTGAGCCTGTTGCTTCAATTGGATTTCTGCCTGATCCTTGGCGGCCTCGCGCTGTTCGCGTTGCGCCTTGATTTGCAACTCCTGCTGTTGCATTTTTACAACAGGATCTTGTTGCGCTTGTGCGTTGCGCATCTGTTGCGCCGCTTGCATGTTCTTACTCAGCAGTTGTTGTGCCGCCGCCGCCGTTAGTCTTGAAAGCTGCACTTCAAAATCTTCCGGCAGAATTGTATTAGGTTGTGGCATCGGAACGCCAAGCTCTTGCTCCAACCTGCGGCGGTATTCAAAGGCAAGGTGTTCATTGACATGAGCCATCGTAGCCGCAAACATCTGTTGGGCCATCGGGTTCTGTTGCATTTGCTGACGCAACATAGGATCCTGAAGTGCAGCCATATGCACCGTAATATGCGCCTGATGATCCTGATAAATAAACGCCTTAACAGGTTTCATGTTAATTAAATTCATGTTTTCTGTTACCGGATCTCTAGGCTCCTGTTCTTTTGTTACAGGGATTAGCCTATCAATATCCTTTACTCCAAGCGCAGCGAGCATCCTTTTGTGCAATTCTGGTATATCGTATATCTGCGGCGCTGTTGCTGAAAGTTGAAGAACGGCCTGATATTGCGTAACTCTTTGCGCCAGTGTTGTAGCGTTAGGATCTGATACTGGTATGACTTCTACATTGTCATAGTCTGGTTGTTTAGCACCTCTTCCCTCTGGGCTATCAACCTGATAGTCATATTCTGTAGGAAGATAGTCGCGGATAATTGATGCCAGGAGTTTGAACTCTTGACGCATGGAGTAATGCAGTCTTGCCTGTACTGCTGACATTACTTTAAGCGTTCTTTCTAACACCGCCAAGGTAGTTCCCACCGGGGTGTTTGCTGAAAGGTCGCTAATCTGCATATCTGCTGTAGCAGCGAATCTCCTTCCTTCTTCCACAATTTTTTGCAACAGCAGCAAGAGTGTCTGGCTTGGTTCCTTATAAGGAAGAATCATGATGTTGTCTTTGACTGTTCCTATAGGAACGTCAACATCACGAAACTCTCCAGGGGCAATTGGTGTGTCGTCTCCTTTAACCCGCAGCCCACGAGACTTGAGACCGCCGGGTAGGTTGCTTAAGGTTCCTGCATCAACAAGCTGACGGATCAATGAAGTGCCTGACTTGGCAAACCCACCCACAAGATGAATAAGTCCAAAGCCATAGAACCCAAACCCTGGTATATAGATATAGTGTGTATAGTGCATCCGCTTTAGTTTTAGCGGGTCATCTTCATACCAATTTCTGCGCACTGCCAAAATTTTTGACGTGCCTTTATCGAGCGTTACAATATAGGGAAGAGCAATTCCTGTCGGCCCGGATGCATCGCTATCTTCAAATCCAGGCAGATCAAGATCAATACAAACCTCCAAGATTCGATAACGATCATCCATCGTTGCTGTCATGCCCTGCTCTTCAGCTTTTCTTTTTTCCACATCATCCAGTGTTGTGGTTGGCTCCCCAAGGTCTACATCGCGCCATAGTCCGGCGTGTTGCAACTTGCGCACTTCGTTTTTTGTTTTGCGCATAATTTGCGTGATTCTTGCTGCGGACCTCAGATCGCTAGCACCATAAGGCACTACCATGTCTTCAGCTGGAACAAACATGGACACCTGCCTCCCCAGTGCAGGATCGTAATAAACTTTTTTGAACGCTGATCCAGCCAATGCTAGCGACCACAACATTTTTTCATGTTCTGGACGGTATTCCGGCATTTGTTCTGTTAGCCGCCAGTTCATGTCTTCCTTGACACGCTCAGCAGCATCTTCTTTTTCTTTTGTAACCTTGCCAACAATTTGTGTTTTTACAGGGCCGGAGGCAGGGAAGGTTTCCATGATGGATTCTGACTGAAACCGCACTGCTGCTTCTGATAACAAAGGATAAAACACACCACAAGCCCCGGGCCAGGGTTCTGTTCTGTCCTCATATTTCATGCCAAGAAGTTTAAGTCCATCTACATAAGTATCAACCCATTCTTTTCTTGCTGACTGATCGGTCTCAAAATCTTCCAAGATATCACTTGCCAAAGATTGCAGATCTCTGTCATCAATATATTCTGCAAGATTGGCATCGTGTTCTTCGGGTTGATCGCGCTCAGGCTCTAAAAGAATTTCTATGCCATCAACACTAATATCTACCGACTTTGGTTCTTCAATTTCTATTTCTATTTCACCAATGTCTTCCACAGCATCAAGACCAAGTGGTGCGCGATAGAGTGAAGGTACTATTGCCATAATTACCTCAGTAATAAGCTATCCGACGATGGACAACCTGTTCATTGCTGTTGTCGTCACTTCGCAAATTCAAGAATCCGCCTTGCCTGAATCGTATCAAAGCCTGGGTTGTTGAGTCTACTAGGTCATCATACTCTCCAGATGGAAAGGCCGCCATCTCCTCAATGACCTCATCGGCAAACTTCCTCTCAGGCGCCCATACCCTCCCAGATGCAAAGAGGTCTGCGACTGCGTTAAGCCGAACAATCTTGTCATTTCCTCTTGTGGGGGAGTATTCACTCACAGGTATACCCATTTTTCTTAACTCAAACACTAGTGGCGACCCGGCAGCTTTTGCTTCCACCAAAAAAACATCGGGCTGCCACTCCTGATATGTCTTATACGCTACTTCTTTCAATTCTGGAAACTCATAACGCTCCTTGAAGGCATCCAACAGTATCACATTTGTCTCACCATCTTCGTTTTCCCACACTCCCCAGGTTGTACATGCCGAGTAATCTGCCCTTGTGCTCTTAAGAAAGGCTGTATCCCAGCTTTGGATCAAAAAATCACACGCAGGAGGGTCATCTTTTTCCCATCTTTTCCACCACTCCCTTTTTACAATCGCGCCTTCTTCAGCAGTTGGCTGTTGCTGGTATTGTGCGTTCCATTTTGCTACTGGAAGCTCTTCTTTTAGCTTTGTAAGTTCACCAATACTCCAATATTGGGGCCATATAGGTCTTCCAGAAGGAAGGATAGCGGGCAACTCAATGACTTTCCACTCTTCTCCGCCTCTTGTACCGGATGCTTTGATCACATGCCCCGTTAAATCCCTCAAAGACCAGCGCGTCATCACAATAATGATGCGCCCGCCGGGTTGTAAGCGCTGCCGAGGCCCGGAAGTGTACCACTCATACACATTATCAAACACATCTGGCTTATGAACAGCAAGTTTTGCTTCTTGTTCTGAGTGAGGATCATCAATAATCAGCAAATCTGCACCTTTTCCTGTAACCGCACCCCCTACTCCAATAGCAAAATACTCACCACCCTTATTCGTTGACCACCTCCCTGCTGCTTTGCTGTCTTGCTGAAGTTTTGTCACATCAAAAATCTGTTGAAACTCTCCAGAATTAACTAAATTTCTTACTTTTCTACCAAAACCTACTGCCAATTCTGCTGTATGAGAGGTCTGAATTACTTTTTTAGTTGGGAAATTACCCAAAAACCACGCAGGCAGCAAGTAAGATGCAAACTCACTTTTGGTATGCCGCGGCGGCATATTGATAATTACACGTTTACAGTTCCCAAACACAACTTCTTCAAACGCTTTAGCAACAATTCCATGATGATAACCTTCTATAAACTCCGGCCAGATAGCATGTACAAAAGGCAAGAAGGAATTTTGACGTTGCTGCCTTATTTCTTCTTTCTCAGCTTTCTCAATCTCCATGAGAAGCATCTCTTGCTCTTCTCTCGTAAGCAAATGCAGTTTTCCCAAAGCCCGATGTGCTAATTTCTTTATATCAGTCATTCCAAAGTCTCAATCGCTTCCTTATAACCTAAGCCAAGATGGATAAAAATGAAAGTTTGCCGTACGGCCAGTACCACTAATCCATGATAGTCATCCGTTTATTAGGTCTAATGCCCCTCCTCCTATATCTTTCTCTTTTTAAATGCCCTCTTTCTACAAGTACATCTACAACTTTTTTGACCGCTTGCTTGCTTCCTAGCATAAGCACAAACCTTAGATCCTCCAAACTAGGACCAAAGTGATACTCATCCCACCATTTACACACAGCCCGATATACCTCACTCTGTAGCGGTGTCATCCCAAAACCTCCTTCTAAACTCCTCCCTATCCATAGACTCCGGTAAAGGCCCAGCATGATACGCATACCACCTCTTAGGATCCTTCCACATTTCTCTCAAATTTTCTACAAATTTTTCTTCAATAGGGGAGGTATCTAAAACATCACCGGGGGGTTCTTCTGATAATTCCTTATCTTGTAAGTCACCTTTTTCTTCTAAATCATCACAAAAATTTTCTGATGTATCTAAAGAGTCTTCTGACTTATCTAAATCTTGCGACTTATCTAAAAAATCTTGCGATGATTTGAGGGGATTATTGGGACTAGGGTCAGCCTCTGCGCAAGGGCCGAGTTTGTCCCCCCCGGTGGTGCCGCCCATACCCCGGCCTCCCTTAGTACTATCTACTGCTTCTATCTCTAACGCCATTCCCCTAAGCTTAGCCTCTAGAGTCTGCCTGACATCGGAGCGTCGATGCTCCACCACTGACCGAGACTCGAACGCTGCTACATCCGCAAGCCTGCCGATGAGTTCCAGAGCCCTGAGCCTATCCCCTGTCCTCTGTGCTGTCCTAGCCTCATGCTGCAGGGTATCGACTAGCCAATTTCGAATCTGCACTGGATCCTGAGAGTACCTCAGCCTTTGCAATGCCTGTTGTTGGCTAAGCGCTTGCTGTACTTCCGGTCTTGTTGCCACCTTCCAAGCCTGCGTACTTATGGTTCGATCCGTTCCGTGTAGCCCATAGCTGTCTGCTAGTGCCTCTCGCTTGCTTGCACCCTCTAGCATCCGATCGACGAAGATCCGTTCTCTCGGGGAAAGCTGCACATGAGGTGCCAACACCTTATCCGCCGGCACACCCTTGACTAGTTGACTGATAGCACTATCACTTAGTGCGGACTTTTGTTTTTTCATGATTGCAGTGTAGTTGACATTCGGCGGATAGTATCAGGATGACCGTCTGTCGGCAAGTTGCTGAAGCATGATACTAAAGTACTACGCACATCCCCTCTGCCAGGGCGCATTATGGATATCCCAGTACTAAATTATCAACCCTCGAACAAAGGACCACAATGAAAACCGAATACGACATAGCACTGCAGCGCTGGGTGCGCGGGCTGTCCGACGATCAACTGTCGCAGTACCTTGAAAGCCTCGACAGCTTTTCCGACGCTGAAGCCGACGCCTTGATTTTGGAAGATATCCGCAGGATGAGTATCTAACACACTACGGAGCTACTACCATGATGGCAATACACACCCGGTACTTAGGCCCGACCAACACTAAAGGCGCGCGTATCAGAGCAACATGCGTCAGAGCCGACTGCACCTGGACAGTAACTATCGCTCTTCGCCACGACCGGGCCAACGCTACCAGACACGCCGACGCAGTGCAGGCGATGTTCTCAAAATATGCACCCGAATTGCAAGAGGAATCGATCTGGTGTTGCGGGAACACACTCGATAATCGTGGCTATGTTTTTGCTGTATACCCTCAAACCCTCGAATCGCTTTGGTTCCACGATAAATATTCCTTGGGTGAAACGAAATGAAATACCATTTTGTGAAACAATCCGAAAACGGCAAGACCGGGTCAATCCCTGTTACGTACAGTGAGAAAGACACTTGTCCTGAGTCCTGCCCTTGGAAAGGTAACGGCTGTTATGCAGAGTCCTGGCCTGTAGCGCTGCACTGGAACCGGGTAGCAGAAAAGGGTGGCAGTCTAGCCGCACTGTGTCGATCGATCGAAGCACTGCCAAACGGTCAATTATGGAGACATAACATCGCAGGCGACTTGCCCGGTATCAATGAGGACATCGATGCGCGCGCACTGCGGAAAATTGTACGCGCCAACCACAAAAAACTTGGCTATACGTACACACACAAGAAAACGGCAAGGGCACTAAACTTGGCGCGGAGAGCAACACGGGCAGGGTTTGCGGTCAATGTGTCCTGCGACAGTGTAGATGAGGTTGATTCAATGTTAGCGCGCGGCCTACTTTGCGCGGTTGTGATGCCGTCTGATTCCCCGCGCCGCACTATCACACCGAAAGGAAACATCATCGAACAATGTCCTGCGACCTATGATGGAAGCGAAATTACATGCGCCGATTGCAAACTATGCGCGCGCACTAATCGTAGAGTCGCAGTCGGCTTTCCTGCGCATGGATCACGTTACCGTAGCATCAATCTTAAACTTGAGAGGATTAATCATGCAAACTAGTACAGAACAAGTCAAGGACGCGATCCGCACCATACTGAGCGATCGCGACAGTTATGCAAAGTCGTTGAACTATGCGGTGAACTATTGCCGGGAAGCACTCCGCATGGACGGAGAAGACTTACGGGTTCAATGCCTCTACATCGTCAACAATCTTACAAGATGGCGGCACCCGCAGGCGCGTGAAGTCCGGTTAATTCTAAAATCCTATTCCAAGACCTAAACTATGGGGCTAAGGCCCCTTACTTGGAGCGCATCATCATGGACACCACTAATTTATGAAATCCTC
>Ga0194124_10005270_pt1 | contig 12128 bp, 7 predicted proteins | sample TA2KigCas0mmetaG_FD_148605 | JGI IMG/M metagenome (GOLD analysis project Ga0194124, IMG submission 148605) | Freshwater microbial communities from Lake Tanganyika, Tanzania - TA2015031 Kigoma Deep Cast 0m | ecosystem: Environmental > Aquatic > Freshwater > Lake | place: Tanzania: Lake Tanganyika...
CTGTATCTGATATTATCCAATAATCAATATATTTCAACATATTATTTAAAGTTTCTTTAACAACATGTGCTTCATTTTTTACAATCATTACTAAAGCCATCATCGGTAACTTTTTTTTTTTTTTTAATTGTTTTAATTTTTTTTGACCCATTATAATATTTAAATTTTATTATTTTTTAAATAACTTTTAATCTTTTTTTAATTTATATCTATATGTAATATTATAAAAAAGATATTCATATAATATTAAAAAAAAAATTTTATCTTAGTAATATCAACAATATTTAAATTTTTTATAACAAATTAATAATATAATATTGTTGTTATATCATAAAACTATGTATTTTACTTAATAAAAATATTAAAGAAAAAATAATTATACTAAAATATTTTAGTATTCATAATTACTTTTATTTATAATTTTTAACAAATAAAGTATAAAAAACACTAAAATATTATTTTAACTTTATTATATAATAAAAAGCTATAAGAAACTTAGTATAAATTTAATTATATTGAGTATTCATAATTCTCATAATAACATTTTTTATATAATAAAAAATTGAAAAAAAAATGTCTGAATTAATAATAATATTATATATAAACATATCATAAAAACAATGAACAAACAGAAATTTTTAAAATATTCTGCTTTATCACTTGTTTTCTTGCAATCGGAAGCATTTTTTTTCAGTTCCAATGCATTTAATTATTACAACAAAATAAGTGAAAAAGGTAAATTTTCTTCAAAATATGAACTTGAGGAATTTCATAGAAGATTTAATCATCTAGGGTTTTATCCATTTACTATATTGCCAAGTATATATTATGGAATGAATAATATTTATATTGAAAATGGATTACCAAAAGTTTACACAGATCAACAATATTTAACGAAAATGGAAAATATGATAAAAGATGCAGCTAGAGATTATTGTTAAATTTAAATATTTAATCATTTAATTTACATAATTTAAATTTTGTTTCATAATTGATTTTTTTTTAATTTGTATTTTTTGTTATTTTATTAAAAGTGTATTAAAATTGTTTTACACTTATGATCAAATGTTTTTTAGTTTCCCAATCTATTAAAACTTGTTCAGCAACATCAATAACATGATCTATAAAATGACAGGTATGATTTTCATCAAATATTTCATTCATTTCTTTGAATAATTTATCATAGTCATCTTTATTATCTTTTGGTAAGAATATTTTTTTTACACCAGCTTTAAAACCACCTTGAACTTTGTATCTGACGCCTCCAATTTTTTTTACAAAACCATGTAAATCAATTTCACCAGTTAAAGCAATTTCTCTATTAATTTTTAAATCTAACATAACTGATAAAAAGGCTAAAGTAAAAGCTACACCAGCAGATGGACCATCTTTGGGAGTAGCAGCTTCGGGTGTATGTATATGTAATCCACTTGGATATTTTGTAAAAAATAATTCTTTAGCATCTGAAGTCAATAAATTAATTGCTGATGTAAAAGAATAAATTATTGATTCTCTCATAATTTTTTTTTGATTACCTGTTAATTTTAAAACAAACTTTTGATTAAGTCCAAAATGATTAGCTGTAATTTGAATGGGAACTATACCACCACTACAAGAATTAGTAGCATATAAACCATTAATCATACCAATCATATCTCTTGAATGAATACAAGTATATTCTACTTTTATTTCTCCTAAAAAGTCTAAAATAATTTCATTTGTTATTACCAAAGGATTTTCTATAGTATAAGTTTTATTATCTTTAAATAATCCCCTTTGATATATTTTGTCAATATTTAATTTTAATAAAATATTTTCTAAAGAACGTTTTAATGCTCTAACACCTGGTTCATAAGTATATTTTTCAATAATGTGAGATAATATATCTTTATTAAAAATTATAGAATTATATTCAAAACCGACATCCTTACATATTTGTTTTAAAAGATAATCATTAGCAATAGCCATTTTTTCTTTAAGATTATAAGAACTAATTTCTAAAATTTCCATTCTGTCTAATAAAATTTTATCAATTTTACTAGCATCATTAAATGAGAACATAAATATAACTTTATTTAATGGAAAAGTAATTTCTTGAAAAAATCTATCTTGAAAACTGCTATTTGTCATAGGATCGGTTAAATGTATCAAAATACTCATTAATTCATTAACTTGTCCATTTTTACTAACACATTTATCCAATTCATCAAAATACATAATACATCTAGCAGAACCTGCTTCAACCATTTTTTTAACAATTAAACCTGGTTGAGCCCCTGAATAAGTATAGCCATGTCCATGTAAAAGTTCTCCATCGTTTTGGCCTCCCAAAGTAATTTGAACAAATGGTATATCTAAACATTCTGCTAAACATTGTGCAAATTTGGTTTTTCCTACACCTGGTGGTCCAGACAAAGCAATTGGATGAATATTTGAACCTTGAACAGATATTAATTTTGCTAACATTTGTAATGTTTTTGTTTTCGCAAGTTCATGACCATATACTTGTTGATTTAATTTATTTTCGATATTTTCTAAAAAATCTTTTGATTTTTGCTTATCAAGTGATATTAATTTAAAAATATTATCATCTATATCTGAAGGCCAAGGAAATTGAATTAATAAATTAACATACATTTTAATTTTATATGTTTCATTATTTGAATTTTTTAATTCCTCTAATTTTTCCAAACATATTTTTTTTATAAAGTCAGGCATATTTTTTGATAATAAAACTTGTTTTTTCAAGTCAATATCTGCTGTTGATATATTTTTTAATTTTTCTAATTCATTTTTTATATTGATAGATGATTTTTTTAATTTTAATTGTGAAACATAGTTAAGTTGTTCATATATTATATTAGATATATATTCATTACAATTGGGATTTTTTTTATCTTTTAATAAATTAAATAAAAGACTAGCCATTGCACAATTTTCTTCTGAACCCAACAATAATAATTTTATTATTTTGAACATTGAATTAAAATTATCATTAGCATTTTTTGTAAAAATTTTTATTAATTTTACAAGTTGCATTTTGTTTAACTCAATAAATTTATTATAGTCTTCCATTAGATTATTTATAAATTGTTCTACTTTTATTATAAATATATCTATGATTGTCATATTTTTATAATAAGATTCAGCAAAATCAATATTTATATCTTTTAAATTACTAATAAAACTATTATTTGTATAATTATCAATATTATTATTTTTTAGTGCCTTTATTATTTTTTCAAAAGAAAGTTTTTTTTTATATAAAAAATTATTGGCTATTTGAGAAGTTCTCATATATATATTTAAAGGATCACTTTGTATAAAACCAGTTAATTTAATAGCTTGGTCTTGGATATTAATTGTTATTTGGCATTCATTATTAAATATACATATGTATTTATTAGTTTGTATTTTTTCAATTTCCACACTAATATCTTTTGATATATTTTTTTTTATAATTTCAAAATCTAATGGAACAAATATACTATCCATTAAATTTAAAATATTTAACTTTTCATCATTAAATATATTATTTTTATATTCATTAAAAATTAAAAAAAATATATCTTTAATACTAGTAAATCCAACTATTTTTCCTAATAAAATTATATTATCTTTTACTTGTTTGAAAGGGTCAAATTTAATTAATTCACTCAAATTTGAAAATTCGATATTGTTGATTGTATTTTCATCAATTATTTCTCTCAAATCATTAATTAATTCAATAGATAAATCATATTGATTAATATTGATAGATAATTTTTTTGTTTTATTATTTATTTTTTTTAAATTGTTTATTGTATATGCCTTTTTTCCCTTTTTCTTTATTTTTTTGTCATTAAGTATAGAATTTTCATTTTTAGGATGTAATGAAATTTCTGATGAATTATTATCTGTATTTAGTTCGGAAAATTCGTGTTTTAATTCTGAAATATCTCCATATAAAGAATCATTTTTTAATATCGATACATCAGATATTTTTGAATAGGTATCCTTAGAATATATATCAAAAATAGTATCGTTATATATTTGATTTAATTTTTTTAAAATGTTATTTAATAATTTCATTGAATGACTTTTTGAAAACATTAAAATATTTTCATTTTTAATTATTATACTTTGCATTTTAATAAGTAAAACACTCAATAATTTATAATCTTTATCTAATATTTCACATTTTATATTTTCCAAATTTTTGTCTAATTTATTATTCATCATTTATATATTATTTTATAAAAAAATAATATTAATTTTTTTCGCTTTTTTTGTTTTTATATTAAAATAACTTAAAAACAAAAAAAGATTACTGATTATAAATATGCAATCAAAAAAACAACCCACTAAAACCTCTAGCGTTTCTTCCAAAAAAACAGACGTTCAAACTACTGTTCAAACTTCTACTCCTGTTGTTGCTGTTGAAAATGCAAATAAAATTGTTGAAAACAAATTACAAGGTAAAGTAGTTGAAGTTAAAAAAGGTGGTGCAAAAAAACAAACTACTGAACCAGTTGCTCAACAAGTTGCTCAACCAGTTGCTCAAGTTGCTCAACCAGTTGCTCAAGTTGCTCAACCAGTTGCTCAAACAGCTGGTAAAGGAAAAAAACAAACTAAAACAGCCCAAGCTGAAAAAGTAGTTGAACAACCAGTCGCTCAAGTGGCTCAACCAGTCGCTCAAGTGGCTCAACCAGTAGTTCAAACTGCAGGTAAAGCCAAAAAACAAACTAAAACAGCACAAGCTGAACCAGTTGCTCAACAAGTAGTACAACCAGTTGTTCAACAAGTAGCTCAACCAGTAGCCCAACAAGGTGGAAAAGTTAAAAAGACCAAAGCAAAAGTTCAAGAACAAGCAGTTCAACAAGTTCAAGAACAAGAAGCCCAAGCTGATGATGAAGAAGAACAAGTTGGAGGTAAACTAAGATACTTTAAACTTTTTTACAACGGACAAAACAAAGGTAGATATTGTGGTAAAAAGCCTAAACAAGCAGCCAATAAAGCATTTAGTTCTATTATTAAAGAATTAAACGGAAATGGTCAAAATGGCGGAGCAAATAATCAAGACATTGATTTTAGTATTAAAGAATGCACCAGAAGCAGTAAACATAAAGAATATAAATATACTGGTAAACGTGAAGTTCTCCCAGAACCAGTACCAGTATATATCCCTCATAATGGAACTGTTAACGCTGATACCATTAAGTCAGAAAGTTCTGTTAAAAATATTCCTATTAGACAAAAGAAAGTTGAAACTTTACATTCAGGCAAGGAAGTAACAACAAATGGAGGTTCTGTCTTTTTAATGAGTGATAATGGTCAAACATTCAAAAAGATTACTTATCACTTCCACAATAAAATTCAAAAAGCCCCTAAAGTAGCTGAAGAAGTTGCTGCTGCCTAATAAATTATACTGATAATTAATTTTAAAAATAATAAAAATATTTAATAAATAATTATTAAATATTAAAAAAAATTTAAGATGTTGTGTATTTTTTTTATATAATATTACTATATAGCAATTATTATGTTAAATACAAAATCAATTAAAAAAAAGAACAATGAAAAATATGATAATACAGACAATTCATTCAAAAATGAAAATAGTTTTAGAAAATTAGAAACTAATGATACAATTTCTAATAAAGAAATTATTAAATTACACAATGAGAATATAGAAAAAAATAATGAAAGTATAAATACAATAAAACATGCAATGTTTAACAGAGATCTAAATAATATCAATGAAAAATTTAATAATTTAAATGGTGGTTTTGCTGAAAAAAATAGTTCATCGAATGAACCTGAAAATAATAATCTTCCAAATAACAACTTTTCAAATAATAATTTGCAAGGAGGATTTAATTCATTATTGGAAAATATACAAACAAAACCTCAAATAATAGTTGTTGCACCAAAAAATATGTTATCAGAAAAAAATATTGATTCATATGCAAATTGGGATGAAGACAAGAACAGCTATATTATTTATGAAAATAATGAGATTTGTGCTTACTTCAATAATAATGATATATTAAAGTCAATTATAACAGGTTCTAATCAAAATAAATATATAAAAAAATTTTTTTTTATAATTTCGTTTAACAAAGAAAATGAAGTATATGAATTTAATTTTATTGATTCGGTTTTTACCGATAATTTAGAATTACTTATTAAGTTACAGAATTTTCTTTTTGATTTAATAAATCAAACAGACTTATTAGAAGATGATAGTCAAGAAAATCTGTTGATTTTTAATTATCAACTAATTATTTACTTATTTCAAAAAAATAATTTTATTAATGTTGAGCCCATAAAAATTGCAAAATTTTATTCCACTATTACTTATAGATATTCTTCTTTAGTTTTAAAAAATGTTATGAAAATAGAAAGTAAAAATATGAGTATCGCTAGTGATATTACAAAATTAATAGAAATTAAAAAAGATATTTATGAACAAATTAATAATTTAGAAAATAAAATTAATTCTATTAATGAAATTAACAAAAATAATGATTCTGATAAAATGACAAATATTATAAATATATCGACAAGCGATAATACCAATGATAATTCCACTGAAGAAACAGAAAAAATAGAACAATCACAAGTAATAGAAGAAACAGAACAAACAGAAGAAACAGAAGAAACAGAAGAATTAGAACAATCAGAAGAAAAAAGAATAAAACCTGAAGAGAAAAAAGAAAATTTAATTGTTGATAGTAATCAAAAAGGTTCTTCACAAAATGAAGAGACTAGTATTTTAGATGATATTATATCAAGTTTATCAAATAATAATTATAAAAATAAATATTTAAAAAATAATAATGGATATATGGAAATAAATGATGATATTAGCTCATATTTAGATAAACAAAATAGTAATAATTTTAAAACTTCAACAACATCAAATCAACAAAAAACTTCATATAGAATTACAAATAAATACACACCTACAGATCCGTCCTATAATAAAAGTAGTGCAATAAAAAATGGACAAATATATAAAATAAAAATTTAAATAATATGTATTAATATATATTAATATAATTTAATGGAAAATAACAAGGAAAATTTGGATAACATAATAAAAATAAAAGACGAAATTAAATTTTTATTAAAAGATATTGAAGAAAAAGAAAAAATATTGGTAAATGATTTAGAAAAAAGTAATAATAAAATAATGATGTTAAAGACTTGTTTAGAAGAGATTATTGAAGAATATCATTTAGTTTGTAAAAAAATTTATAAATAAAGTAATAGATATTTTTTATAAATATTTTATATAATTGATTTATATAAAATACCCAATAATTTATGGATTATTATAATAACATCATACAAATAATTCCTGGAATTTTTGTTTCAGATAATAAAATAACATCAAGTCAAAATAAATTGAATGATTTTAATATAAATTATGTAATTAACATAAATAACATAATTACTGAAAAAAAAGTTACCTCCTTTAATATTTTAGTAAATTCAAATAACCAATTTTATGATACTTCAGAATTACTTAAAATTGATTTTAATAAAACAAATGATTTTATAATCAATGCACTACAAAATAATTCAAATATTTTAATAGCAGATGTTAGTTTAAATGTACCGCTACTTATAGTTGGTGCATTTTTAATAAGATATTTAAATTTAACTTATACAGAAACAATATATTGGATTGTTAAAAAAAGTAATATTCAAGGTATATCAAAAAATATTTGTAGTCAATTATTTACTTTTTATACAGAACTAAATTAAAGTAACTTTATTTTTTCAATCATATCTAATATTTTTTTTGCGTCATATTGTTCATAACCATTATTAATTTTATAAATGTATCCATCAAAATCAATAATTTGTTCCAATTTTTTATTTATTTCTAAAAATTCTATTGAAGTATTATTTTCAATAGATGTAATTTTGTCTAAATATAGGTCTTCCTTTTCTTTTATAGCATTAATTAATTTAGTCATTAAATTAAATTCTTTGTCCAAATTTTCATATTCTTCTTTAAATTGTATATCTAATTTATTTAGAGTAGAACAATATTCATTAATCAAATCATCAGTTAATTCTTTATCTACAAAAATTTTAATTAAAACATCATTTGCATAATCATATACATTATTATATATTTGTTCTAACTTTGTTATTAATTCTTTCTTTTTTATATTTATATCTTCATTATCTGTTTCCATAAATGAATAAGTTTTTAATTGTTTATTTATCAAATCATATTCATTAATTATATCTCTAAAATATTTAATTTGTTCGCTGTATTTTTTATTATTAATATCGTCATCATAAATTTCTATTCCTTTTGTTTCTTCTTCATTTGCAGTTTCCAAGTTAATAATTGGATTAGTATTTTGTATTAAATAAATTGAATAATTATTTTTATAATCATGTAATAATTCCTTATATTTATCTTGTGATATATCTGAATAATTTTGTTCATTTAACCAACCTAAAATTTCTTTAACATTTTCACAAATATCTTGCTTTACTTTTTCATCAATTTTTACTTCTAATGAATTTACATTTTCTAAAATTCTCTTTGAACTATCAACAAGAGATAAATATGATTCCTTTTTCATTTTATCAATTCTATCAATTTGATCCATTGCTTTTGCATTTTCAACTATTTTATCTAATTCTTCTTGAGAAAGATTTTGTTTATTACCAGATACTTGAATTATTTTTTTATTCAATGGATTTTTTAAATCTTCACCTTTTATTTTTATAATTCCATCACTATCTATTTCAAAAGTTATTTGAATTTCAGGAATTCCTCTCTTTTCTTTTTCAATACCAGACAAAATAAAATCACCAATTAAAAAATTATTTTTTGTCATTTTTCTTTCACCCTCATAAATTTTAATCGGAATATATTCTGCATAATCAATATCAGTAGTATATTTTTTTATTTTTTTAACAGGAATAATTGTACCCCTTGGAATTAATATATCCATAACTCCTCCCGATGTTTCTAAACCTATTGACAAAGGAGTGCGATCAACTAATAATAATTTATCTTCTATTTCTGAACTATTAGTTAACATATAACCTTGTATCGCAGCTCCAATTGATACTACTGTATCGGGGTCAATTGAACAATTTACATCTTTATTAAAAAATCTTTCGACACTATATCTAATTATTGGTATTCTAGTCATACCGCCTACCATGATAATTTCATGTATTTTTTCTTTTTCTAGTTCACATATTGATAATACATCATTTAATGGTTTAATTGCCATTCTTATTAAATCTTCTGTAATTTGATTAAAAGTTTCTCTACTTATTGGAACTGATAAATTTTTATTTTCAAAAAAATCTTTAATTATAATTTTAGTTTGTAAATTATCACTCAATGCAATTTTAGTTTGTTCTGATAAATATTTTAATTTTTGAAGATTATTTTCATCAATTTTTTCTATAAAATAATCTTTTTCATATTTATGTTCATTAATAAAATGATTAATTACATATTCCATTATTTTTTTATCAAAATCAGAACCGCCTAAATTATTATTACCACAAGAACCCAATACTTCATATAAACCATCACTAATAAACATACAACTTACATCTAAAGTTCCTCCACCAAAATCATAAACAATTATGTTTTTTTCTGAATTATTCAAACTCTTTCCTAAACCATAACATAATGCAGCAGCAGTTGGTTCATTTATTAGTCTTAAAACATTAAATCCAGCATTAGTTGCACAATTCTTAACTATTTCTCTTTGATTTTTGTTAAAATATGCGGGAACTGATATAATAGCATTTACTATAGAAATATCTTCATTAAATTTATTTGATAAAAACATTTCAGCTCTTGTTTTAAAACTCATAAATAAATGTGTTGCAATTTCTTCGGGATAATAATATTTTTCATTATTAGAATCGTAAATCTGTATGTTATCAGAATCATCTGAAATTAAATTATAAGCCAATATATCTAATAAAGATTGAGGTAATTCTGAATATTTTTTTCCCAATAGTTTTTTTATTTCATAAATTAAAAAAGTGGTTTTATTGTGGTTTTCATCATTAGTTTTATCAAAAATATTTTTTCTTAAATATGCTTCTTTACCAATAATTTTTTTATTTGATAGAATTTCTATAACAGTAGGTATTACTGCTGAATTATCATAATCTGATATAATTAATGCTTTGTTTTTATACCAAACACTCATACAAGAATTTGTAGTTCCAAAATCAATACCTAAACAAAAATTTTTGTTATTTAATGAATTTACTTTGTTAATTTGTTGATTTGAAATTTGATTTGTATCTTGAGACATTGAATTATTACTGATAATTTATAACATTTTATATTGATTTAATTTTAAGATAAAAATAATTTAATTATAATTATTATATTATGCCAGGAGGTCTTATTCAAATTGCTAGTTATGGTTCACAAGATTTAACATTGACAGGTAATCCACAAATAACTTTTTTTAAAATTGTTTTTAGAAGATATACAAATTTTGGTATTAGAACAGTCGAAATTGCTTTTGATAATCCAGTTAATTTTGGGGAATATTGTACAATAACAATCCCTAAATCTGGAGATTTACTTACAAAAGCTACACTAAAAATAAAAGCACCAGCATATGATCTTACAGATTTAAATAATAAATTTAAAAGTGACTTGAATTCTAATGTTCAAACAGATAATTATGAGAAATTTTACTTATATTATGATTTTTTTATAAATTTTATAAATAAACTTAAAAATATTACGATTAAATTTTTTTCATTATCAAATTATAATACAGGTTCTATTACATATATTCAAGATTTAAATAACTATATTTTGACTTTTATTGAACAAAGTGAATATCTTCAATTTTTTAAAGTAGTAAATATATTTTTATATAATACTTCTGATATAGATATAGCTGTCAATAACGTAAAATACTCAAATACATTTACAAATGCCTCATTATATAAAATAAGCAATAATAATCTTCTTTATATTTATGAAAATTATAAAGAAATTGATTATCCATATAATATGTTTAAATTTATGATTGAAGAAAATATGAAAATATTAGATGAGTTAAATAATGTTATTTATGAAAAATTATTAAATATATTTACAATACCAAGTATTATTTCATTAGGATGGATAAAAAAATTAGCAATATTTCTTATAGAACAAGTTGAAATGTATATTGGTAGCAATTTAATTACTAAAATGAGTTCAAACTATATTGATATTTATGGACAATTAAATTATAAAAATGTTGAAATATACAATAGAATGATTGGAAATTATCAGGAATTTAATAATCCCACAATTATAAAAAAAGAAGAATTTTTATATTTACCTTTGCCATTTTGGTTTCAAAATAATTATGGATTATCAATACCTTTAATTGCTCTTCAATTCAACAATATGCAATTAAAATTTAAATTAAGAACTTTAATAGAGTTAATTTTTATTCAAATTACAAGAACGAATTTTTCTAATGAAAATATAAAAAATCAAATAATCGATTTAATATTAAGTAAATCTATTAATATATTTAAAAATGATTTGGAAATGACACTTTTAGTAGAATATGCTTATTTAGATAATATTGAAAGGAAAAAATTTGCTCAATCAAGTCATGAATATTTAATAACGCAAGTTCAAGAAATTAATTTTCCAAATATAACACCCTTTAATAGTAATTTTGAACTAGACTTTTTCCATTGTTGCAAAACTATGTATTGGTCGTCTAATCAATATAAAAATATTAATAATTTATTTGGAGAGAATTTGTTTGATAAATATACTGTGACAAATTATATGATAAAATATAATAATAACAATATTAACTATATTAATTATTTAAAAATATTATATAATTCAAGTATAGTATTTAACCTTAGTGCTTTTATAGAAGGATTATATAATTTTAATAATTCGCCAGTAAATAATACTTTATATTTTCAAGATGTAAATACTAGTTTAATTGAAACACAAAACTATATTGTTAAGGAAATTTCTCCATTTTTACTATCACAAATTAATTTAAACGGAGTTTCTCTAGTAGCACAACCATTTGCATATTTTAATTTTTTACAACCATATAATTATTTTAAAAATACTCCAAGTTTAGGTATCAATG
>Ga0194124_10005271_pt1 | contig 12128 bp, 11 predicted proteins | sample TA2KigCas0mmetaG_FD_148605 | JGI IMG/M metagenome (GOLD analysis project Ga0194124, IMG submission 148605) | Freshwater microbial communities from Lake Tanganyika, Tanzania - TA2015031 Kigoma Deep Cast 0m | ecosystem: Environmental > Aquatic > Freshwater > Lake | place: Tanzania: Lake...
TTTTTTTTCTCCTTTTTCCTTGACCACCAAGTTATCGTAGTCCGATGCAGATTTCATCTGAGCATTTAACGTAACAGGAACAGCATTTTGGAACTGGCCAGCCGGCAAAGCAACATTAGAGCGTCGCAAAACCGTCATAATGTCATCAACGTTCACCCCAAACGTATACATTTTTTTTGAATCTAACTTAATAGTATACGTATAGGGTTGTCCCCAAATATCAATAGAAGACACCCCTTGCACACTGCGAAAGGCATTTTTGAGGTTGAGATTTGCATAATGGGTTAATTCCGCAAAATCCATGGCCGTTGACTCAAGAGAAATGACCATAAAAGGCATTACATCAGAAGCTTTTTTTCTTTCGATACGGGGAGGATCTACCTCTTTTGGAAGGGTCACTAACCCTATGGCCTCTCTTATAGCAATGATTGATTTATCAATAGAGATCCCATTTTTAAAACTGAGCGTAATAATACACTCTCCATATTTAGATTCTGACGTAATGGTCTCCAAACCTTCAACACCAGCTAATCCATCCTCTAGTGGATCTGTTACGGCCATTTCTATTAGTTCAGGACTAGCATTAGGATAGGACACATAAACATTCACTTTAGGAAAATGAACTTCTGGATATTCTCTTACCAATAATTCGTTGAAGGATAATAGCCCAACAAATAGGATCAGGATGTTGAGTATCACTGCAATAACAGGGTGTTTTAGAAAATAATCCGTGATATTCATTGCTGTAAATTTATTGCAGGAAAAGAACCCTCGGTTGACTGAATGAGCGCTCCATCATAGAGCAGCGATTGACCTTCGGTCACAACAGAATCCCCTTCCTGTACCCCTGAGATAATTTCTATACGGTCTCGATCTCGAATGCCCAAACGCACCGGCACTAAAATTGCTTTGCCATTTTTTTCCAGATAAACACATGGATGTCCGTTTTTTAAGAAAACGGCTTCAAAAGGAATAACCATCGCATCATGGTGCTCAGTTAAAATGACTTCTACATCCACAGAGCTTCCTATAATACACGTAGGACAATTAATCTGGGCATAAGCAGGGCACATGTGCGTCTCTTGATCCAACATCTTTTGCACATATGTTAAAGGGTAGAGAGTATTGTTTAAGAAAATATTCGTTTTGCCATGAATTTGTTCTGCAATATCCAAGGGTAGATCAAATCGGACTCTAAGCTTTGATGGATTATAAAATTGTACCACCGCATCCCCAGGATGAACCTGCGATCCATCTTTCACTTTAAATAAGCCAACAACGCCATCAAAAGGAGCACCAAGATGATTTTCTTCGAGAACAGCCTTTGCATCTGCTGTTCTTTTTTGAGCATTGAGAAGAGCCAATTTTTTATCTTCTACCATTGTTTTACTGACAGCATTAAGCTTTAAAAGTTCTAAAGATCGATTCAGCTGAGTCTGCGCAATATCTTGTGCTTCTTTCAAAACCAAGTAGGCTTTGTCTTGATCATGATTTTGAATCACGGCAAGCAGTGCCCCTTTTCGAACAAAACTCCCCTCCTCGCTATAAAGCTGAGCAATCCCAGAATTACGGGCGCGAAGTGTTGTTTGACTTAAGGACTCAATTGTCCCAATAACATGGGCTTTTTGCTGAATAATTTCTGGTTGAGCCTTATAAACTGTGACAGCTTTGCCAGTATTTTGATCTTGAGGCGATAGTTTTTTTTCCCACAGGGTATAAAAAATCCATACGAGACCTGTGGCCGCAAAAATAATAAGAATACGGACAAAAAATTTGAAGTTTAACAAAACAGTCCCGCCTTCGCTTTCAGCTTAAGTAAAAAAATGGAAACGCACCCTCAAAATAGAGAAAATTTATATATTAAATATTCATCTCAATAGATGATTTTTGCAAGCAATTTCTTGACTGTTGTCATTATCCGTTTGAAAAGAAATAGTTAACATCATTTTTAAATTTCTGCTATAAAAATAAGCTTATGGAATATTAGGATACCTTTAATGATAACAACCCCAGAGTTTTCAAGACTTATCGATACAAGTTTTTTTAACAAAGAAAAGAAAGCCATTCCTTTTAGTGCTCATCAAGAAGAACGCGATGCTTTGGCAAATCGTTTTCACATTCTATCGATTGAAAGCTTAGAGGCAACAGTTGACGTTATTCCGCTAAAAGCCCAAGACCCTTTTATGCGTTTTGACATTCATCTCCGTGCAACACTTACACAACAATGCGTTATATCGCTCCAACCAATTCAAGAAAAAATTGATGAAACTTTTTCTATTTTACTGTCGCACCAAGAGGAAGAGCCACAAGACAGCATGGGGTTATTAGAATTAGCAGAAGAAAAACATGAAGTTTTTTACATGGGACACGCAGATATGATCGATATTGGAGAAATTCTTTCCCAATATCTAAGTCTTTTCATGGCCCCCTACCCGCGTCATAGGGATGCTATACTCGATCAAGGTGATGGGGTGCAGACAAACCTATCGCCGCTTCATCAACTTAAGGATTTGAAAAAAGATTTGTCCTAAAATCTTTTTTCAACCGAACCCTCAAAAAAATCATTCAAAAACCTTAAAACCCTTAAAAATAGGTCTTTTCATTTCCTTTTTCTCGGAGTATACTCCGAATAAATAGCTTTTTTTCGGAGTATGGTCCATGAATTACTTTAAAAGAATCTTAAAAATAGACATCCCAGAAAGACAATCTGCTTTTTTATGGGGCGCTAGAAAAACAGGAAAATCTACTTTATTAAAAGACCTGTTCCCGACCGCAACTACCTATAATTTTTTAAAATCAGATCTTTTTATTAAATACTCGAAGGAACCTTATCGTTTTAGAGAAGAACTTGAGGAAAGAGATCCTACCACTGTCGTTGTTGATGAAATTCAAAAGGTTCCTGCCCTTTTGGATGAAATTCACTATTTAATTGAATCAACGAATCATCAGTTTATTATGTGTGGATCCAGCGCCCGCAAAGCAAAACGAGCGGGGGTTAATATGCTTGGGGGACGCGCTTGGAAGTTTTCTCTTTTCCCTCTTGTCAGTGCTGAAATACCTGACTTTGATCTGCTTCGAGCCTTTTCTCATGGATTGATTCCCTCGCACTATCAGGCAGAAAAACCCCAACGATTTCTAAAACCCTATATCGAAGATTATTTAACGCAAGAAATTCAAGCAGAAGGACTTGTTAGAAATCTTCCCAATTTTATTCGTTTTATGGACAGTTTGCGATTTTGCCATGGAGAATTGATTAATTATTCTAATATTGGACGAGAGTGCTATATCGACAGCAAAACAGTTAAGGAATATTTCCAAATTTTAGAAGATACGCTGGTCGGATATCATCTTTATCCTTACTTTAAGAATGCCAAACGGATTGCAATGCACGCAACACCCAAATTTTACCTTTTTGATGTGGGAATCGCTAATTACATCAAAAAATCAATGATTCAAGACTTAAAAGGGATAGAAGCGGGAAAATCTTTAGAGCATCTAATTTTTCTTGAGTTGCTCGCCTACATAAACTACCAAGAATTTGATGCAAAGATTCATTACTGGAGAACCGCATCAGGCCTTGAGGTTGATTTCATTGTGGGCGATAGAGAAATTGCAATTGAAGTCAAAATTTCAGATCATATAAGACCTGACGACCTAAAGGGGCTCAAAGCTTTTCAAGAAGAATTCTCTCCCAAGCGTGCTATTCTTGTATGCCAAGAAGAACAACCACGCCTTGTGTCTCACTCCCATGGAAAAATTGAGATTTTGCCAGTAAAAACCTTCTTAAAAGATTTGTGGGAAAAAAGAATTTTAAGCTAAATCCCTTGGACCAGGAGCCAAAGCCAAAAAATTTTCACCACTAAATCCTTGACAAACAGCTTGAGAGTTTATACTTAAGAGACTAAGAAAAGTAAGTTTAGGTGAATTTCCATGGCAAAGCCAAAGACAATTTTGATTAAGTTACAAAGCACAGCAGACACAGGATACTTCTACGTTCGTAAAAAGAATCCTCGTCAAATGACAGAAAAGCTTGAGCTCAAAAAATACGACCCACGGGCGCGTAAGCATGTGGTTTTCAAAGAAACTAAGATGAAGTAATACCATTCACCCTTTTTAAGTATCACATCGCAAACCTGCGGGACTCGGACTCAGTCACCGCGGATCAAGTCCGAGGCTCCTTCGTCTTTGCCCTTTTTTTATGCGTGCTACTTAAAAATGATAAAAGGTATAATTGGGCACTATTTCGTCTCGCACGTCTTTGCGTTTCTGGCCTCAAGCTGCTCTATAGCCATCAAACTCGTACTCGATTTGAATACGATTAAATTTTACTTCTGGCACAACAGCTCCTTTTTCTTTCTTTTTAAGAGAAATGATCCCATAGTGGCTCATGAGTTTAAGAGTCTTTGAGATATTTCCCTTATCGCGCCCCGTCAAATCTGAAATTTCTTGAATTGACTGAGGATGACTTTCTCGAATTAAGTCCAAAAGTGCTTTATTCTTAGGGGACAATAATTTTGCCAACGAATCAAGGGAAGTTAGCCATACTTTTGGTTCTTTGGAATCTTTCTTGTAAAGGCCTTTCGCAATATCAAGTGTTCTTTGTTGATACTCTTCCTTGCTAATAATACCAATTTTTAACGTTATACACTTCATCATTTTACTCTCTATCGCTCCAAATACTTGTTAACATCGCTCCAGAAATCTTCTATAAGCTTTTCTGCATTACTATAACTATATTCTTTAGTCCTAGCCCCTTTATGAATATGATCAAAAAAGGCAGCTTTCTTGTTTTCATAAGGAGAATGGGCGTTGTCATATCCAAGAACCCTTTCTCCTTGCTCATTATGTAGAGTTAAAGAATATTTGATGCCATGAGGCCTTCTTGTATCTTCATCTTTTACACGATGAACACTAAACTTAACCCAATACCCATCGCCGATTTCAGCAATTTCGCCATCTAAATCTAAAAGATAGTCTAAAGTATAATCTTTCTTGCTCATGTTTTAATATAGTATAGTTGTATGACTTATACAACCCCTTTATGCGTTACGCCCCTCAAAGGCACCTTCTGATACAAAGTTGTTCCATGCTTTTTAAGCCAGTGGCGGTGTTTTTGAAAATCGGGACAAAGATGTTCAACAAGCTTCCAGAATTTTAAGCTGTGATTCATTTCTCGCAAATGACTCACTTCATGGGCAACAACATATTCTGCAACCTGTAGGGGGGCTAAAACTAATCGCCAATTAAGCGACAAAATTCCCCGAGACGAACAACTTCCCCAGCGACTAATAGTTTCCGTCAGGCGAATTTTTTGGAAAGATACCCCTATTTGTTTTGCACATTCTTGAGCATAATCAAGGAAGAAATGCTGCGCGCGTTTTTTAAGCCACACTGTTAGGTATTTATTGATCACTGCGCCATCAGGTCTTTCGCCCCCAATCCACAAGATATTCTCTGCTTCAAATACCCCTTTGCGACGAAGAGGATCATGATGAATCGAATAGAGTTCCCCTAAAATTGACAGCGACTCTCCCATAGCAATGGATTTTATTTCAGGATATTTTGCCAGTTGATTATCCATCCACCCTTGGTTTTGATGGATAAATCCCTCTAGTTCTGAACGCCGAATGCGCGGAGGGGCAGTGACAATAAAAGACCGCCGATAGGGGCAAAATTTCATCTTCAAAGATTTAGCCGTTGGGCAGGGCTGTATAGTGACAGAATGGTTGTTCATAGTTTTAAATTAACTCAATCCTCCTCTATTTTCCATTCCCCTGTGCGTATCTTTTTTGCAACGCATTCTTAGCAAGTTACAATTTTTTCAAAAAATTCCCGTGACAGCTTTTTGCAGTCTATGGCACTATCCCCATAGTAATTATTTTAAGGAGAACTGTAATGAAGAAATTACTTCTTGCAACTGCGCTTTTAGCGACAGGAGCATCTGCTGGCAACTTTGATCAAATGTATGCTGGTGTAAAGGTAGACTACGCTTGGCCAACAATTAATGCCAAGTTTTCTGAAACAACTGTTGCAGACACAAGCGCTGATCTTAAAGCGCGTGGATTTGAAGTTGACTTGTTCCTAGGTCAAGGGTTTCAATTGAACGCTGACTGGATCTATGGATATGAAGTTCAAATCGGTCGTGGTTTGTCTGAAACAAAAAAGACATTCAAAAATAAATCAAGAGTTGATGTTCAAGGCAAAAGCCGTCGTACTTGGAAGTTCGGCGCTGCTGGTCGTATAGGTAAAACATTCAACAATGTTCTTGTTTATGGACGTCTTGGCTTCAATGCTACACAGTATACTTTTAAGTTTACTCAAACTGGTCAATCAAACAAAAGCCAGAATTTCTATGCATGGAGCATCACACCAGGTCTTGGCGCTGAGTATGCAATTTCCAACGGCATCAATGCGCGCTTGGAAGGAACTTACGAATTAGGCCTTAACAAGTCCAATTTCACATGGGGTGGCAACAAAATGGAAACTGATAAACCATCTGCTTTTGTTTTGTCTGCTGGTGTTTCTTTCGCTCTCTAAGCGATTGGATCAAACCAAGAAGAAAGGGGTCAATCGACCCCTTTTTTTATTTCTGTTTCTTGACCCAGTCTTGAAATATTAAGACCAGCCATAGGGCATGCTGCCAATTTTGTTTACCGGACAGGTGGTGCTTCCATTTTTCCAAAACAGGCCCACTATTAATGAACCCTGATGACTCTATGGCATCCTTAGATAAAAGGGACTCTGCCCATTCTCGAAGATCCCCTTTGATCCAATCACCAATGGGCATGCCGAATCCCCCCTTTGGACGCTCAAATAAATGGTCGGGGACATGGCGCTTTAAAACTTCCCTTAGAATTCTTTTTCCTTTGCCTTGATGCACTTTCATATCGAGTGGAAGTCGCCAGGAAAATTCGACCACCCGATGATCAATTAAGGGAACACGGGCCTCTAGGCCAACGGCCATACTGGCACGATCCACCTTTGCCAGAATGTCATCTGGAAGATAAGTGAGCGTATCGAGATATTGCATGATTTCGACAGAAGACAAGTCTTTGTTATTTAGAGCATCCCAACAGGGAGCAAAAAATTCTTGTCCCTCTTTGACAACAGAAAGCGGATTCTCCCACTGACTAACCAATATTTTGTAATACCCTTCAAGAGAGGTTGCTTTTAAAAGTTCTCGCGCCTTAAGAATTTTCTTCCCAAGGTGGGAAGGTAAAGTACCCTTTGGCATTATATATTGCAGGGAATTCCAAAAATTTTCTGGGAGTAATTTTAATCCTTTTTCGATAGACTGTTTCATAAAAGTTGGAAGTTTTTGACTTGTATTCCAAAACTGACTCCCTATAAAATAACGTGTATACCCTGCAAAAAGTTCATCCCCTCCATCCCCAGACAAAGAAATAGCAACAAATTGGCGCGCAAGCTTTGAAACAAGATACGTTGGGATTTGGGAAGAATCCGCAAAAGGTTCATCGTACCAATCTGATAAATGTGGGATAACACTTTGAGCATCTTTTGTTGTCACATAAAGCTCGTGATGGTTTGTCCCCAAATGATTTGCAACTTCTTTGGCGTAGACTGCTTCGTTATAACGATCTTCTTGAAACCCAATCGAAAAGGTTTTAATTTTTTGCGCAGACTGCGCCTGCATCAACGCTACAACCGTTGAGCTATCAATACCCCCTGACAAAAAAGCGCCCAACGGCACATCTGCAAGCATTCGTTTTTTGACTGCATCTTTTAGCAAGGTCTCTAATGCATCGGTTGCATCCTCAAAAGATCCCATAAATTGATTGTTTTTTCCTTGATCTCGCACATCCTCTAAAGACCAAAAAACGGTCTCCTTAAAAGATTTATCGTTAAAAATTTCTACAATTGTTCCAGGTCGTTGTTTTTGAAAACCTTCATAAATGCTTAAGGGCGCTGGCACATAGGCAAATCGAAAGAAAGCTGTGACCGCTTGCCGATCCATTACACTTTTCCAAGAAGGGTGGGGATAAAAGCTTTTTAGTTGGGATCCAAAAAATAAAACATCCCCTTGCCACCCCCAATAGACGGGTTTAATACCAAGGCGATCCCGAATCAGAATAACTTTCTTTTCTTTATGGTCCCAAAGGACAATCGCAAACATGCCAATAAACTTCTTAACAGAAGCTTCAATACCCCATTCTTCAAAAGCGGCTAACATCACTTCCGTATCGGAATGCCCCCGAAAGGTATATCCTTTTTTGATGAGTTCCTTTTGAATATCCGGCCCATTATAAATTTCGCCATTGTAAATCGTTGTGAATCGTTTGGACGGGGAATGCATAGGTTGATGCCCTTCAGGTGACAGGTCTTGAATCGCCAACCGCCGATGGGCAAAAAGAATACCTGCCTTTGGATCCATCCACGACCCAAAAGAATCAGGTCCCCGGCTTTGAATTCGATCTGCCATTTTTTTAGCAAGGTCCAATCCTTCCTGTTCCTTGAACGATGTTTTTAAATCCCAAAAACCGGTGAGTCCGCACATTTTATTTCTTTCCTAAAACTTTTTCCCATGTTTGCTCCCAAAGCGCTGCTATGATCTTTATATCATATCTTTTCATTTTTTCTGCTGCTCTTTGGCCAAATTCTTTTCTTAAAGATTCGTCTTGTATCAAAGTTTTCAGAGCCTTTACAAGTGCCTCAATATCATCGACAGGCACCAAAAAACCATCTTTTTTATCATCAATTAATTCACGTGGGCCGGTCAAGCAATCCGTTGCAACAACGGCAAGCCCAAGACCCATGGCTTCACAAAGGGCATTTGGCATTCCTTCAAACCGAGATGTTAGAGCAAAAATACTGGCTTTTGATAATTCGTTAAAAATGCCTTCTTGTGCGTATCCTGGCAAAAATATTTTTTCCGCAAGACCTTTCCTTTGAATTTTTTCCTCTAGGGCTGCTCTATCCTCTCCCTCCCCCCAAATGGTTAATGTCCACTGAGGGTTTTCTTTAGCAAGAAGGCTAAAAACATCAATCAACAGATCAAAGCCTTTTTGATTAGTCAAGCGCCCCATAGCCACAATATTGGTACTTTTATAATTAATAACTGTAGAAGGGACAGTGACTGGGTTTGCAATAACGTAAGTTTTTTCTTGTAAGCTCTTTGAAAACATTACTTTCGCTCGATCGGTTTGAACAACAATTCGAGCTGAAAAAGAATAAGCAAAGTCTCGCAAGTTCTTTACAAAAAAATTCTGAACGACGTGAAGTGTATTCCGTTCAGAGACAATTGAAGGAATTCTTATAATCCAAGCAGCAATTGCGGTTAAAATATTATTCCACAAAATGAATCCTATTGTCACATCAGGATTAATTTTATAGATATGATAGCAAGTCGAAAAAAGAAGAAACAGCCTTTTCCACCCGCGCCAATGCCCTGTATAAATGACCCGAATGTTCGAGTCTAAAGCATAAAAAGCCTTTTGGTCTTTCCTGTCGTGCACTAGCAAAAATAATTCTAAGTCTTGCCTTTGCGCCCAATAATTTAATAGATTAACAAGAACCCGCTCTGCCCCTCCAGCCTGTAATGTCGGAATCGTAAAAAGGATTTTCCGCTTAGGATTTTTCATCAAAAATCCTTTCCCATTGATCTGATATAGTTTTGATATCATAGGCTTTCATTGACTGGGCCGCTTTTTTCCCAAGCTGTTCCCGTAGTTTTTGATCGCCCATAAGTTTTTGCAGAGCACTTGCTAACTCTTGAGTATTTTCATTTTGAACTAAAAGCCCATTTTCCCCATGATCAATAAGCTCTCTTGGCCCTGTTGGGCAATCGGTTGAAATAACAGAAAGACCCATACTCATGGCCTCCCCTAGGGCATTGGGCATCCCCTCAAAACGGGAACTTAAAACAAAAATACTCGCCTTTGAGAGTTCTTGAAAAATATCTTGAGTTTTCCCTGGCATCCTGATGCGGTCTTTTAAACCCTCGTGCTGAATCAAAGATTCAAGAGCCCCTCGTTCATTCCCCTCTCCCCAAATCGTTAATCTCCAGCCTGGAAAATCGCTAGAAACTTTTTTAAAAGATTGAATCAAAAGATCAAAACCTTTTTGAAAATCTAGACGCCCCACTGCAATTATATTTTGGTTTAGAGAATCAATAGAACCTTCTGCTATAGGAAAAGGATTGGCAATAATGCGTGTTTTTATCTGCAGAAACTTTGGCATCCCTTCAAAAATACGCCTTGTTTGAACAATGACTCGAGAGGCAAACTGATAAGTAAAGTCTCTTAGTACTTTCTTAGCTTTTGAAATTACAGCGGTTTTTGGATCAATCCGCTCACTAACCCATACAGGAGTCTTTAAATTAACTGATGCAAAAATCGTCACGACATTATTCATATCTAAAAACGATAAAACTCCATCGGGCTTGATTACCTTAATGGCCTTTCTTATAAACCAAATTCTTTTTAAAAAATCCCAAGGCAGTAAATACCATTTCAAAGAAAGCGCGTTAATTTGAATCAAATTAATTTGCGAATGCATAGGGTAAAATGGTTTTATTCCTGGTGGTTCATGGGTCAACAAATGAATTGTCCATCCCATCGACGCCCAATAATTGGCAAGCATGATCATCACGCGCTCTGCCCCTCCACACTGAAGCGCGGGGATGGTTAGCAAAAGATTTCGTTTTATAATCATCAATTAAATTCACTATTTTCCTTGACTATACGTGGCCATTTCTTGAATATCAACGATGAAAGCACTCATCATACAGAAAAAATCATGACTCAATTCGGCATATATGAGTTTGGTATTTACAGAAAATCCCAACTTAAGAATTTAAAAGATCTCAAGACTTTTCTCGCTGATCATAAAAAAATATCTATTACACTTTATGATCAGATTGTCGACGAACCTAATGCTGAAGAGCTTGCAGAATATATCCTTTTAGAAGCAACTGATGAGCGTGGCGCTTATAAGCGAACCTATGCAAAACGTTTTGAATCGTTTGATGGAACGATTTTAGATCACATCAATCAACACTTTAATTCCAAAAATCTTATCTCGGTTCACGATCTTGCAGTCAGTGATGGGCGTACTGCCGTTGGTTTTTTTGAAAAAATCTCTAAGATATTTCCAAAAATTTCTTATACCGCTTCCGATTATAGCCCTAACGTCTTTGTGATTGAAAAAAAGCCATATACAATTACAATTAGCCCTTCCGGAAAAGTATTAGAGATTTTATGGCCTCCTTTTGTGTGCAAACCCCTTAAAAGAGATCGATATTACTCTATAAACTATATTATTAGTGTTTTTTTACAATTTTTTATTGCACCCTCTATTTTAAAGATGCATAAAAAGGGACTTTTAAAAGCACGCGAGCTTTCTTTATTTGCACCAAGCGTTTTAAAACTATCAAAAATCGATGAGCGTTTTAACCTTATGCAACATAATGTTTTAAATCCATTGTCTGACAACTACAATATCATCCGTGCCATGAACATTTTTAATACTTCTTATTTTTCAGTAGATGAATTTAAAATTGCTTTAAAAAATGTTTATCATGGATTAAAAGAGAATGGGTTTCTTATTACTGGATCTAATCAAGATGCTGGCTCTTTAGTTCATGGGGGGCTTTATCAAAAAACATCTAAAGGATTTAAAAAGCTTTGGCAGTCCGGAGACGGCTCTCCTATTGATTCTATGATTTTAAAAGCACATACGTTCTAAAAAGATCTTGCTCTGCCCCTTGACTTCATCACGCAAGCATATTATGTTCTGTTCATGAACAAAATGTTTTTTAAATGACAGCGTTTCAACGAACACGAGAACAAACAGAACAAAACGTCATGGTTCATCTCTTAAGCGAGATTGAACGGAACCCCTCTTTTACTCAACGAAACCTTGCAAGCGACCTAGGGATTGCTTTGGGCCTTATGAACCAATATTTAAAGCGTTGTATTACGAAGGGCTGGGTCCGTGCCTCTCAAGTTTCCCCAAAACGCATTACATATTTCTTAACCCCTGAGGGATTTAGTGAAAAAAGTCATATGGTTAAGGATTACTTAGCGCGCTCCATGACATTTTTTCGGGATGCACGCGCCCAACTAGAAGAAGTTTTCGCGATCTGTCAAACTCATCAGTGGTCCAAAAAA
>Ga0194124_10005272_pt1 | contig 12126 bp, 7 predicted proteins | sample TA2KigCas0mmetaG_FD_148605 | JGI IMG/M metagenome (GOLD analysis project Ga0194124, IMG submission 148605) | Freshwater microbial communities from Lake Tanganyika, Tanzania - TA2015031 Kigoma Deep Cast 0m | ecosystem: Environmental > Aquatic > Freshwater > Lake | place: Tanzania: Lake Tanganyika...
AGATACACAAAAAAGAGAGAATGCAAAATATGAAATGAAATATAAAAATACCAGTTTATCTCAAACTATTTCAATATCTAATCGTAATATATCAAATGATGGATTGTTTATAAGAGCTCTTGGTAAATTAGAATGTGAAAATTTTAATAAAATAACAAAAAAATATAAATTAAATAAAGAATGTAAATTACAATATGATAAAACATTAAATAAATATTACCTATTTGTTATATTTGATGGAGAACAAAAAAATATTAATGATTTAAAAAGAGAAGAAATAGTAGCTATAGATCAAGGTGAAAAAATATTTAATTATTTTTATTCAAATAATACTACTGGTAAATTAGGAGATAATATGAGAATTAAAATATTAGATTGGCAGAAAAAAATAAAAAAATATCAAAGTATATTAGATAAAAATAAGAATAAAAATGGAAAAAAAATAAATAATAAAAAAAAGTTAAAAACAAAAATAAGAAAACTATATTTAAAAATTAAAGGTTATGTAAATGAAATACATAAAAAGAGTGCGATGTATTTATGTGAAAATTATAATAATATATTACTACCAGAATTTAAAACAAAACCGATGATTAGTAAATATGAAATAAAAAATAGAACAAATAAAATAAAAGAATTAACAAAAGAAGAAGGGAAAAAAGAGCTTCGTTTGTTAAATAAAAAAATAAGATTAAGTAATAATATAAAATTTGTATTATCTATGCAATCTCATTATAAGTTCAAAGAGTATCTAAAAGCTACAGCGAAGAGATATAGAACAAATATACATGAGGTTGATGAATCATATACGTCACAATGTTGTACAATGTGTGGAATATTATCAAAAGATTATGATAATAATAGAGTAAAAACATGTAAAACATGTAAATACAAATTAGATAGAGATGAGAACGGATCAAGGAACATATATTTAAAAAGTATATGTTCAATGCCTGGTATGAAAGCCAGACTGGCAAGCCTCCAATGCCATAAGACTGTATGATTATATTATATCTTTTTATACAAAAGTATATAAAATTATACAATATCAGAGGAGGGAGAAAAATATTAAAAATAAGATATGAATTTTTATAAATGATGTAGATTAAAAAAAATTGATAATTATATAAAATTAATATATTTAATTATAATATGGTAGGTTTATACTTGACAAATTTTGGTTCGCTACCAATACTGGTAAATTCATTTTGGAAAATAGCTAGAAATTCTGGTAATTTTCCTAATAGAAAAGATTTTTACAATAAAAGATTAAGTTTGGTGACCAAAGATATTTCATTTTATTGTGTATTCTCAAAAAAATATTATTTAACAGATAAATTTGAAAGTAATAAAAATATCAATAGTAATCTAATGATTATGTCTAAAAATTTTAGAATTAAAGAATTTTGTAATTATTCTTATTATGATAGAAATAATTATTTAGATTTAGATTATTCACTTAAAACTGTTATTCCAGAACTTAAATTAAAAGATAATTTTAATTTGAATTATGAATTGATAGACAATTTAGAAATAAGTAATAATTTTTACAGTTCTCTTTTACCTAAAACACAAGAGCTATTAACTGATGTTAAACAAATTATTGAAGATAATAAAGATAAAATAGAAATAATGTAAATTTTTTTATAATAAAAATTTTATAAATCTACTGTATTGTTTCCATTCTAATTGCGGCAACTCCAAATTCCTTTTCATCATCTTTTGTAAAATATTTATAATAAACGCTTAATCCATATTCTATTCCAAATTTTTCCATACCCGGTAAGCATTTATCTAATCCTTCTTTTTCTAAATATTCTCTAAAAGTTGGATATTCTGCTTTGCCTGTTATTCTAGTTAAAACACTTCTTGGCATAAAATTATCATTAGTCCATTCAACAATATCTCCAACTTTCATATCTTTGAATCTACCTTTATTTCTTCTACCTTCTACTGTTTTAAGTCTTAGAAGGATTAGAGAAAACCAAGGTTCTGATAAAGTTTCTATATAATTTGGTTTTATAGAATTCATATTATTATTATTTATTGAAATATTTTTATATAATTTTTTTTTTGATTTTCTTCTTCCACCTTCTTGTTCTAGATATTTTGTTTTGTATTTTATATATTTTAGTCTATAATCCATATATTATAATTATTAGATAATAAAATATTTTTTGATAATTAATTTAATTTTACTTTTTCTCTAAAGAAAATTCTAATAAAAAGTATAAGATAACTAAAATACATTATAGCAGCAAATACCATATTTGCATATTCTGATTTAGATGAATTCATTTGACAGTTCATAAACCAATTATAAATAATATAACATCCACCAATCATTTGACTGATTTGGATAATTGTAATTATTTTTCTATAAGGATATAACATTTTATTACCTATAGCATAAAGACCATAGTAAAAATACATAATAGTATGAACAAAAAGATTCATTAGTGCAAAATATCCACCAGAAATACCAATATGAGATGCATGCCAACAATACAAACAAGTTATAATATGATGGTACCAATGAATAAATTCTAATTGAGATTTTCTCGTAACAACAAAAATTGTATCAATAAATTCAAAAAATTTGGAAAAACCAAATAAAATAACAATATATACAGCTGTTGTATTATTTTTATGTTTTTCAGTGCATATTCCATAATTTTCATCAGATATAAACTCATTATACATACTTGGAAATAATAGCACTGCACCTACACAACTTGATACAGATAAAAACATATTCCATATAAAAAATAATATATCATAAATACCACCTCGTAATGCAGGTTTATTCTGCATATAATATTTTATTGTAAAAATTGTTGGTAAATACATAAAACATAGGAAACCTAATATGTATGTATTGCTATAAATAGAATCGTGTATATTATTGTAATTAGGAATGTTATTATTTCTTTCCAAATAAGGAGATAAATATTGCATAGTGTATAAAATGTAATATCTATTTATATTTATATTACTTTATCTTAACAATTATTTTTTGTAAATTGTATCCTTCATCAATTAAATAATTTTGTATAATATTATTAGTTATCAAATGTTTTTACAGGAAAAAATCTATCTCTATTTATTTCAATTATTTTTGAATTATTGATTGTAGAGTATGCTAAACCAATAACAGATTCTAACTGTACCAATTCCACAATAAATCTATAGCTTTATTTCGCTTTGCTCAGTTCGCAATACTCACAAAAATTGAAATCATTCTGGTTTTATTATGTAAAAAAATATTATTTTTAAGTTAATAATTTTTAACTAAAATTTTAGTTAAAAATTGATTTAAATAATTAATATATATAATTTATATATATTCTATGAGTAAATTAACAAAAACAGGTAAAATAGCTAAAACATATACTTGTGAGGATTGTAATGATGTATTTGATCAGAAGAGTCATTATGAAAATCACAAACAACGTAAGATACCATGTATATTAAAGGATAAACCATTAAAGGAAGTAATTTCCGAAGTGGTTTCCCGAGAAGTAAAAAAGAAATTAAAAGAAGTGAAAAAAGATTCCCATGGAAAATTAGATAAGTCAGATGAATCATCTTCCGACGAGTCAGAAAAGAAAGAGGTTATTAAAGAAAAGAAGAAAGATTCTCTTATAAAAGTTTCAAAAGAAGAAAAAGTAATAGATTACAGTTATTTGAGGTTACCAGAAAATAAAGTTGTTTTTGAACTAAAAAATGATGATAATGAAGCTAAAACTAAATCTAAAAATAACATATTATCAATGATTGATAAGGCACATAATATATTATATACCGCTGAAAATATTGAAGGTGAAGATGCACTTAATGATATCATGAATTGGATATTTATTAAAGCGATTCAACCTATTTTATCTGATAAACAAGAAGAAGGTAGAATCGATTTGTTGAATAAAAAACATTATGACGATGATGAAAAAACATTAGACAAAATATTAAGTTATTTTACAGATCTTACAAAATTAGCAAAACAACCAATGAAAGATATCAGATCTATGACAGATTCAACTGACATTATCAGAAAAATGGGAGAAATACTAAATACCCATCCGACAACATCTGTAATTTTTACAGAAAATAATTTTATTAAAGCAAGAAAGGCAACAACTATACAATTATTATTAAACGAAGTAATTAATAAAATAGACCTAAAAGAAATTGAAGAAAATGAAGATGTTATTGGTGAAATTTATGAACACATTATTAATGGTTATGTTAAAAAAGGTAGTAAATTGGGACAATTTTTCACACCTCGTCAATTAATGATATTATTAATCAAATATAAATTAAATCGAATTATAGAAATAATAAATAATTCTAATGATAGAGAAATAAAAATAGGTGATACATGTATGGGAACTGGTGGATGGCTTGTTACTGTTTATAACATATTGATTAAAAATAAGTGTAATAAGAAAATATTATTGACTGGTGGAGAAGTTAAGCCATCAACTTTTCAATATGGTTTAATGAATTTAATTATGACATTAAAAGAATTTCCGCATGATGTTCATTGTGAGAGTAGTTTGACTCATATTAATAATATTAAAAATAATTTTCTATTTACCAACCCTCCATTTCAAACAGACAAAAAATTCGATCAAGTTAAAAGTAATTTTTCATCTGACGATTATACTAAAAAAAATAAAATTAAGTTAGATGAAGTTTATATGTTAAAAGATAATAGTCCACCTATTCAATTTTTAGAATTAGATTATTATAAATTAGCTGATAATGGTTTGTGTGTTATTGTATTGCCATATGGTGAATTATTTTTTGGATCATCTTATAAAGAAGCTAGAGAACATTTTATGAAGACATGTAATATTACCGATATTATTTTATTTCAAGGCGGAACATTTACTCATACTGGTATTAAAACATGTGCTTTAATTTTTGAAAAGGATTCTAATGGTACTAAACAAATAAATTTTATTCAGGCAAATAAAGAATGTACAAGTTTAACTAATATTACTTCTGTTAAAATAGAAGATATAAATAAAGAACCATTCAAATCATGGTATGTACGTGATTATTTAAAAGATGAATATATTGAATCATTATCTTCTAAAATGACTAATTTTGAATGGATAGAATTTAGTGAAATATTTACATTAGAAAAAGGAAAAATACAATCATCCAAAGTTGATGAGGATGAAAACGGAATTGTATTTGTTACTGGAGCTAAAGATGAAAATTTTAAAAAAATTGTCAAACAAAATATATCCTATTTAAATGGAGAAAATATATTTATTTCTCCAAATGGTAATGGCAATAAACGACCTGTCAAATATTTTAATGGTGAATGCAATTATTCAGATTTATTAGCTGTTATTAATGTTGATAAAAAATATGAAAGTAGAATTAATAAAAAATATATATTCTATTTTCTTAAATATATACAAGAACATATTGAAGATACTTATCAAAAAGGATCATGTAATCAATCACTAGATCAGAAAAATTTTAATAGAATAAAAATCCCTATTCCTACAATGGATGAACAAAATAAAATTATTCAAACTATACAAGAAATTGAAGAAAATACAAAAGATGCAATTAAAGCTCGAGATGGTAATGATAGAATGAGAAAAAATTATATTGAAAATATGATTATTGCTGCAACTAATAATGGATTAAATAATATTAAAAAAATTGGTCAAGTTACTGAAATTAACTATGGTAATAGAATTACTAAAGAAAAAGATGAAGACAAAACAGGAGAATTTCCTGTTTATGGCGGAGGAGATATTTCATTTTATACAAATAAATATAACCGTGAAGGAATAACATGCAAAATATCTAGGTTTGGAATGTCAGAAAAAAATTGTGTTATGATAATTAAAGATAAATATTATCTAAATGATTCCGGATTTACTATTAAATCTAATGATAATAAACTTACTGATAATTATTTATGGAATTATTTGAGATTACTTAACACTTCTATATTTAATACTGGTGTAGATCTTGCACAAAGAAATATTAAAATGGAAAAATTTAATAATTTAAAAATTCCTATTCCACCACTTGACTATCAACATAAAATGCAATTAGCAATTAATAATTTTGATGCATTAGAGGAATTATGGAATAAATTAATTGATGATAATGATAAAGAATCTAAAACTGCCTTTATGAACAAATTGGATTCATATGGCAATCCTAATTCTTTTAATCTTGATAAAATTATACAAGATGATGATTCTATTAATATTGAAAATGAACTAGAAAATGACTTAGAAAATATTACAAAAACTAAAAAAGTATCTAAAAAGAGTAATATTAAAATTATTTAATAAAAATTTAATTATCATTATTATAAAAATATTATTATAAAAATATTATTAAATATCAAATATCATTTTTAACATTAGGATAATATAAATCATAATTAGTTAAAATAATTTTATTATCAAATTCAATTATTTTTTTTATACGATCACTATATAATAATTTTTTATACTTATCAAAACCAATTAAATCCTTTAATTTATTAGTTGCAATTTCTAATGCTATATCTGCTTCTTCTCTTGTCCAATAATATTTCAAATTATTCATGTTGATATCTCTAAAACAAAATTTAGGATATTTTTCTCTTATCTTACCAATTTCACACATCCATGTCTGTTTTTCTCTAAATTCGTTATATTCTATTTCTGAATACACTTTATTGACTCTTAAAAACTTTACAAAATCTGTAAATTTATTATAACCTGTTGTACAATAATCATTTAATATTTCTAATGGTATTTTTTCACCATCATATTCTTTTCCATTTAATATTGCTCCTCCTTTTATTTCACCTGTTCCATCCGACTTTATAATTATATCTTGTCCGCATTCACCAATTATATAATCTAAATACTTCTTAAGATGTCCATATTCTGAATATTCTCCAAACTCATTTTTATATAGTGGCACCAATAAATGTAATAATTTATTAGGATAAACTTGTTTATTCCATCTTAATCCTCTCCCTAGAATCTGTCTTATATCTATATCAGATTGTCTTGGATCAGCTAGTGCTATAAAGTCAATTAATGGATGATCATAACCATAACCTAATTTTCCCACTACTATTATAATTGCAGGTTTTTTATCCGATTCAAATGTGTCAATATTATCATCAGTTTCATTTTCTAATAAAACATCTCCACTTACATAAATATAAGTATTAATTTCATTTTGTGTTTTCATAAGATTGTATAAATTTTCAGCATTTTGAATGCAATTAACATAAACAATTCCTTTTTTCTTTTGATATTTTATCATTCCATTTACTATTAAATCTTTTAGATTATGGTATTCTGATTTTTTACTATCTATTTGTTTTATTAAAGTTACTATATTACATAAAATCTCAAAATTAATTAGTTCATATACCTTAACTTTTTCTACTACTTTTCCAAAAATTTGTGGATTTAATATAATTTCTTCTGTTGGTGTGGCTGAACCTAATATTCTATATTTTACAATATTATTATTTATTAAAAATTCAGATTCTTTCCACGAGGTTATATAATGAGCCTCATCAAAAATTATAAAGTCAAAAATAACTTTGTATTCTTTTATTAAATTCAATAATGTATCTCCACTTTGATAACAACTAGTTATTAAATATTTATTATCATTATCTTTTGATATATTTTCAATTATTTTAATCTTATCATTACTTTTTTCATCACTAAAATGTATTATTTTATAATTATCTTCAAAAATATATTTTGAATATTTTATATCAACTATTTGACGATTCAATAATATTCTTGGTGTTAATACCAAGATTTTTTTTGGTAATATTTTTTTTATTAGTTGAAAATATAAATGTGTTTTTCCAAATCCTGTTGGTGCCTTAATAAATACTCTTTTTTTATTTTCTAATTCTTTTAATATATCTTTACTATATTTATCTTGTAGTTCATTTCTTATTTTTTCTTCTTTTTTTAATTTGTTATTATTTTTTTTTATAATAAGATTTTTAATTACTTTTAATTTATCTTCAAAAAATAAATTATCTATCTCTTCATCTGTTAATTTTTTATAATTTATAATTGTTTTATTTAGAAATTCTTCTACTTCTTTAACAATTTTTTTATCATAAAATTCTGTACCACCATTTTTAATTTTATGATTTTGTGTAAAATATCTTTGTAATAATTTTTCAACATAAATATCATCTATATGATCATATTTTTGTTTAATTAAAATTTCATAAACACTAATCATTTTCCCTCTTACATATTCTCCTGTTTTATAAACACTGTCTCTTTCTACTATATTTTTAGTTCTTCCAAGTTTTATAACACCATATAAATTATATGGTTCTGTATCACGAATATAAATATATCCTTTATTTACCATTATATATTTTAAATTTATATTTATTATTTATCAATTTTTTATTTTTTATAAATAAATTATTCTAACTGTAAATATATGAATTTTCAATCATATCATAATTCATAATTATTCTTATACATTATGAAAAAAATTGAAAAATAATATATATATTAATCTAAGTCGAAAATGATTAAACTCTTATTATTTTTGGGTTTTTTACAATATTCTTATTGCTTTAATTTCTTTATAGCAGATTTACAAACACCTATCAATTATTTTGGACTAGCAGAAATAAATAATGGATATATTCCTGGAATCTGCATCGCAGGTGGATTAGATAATCAAAATAATCTTCAATCAGGAATTTACTGTAGTAATTTTGAGTCAAAATGGATACTTGTTGGAAATTTATCAGTACCTCGCATGAAAATATCAGCAGTATCATTAATAATGCCACAATTATCTATAATTTTTTTCGGTGGAGGCTGTGATAATAATATTAATCCTACATTTTACCCTGTTATTGATATTTATTTTTGGACTCCAAGTCAAAGTATTACTTTTAGTATTACTTTAACACAAAGTTATCAAAATATTTCATCAGCAATTATTCCAGAATACACTCTCGTTTTTTTTGCTGGAGTTATCAGTCAAAACCCACCTTTATCTGGTATAGATATGTACAACATTACCGAAGCTAAAATTAATGGTGTTACTTTTCCAAATTTGATTATTATAAATATTTTTGTTACCAAATATAATCAAATAATCATCTTTGCTATAAATTATCAAGAAAATAAAGAAGTAATTCTATTTTACGACTATCAAGGAAAAAAATATATAACTTACTATACAAGTTATGGAGATATAAATTATATTGTTGGACTAACATATCTTAAGGATAAAAATATCTTAGTTAAAGTTATGGAATCATTTATGGTCATCATAGATTTGAATACTAAAAATAAAACAAGATTAAATTTACCAAATAGTAAAGCTCGTTATGGAATTCCTAAATTATCATACAATGGTTTGATATTTATAGCAGGTGGAAATTATTATGATGAAACATTACAAGGACAAACGATAAGTAGTGTTCAAATTTATGATGTCAATAAACAATCATGGACATTTAATTCACTATCACAAAAATTGGCTAGTCCAAATAGCATATATATAAATAAAGAAACAACATTATTATATATTGGTGGAATTTCTTCATATAAAACATTACCATCTGGACTGATTATACCAGTATTTTCTTCTTCTGCTAGTGCATTTACTTTATGTGCTGGAGGTTCATATGGAACATTGTCATCTAAAGAATGTACTCAATGTCCAGCTGGATTTTTCTGTCCAGCTGGAACATTAATTTTGGAAATTAATTATTCTCCATCTTATCGTTCTTGTCCTCAAGGAACTTATTGTCCCGCTAATAGTTCTGCTGTTACAAATTGTCCTGCTGGAACATATAATTCAAATTTTATGAGTACATCTATCAGTGATTGTTTAAGTTGTCCTGCAGGAACTTTCAATATTTTCTCTGCACAGATTTCTATAGAAAATTGTGTCAGATGTCAATTAGGAACAATCTGTCAAGAAAAATCAACAATTCCACTACCCTGTCCGTCTAATTATTATTGTCCGCAACCAACAACTCAAAATGCTTGTCCTATTGGAACTTACAATAGTGGAACAAATGCGATTTCAATTAATTCTTGTTTAGAATGTTCTCTCGGATTTTTTTGTTCTGGTAATGGTCAAGGTCAAACACCTTGTCAAGCAGGAAGTTTCTCTGATAAAAGAGGAAGTTCAAAATGTGAGATTTGTCCAGAAGGTCATTATTGTCAATATGGATCTTCTACATCTTTACCATGTCAAATAAATTATTATGCCCCCAAAGGTTCTTCAGGCTGCACACCTTGTGCGAATGGAGAATTTACCAAAGATATTGGCTCTTCAAGTTGCTTAATTTGTCCATCTTCTAAATTTACTATAAATGGTTGGTGGTGTATGACAACATATGAAAGGCTCGTTTTTGTTGCTATATGGATAGGAACAATAATATCTGGAATCATATCTATATGGAAAACTTACTCTTTTACTAAAAAAAGATTACAAAAAATAAAAGATTGTGGATTTCGTCCAACCCTTAAAACCTTTATATTTCTTGAGAAGATGAAACGTAAAAATGTTAATTTAATACAAGTCGTTGATAATAAACCATTTTTACAAGATGAACAAATAAGAAAAATATAAAAATTTACTGCAAAACAGAGGATTAAAATTTGTATAAAAAAATAATTATCAATTTAAAAACTATTTGCGATTATTATATAAAAATGGATACAGACGCAAGTATATTATTATTAACTGAAACCGCATCTTCTCGTATGTTTTCAGAAGTTGAAAAACATATAAAAGGAGATTTGCCAAAAATGTGGAATATCAAACCATCAAATAAAATTGATTTTACACAAAAGGTAGATGTGATATTAAATCATATTCATATTCCAAGAAATATGGATATTTTATATGGTATGGAAATTGTATTTTTTAATCCACAAGATATTATTAAATCAATTGATTTAGTTATTGGAGGACAGACTATAACGACATTTTATATACAAAATAAGATGTGTGAAACATCAGATCTTAAAAATTTTAGTAGAAATTTTTTTAGTGTTATTATTAAATTTGATAAAGTTTTTTATAATCAGGAATTTTTACCAATTGTAGGTCTGCAATATCATGATGTTAAAATGGTAATAAATGGAATCCAACAAGAATGCGAGTGTTTTTTACATTGTGCGAATCTTGATGTAGATCGTAAAGAAATATCAACATACACACATAATATATTGATGAAAGACTGCATTGGATATAATAAAGAAATATCTGGAAATAAGTTATATATAGATAATGGAGATGGAACAAATGTAATGAGTAGAACTAATTTTATAAATTCACTTTACTTTAAATTTGATAAAAATATTCGTGATGTAATAAGAAGTATTACAATAAAAACTGGGGATGAAAAAATAATAACTGTTTTATCTAATTATGATTTGATTTTTTTGAGTCCAAATGAGTTTATTATGGAAAGATTCCATTACAAAACATTTTTGTTTAATCGTATCATTTTGGAATTTAATATGACAGAGGATTTTAATAAAGTTAAATTTGAATTGATTACAACAAATTATAATTCATTAATAATACAAAGTGGAATGGCTGGAAAAAGATTTGCTGGATTTCATAGAGAAATCTACTGTTCTTTACAAGAGGATGACATTACAGAAATTCCGAATGAATTATATAAAGAAAAAGTTGTTCCAAAGAATGATTTGATTTGTGGAGTTTCACATGAAGATTTTGAGGAGAATGAAGAGCGGATCATTTCAGGTTGTTGTTTTTCGAGTTATAAAAGAGCTGCGATTGTAGATTGGTTTAATATAAGACGAAAGAAAGTGTGTCCCAATTGTAGAAATGAAGATGGTGTTTGGTATTTTACAAAAAAATAAAATCTAATTAGAAATTAAAAAAATTTTTGATAGACGAATATAAAAATAAAGGATTGTTTAAGTAAAATTTTTACCCCAAATATCGTAATAATTATATTTTAATGGTTTTATATATTTATTCATTGGATGAAGCCATAATTCTTCTTCCCAAAAACTTCTAAAAAATGGCTCACCATCAATAAGAATATCCATATGTTTTTGTCCTTCTTTGAAGGATACTTTATCCCAA
>Ga0194124_10005275_pt1 | contig 12119 bp, 8 predicted proteins | sample TA2KigCas0mmetaG_FD_148605 | JGI IMG/M metagenome (GOLD analysis project Ga0194124, IMG submission 148605) | Freshwater microbial communities from Lake Tanganyika, Tanzania - TA2015031 Kigoma Deep Cast 0m | ecosystem: Environmental > Aquatic > Freshwater > Lake | place: Tanzania: Lake Tanganyika...
TTTCAGTTACTAGAGAAATCTAGCATTTTATCCAATATTGGGTTAGAAATAATTTTCAGTTACTAGAGAAATCTAGCATTTTATCCAATATTGGGTTAGAAATAATTTTCAGTTACTAGAGAAATCTAGCATTTTATCCAATATTGGGTTAGAAATAATTTTCAGTTACTAGAGAAATCTTCAAAAAATGGTATTTTCACAAAAAATGCATACCTTAGGCGCCGACCATTATTTTTGCAATTTTCTTTTTTATTTTGCGAAAATTACCATAAAAACTGCTGAAAATATGGCGGGCATTTTTTGCGCTAATATTGGTTGGAAATTTTTTTCAGTAACTCAATAAAATCTAGTATTATCTCCAATCTTTTTTGGAAATTTTTTTCAGTAGAATTTTTATTCAGTAATAATTGCTCCAATCTTTTTTGGAAATTTTTTTCAGTTACTAGATAAATCTTCAAAAAAAAAATATATTTTCACAAAAAATGCATACCTTAGGCGCCGATCAGAGATGCATTGTGTTTTTATGTTTATAATACGTTTTATCATTAAATACTGCTGAAAAATGGGCTGGCGATATTTACTATAGAATTCTAATATTCTCTCCAATTGGCGTATATTTTTTTCAGTTATAGTGTATTCTCCAATAAGTGTAGAAATTTTTTTCATAAATTTACAAAAATTTATGCAAAATTAAATTAAAATAAGTATTTTATGATTATCCGTAGTGCTACCGTTAGGCTGCACCAGTGGGAAAGAGAAGAGGAACCTTGACCACATCAAGAGAATCGCCTGTGCGCTTGCGCGCTGGCGAACCCACTGTTGCTGTCCGAAGAATTTGAACATACTGCCTTATTGTCAGTGCCCACCATGTGGCGCACCTAATTTTGCAGCCTTTATCCGCCGTTTTGTCTGCCATGTTTTACCCATTTTGTACTTGAATCTCGATACCGAACCACCACAATGAAGAGCGAGCAAGAGGGCTCGATTACTTGGGGGGGCACCACAGTCGACTCGGAGTCACACACCGGGGTGCGTGAGAGCAGTTGGGCGCCCCACTGGGAGTGGGGAAAGGGAGAAATTGCAACAATTTTGGGTCACACATTCAGACCTGGGACGACGAATTTGTTCATATCTTCGAGGGAAAACCTCTCCATTGAAAGCCTGTTGTTGGGTTGTGTCTTGAGTCCTGCGCCTATATGGTGTCCGTGTGCGTGAAGAGGGGATGCGAGAAAAGTGCCTCGGGGGGCGACTAGTCAAGTTTCTTCCAACGCAGAACTCCTTTCGGGCATGATCAGAACGACACGATGTGGCGCACACATCCACGCTGTCCGTGGACTGTATGCACTTTCCTCCCCAATGGGAGCAAAAACCTGAAACGATCCTCTGGGGTTTCACCCCCAGGTCCATCCAAGTACACGTCGAAGACGGTTTACCAACTGATTGAACAGCGCGCCTTTCTCCAACCCCGGGGGAGGCGAAGATGGCACACGAGTGTTCGGTGTGGCTTTACGGCATGGGTTCCCATGCCGATGTCGATGTTGATGTCGATGTCGATGTCGATGTCGATGTTGATGTCGATGTCGATGTCGATGTCGATGTCGTACCCCTTTCAGTCATAACCTAACTTAGTCGGGGCAATATCTAGAAATTTTGGTATAATTTACCATCAATTTTTTTATAAAATTTTTGCCGTTAGTGCAACCGTAAAAAGTAGATGCTTGCATCTTCACGCTTCCTCACGAAGGATTCGAATGAGGTACAACATGTCTGTCTGTTCTTGGCCGAGGAGATGAAATGTCTGTTCATACGGACTCCCTTTGGAGTTGTTGACCCTGACACAGCTACCGGGCTTGCATTTTGGTGCGAGCTCTTTGAAGAACTGTTGAAACAAAGGCAGATTTGCCTGCGTGAGAAGTGGCAACACATTGTTACTGGTGAATTCACCCCTCCTTTTCAGATCGGTCACTTTTTTGCCGCTCAAGATTGCCAAGAGCAAGCAGGCTAGTGCGTCCTGATCGAATGTTGGATACCTTTTCACAAAGGTGGGGATCAACTCCTTCACAGCAATGTTCAGTGGGCAAACTGTCAGAGTTGCCGCAACTCTGAAAAAATTTGTCAAACCCGACGTCTCTGACGCTGGAAGTGCTGGAGGCGCTGGAAGTGCTGGAAGCGCTAAAGGTGGACGTCTTGCCGAACCATGTGTTTCAGGGGCAGGAAGGGCAGCAGTAGATCTACTGGAGGCAATACCTCCTTCGATCGTTCTCGCCAACCCCCCTATGCCGACCATCATTGCCTCAATGGATCGCTGCAAACGATCTTCAGCAACTTGTTGGGCTGCAAAACCGGACTCAACTTTCGTCTCGATAGTATCGAGACGTTCGCTCAAGCGCTTCTCCATAGCAGCCATTGCAGCCAGTTGGGCAGCAACTCCGCCATCGCCACCCTTTCCGGATGATTTTGGCGAGGATGCCGCAGCAGACTTTGATGCTTTCCGGCACCTCTCGTCGCGGCAACTTTCTCCATGGTGACACGGTGTTCTCGTTTTATTGAAGTGATCACACTGCTTCGGGGAAGCCTTTGAGACAGCCGCAGGGGCAGCCGAAGAGGCAGCCTTTGAGGGAGCCGGAGGGGCAGCCTTTGGGACAGTCTCAGGGGCAGCCGAAGAGGTAGCCGAAGAGGTAGCCGCTGAGGTAGCCGAAGTGGAAGCCGAAGGGGCAGCCCCAGAGGTAGTCTTACCACCGATAGCTCCAATAGACGCAAAAGATTTAGGCATCTTTTAAGCACAAAGTATTAAACATTTTGAATTTTAAACCCATCAATTTTTTTTTATAATTTTTTACATTTCACCAAAGAGACTCACCAAAAAGAATGGCTAGTTTTCAGCAACGTGTTTGATAATCTTGTTGAGCTGCACTGAAGACAACGTAACAGAAACCGTTTTAAGAGTGTCTGCTACATCTTCCCTGGACAAACCCTTCAAATCACGTTTGAGATCAGAGACACCAGCTTCATTGAACTTTCCGGCAAGAGCCATCGATGCATCAGGGCTGGTTAGCCCTATATCCACCAATTGCTGAGCCAAATTGGCTTGTAAAGCTGAGTGTGCACGCAGAGCATCCTGTGTGAATGGAGAGGCTGTTGCAGGAGCAGAAGGTTGCTTCAACGCGGATTTCTTTGGTTGTCCAGGGCGGAAACTAAGTCCTTCATGAGCGCAAACTCCACCACTAGCAGCAGCACTGGCATTAGGAACGAATGCAGTGATCTGTTGACGAATTGAATTGTACACTGGACTACTGAATTTAGCGATTTTATGCATTTTTTCCACCAAAGCAAACAAACATTCTGAAAGCGATGTTGGCGTCTTAACAAGCTTCTTTCCTTCCGAGTCAAATTCGAAAAATCTCGCAATGAAATCATCGGACTCCTCGAGAAAAACAAGGCGGATGAGAATAAACAGCTTTGACGCCGGTGTTTCAAAATCCTTGCCGAAAACATGAAGCCTTTGCTGCTTTGTTTTTACTTCTTGAAATGCACGAAGCACTTTCTCAAGCTCTTTCTGAAAGATATTCGCAGATTTGCGGCAACTGCTCGTCAAAAGCGTGAGGAATAGAAAAAAGTGTGAAAACTCGGCAGTCTTTCCAGTAAACTCAAAAAGAGGTTCACCACGAGACAGAAGAAGTCTTGGAACAAGGTTTTGAAGAGCAAACCAATGCCTTTCATACGCTTCAACCAACACTTCTGGTATTTCATTTTCTGCTATTTTTTGCGATTGGTTGGTCTTGTCATCTGCGTCAGGTAATGCAAACTCGTTGAGTTCTTCATGGAATTTTGCCAATTGTGCATCTGTCAAAGCTTTGCCTTCGGGTATAGATGTGAAGTCTGTAAAGACTTTCGCAAAAACAACCTTAACGGCAGCTACGAAATCACTGTCGCATTCTGTTTCATCGATTTGATCGATCCATGAACTGTCGTCCCTGTTGAATTTTTCCAGCAACAACTTCACAAAAGAGTACAATTGTGCTGGCTTCTTCACAAGAACAGTCTTTCGCATTACTGCTGAAAGGAACATTAATGTAAAGACAAGAGTTGTCTTAACCTCTTTGTTCATGATGTCAACTTGTTGGATATGTTCAATGAGATTTGAAACAAGAAACGGGTTCAATGTTCCAAAGAGAAGACCAACAATGATATTGGTCAGATTGCGAAGGTCGAAACCCATTACTCCGTATCTCCTGAGAACTCCAAGCAGCTTCGTGTACCTGTGAGGGTATCGAGTTCCAACCTGGAAGAGCGGTTTGGGAGCTTGACGTGATGTCTTTTCAGGCAGGGCAGGCTTGTGCTCATCGGTAATCAGCCCAAGAATCTTTTTGAGGACCGGTGGAATGACCTTTTCACGGAGTACTGGTAGTAGCATCCAGAACCCCAAAATTGCAGCAACAAGGGGTCCAAAGCATACAAGCTGGGGGGAATTGTCAAATGATTTGAAGATTTCTTCATGCGACAGCTCTTGACCATCTGGTAGTGGTGACAATCTTTCACATTCTTCCTCAGAGCGGAAGGTTTCCGCTTGAGCAACACAACCACCACCAGCAGCAGGACCACCCGTAACGGGATGACCATCATTGTCATCAGCATCATCAGCCCATGCACCTTGAGGCAACAATGTCGGAGTACTAGAAAGGCATAAGGTATCCTCAGTGGAAGAAAACGAGTCAGAGAGGTCAGATGTGATATTACGACCACCACGACCACGACGACCAACGGCAGCGCCACCACGAGGAGAAGGGTTTGAACTGTCCATTGCGAACGATTCTGCACTTATAAAAATTCTGTTTTTAAAACCCATCAATTTTTTTTCGGCGTTAGAGAGTTGGAGTATGATTACCTCCTAATTTTTGCCATAATTTATCACCTTTTTTTCCAACTACTTCACCGTAATTATGTGAATTTATGCAAATTATTTCTTCTTTCGAATTACTGAAATATTCTATTCCATTTAATCGTCCTATTAATTCACATTCTTCTTCGTAACTTGATAATGAAGTATCTGAATCTTCTGATACTTCTTCTTTCTTTGAGATATAACTTTCATAGTCTAATGGAATAAAACTTGATATATCTGGAGACTCCTTTTCTATATGTCGTTCACATGTTGGTCTTTTTCCCTCACATTTTAATGAACATCTTGCATATATTTTTCCATTATTTTTGTATAATTCATCTTTTTTTTTTAATTTTGATAAAATCTTATTCTTATCTTTTATCTCATAAATATGATTACATCTTTTTGTCTCTTTCTTGTCCAATTTCTCTCTTATTTTTTCTAGTAAATCTTTGTTACTCAATTTATTCATTGTATAATACCATTCTGTATTCTGCTATATGATTTTTCAATTTTTGCAAAAAGGGGGCTACAATTTGTAAAAAAGAATAGGAAATATTATACTTGATATTGGAAAAATTTTTATCACCATCTTCTGGAATTCCTATAAATTATATTCTCTTATTTTATTCCAATCTCTCGTTATTGGGGGAAATTATCCCCCAAATAAATTGCCACATTATTGCAATATTATTTTATATTCATAATCATTTTGCCATAATCTGGCAATTGCGGGGAATAATGTCCCGCTATTGATCAATTTTATTTCAGTAATTCTACATTTTATCAGTAAAGTATCAGTAAAAATTTAGAAAATAATATAAAAAAGGTCGGCGCCTTGGGGCTACAATTTATTGCAAAAAGAAGAGAGAATATTATACTTCGCAAATTGGAAAAATTTTTTCCAATCTTCTGGAATTTCAATAAATTATTTCTTCTTATTTTACTCCAATCTCTGTGAATTGGGAATAAAATATTCTCTATTATTTTATCCCAATCTCTATGAATTGGGAATAAAATATTCTCTATTATTTTATCCCAATCTCTATGAATTGGGAATAAAATATTCTCTATTATTTTATCCCAATCTCTATGAATTGGGAATAAAATATTCTCTATTATTTTATCCCAATCTCTATGAATTGGGAATAAAATATTCTCTATTATTTTATCCCAATCTCTATGAATTGGGAATAAAATATTCTCTATTATTTTATCCCAATCTCTATGAATTGGGAATAAAATATTTCCCCAATAAATTGCCACCAAATTGCAAACTTTTTTAAATATAAATATTTTTGCCCCAATTTGGCAATTGTGGGGAATAAGGACCCGTCATTGTTCAAATATATTTTAGTAATTCTACATTTTATCAGTAAAATATCAGTAAAATAATTTGGAAAATTAAATAAAAGTCGGCGCATTGGGACTACAATATTTTATCCCAATCTCTCGCAAATTGGAGAAAAATATTTCTTCTTATTTTACTCCAATCTGTGTGGAATTAGAGTAAATTATCTCTTCTTGTTTTATCCCAATCTCTCGCAAATTAGAGTAAATTATCTCTTCTTGTTTTATCCCAATCTCTCACAAATTAGAGTAAATTATCTCTTCTTGTTTTATCCCAATCTCTCACAAATTGGAATAATTTATTTCTTCTTATTTTATCCCAATTCAATAAAAATTTTTTGATTATCCCCAATATATTTGCCACCTTTTTGCAATTATATTTTAAATATTGAAATTTTTGCCCCAATTTGGCAATTGTGGGAGAATAAGGTCCCGCATTTGATGAATAATATTTTAGTAATTAGTTATTTTATCAGTAAAGTATCAATAAAATAATTTATAAAATAAGGAAAAAGGGTGGCAAATAAGGGCTACAACTTTTTACTCCAATTTTTGAAGATTGGGATAAAAAATTCTCTCTTAGTTTTATTCCAATTTTGTAGAATTGGAATAAATTATTTCTCTATTATTTTACTCCAATCTTTTGAAATTGGGATAAAAAAATCCCCCCAATACATCGCCACCGAATTGCAATATTTTTATAAAAATAATCATTTTTGCCCTAATTTGGCAATTTGTGGGAATTATTACCCGCAATTGATGAACAAATATTTAATTATTATTAAATTTACTGCTGAATGATCAGTAAAATAATGTGGAAATAATAGAAAAATGGCGGAGAAGAAGGGCTACAATTTGTTGCAAAAGAAGAGGAATTATTTATACTTGACATTGGAAAAAAAATTTTGCCTAAGAAGAGGAATTATTATACTTGACATTGGAAAAAATTTTATCCCTATCTTCTTGAAATTGGAGTAAATGGGGGGAACAAAGTTCCCCCCTTACCCCCCCTTATACCCTCTTAGTTTTATCCCAATCTGCGTGGAATTAGAAAAAATATTCTCTCTTATTTCTATCCCAATTCAATAAAATTTTTTTTATTATTTCCCCAATATATTTGCCACCAAATTGCAATATTTTTTATATCCAGAATGATTTTTGCCATAATGTGGCAATTTGTGGGAATAAAGTCCCGCATTTGATAAATAATTGTTTTAGTAATTCGTTATTTTATCAGTAAAATATCAGTAAAATTATTTAGAGAATTAAATAAAAGTCGGCGCCTTGGGGCTACAATATTTTATCCCAATCTCTCGCAAATTGGAGTAAAATATTATCTCTTATTTTACTCCAATCTGTCTGGAATTGAAGTAAATTTGTTTCTCTAGTTTTCCCAATCTATGTGAAATTGGAGTAAAATATTTCTTCTTATTTCTATCCCAATCTGTGTGGAATTTGAGTAATTTTGTTTCGCTTATTTTGTCACAATTCAATAAAATTTTATTGATTATCCCCCCAATAAATTTGCCATATTATTGCAATATTATTTATAAATATTGAAATTTTTGCCCTAATTTGGCAATTGCGGGAGAATAAGGTCCCGATTATTGATAAATAATATTTTAGTAATTAGTTATTTTATCAGTAAAATATCAATAAAATAATATAGAAAATTAAATAAAAGTCGGCGCATTGGGGCTAAAATTTTTTATCCCAATCTGTGTGAAATTGGAGTAAAATTATTTCTTCTTATTTCTATCCCAATCTGTGTGGAATTGGAATAAAATATTTCTTCTTATTTTATCCCAATCTGTGTGGAATTTGAGTAAAATTATTTCTTCTTATTTCTATCCCAATCTGTGTGGAATTGGAATAAAATATTTCTTCTTATTTTATCCCAATCTGTGTGGAATTTGAGTAAAATTATTTCTCTAGTTTTTCCAATCTGTGTGGAATTGGAATAAAATATTTCTTCTTATTTTATCCCAATTCAATAAAATTTTATTGATTATCCCCCCCCAATAATTTTGCCATATTATTGCAATTATATTTATAAATATTGAAATTTTTGCCCTAATTTGGCAATTGTGGGGAATAAGGTCCCGATTATTGATCAGTTATATTTTAGTAATTCGTTATTTTATCAGTAAAGTATCAGTAAAATAATTCAGAAAAATAAGATAAATGTCGGCGCCTTAGGGCTACAATATTTTATATAAGAAGAGGAAATATTATACTTGATATTGGAAAAAAATATTTATCCCAATCTTCGCGAATTGGAGTAAAAATATTCTCTCTTAATTTTGTCACAATTCAATAAAAATTTATTGATTATCCCCAATAAAATTGCCACCTTATTGCAAGAATTTTTATATTCATAATTATTTTGCTACAATTTGGCAATTGCGGGGATAAAGGACCCGACATTTCATCTAAAATATTTTTTATAATCTGGTTTTATCAATAAAGTATTGATGAAAATAATTAAAATATTTAATAAAAAGGGCGGCGCATTAGGGCGACAATATTTTGTAAAAGAAGATGATATTATTTACTTGATATTGCAAAAAAATTTTATCCCAATCTGTGTGGAATTGGAGTAATTTTGTTTCTCTTATTTTATCCCAATCTGTGTGGAATTGGAGTAATTTTGTTTCTCTTATTTTATCCCAATCTGTGTGGAATTGGAGTAATTTTGTTTCTCTTATTTTATCCCAATCTGTGTGGAATTGGAGTAATTTTGTTTCTAGTTTCTATCCCAATTTGCGAGAGATTGGGATAAATTATATTTCTAGTTTCTATCCCAATTTGCGAGAGATTGGGATAAATTATTTCCCCAAATCTTCGCATCATTATGGCAAAAATATATTTATAAAATATTTCATTTCATCAGTAATTTATAAGTGATTTTGCATAATGTGGCAAATGCGGAGCTAAAATCCCCAAATTTGATGAAAAATAAAAATATTACTTATAGTTTTATCAGTTAAGTATCAATAAAATATTTGACATTTATAAAATAAAAGTCTGCACATTAGGGCTACAATTGGTTGTATAAGAAGATGAAATATATTATACTTGATTATTGCAAAAAAAATTTATGAATTATTCCCAATCTTCGCAAATTGGAGGAAATTATCTTTCTATTATTCCCCAATTAATTGCCACTTTATTGCAATTATATTTATCTTCATTAACAATTTTGCCCCAATTTGGCAATTAGGAGGATAAAAGTCCCGATTATTGATGCATAAAATATTTATTATTAGATATTTTACTTCTAAATTATCAGTAAAATAATATAGAAAATAATAAAAAAGGGCGGCACATTAGGGCTATCCCAATCTTTGTGAATTAGAATAAATTATTTCTTCTTGTTTTATTCCAATTCAAAAAAATTTGGGATGAATATTCCCCAATATATTTGCAGGGATAAAAATACCAAATATTGATGCCACAAATATTTAATTATTAGTTAATTTACTGCTGAATGATAGGTAAAATAATTTGAAAATAATATAAAAAGGGCGGCACATTAACGCTACTAGTATTCCTCTTCTTCACAGAAATTATCCAAAAAAAATTTCGCAATATCAAGTAAATAATTTCCTCTTCTTCACAGAAATTATCGCATAATTATTCCTCTTCTTCACGGAAATTATCCAAAAAAATCTCACTATTTATCACCTAATTATTAATTATCTGTTATCTTATTATAATTTTCTATATTATAATAAAATAAATTACCCAAAATAGACTTATTTAATAAAAAAATAATATATAAAAAAAAATGCAACTCATAACAGCTACTAGTCGCAAAAAAATATAAAATATTATTTACAAATTCGGTTTAATATAAATTAAATTAGGATATAAAACGAAAAGATCTCTTTACATTCGGTAAATCACTCACTGGTGTCCATCTATTATTTACAAATATAAGTGTCCCACCATTTTCATAAAAGCGACCATTGTATTCATATACTCGTTTTAATTTTTTTGAATTTGAGCCTCCATTTCGCGTATCACTTACTCCATACCCGCTCGTATTATCTCCTGTTGATAATCCTTGATTAGTTATCCCAAGTGTAGCACCCCATCCATCAGTTGTTGCATTATTCATCCAAAAAGTTTGATTCCAATATTCATAATCTAATGCAGGAACATTCATAGGATTTACGTAAGAACAAGATTTACACATATTTTTTCTCATACATTCACACTGTTTACTCATTTTATAATATATATGATATATTATATATTTTTTTATTTTCTATAATAATTTATAATGCCTAAATTTGTTTATTTGAATAAAGACATATTTGAATTACAATCCATAATTGCCAATAAAAATTTTAAAGGGAGAATATTATTTTCACCTTTATCTGGAACAGAACCAGCATTTGATCCAGTGAAATGGAATAGTCCAAATATAAAACAGAATCATAATTGTTATTCCTATGCTTTCAATCAAATTAATCCAACTAGAAAAGGTAAAGCACAGCCTGGCTATTTTTCTGGATTTAATCATATTGAAGATAACGAATACAATTGTCAGAGTTTTTATAAAAGACTGAAAAAAGATAATCCTTCTTTATATCTTACTTCTTTTGAACAACCATGTGTTAAGGGCTTTAATAAAGGATTTATTGCAATAGATGATAAAAAGGATGATCAAGATTATCATTTTTACAGATTAGACAAAAATAAAAAATGGTCGCATAAACCTGGTAGAACTGAAGCTACTAAAGTTGATGCAAGTGGAAGTGAAATTGATAATCCATTAACTGCCAATAGAGACTACCAATATTTTGCGTATAAAAAACCTTGTTTCTTTTTTTGCGCACATCCTAAATTGGGTCGGCAACATTCAGTATCAATAAGAGGAGGTAGTGGTGAAAAATCCCGCCCAGATCCTTTTAAAGAAATAAAATTACAAGGAGGTAGTGGTGAAAAATTCCGTCCAGATCCTTTTAAACAATTACAAGGAGGTAGTAGAAAAATTCGCCCAGAGCCTTTCAACATATTATGATTATTTATCTTTTACGCGACTTCTACGTGGATTCCAGCGATTTACACTAATTTTTAACATTGTAACTAATTTCTGCGTATTCATTCGAATATTATAGCGTATTTTCAAATAATTTTTTATTTTTTTTAGCAGGGATAAAATTTCTTCTTTTGTTTCATAACTTCTTTCTTCACCTTGGACTATATATTTATAAGGTGGTTCTTCTATTGGTATTTTATCTTTCAAATAAAAATTATATCCAATTATATCTGCATAAGATGTAGCCCTATATCTTATTTTTCTTCTCTCCATATCTCCGTTTATTGTTATTATTTTGATTCCCATTAATGACAAATAATATCTAGGATTGAATATCATGTCAGCCATATCAGTTGCACCAATTAAATTAGGCCATTCATAACCAAACCAATTATTTAAATATTCTTTTGATTTACCAATTTGCCAATTTCCATATCCTTTAACGCTTAATTCACCAATATTTAATATATTTTTACCTGTTGACCCAAATGTTTCAAATAAATTATGGGTTTTACCTTTTGCTGGTGGTAATTCATATCCGAGTATATCAATATCATTTGGTTTACGTAATCCATATAAATATAAAATTATACCCCTAAAAAATAGAAATCTTTTCATATCAAGATGGTTGCTTACATTTCTTAGTAAATAATCTCTTAATTTAGTGCACATAACTTTACCTGAATTCCCTAATTTCATAAATCTGTCAAAATTCATATTATTAAAATAATCAAAATTGGAAGGATTGAATAAAAGAGCGGCATATGATAAAGATTCTCTTGTATTTTCCCCAATTGTAATAATAATTTTATTATTTGATTGGAAGAGTCGTTCCTT
>Ga0194124_10005284_pt1 | contig 12101 bp, 7 predicted proteins | sample TA2KigCas0mmetaG_FD_148605 | JGI IMG/M metagenome (GOLD analysis project Ga0194124, IMG submission 148605) | Freshwater microbial communities from Lake Tanganyika, Tanzania - TA2015031 Kigoma Deep Cast 0m | ecosystem: Environmental > Aquatic > Freshwater > Lake | place: Tanzania: Lake Tanganyika...
TTTTTATACAAATGAGCGGCTTTTAAATCTTTTCCGCACCATTGGAGATATTGATACAAAGTACCCAAAAAGACAAACATATCGTTATGTTTTATTAAATGGTTCAACAGTCAAGAATATGCGCTTCCGACTCAAGACACTTGTAACCCTCGTTAAAGCAGGAAGACTCATTATTGATAAAAACACTGAGATTGTTTTTCTGACGGGAGCACGCGATCTTTTCCCTGAGGAAAATGAGCAGCAGTTTGTTGATCCGAGCCCCTTAAAGCAAGACCCTAAATGGCAAAGACCAGACAAACTTCCAACCACGGAAGATCAAGCTGCTGAATGGATATGGAATCAATCCAATCTGCCCCCGTCTCTTCGTCATGCCCAAATCATTTTTATTAAAGCTAAGAAAATACCAGAATTTGATCCTGTAACTCGAACCACCTCTTTTAAACGACCAACCACCTTGAGCACCTTTCAAGCGTGGATTGAGGAATACAAACCTCACCCAGGAAAATGCGTATCCATTTCGAATCAACCCTATGTTCATTATCAGGCCGCAAGCTTCAACGGAGTTCTTAAAAAAGAAGGATTATTGGAGAAAGGATTTACTGTAGAAGGAGTGGGCTTCAGCAGCAAACCCAAAACTCTAGAAAGCTTTAAAGACGACATTGCAATATATATGGATAATTTAGCGCGCTCTATTTATGTAGAAGCTCACTAATGAAGCTACACACCGACAAGAGAAGTTGACCCTACAGGTTTCCGCATCCGAACGGGAGTCCCTGCATAGACTTGCTTCATAGCTTCAACACATACTATACCAGAAAACTTTTGCAAAACAGAGTTCCCAATTTTATCGAAAAAAGGGGCGCATGCCATTGTTAAGCGAGACTGGCTGGGAATCATATAGAGGGCTCTTTTTGTTGAAATGGGAGTAAAAAGATTACTTTTCAATAACGTTGTTAACTGAGTCATCGTATAGGGTTGACCCTGCCCAAACGGCGTGCTGTCAAGATGCGCCCACATACTCCGCCGATTAGGGACAATTACAAGCAAGCGCCCTTGTCCACTTAAAACACGCCATGCCTCTCGTAACAGCTGACGTGGCTGCTCTGTATGTTCAAGCATATGAATCATCAAAATACGGTCCACTGATTGATCTGGCAGAGGAAAGCCACTTTCTTCAACTAAAGCAATACGAGAAGGGCCTGAATTAGGCCATAAAATTGCCCCACGCTGAGCAGGCATAAAAGCAATAACGCAAGAATTTGGTTTTAAATAGAAATCTAAATAAGGCAGAGTATGCCCTACTCCCAAGACATTCAATTCAGACAAATTAGGCCAAATATGATGAATACAGTCCCGAATTTGATGGCCGGCTGCTTGTCCTAAGGGCGTTGAGTAAAAGTCACAAAAATTAACAACATCAAAAGCCATGTTTTATTTTAGCCAAGTTATAAAGTGTTCGTATTAAAAATTCCCGGCATTATATGGCCTCCAGTCTTATAGCGGCCTTCAAGCTATCTTCTGTAATTTTTCAACTGTGGCTGTCGTGCTATATCCAGGTTTTAAGTCAATTAAATGAACCTTTCCCCCATTTAATTGAACAACTTCAGCCCCAACAACTCTATCAATTGTATAGTCCGCCCCTTTACATAAAACATCGGGTAAAAGTGTTTCAATAAGATTGAGAGGGGTATCATCCTCAAATAAAACAACACAATCTACATATTCAAGCGCTGCTAATACTTGTGCCCGAACAATTTCATTTTGAATAGGTCTGGCGTCCCCTTTTAAACGTTTAATAGAAGCATCTGTGTTAAGTCCCACAATCAGACGATCACATACTTTTTTACATTCCTGCAATGAATGGAGGTGCCCTAAATGAAGTAAATCAAAACAGCCATTTGTAAACCCAAGGGTGAGACCTTGACGCCGCCATACTTGTGTGTGGTTTTTTGCCTCTTGCAAGGTCATAACTTTTGAGGGCGTTCCTAACTCAGCATTAAGAACTGTTGCGGCAAGTTCATCTTTTTCGACAACAGCTGTCCCAACTTTACCAACAACAATGCCTGCAGCAATATTTGCAAGACGTGCAGCGTCTTCGAGCGTATGGCCCGCACAAACTGCAGCTGAAAGGGTCGCAATGACCGTATCTCCCGCACCAGATACATCATAAATTTCTCGTGCTTTAGTGGAAATATGGATAGGTTTGTTCTTAGATTTTGAGGGAGACATAGGTAATAAAGACATACCTTTTGCGCCGCGCGTAACAAGAACTGCCTCAACTTTATAATGTGTTTTAAGGCGATCCATAGCCTTGGCAACATCTTGATCATTATGCAGAGGAAAAGGTGTTACTTGAGACAATTCCTTTTCATTGGGCGTCAAGAGTGTCGCACCTTCATATCTCTCATAATCTTGTCCCTTTGGATCCACAATAACGGGAATACGAGCTCTTTTTGCTTCTTGAATAATAAATTTGCAGAGTTCTTGAGGGAGCGCTCCTTTTCCATAGTCTGATAAAATAATGACTTGGGCCCAAGAAAGATAGTCCGTTATGGCTTGTTTCAATGTATGGAGAACCGCGTTTGAAGGAGTAGAAATCACTTCATCATCCACGCGCAACAGTTGCTGAGAATTTGATATAAAACGTGATTTAAGCGGTGTACGTCCCTCACGTGTAAGATGAGCATTGACGTTGGGTAGGCTCCCTAAAAGTTCTTGAACTTTCTTGCCAGCATCATCCTTACCTACAATGCCAATAAACGTTGTTTGGCATCCAAGTGCTGACAAATTGCGCACAACGTTCCCCGCTCCTCCTAAGGCAAGAAAATCTCTATTAATTTTAAGAACAGGGACTGGAGCTTCTGGAGAAATTCTATTAACACCCCCGTAGACAAACCGATCTAACATAAGATCACCAAGGCACAAAATATTGGTGTTTTGAAAATCTACATCAAACAGCTTCATAGAATTAAATTTTTCTTTAGTGTTTTATCTCAGTACTAATTAGCCCATCACATTCATTTTTTCAACTTATTAATGTTCCCTGCTACAGTATTTCTCAAATTTTACAGGGGTCTTCGATGAAAAACTGTAAAACTAATAGCTCACATCAATCTTCTCAATGGTTGACCATCCTGGATGCGTTATAACACTTTGAAAAGGAAGGCGTCCACCAGGGAGCAATTGCTCAGTCTTGTTGGCATGCTGCCAGGAATGAGACTTTGGCTGCACATTTTGACCATTGTTCTTCCCGGACAACGTAATTGTCAAAGGAGGCACAGGAACTGTCTGGGTTGAAACATTGATCAGCTCCCCAGATATAACAAGGTGCGGAATATTATTATGATGCATCGCATCATAACTTATCCCCTGAACAATGAGGCCATTTGTTGGGGCTCCAGGATTTCCACCAATGCGGGGATTAATTAGATGCTTAAAAGTCGGAGCTTGGTCAAAAATTGTGCCACGCTCACGATAGGTAACAAAAAGAACAACAACAAGGGCAAGGATGATAACGATCCCCCCTAAATAATAATTATGGATAAATGCCTTAAGCCCGCGCGGCCTGTCCTCATCCTCAATTGACTTTTCTAATTTATTTAATGCTGGATTGACTGTGTGCGGTAGGCCGTCCCTTTCTGTTATCCCTTCCTTTCGAGGATCAAGCATCATGGGCTCAGAAGCTTCTTGCCACCAGACATTTCCACATTCCCCGCATCGAACTTGCCGCCCATCTTGTGGGAGGGAGCCTCGTTCAATAAGATATTTTTTATCACAAGATGGACAAGTAATAATCATAGTCTTGTACCCACATTTTAAACTTTTCTACCCATATCATAGGAGGAATAGACAAGGAGGGCAACGGGGTTACATAAAATTTTCTATATTTTTTTAAAATACAGAGGTAGAGCCAATGAAATCCATAATTCATAAGAACTGATTAATCTGATTTAGGATTTAAAGTTTTGGATTCTAGGCTTTCAATATCATTGCCAAAACCCACTTTATTAAGAATATACTTTAAATTTTTTACCATATAATCAGGAATATCTTTTCCATCCCATTGTGGAACAACCATCATCAGTCCTGTCATATCAAAGCATTGCCAAATCACTTCACCATTTTTGTTAAAGATGGTTTCCCCATTATTTAAAGTACACTTAACGTGAGAGCCCCTACCAGGACTCACTGTTAAACCACGCCCCCCAAGCAATTGCACTGCTTGATCAGACGTGAGTTTAGGAGTCAGACTATATAAGCTTTGATACAATTTAAGGACTGAGCCCGGCACTTCCATCTTAACCTGAGACGAAGCAGTGTGTGCTTCTGAAGGAATGGTCGGCGCAATTGATAACATTCCTGACAGAGATTCATCAGGCTCGTGATTTTTTTCTTCTTTCTTTTGCTTCTTCAATTCCATTTTTTCCAATGCCTCTTGAGCGTCTCGCTTGATGATAACTGTAGTACTTTCTTGACCATGCTCTTCTGCAAAATAGGGTGGCTCAGAGCTCTGTAGGACATGCTGAGGCGAAACATCTCTTTTATTTTTGGCTTTTGATTCTTCCTTTTTACTCTCTAATTGGTCCCTTTCTTGTGCCGCTTCCGTTTGGGTAACGGCTATTTCTCTTCTCATTCGTTCTAACTTAACTTGTTCTTTTTTCTCTTTTTCTTGCTCTCTGCCCTTTTTAAATGTTGTCACAAAAGAATCCCAAACTTCTGGACGTCCAGATAAATATTGCAACATCGCATATGACGGCTGTAAAATACCTGGATAAAAATCTAACCGCTCACCTGATTTGCCCAATATTTTTGCAAAAGCTTTTAAACGGATATCACACCCTTTTAAATTACCTGAATTTATAGCAAATGCTATATAACAATAAAATTCATTATGAAGAGTTTGGGAAGGAATTGTCATGGCAAGTCGGCCATATATGGTTAAATAATCAGCAACTGTCCAAGCCTCAGGATTACCGCTCAAACCACACTTTTTGGCGGTTTCCGTCTCAATGTGGAGGAGTTTTGCATAGGCTACCCTATGTCCATTAATGAACGACTCACTTTCATAATACTCACTACCTTTGTCATGGATATCTCTATGTGCAATTAAAATATCCCTCGTTCTTCTTAATGTTTCAAAATCCAAACTAGGATCATACTCTTTTGCTGTAGGTTGGACTTGGCGCACACTTTCTATAACAGAAAGTTGGCGTTCTGCTTCCTTTTGGGCAACAAACGCTCGACCTTTTTTCCCAAAAACATGTTTCTGTGACACACGCCCAAGCTCTTCCACTTTGCTCATAATAGCTGCCATGTGTTGTGTAGCTTTTCTTTTTGTGTTTTCGTCTTGAATTTTCGTCAAACATTGTGAAGCAAATTTTGCATATTCATTTACGACTCCCTTTGCTTTTACAGCGGGAAAACAACTCACAAATAAGGTTGTTGTGTGCACGATGGTATTGCAATAAAATGCTTCTGGGGACATTCTTTGAAGATCTACAGGTTGCAAACTTTCCATTTCCGAGACCAACACCTGAGCAAGTTCCATATTTTTAAAGATAAATGCTTGAAAACTTGCTTGTCCTTCTTGAATGGTCAATAAGTGACGTTCAGTAGTCCATTGTACGTATAGCTTATTTGAAATTGTATTTATAAATTCCAAAAAACCTACTTTATCCTTTGAAGAGAATGCTGACCTATCAAGGCGTTGATATACATTAAAAAAGTCACTTAATGCACCTAGGCATTGTTGAAGACAAGATATTTTTCCCAATGCCGTCGGTTTCATTTTCTCTTCTTGAAGCAATCTAGAACATTCCGCTTCTTGTTGCCTAGCATGAGAAAGAAGGAGCCGTAAGGGAGAGGGCACAGAAACGGGCTTTGAATGTGCTCCCTTTACCTCTCTTTTTTCATCGCGTTCCGCACCCAATGAAACTTGAGCTACTCCAAGAGTAAAAGTACTCAACAAAAGAAGGATTTTAAAATTCGTAAATCGCTTCATTTTTATCTCTATCTCTCAAAATGCTTTAATAAAAGCCCTTAGCTACTGGGCACCTAAAAATATATTGCAAAATATAGGACAAAAATAAGCCTAAAAGCATCCACTCTCCTCAATGAAAATCCTGGCAGGTTTTTTTAAGAGAAAGTCTAGACCGCCTGGTAAATAGTGTGATAATATAGTCGGTATATTGTTTTCAACAATTTTAATGGAGTTGACTTATTACACGTTTACCAAATGATCCACCAGCCTCTCGTGATGGCCCCCGCGTAAATGGGGAAATCACATCCCCCAAAGTCCGTTTAGTTGATGAAAATGGCGAAATGATTGGAGTAGTAACGCGCTTTGAAGGCATTCAAATGGCTCAAAAAGCAGGTCTAGATCTGGTCGAGGTTTCCCCAAATGCTGATCCTCCCGTTTGCAAAATTCTTGATTATGGCAAATACAAGTATGAACAGCAAAAAAAGCGCGCAGAAGCCAAGAAGAAACAAAAAGTGGTTGAAGTGAAAGAAATTCAATTGCGCCCAGGCATAGATGAAAATGATTTCCAGGTAAAATGTCGTGCAATTCAAAGATTCCTTGACGACGGCGATAAAGTTAAAATCACCATGCGTTTTAGGGGACGTGAACTTTCTCACCATGAGATCGGGATGGAAGTTTTAACACGCCTACGCGACCTGTTTGAAGAGTCTGCCAAAGTTGAGCAAATGCCCCGCCTCGAAGGGAAGCAAATGATCATGGTTTTGGTGCCTAAGTAAGAGATTCTCTCTAAAATTCGTCAATTACTCGTGTGTTTGCTGGCTTTGAAATGTGCTTAAATCTTCCCCCTTCTCTGAGCCAAAATCATAAGCATCTATTTGTCCAGTGGACAAATTCAGAAACCAACCGTGAATAAAAAGCTTCTCTTCTTTTAGCCCTTCAGAAATCCAGGGAAAAGTCGCTAAGTTTTTAAGAGAGTTAATAATGGCATAGTGCCCGCAGTGGTGACACTTTTCCTCAAGAGAATCGTTGGGATGATTTTCGTATGTTTGATCACATGCAGATTGAGCAAGTTCCATCCATTTTTTCACAAAGCTGTAAGAAGCATCAGCTGTCTTGGCATTTTCCACAAGGGCACGAATTCCGCCACACTGACTATGACCAAAAACAATAACATGCTGAACTTTTAATTCACGAATCGCAAACTCTAAAGCAGCACTTGTTCCATGATATGAATTATCTGGTTGGTAAGGGGGAACAAGGTTGGCCACATTTCGAATAACAAACATATCCCCTGGCTGGCAATTCATGACGATGGCTGGATCCACCCGAGAATCTGAACATGCGATGACGAGAATCTTAGGGTTCTGACCAAGTCGAACTAAATTTTCAAATATGGCACACGATCCATCAAAATATTGCTTTCGGAACTTTGTGTAGCCATCAATGAGTAATTCAATATCTTTAGACATTCCACATCACTACCTTTTAAAGTCATTAAAGACAATCATCATTTGCTAATGAGCCTCGTCCCAATTGTTCCCAATTCCCACGCCAATAACAAGGGGTACTTTTAAAGTTAAGATATTCTCCATCAACTTCTTCAGGGCTGGAACTGTTGAGTTTAACTCATCTTCGGGAACTTCAAAAACAAGTTCATCATGAACTTGCAAGAGTAAACGCGTACGCGAATCAAGATGCTGAAGAAGCGGAACAGTGTGAATCATTGCACGCTTGATAATGTCTGCGTTACTTCCTTGCAAGGGGGCATTAATAGCCTGACGTTCAGAGAATTGTCGTATAACAGGGTTATTATCTCTTATGCCAGGCGTATAACATTTGCGCCCCCATAAGGTTTGAACATATCCATTATGACGCGCAAAATCTTTATATTTTTCCATATAATCTTGAATACCCGGATAGGTTTCAAAATAGGCCTTAATATAATTGGCAGCTTCCCCCTGTGGAATGCCCAGTTGTTGTGCTAATCCAAAAGCACTAATACCATAAATTATTCCAAAGTTGATTGCCTTTGCTTTTCGGCGGAGCGCCCCATCAATTTGATCCATGGGAAGGCCAAACATTGTAGAAGCAGTGGCGGCATGAATATCCATGCCATGACGAAAAGCGTCCACCAGTGCAGGAACTTCTGCCATGTGGGCAAGCAGTCTCAACTCAATTTGAGAATAATCAAGAGAAACAAGTTTGAAACCAGAATCTGTGATAAAAGCTTTTCTGATCTTACGTCCATTTTCTGTACGAATGGGAATATTTTGAAGGTTTGGATCGGAAGAAGCCAATCGCCCTGTTGTTGTCCCTGCTAAAGAATAAGACGTATGAACACGACTTGTTTTAGGAGATACAGCTTCAATAAGCGCATCAACATATGTCGATTTTAATTTGGCTAGACTGCGCCATTCTAAAACACGCAAAGGCAACTCATGTCCCTGTGCAGCGAGCCCTTCTAAAACATCCACATCAGTTACATAGGCCCCTGTCTTTGTCTTCTTTGGAGGTTTTATCTTTTGTGTGTCATTTGAATTTTGAATTAAAGTAAGACCTAATTCGTCAAACAATATTTCTCCTAATTGCTTAGGGGATGCAATATTAAAGGGCCTTCCTGCCAAATGATAAATAACAGTCTCAAGCTGTGCCATTTGATGCGTAAATTCTTGTCCTAATCGATCAAGCAATAATCTATCCACCCGGATACCCGTGCGCTCCATTTCAGCAATCACTTGAACCAGGGGGCGCTCAAGACCCCCAAAGACATGCACCATATGCTCTCTTATTAAACGCGGCCGGAAAACATGGTAGAGTTGAAGAGTTATATCCGCATCTTCTGCTGCATAAGCAGTTGCTTGATCTAAAGGAACGTGATCAAAAGCTTTCATTGCTTTACCAGTACCAGCAACATCAGAAAACTTAATGGTTTGATACCCAAGATGAAGTTCTGCCAATTCATCCATCCCATGGCCATTCTTCCCAGCATCCAGAGTATAAGACATCAACATGGTATCTGTTAAAGGGGAGATTGTAATTCCATAGGATGATAATACAACTAAATCATATTTAAGATTATGACCTACTTTTAAAACACATGGATTTGTCATAAGGGGGCGCAATGCTGAGAGGACAGTTTCTTGATCCAGCTGAGGTAACTCTGTTTGATGTGCAATGGGTATATAACAGGCCTCTCCTTTCCTAAGGGAAAGAGAAATTCCAACAAGCTTAGCATTAACAGCATTAAGAGAAGTGGTTTCACAATCAACAGAAATAACGGGTAATTCAGTTGCTTTTTTAATCCACTTATGAAGCGCTTCTAAAGTTGAAATGGTTTCATACGTTGTTTGAATCCGAGGAGTTTGATTGACTGAAAATCCTGGAAGTTCCTGTGTTGAGGGCGAAGAGGTAAGCTGAGAATTGGCCCTCTCAATGCGTGCAATTAAACTATTAAATCCTTGTGTTCTCAAAAAGCTATTAAGCGTAATTTGTTCTGCAGAGCGTATTTTTAAATCCCCTAAGGAAAGCGGCAAAGGAGAGTCATAGCGCAGCAAAATAAGTTGGCGAGAAATTCTTGCTTGTTCTGCATTTGTCAAGAGGGCTTCACGGCGTTTTGGCTGCTTAATCTCATGGGCTTTCGCAAGAAGATTTTCCACATCTCCATAGGTATTAATAAGTTCTGCTGCGGTTTTAACACCAATGCCCGGCACGCCTGGAACATTGTCACTGGCGTCTCCAGCCAAGGCTAGTACCTCAACAACTTTTGTGGGAACAACTCCAAATTTTTCTAAAACTTCTGTTTCACCAATGGGACGATTTTTAATAGGGTCCAGCATTTGAATACCAGGACCAATCAACTGCATGAGATCTTTATCAGAAGAAATAATCTGGACTTCATATCCTGCATCACGAGCATGGTGTGCATAGGTGGCAATAAGATCGTCAGCCTCAAAGCCTTCCGCATCAATGGCGGGTACATTGAAAGCAGCACAAGCCTCTCGTATAATCTGAAATTGAGGAATAAGATCTTCCGGCGCCTCAGGACGATGGGCCTTATAGTCAGGATAGATTGTTTGCCGAAAAGTTTGACGTCCGGCATCAAATATGACAGCTAACGCATCCGTATTATTTTCCATCAATGTCTTGAATAAAATGGAACAAAACCCATAGACAGCCCCGACAGGTACTCCGTCTGGCCGACGCAAGGGAGGTAAGGCATGATAAGCTCTAAAAATAAAGCCTGATCCATCAATGAGTGTTAATTTTGGCATGCACAACCTTAAAGCGATCCTTGAATGTTCTTAAGGGTTACCACAGTAGGACTCAAAACTCTATAACCTTGTGGCTAAAAGGCTGATTGAGGATCTTATACCTCTCCCCTTGTGATCTTCCTTATACCTCTCCCCTTGTAGGAGAGGTCATGGCGAAGCCATGAGTAAGGGGTATTTGAATTACATTCTTTCGTTATTGCGAGCGACCATAGGGAGCGCGACAATCCACGTATTAAATTCTTTTTTCCACCCGTGGGCAATATGGGCAATTTAATAATTTGACTTTTGAAATGGGCATCTCTTAATACTCTTCCTGCTAGCGCGTTTTTAAAAACACATTGATAAACATTTTTTCACTTAGAACAGACTCCTTGTTGCGAGGCCCTCTCTTTTTGTCATTGCCAGGAGCGTATGCAACGAAGCAATCCATGTATTCCTAGATACCTTCGGTTAATTAAATACATGGATCACCACACTCCCTGCGGTCGCTCGTGATGACATGATGGTGGTCAAAGAGCTCACCTAATGAGGTTGTTTAATGTCCTCAGTTTTTTTAATAAGGAAGATAAAAATGTCTTTATAATTTTTTATTGTATCACTCGCTTCTCCTGAAGAATGAAGGATCATAAACGTCGACTTTATGATCCACAAGTCCTTCAACAAATGTATCCCCATTTGCGTCCGCATCGGCTCTGCGTGCATTGCTTCAAATTTGAAGCTCACCTTGAGAGCCCAAGTTTTATAGCAAGATCACGCCTATCTATCCACATGGATAGCTGTTAACTCGCATCCTTAATAACCTTAAGGAAGCGCTCTCTCCTACCGACTAACAAGTCGAGTTTGGAGCCTTCCGGTGCGGACACCAATGGGGATACAGAAAGCGAAAGAAAAAAGAAATGAAGAGAAGAAAGAAAAGAAAAAGAGAGAGGGAAAGGTGTGCCGGTCGTCCTTGCGAGGCCCCTCTCTCTTTGTCATAGCGAGGCCAAAGGCCGCGGCAATCCATATATTAATAGTACATGGACTGCTTCACTGCGTTCGCAGTGAAGATGGGAAATAATTTAATGAGATTTGGCTAATCTATTGTCTTTTGATGTGACTTCGGAGGACCCTGCCTCTTCTCTACAACTCTCACTACTTTTTTTAAGGAATATGGAATGCTCAGAACCATAAGAAAGATTTAGACTTCCTCCCTCATTATGGGGAGTTAAAGGGGGCGGTGCTCTCCTTGAGGACACTGGAAACGTTCCCTCCTCACTTGGTTCTGAGAAGGAAAAATATGAACCGGCCGAAGAAATTCCTTCATCCGCATCATCTTCCTGATCTTTAAAAGAATGACGACCACTATGACGAAGGGGGTTCGTCTCTCTCACACCTTTCTTTTTAAGAAGGGCCGCTTCTTCTAATGCGTCTAAGCTTTCTTGAGAAGCTGTTCTTAAGACAAAACCACTCTGCAGTAAGGGATTAGGGGAAGTATTTTCTTCACGAGAATAAGGACGTGTGCGGAATTTGGCCGGCAAAAAGGCGGGAGCAATTCGATCTTGGGGTAAATCTTCACCCTTAATTTGGGGAAGTTTAATGAGGACGAGTTTTTTAAGTTTTGAATAGTATGGCGCTTGAAGAATATCCTTTTGAAATAAGTTAATATTAGATTCAGAATCTTCAATTAAAAATAAGATTTCAAATGAGCACTCTAAACCGTACACTGCAAGAGGACTATAAGCCTTTTGAAAATAAAATAAGGGAGGTTCTTTTTGGGGTCTGAGGCGTTTGAAGGACGCAACTTTACCTGATTTATAATATTCACACTCATACGCCCCAATTTGGAGTTTTCCTCTCTCCACATGACCCCC
>Ga0194124_10005290_pt1 | contig 12086 bp, 11 predicted proteins | sample TA2KigCas0mmetaG_FD_148605 | JGI IMG/M metagenome (GOLD analysis project Ga0194124, IMG submission 148605) | Freshwater microbial communities from Lake Tanganyika, Tanzania - TA2015031 Kigoma Deep Cast 0m | ecosystem: Environmental > Aquatic > Freshwater > Lake | place: Tanzania: Lake...
GGTGTTAGAGACAGCTGAGGTGTTGCTGGTATTTAGCGCAGTTGTAAAGATGGTGACGACGTAGGTACCAGCCTGAGCCTCTGTTAGATACAAAGCTGCAGTAGTTCTAGCGTTCGTCTGACCATTTAGTCCGACTACGAAGGAGTCAGGGTTGGATGAGTGGCGAATACCAAGGACCATACCCGCTGTCGCAGCTGTTGTATCTGCGAGCTCTCTATCGCGATCTTCGGCAGAAACAATATGGGTTCCTGTGAAACGCTGCATAATAAACAATGTATCCGCATCACCAAGGGCAGCGGAGCCAGTAGGAGCAACATAAACAGGTTCCTGTGTTGCAGTTCCGTTAGTCGAGCTATCGGTGACTACGAAATCTAGTGCGCCGATGCTTGCTGATGAACCGGAAGTTAAGATTGCTCTGATCAGAACAGAGTCGGTGGAGACATCTCCAACGAAGTTATGTGTGAGAACTGCTGTTGCAGTCTCGCCCACATTAATCGCATCTGTTGCTGCATCGATTGTTAACGTATTGGTCTGAACAGTAGCCTGTGATGGAGCGATGGAAAGCATTCCAAAGCCCAGCGCAGCGATAGCTGTCATAGCAATTCGCTTAAAGAATGTCTTACTTGACATTACTTTCCTTTCTTAAGTCGCCTAAAGGACTTTCCTCAAAGCGGCTGATAGAGGGTTTGCCTCTATCCTGTGGAGCAATGCACGTGCTACTGCACCACATTCTCTGCCGTGTATCCGGACGCGGCGGAGAAACTTAGAATAAGAGCTCACTTACTTAGCTCCTTTTTCAACTACATAAATCGCTTGCGATAAAATCTCTGTTTTTCCTGGGTTTAGCACCAAGCGGGTAATGACCTGCTTTGGAGCTTGGGCTAGATCCCGACCGAAGGCGGTCGCAGGGATCACAGTGGCGGTTTCAACCTCAGATTCTACTTTAATAATGGCAGTAACCAGGTAATCTCCACTTAGAAGACGCTCAAAATCAAGCATGGTTAAGGTCGTAATTAGGGGGACCCAGGCTCCATCCCTGCCATAAGAGAGGGAGGGGAGGTAGGAAAAACCTCTGGAGTCACTTACCAGCTGCTGATTTAGGAAGATATTGGCAGCTCCAAAATCAGTCTTAACAATCTGAGAGATGATCAATTCGGTTTCTGAAAGAACTGGCTGGCGGCTAGTTCTATAAAGAGAGCCTAGAGAGCCAGTTGAGTCAGTAACGCTAAATCCAGTTGGGATTCCAGTCTTATCAAGGCCGGCAAAGTTAAATTGTGTTGCCTTAGCATTTTCAAGAGCAGCTTGCGCTTTAGCAATTGCAGCTGGGGTAATAACTGGGGTAGCTGATGCTTCAAGGGCCAGTGCTGGTACTTGCTCACTTGTTACTTCAGTTGAGGAGGTAGTTTCTTGAGTTGTTACAACAGGAAGCTCGCTATCTGTTGGCATCGCATTAAATCCAAGAAAGGCAAAGCAAACTAAAATTAGTGAAAGGGCAGCTTTACTTGACTTCCTAGCGACCTGTGCTGCTTTTTTATAAGTCGTTGAGAGCATATCTAGGGCAGTTAAACCGCGCTCTTTATCAACGATTAGCTCGCTCATTACCCTGCGCAGAGATGCTCTTGCTCTTGAGACAGTATGTCTAACAGCAGATTCTTTAATACCCAGCTCTGCTGCAATTTCTGCAGTTGATCTCCCTTCCATCTCCCACATCACAAGAGCTGCCCTCTCTGCAGGTGAGAGCATGGCAAGAGCTTGTCTAACAATTGCAGCGTCATCTGCCGCGGCAATTACATCAATATGATCTTTGTTGTCTACCCAGGTTGATTCAAGCTCTGCTGAGGCATCATCTAAAACCACAAGGTTTGGACGACGACCCTCGATGCGGAAGATATCGATACAGAGGTTTTCTATTGTTCTGTGCATGTAGCCAAGGGCGTGATCTTTAGACTCAAGCTCAGGAGCGGCGAGCATGACCTTGATCAAGGCATCTTGGATTACTTCTTCAGCTTTAGCGCTGTCTTTCAGAATACGAGAGGCATGGGCGACTAACTCACTACGGTGCTCTGTGTAGAAAGCACCAAGCTCCGCTACGGTCCAGACCTTCAGACCTGCGGAGGCGGATTTCTTACGTAGTGACACTGGTTCAAGGCCCCTTATTTCTATACCGGTTTGCGTTACAGAGCCGACCGTCGTCGCCTCCAACCCCTACTACGTTAATGGCTCAAAATTGTCGTGGTATCTGCTCAAAACGGACAAATAGTATTAGTCAGATATTGGAGTCTTAGGAATGTCGGTGTTCAAAGGGTCGAGTAAGCGCAGATAGTCAAGGGCTCTCTGTCGATCTTCATTCGAGTTAGTTACAAGTCCTGCCCTAACTGACCAACCGTAATAACTGCGTGGGTATCTCTTAGTTAACTCCATGGCTCGATCAAAGATCTCCGATGGGTTGTTGGCTGCAACGGAGCTTTTGAGAGCAAACTCCATTAAGTACTGGTTTCCCCCCAGGCCTGTTGCGACCTGCCATTGCCCCTGGCGATCTTCGCTCCTTACCGCTTTTGAAAAATTTGCATCTGCCAAAAGTGGTATCAGAGCCAGGGTTAAACCCAAGGCAACCGATATAACCTGCAGTAGCAAGCTCGCGAAGGCCTTACCATCTGCTCTCTTCTTAATTCCTGTGAGAGTCGCACCCTTGGATTTACGCAATACCTGATTCTCTGGCGCCCCTGGCAGCTGGCTGGCACTATGCGCATTGATGACCAATCCTAAGAAAATCCAGCCCCAAACCGCTGTTCCAATCTGATTAATGCTGACAAACTGCTGGAATACAAATCCCAGCGATACAGCGCTTATCGACACTTGATTAATATCACTTGAGAAGAGAATTGCTTTAAGCGAAAGATAAGCAGGAATCATTAATAAGGCTAGAAAGCATATGCCTGCAAATATTCCCGCCCCGGCCGCTACATCTATCGGAATATTATGAGCGGTGTTGGCAGTTCTATCGAAATAGTTTCTCGTTGCAGCAGCCTCGTTTCTATACTCACGATAAAAGTTGCCATAAGCGTCCATTCCAATTCCAAATAAAGGCTTGCTCATCGCGATAGAAATTCCTGTAGTCCAATAGTCAAGCCTGAATAACATCGTGTCTTGCCTTAGCATTGAGAGTGGGCCAAAACCGAGTGAGCCAAGAATTGAAATTATGCCAACTAGAAAAGAAGTACCTAAAAGCGGATAGAGCAAAAATACTCTCCGTTTAGCAGCGCTTCTGATCAATAAGAGAATGCTTACTATTGCAACCATTGCTAAACCTTGTATAGAAGTAGTTTCCCAAATTACAAATAACTCAACAATTAGGACTAAGGAAAACCAAATCCTTGTATGCCAAGCATTTCTTGGAACCAGAAACACTTGAACGAACAGAAGGGATGCATGCATAGCCATAAATGCTGCAGAAAAGTTAAGGTTGCCTAAAGTTGAAAAGGGTCCTTCGCCTGTCCAGTCAATTGGGTCTAAACCCATCAACTGAACAATTGCATATCCCAAAACAATATTGCCTGTAATAGCAAAAATCCTTGTAATAGAAGTAATCTGAGTGCTGCTCACAAACATCGCGCTAAGAAAAACTATTAGCAATGCGATGTAAGAAATTGCTCCATTATTTCTACCAAAAACTCCAAATAAGACTTCGACAATAATCTCTAGGTTGAGCAAGACATTTACAACAATAAGCACAAGGAACGTGACTCCAATAGCTAGAATTTTTTCCCGTATACCAATATGCATACCTTTTGAATTAAATATTCTCTTCAATAAACCAGGAAGCAGATAACTGGCACCTAGCGTTAAAAATGTGAGCTTTATGAGATTTATTGGCTCAAAGTTTAGAAAGGGTGAAACACTAATGGCTGCTAATAATCCTATGAAGGAAAGAGCAAGTGCAAACTTCTTTTCACCTTTATTTTTTCCTACATCTCTCATCGCCATCAGATTTAAGCACCCCCAAAATCTCTAGAGAAACTCTAGTGGGCCCTGTCGGGATCGAACCGACGACCCACGGATTAAAAGTCCGTTGCTCTACCGACTGAGCTAAAGGCCCCTCTGATGATTCTAACGCAGATAATTTGGTCCTAGGCCTTGGCCTCAACGTAGAGTGATTCCCACCTTCGACGCGGGAGATCGTGATTCAAGTTCGTGTCTGAGCCCTGCCTAAACGAAACTTGTCTTATTGCAGAAAACCAGCTTCCTCCAGACATCTTGAGAGATTTCTAAAATCCCAAACGCTTTGATGTCCCCAGTTTTGCGTTAAACACCAGAATGCTTCTGCTCCTCCAGAAAATTTAGCGAAACCCTCATTAGGAACTTTTCCCGAATAAAACTGGTAATAAAGTTCAAGATTTGGAACAACTATTCTTAGATAGGAGCCAGGCTTCAAGACTCGTTTGATTTCACTCAAAAGTAGCTTCGCGTGCCAAGGATCAAGGTGCTCAAGAGTGTGCTCTGAAAAGGCTCCTTCAAAACTGCCATCTTTAAAGGGAAGCTTGCGCCGAAAGTCGTGCCCACGAAACTTCAGATTTTTCGAAATTCTGCCTAAGGCTTTTTTTACAATCAGTTTTGGAGAATAAAAATCTACATTCAAGAATTCTTCAATGAGGATGTCCCCGCTGCCCACGTGTATGTATCTCTTTCCTTTATTGCCTTTGGACCTAAATGGCTCAATTGCTAAACCCCACAGAGATGTGAACTCAAACTTTAATTGTTGGCTAAAAGTTCCCACCCATTTTGGTTCTCCAAATATATGCCTGCGGTCTGTCAAGCAACTCTCCTCTATCTATCTATTTTGGGGCGACGTATAGAAACATAAGGTTCGGTATTCTTACTTTCTCCGCCAAAGTTAAGCGGGAAAATTCTTCCTGATTTCCGTGTATCTTTCCTAGCCTATAGACTTTTCTTCCCTCTAGTCCCCATCGTCTAGGGGCCTAGGACATCGCCCTTTCACGGCGGTAACACGGGTTCAAATCCCGTTGGGGACGCAAAATGAAGATAAACCTTCATTTGTAGATTGGCCCAGTAGCGCAGTTGGTTAGCGCGCCGCCCTGTCACGGCGGAGGTCGCGGGTTCAAGTCCCGTCTGGGTCGCGAAAGTTTTTTTCGGCTGGGTAGCTCAGTTGGTACGAGCGTGCGACTGAAAATCGTGAGGTCGACGGTTCGATCCCGTCCCCAGCCACACTAACGTTCTCTCTATGAAACTGAACTTTGGTCATGCAATTAAGTTTCTCCATTGTCTTCTGTTAGTTTGGAATTTCAAGTCACTAAACCTAATTCTTAGTCTTTGGTCTTTTTTTAAAAGTTCTGCAGTTGGCTCAACTATTGAGAAGGCAAGAATTCGATTTATTGACTTGAACCTTATCCTAAAGGTTGACGGACGCAGTTTAGACGTTGTTGAACTCGGGGCTGGTAGCTCTACTATTTTCTTTTTATCGCAGAAACAAGTGTCTTCCTTAATTACGCTAGAAGAGAACGCGCGATATCTTCCAGAGGTAAAGTCAAAAAAACTACAGAGTAAAATTCTCTCCGTCATTGAAGACAGCTTCGGAGGTAAAAGTGGAACCAGATATCAGGGTTCTGAATCTTTTTTTAAAACTGCTGACCTAATTTACATAGATGGCCCAGTTTCGGGTAGTGACAAAAATGGATTAGCACAACCCAATCTAGATCTATTAGTTTCAAGCTCTCTTGATGATAAAACTATTGCAATTGATTGTCGAAGTAATACTGTGTTACTTGCAAATGAACTCTTGTCGAAATCTCATTATTTGGTTCCTAGCAAGTCCTTTCTGCATGAAATAAACAGAATTAGACTTGGAGTTGATCTGGATTCTAGCGAAGCCATAGTTGAAGACCTTAGGAGAATCTCAGGAAAACTGGTTAGAACAAGTGTTTTCTTTCCAAAGAAACGATTCGAAAGCCGATAGGTATTATCAGCTTCTAAGAGTCTGACAACTTAGAAAAAATCACATAGGCAATTAACCAAAACATCAGCGCTAGATAGACTATGTATCTTTCTAGGGAAAGTGGCGCGAGGGAAACAACGAATGCAACAGCCCCGAAGAACATGGATAAAATCCATAGAATCAATATTGCCTGTCGCTTCGTGAATTTACTTCGCATTAGGCGATGAGAGAGGTGGTCCTTTCCTCCTTGCAAGGGAGAAATTCCTCTTCGTAGTCGAGAAACCACAGCAACGCTTGTGTCAAGAATAGGAACTGCTAACAATAGAATTGGCACAGCAAAGCTAGCAATGCGATCAATTGGATTTGGATCAAATCGAATTGTCAATGAAGCTAAAAGGATTCCTAAAAATAGAGCTCCGGCATCTCCCATATATATTCGAGCAGGAGGTCTATTCCACACCAGAAAACCTAGCGTAGCGCCTGCAAGAACTATTGATAGAGCCGCAATAAGGAATTGTTCGCCTTGCCATGAGAGAACAAACAAAAATATTGCTGAGATTGCCACAGCCCCTGAAGCGCCACCGTCAACATTGTCAAAAAAGTTAATTGAGTTTGTGATTCCAACTATCCATAGGACAGTAATTGGGATATCAATAAAATAATTCCCAAATGGGCTTCCAAGGGTGTTTGTGGAAACCAAGAGGATTGAAATTGCAACTCCAAACCCACTTTGAATGATGAATCTTGGCCACGGACTCAATTTTCTAATATCGTCAATTAATCCCACCACACCCATTACTATCGCTGGAACCAAGACACTCGAGGCTAAGAGAAACGTGCTGCGATTGAAGCTCGATGCAAGAGACGCTAGGTATGTGACTGTTACCACTCCTACAGCAATTGCAACTCCACCTAAGTATGGAACCGGCTTGTGATGGGTTTTATGGCTTTCAGAGGGTGTATCAATCACTCCAAAGCGCTTAGCCACTAGTTGCATCACTGGAGTCAATGCTCCAACTAAAAATAAAGATAAACTTCCTAAAATCAGGTAGTCGGTAACCGAGAGTTTACTCATTGTCTTAGATAATTAATGAAGATTCTTTTTAGGCAGATCCGGATTTTCTGCGGAACATCTTTGGGGTATTGCCATGGGCATCTACATCTCTAATCTTTGATTTCTCCCCAGCTGCTTCGCCTCTCTTTGAACCGCCGCTCTTCTTCTTTGCTAGAGCCTCTCGAAACTTAGCTTTCATATCATCTGATTTATCTGACGTGCTCATACTTCTTACTCCTAGTTTTGGGGTTTTGCATTTAGGAGGTTTTGCACCTCGGATTGTCTATAGCGGCGATGGCCGCCAAGAGTTCTAATCGCTGTTAGCTTTCCAGCCTTTGCCCATCTTGTTACCGTCTTTGGATCTACTCTAAATAACTTGGCAACCTCTGCCGGGGTAAGCAGAACCTCTTGCTCTGCTGGACGATACATACTCATAGCGCTTCTTGTCCCTTTTCACCCGATATAAGGTGAAAACTAGCAGTTAATGTTCATTCCCAAAAGCAGGCCTCACATCGCCTGCTCAAAAGATGCCACCCTGCGCCATCTCTTAGTCAGTGCTTCATATCCCTTGCCAGCTAGCGCTCCATCTCCAAGATCTAACCCTTGAAGGGAGAGAAGAAGATCTTCAATCGATGTATCAGCTTCAATGCCATCAAAGCCTTGGTCTTGTAGTGATTTCTCCATATATCCAGCAAGGCCGCCATAATCACATTCCAGGATTGATTCTGGATGAAAGACGCTAAGCCAATTAAGAAGTTGTGCAAGATCATCTTCAACTGGCCCTGAGCCAAATGCCTTATAGACAATCTGATGTGCTTGCTGGCATCTCTTTTTAGCAGATGAGATATCCGTTCTCATCAAAGTAAATACTCCATCGCTATTTTCTCCTCTGAGTCTCTCTTCCGGAGTAAAGAGTGAGAACCATCTTGGAGGAATAATCCAAGTCTCAGAAATAATGTGTGGAATTCTCTGATCGACTAGAGCTCCATCTTCATTGAGCTTTTCTGCAAACTCATCAGAGAGAAAGAAGGGAATTACGCTACTTGGCAGAGAATTTCTAAACTCCTCAAGTGCTGCCCAACATCTTCTTGCAGTAGACCAAGGTGAGACATAGCGCTTATCGCCATGATCAATGATGTGTGCGCCATCGGCCTTTAGCGATGGCGGCTCTAGAATTATTGTGCGCGCAAGCGCTCTAAGCTCTTCATCTCTACCCGTATAGCTCTGAATCGGAATACTTGACCAACGGAGTTGATCGGCAGCAGGAAAACTACTTAACGGTTCATAGATGCGAAGTGATGCAACATAAGGAGTTGGTCTCACTTAAGTCGGCTTACTTACGTGGAATGTAATTGCCTTCAGCGTAGGGATCAAAGTCATCATCATCGCCCTTATCAACCTCGCCATGGAGCTCTTTAGATAATCTCTCAATATCAATATCTTGCGAGCTATATTTCAAATCTCTTGCTACTTTTGTCTGTTTTGCCTTTGAACGGCCACGCCCCATAGCGAGACCTCCTTAACTTGTATCTTCTCTGTCAGGGCTACAGATTATCTTCTTGCCCCCTGCCCTTCCAATTTAAGCCCTGGGCTAGCCTGACCTTGCCATCTAGCCCCCTTTTAAATGACCTTCTCTCGAAGATGGCATAGAGGCCAAAGAGTTGGAGAAGGATGCTTAGAGTCAGGGTTGGGATGCGGAAGCGATGGTCACCAATGGTTCCCATAGAGGAGCCCGTATTAAGCAGAACTGGGATAAAGAGGCACCAGGCAAGAAGAGTTGAAACCCCTCCTCGCCTTCTAAGGGCGAAAAAGCCGTAGATAAGAAGAGCAAGAGATCCTAAAACCCAGGCCCAGGAGATCGTCTTGCCAACACCGCCATTTACTATCTCAAAGCCTTCTTGAGTCTTTGCGCTCTCTGCAAAGGGATGGAATTGAAGCCAAGGATTTCTTGCCATAGTGCCATTTGCTAGCGGTCCAAACCAAGGTGACCAGTGATAGAGAAACTTATTTAGAAATAACTTGGCAGATTTTCCAGGATTTTCTAGATACCACTTGAGAACGCAACCAACCTTATGGCTATCTTGTTCAGCAGCATTTCCCTCTATCGCTTCACATGGGACTCCGGTTGCCTTCGATGTATATCCCCCTGTCGACTCTGGCCCTGCACCAACATTCATTGTCACGCCAAGATTTGTTGAAATCGAAGCATATCCATTTGCCTCAATATTTCGAAGAATCATAATCGCAGGAGCAATAGCCACTATCGAAAGAGTGAATGCAAGAAATATCGAGATTGCTCTTCCACGGTAGTGAAAGATGGCAAAAGGAATAATGATTCCGAGTGCTAAAAGCAGAATTCTTGGCTGCATAAAGCACGAAATTGCAATAGCAAAAGCTGCAAGCGAATTCTCCCAATTAAGTATTGAGCTCTTATCTAATCTGGCCTGCCTTAGAAATAGCGAGATAGCTATAAGAAATAAACTTGCTGAAGTAACTTCATAGCCAATTACCACTGAATTAAGCGAAAGAGTTGGCGAGAGGCTAAGAACTATGGCAGCTGGCCAAGTAAATCGCTTTAGTGAAGTTGCGCTTAATTCGCTGGCAAAGAACCAGATTGATAGAGCAAAAATGAGTGATTGGATAATTCCAACAATAAAGGCGAGATTACTTTCACTGATGGCCGCTATCGGCCACATTAAAATCGGGTATCCAGCTGGCCAATACGAAAGTTTTCCTTGCTCTGAAAAGAACCCTTCAGAGAGAAGTCCGCTCAATGCTTCTAGATAGTTCTCGCCATCTGCTCCAAGGAGGCCTCTGCCCTTTTTGGAAGAAAGCCACAAAATCTTGATAAAAAATACCGTTAGAGAGAAGGCTAAAAGCGCTCTTCCCTGAGCCTTTCGCTCTCTAGCTAGCCTTGATGGAGCTAATTTCTTCTTAGCCATAGCCCAACTCTAATTGGAGATTTCATCAAGGCTCTGATTTCCAAACTTTTTAAGGGCAGAAATTTGAGTTCTTACTAGAGCAAGGATTTGTTGGGCCTGCTTTGAAGCATCGCCTAGATGCTCACCTGGATTGGACTTTAGAGCCTCTAGCTCGGAGAGAGATAGACCTAGTTCTTTACATTTGGCTAGGAGTTCAAAGAAGGTCTCAGATGAACTAGATCTTGATTCTGTTGCAGATTCAAGAATCAGGCTATGGGCAGACTCTCTGCCTATTCCCTTTTCAACTGCCTTTAGAAGGACTTTGCTACTTAGAAGGTATTCAAGTTCTCTATCAAGCTCTCTTGATATAGCGCTCTTATTAATTTTAAGCTCTGAGAGAATTTTCTTCATACTTCTTAATATGGCATCGATACTGTAGAAAGAGTCTGCTAGAGCTACTCGTCTTACGACGCTCTCTGAAACATCACCTTCATTCCATTGATTACCGGAGATCTCACTAACCATTGTTAGATATCCCTTAAGCAGTATGAAGAGCCCACCAACACGTTCACTAAGTCTTGGGTTATTTTTATGGGGCATTGCGGATGATCCCACCTGGCCGCTTGTCTTGCCTTCACTAAGAAGACCAAGACCTGCCATTAGGCGAATATTTGTAGCTATCGAAGCAATTGGAGCAGCTAGTTGATAGAGGCTTGCAATCACTTGAAAGTCTAGAGATCTTGGATAGATCTGAGATGGAGCAATTAGAGTCTTTTCTATACCTAGCGCATCTGTGACAGCTCTCTCAACTTCTAGCCAATCATCGCTATGAAGCGCCTTTAGATCAGAGCCAGTTCCAATAGCTCCCTTGATGCCCTTAATTCGATAATTTGTGTAAAAAGTATCTAGGTTTTCAAGGGCGATTAGAAACTCTTCGCTCCAAGAGGCAAAACGCCTTCCCAGAGTGGTTAATTGAGCAGGAACATTATGGGTTCTTCCCACAATGGCAAGACCAGAGTAGCTCTCAATCTTTTTAGCTAGCTCTTTTAGTAGTTGCGCAGAAGATGAGAGAGTGAGTTCTAGAGATGTTTTTATCTGCCAGCCTTCGATATTTTCTGTGACATCTCGACTCGTTAGTCCTAGATGAATCTTTTGATGGCCCGCAAGAGCGTTAAATTCCTCTATACGCGCTTTAACATCATGCTTTAACTCTGCTTCGCGTCTTTCAATACTTCCTAAATCTATTTCTGTCTTTATGCTCTCATAGGCAGCTATTACCTCACTTGAGATATCTATTCCTAGTTTTGCTTGAGCTCTCATTACTGCAATCCATAGTTCTCGCTCTTTTAATACCTTTGTCTCTGCAGACCAGATACTTTGCATCTGAGAGCTTGCATAACGCTTTCCAACAATGCTCATTAGCTCACCTTTGACTCTGCCTGCCAGGCAGAGTCAATCATTTCTTTTAAGCTTCGCTCTGGCTTCCAGCCTAGATCTCTCTCTATCTTTGCAATTGAGGCTATTAGTTGAGCAGTATCTCCTGGCCTTCTAGGACTTAGCGTTGGAGTAATAGCTTTTCCAATACTCTCTGCAATCTGATTAATCATTTCAGTAACTGAATATCCAGTTCCGGAGCCAACGTTATAGACCTCATCAACAATTGTTGTAAAGACTTTCTCTAGAGCCACTAGATGAGCCTTAGCTAGATCTGAGATATGAATGTAATCCCTGATGCAGCTTCCATCTTTTGTGGGGTAATTACTGCCATATATCTCTGGGTTTTCCCCTTCCTTTATAGCGGCAAATACCTTGGGGACGAGGTTATCTTTGGAGTTATCAGCAAACTCATCTCTAAGGGCTCCAACAACGTTGAAATACCGAAGGGAGATAGCAGATAGATTTTCAGCTTTAGCAACAGCGCTAATTAACTTCTCAGAAAGAAGCTTTGTCTGGCCATAGGGAGAGAGTGGCTCAGTTAGATCATCCTCTGTAATTGATAATTTATCACTTTGCGCATAAACAGCGGCAGTAGATGAGAAAACTATTTTCTTCACACCTTTTAGACTCATAGCTGCAAGAAGATTTAGAGTTCCGCCGACGTTATTTTCGTAATACTTTAATGGATTATCAACAGATTCTCCTACTGCCTTTTTAGCAGCGA